>Ga0105240_10011327_pt1 | contig 12423 bp, 6 predicted proteins | sample KBSC54metaG_FD_80426 | JGI IMG/M metagenome (GOLD analysis project Ga0105240, IMG submission 80426) | Corn rhizosphere microbial communities from Kellogg Biological Station, Michigan, USA - KBS C5-4 metaG | ecosystem: Host-associated > Plants > Roots > Rhizosphere > Soil | place: Michigan, USA... | reverse complement strand
GCTCGATGCGCTGGGACGAACAGGCCTTCGGCCGCGAATACGATCTCGACATCTTCATGATCGTCGCCGTCTCCGATTTCAACATGGGGGCGATGGAGAACAAGGGCCTCAACGTCTTCAACGACAAATACGTGCTGGCGACGCCGGAGACCGCAACCGACGCCGACTACTCGCATATCGAGGCGGTCATCGCCCACGAATATTTCCACAACTGGACCGGCAACCGCATCACCTGCCGCGACTGGTTCCAGCTTTGTCTCAAGGAAGGCCTCCCGGTCTTCCGCGACCAGGAATTCTCCTCCGACATGCGCTCGCGGCCGGTGAAGCGCATTGCCGACGTGCGCGGCCTGCGGGCCGCGCAGTTCGTCGAGGATGCCGGTCCGCTGGCGCATCCGGTGCGGCCGCAGGCTTACAGAGAGATCAACAACTTCTACACGAGCACGGTCTACGAGAAGGGCGCCGAGCTGGTGCGGATGGTGCAGACGCTCATCGGCAAGGAGAAATTTCGCGCCGGCATGGATCTCTACTTCGCCCGCCACGACGGCGAGGCGGCGACCGTCGAGCAGTTCATCCAGTGTTTCGCCGACGTCAGCCACCGCGACATGGGCCAGTTCCTGCGCTGGTACGCGCAGGCCGGCACGCCGGAGGTGACGGTCGCGAGCCATTACGACGCCGCGGCCAAGACCGTCACGCTCCATTGCAAGCAGACTTTGGCGCCGACTCCCGGCCAGCCGGTGAAGCAGCCGATGCTCATTCCGCTGCGGCTCGGCCTCGTCGGCGCAGACGGCCGCGATCTGCCCTTGACGCGCGGCGGCAAGACCTCGAGCGACGGCGTTATCGAGCTGACCGAGCCGGCGCAGCGCTTCGTCTTCACCGGCGTAGAAGAGCGTCCGGTGCTGTCGATCAATCGCGGCTTCTCCGCGCCGATCAAGCTCGTCACCGACCTGTCGGCCGACGACCTCGCCTTCCTCGCCGCCCACGACACCGATCCGTTCAACCGCTGGCAGGCGCTGCAGTCGATCGCGACGCGGCTTCTCATCGACAACGTCGCCGCGATCCGCGCCGGCGAGACGCCAGCGAGCGACGACAGGCTGATGGTGGCGCTGGCCGCGCTGATCGAGGACGTGAGGCTCGAGCCGGCCTTTGTGGCGCTGGCGCTGGTGCTGCCGGGGGAAGGCGACATTGCCCGCGAGATCGGCCGCGACATCGACCCGGACGCCATCCATCGCGCGCGCGTGGCGCTGCGCACCGACATCGGTGTGCGGCTTGGAGCGGCGCTGTCGACGCTCTACGAGCGCCTCACAGTGCCGGGCGGCTATACGCCGGACGCAACCAGCGCCGGCCGCCGCGCGCTGCGCAACGTCGCGCTCGATCTCATCGCGGCTGACGGCAATCCGCGGGGCATCGACCGCGCCGCGCGTCAGTATGAGACCGCCGACAATATGACCGACCGCATGGCCGCGCTCGCCGCGCTGGCGCTGCACGACGGCGCGCCACGCGACAAAGCGCTCGCCGATTTCTATCGCCGCTATTCGGCCGACGCCCTCGTCATCGACAAATGGTTCTCGTTGCAGGCGATGAGCCCCCTGCCCGGCGCGCTCGAGCAGGTGCAATCGCTCACCCGCCACGCCGGCTTCTCGCTCGCCAACCCGAACCGGGTGCGGGCGCTGATCGGCGCCTTCGCACATAGCAATCTGACCCAGTTCAACCGCGCCGACGGCGCCGGCTACGACTTCGTCGCCGACACCATCCTCGCCCTCGACCCGAAGAACCCGCAGATCTCCGCCCGCATGGCCACCGCGTTCCGCACCTGGCGCATGCTGGAGGCCGGCCGCCGCGCCAAGGCGGAAACCGCGCTGCGCCGCATCAAAGCGGCGCCGCAGCTGTCGCGCGACCTCGCCGACATCGTCGAACGCGCGCTTGGGTAAGACCTCACCGCCGCCGGAGCCGAAATTGAGTCCTCCGGGCAACAGGACGGCGCCTGTGTGTAACGATTTTTAAAGAATTGACTCTCCGACTCTCGACAAATCAGCGGCCATCGATTCCAATCCATCCAGTGATTCGGAGAGATGCGGCACATCCTTCCGGACCAGGGTGGTGGGGACATTCCGAACGGAGGCCGTTTATGGCGCGCGCCACTATGGCGAGTGCGTCTGCACAGTCGGATTCTATCAAAGGCCTCGCGCAGTCGATCGCCAAGCCCGCCTATCGCAGGCTCTTGACGGCCGAACCGCTTCTGCGCCGCGCCGTTCCGGTGCTGATCCTCGCATTTCTCGTCACCATCTGCGTCGGCGCGGCCGTGCAGGTGCTTGACCAGCGCCGCCAGACCATCGCCAACGACGTGGCGATGCTCGGGGCCGCCGCCGATCTCGCCGCGGCGCAGATGCAGAACGGCTTTCGCGACAGCGGGCCGCAGGACCTGCTCACGCGCGCTTTGCCGGCCTGGGCCACCGCCACCGGCCGCCAGTTCCTCCTCACCAATGTCGACGGCGCCGTCGTCGCGGCCACCCCCGATGCCGTCGCCACGATCGGCCGCCGCCTCATCGACCTGCTCGGCCCGACCCAGCCGCTGACCACGTTCGGGGCCGGCGCCGGCGTGCTCGAGATCGTGCTGCCCGACGACAGCCGCGCGCTCGCCACCGTGCGCATGCTCAAAGCGCCCTATGGCCAGCTCGCCGTGGTGCAGCCGCGCGCCGCCGCGCTGTCGTCCTGGCGCTCGCTCACCACCCTCACCGTCACATTGTCGGCGACCACCGGCTTCGTCGTACTCATCCTCGGCTTTGCCTTTCACTGGCAGGCGACGCGGGCGCGCGAAGCCGACGTCATTTACGAGACGGTCCGCAGCCGCATCGATACCGCGCTCAACCGCGGCCGTTGCGGCCTGTGGGACTGGGACCTCGCGCGCGGCCGCATCTTCTGGTCGCAGTCGATGTTCGACATCCTCGGCATGGAGGGCCAGGACGACCTGCTGACCTTCGGCGGCGTCAGCGCGCTGGTCCATCCCGACGACGTCCAGCTCTATGAGCTCGCCTCCGAGCTCGCCGACGCCAAGGTCACGGCTGTCGACCACGCCTTCCGCATGCGGCACGCCGACGGCCACTGGATCTGGCTGCGCGCGCGCTGCGAGCTGGTGCACCAGCCGCACGATCCCGGTCTGCATCTGATCGGCATCGCTGTCGACGTCAGCGAGCAGAAGAGCCTGGTTGAAAAGACGGTCGCCGCCGATATGCGGCTGCGCGACGCCATCGAAACCATCCCCGAGGCCTTCGTGCTCTGGGACGCCGACAACCGGCTGGTGCTCTGCAACTCCAACTTCCAGGAACTGCACGACCTGCCGGACGAGGCCATCACCGTCGGCGCGTCCTACGAGTCGGTCGTGGCCGCCGGCCGCCAGCCGGTGGTGCGCAACAAGGTCGTCAGTCACGGGCCAAGCGTGCCCGGCGCGCGAACCTTCGAGGCCCAGCTCGAGGACGGCCGCTGGCTGCACATCAGCGAACGCCGCACCAAGGACGGCGGCTACGTCTCGGTCGGCACCGACATCACCGCCTTAAAGACCCACGAGGAGAAGCTGGTCGACAGCGAACGCCGGCTGATGGCGACGGTGTCGGACCTCCGCGCCTCGCAGCAGCGCCTCGGCGAGCTCGCGGAGAAATACGCCGCCGAGAAGACCCGCGCCGAGGAAGCCAACCAGGCGAAATCGAAATTCCTCGCCAATATGAGCCACGAGCTGCGCACGCCGCTCAACGCCATCATCGGCTTCTCGGAGATCATGGAGTCGGGCATGTTCGGCCCGCTCGGTGCCGACAAATATCAGGAATACTGCAAGGACATCCACTCGAGCGGCGAATACCTGCTCGACGTCATCAACGACGTGCTCGACATGGCCAAGATCGAGGCCGGCCGCATCCGCCTCGACTTCGAGGATCTCGCGCTCGATCCGCTGCTCAACGAGGCGATGCGCGTCGTCTCCGCCCGCGCCCGCGACAAGCAGCTCGCGCTCACGGCCCGCGTCTCGCCCGACCTGAGCTTGCGCGCCGACCGCCGGGCGCTCAAGCAGATCGTGCTCAACCTGCTCTCTAATGCCGTGAAATTCACGCCCGCCGGCGGCCAGGTGACGGTGCGGGCGCGCGCCGTCAATCAGTGCATCGTGCTCGGCATCGCCGACACCGGCATCGGCATCGCCCCCGAGGCGCTGCAACGGCTCGGCCGGCCATTCGAGCAGGTCGAGAGCCAGCTCACCAAGAGCCATCAGGGCTCCGGACTCGGCCTCGCCATTTCCAAATCGCTGGTCGAGCTGCATGGCGGCCGCATGAGCATCCGCTCCACGGTCGGCCGCGGCACCATGGTGCTGGTGCGCCTGCCGCTTGAGCCGCATTGCGCCATGCCGAAGGAAGAAGCGGCGTAAATTTCACTCCGCTCATTCCCGCGAAAGCGGGAATCCAGCTCGTCTTCTGCCTAGGGCAAAGACCGGGTCCCCGCTTCCGCGGGGACGAACGGTCGACGCGCTACGGGGCCTTGCCCAGGATCCTGACGAAGCTCGCGCGCACGCGCGCCTGCATGTCGATCAGGGTCGCTTCGAGCGTGGCGAAGTCCGGCACGTCGCCGGCGCGCGCCAACAATTGCAGGAGGCCGCTCGCCGCCGTCTTCGGATCGAACGGTCCGGTCAGGCACAGCCGCAGGATCTGCGTCAGGTTCTGATAGAGCTGCACCGCGGCGCGCAGCACCTCGGCGTCCTCCGCGGCGATCAGGCGCAATGCCCACGCCTTCTCCAGCACCCGCGCCGTCGACGTGTCGAGAACGTCAGGCTGGCTATGTGCATGCACGAGCTGCAGGTATTGGGCGATGAATTCGAGATCGACCAGGCCGCCGGCTGCGTATTTGATGTCCCACCGGTTGCCGTCGCCCTTCTCCGTGGCGATGGCCGTGCGCATCTCGACGACGTCGCCGGCGATCAGCGCCGCATCGCGCGGCCGCGTCAGCACCTCGCGGAGCACGGCTTCGACGCGAAGGCGGAAGGCAGGCGAGGCCGAGACGACACGCGCGCGCGTCAGCGCCATGTGCTCCCAGGTCCAGGCTTCGTTCTCCTGATAGCCGGCGAAGCCGCCGATCTGCGTCGCCAGCGGACCGGCGCGGCCCGAGGGGCGCAGCCGCATGTCGACCTCGTAGAGCGCGCCGTAATTGGTCTGCGCGGTGAGCGCATTGATGAGCCGCTGCGTCAGGCGCGCAAAATACTGCGCACCGTAGAGCGAGCGGCGGCCGTCGGAGTCCGGATGCGCGGCGTCGAAATCGTAGACCAGGATGAGGTCGAGATCGGAGGTCGCGGTCATCTCGTAGCCGCCGAGCTTGCCCATGGCGAGCACCGCGGTCTCTTCCTCGCGCAGGTGTCCGTAGGTGCCGGCGAAGTTCTCGGCCACGGCGCCGTGCACGGCGCGGATCACCGCGTCGGCGAGCCGTGCGAAGGCGGCACCGGCCTGCCGCGCCGTCACCGTGCCGGAGAGGATGCGCACGCCGATCAGAAACATGTATTCCAGCCCGAACATGCGGATGCGCTCGAGCAGATCCTCGTCGTAACGCGCCTGCGCCAGCGCGGCTTCGAGGCGGCGGCTCAATTCGGCCTCGTCCGGCAGGGCGCCGAAGAAGCTCGGGTCGATCAGCGCATCCATCACCTGCGGATGACGGGCGAGAATGTCGGCCAGCCGCGGCGCGATGCCGAGCACGAGGATGATGAGGGAAATGCGTTCGGGGTTCTGCCGCAGCAGCGACAGCAGCCGCGGCGCCCCGTGCAGGTTGGCGAGGAAGGCGTCGAACAGCATCAAGGTGCCGTTCGGATTGGCGGTGCGCCCGATCTGCTCGATCAGCGCCGGCACCAGCTCCTGCAGGTGGCTTTGCGCGACTTCGCCCTTGAGCGAGCGATGCCCGCCAGCGAACCAGTGGCGCACGATCGCGGACGCTTCCAGCGCCGAGCGGTAGCCGAGCTCGGTCAAACGGTCCAGCGTCTTGACGTCGTCGGCGTCGGCGGGAAAATGCAAATCCGGCCGGTCCGGCGTCGGCGCTTTCTCGAACAGCCGCGCGTAATAGCCCTGCACCTTCTCCAGATGGCCGACCAGCACCGCGGCAAAAGCGTCGCGGCTGTCATAGCCGAGGAAGCGGGCAAAGCGCTCGACCCCCTCGCGCTCGGCCGGCAGCACCTGCGTTTGCTCGTCGTCGATCATCTGCAGGCGATGCTCGACCGTACGCAGGAATCGATAGGCGTCGGTCATGGCGTCGCGCGCGTCCTCGTCGATCCAGCGGTCGTGCGCGAGCTTGTCGAGCGTGATCAGCGTCTCGCGGTCGCGCAAGGCCGGATTGCGGCCGCCGGCGATCAATTGCTGGGTCTGGGCGAAGAACTCGACCTCGCGAATGCCGCCGCGGCCGAGCTTGATGTTGTGGCCCTCGACCGCGATCTCGCCGTGGCCGCGGAAGGCATTGATCTGCCGCTTCATGTCATGAACGTCGGCGAGCGCAGCGAAGTCGAGATATTTGCGCCAGACGAACGGTGACAGGTCGTTGAGCAGCGTCTCGCCGGCGGCGATGTCGCCGGCGCAGGCGCGCGCCTTGATCATGGCGGCGCGTTCCCAGTTCTGGCCGACGCTCTCGTAATAGGCCATCGCCGCCGCGGTCGAGATGGCGATCGGCGTCGAGGCCGGATCGGGGCGCAGACGCAGGTCGGTGCGGAACACATAGCCGTCACCGGTGCGGGTTTGCAGCAGCTTGACCACACGCTGGGTGATGCGCACGAAAACCGGCGCCGGCTCGGCGTCGTCGGCAATCAACGGCGAGGCCGCGTCGAAAAACACGATGAGGTCGATGTCGCTGGAATAATTGAGCTCGCAGGCTCCCATCTTGCCCATCGCAAGCACGATGTAGCCGCTGTCGCGCTCCGGCTCGTCTGCATGGCGCGGTACGATGCGGCCATTGCGGGCCGCCTCGAGCAGCGCGAAGCGCACCGCCGCCCGCACCGCAGTGTCGGCGAGCTCGGTGAGCGCGCGCGCCGCCTGCATCACCGGCCAGACGCCGCCGATGTCGGCCAGCGCGATCAGCAGCGCGGCTTCGGCCTTCATGCCGCGCAACAGCCGCATGGCCTCGGCCTCGTCGGTCGCGGCGGCGACGGCGCGGGCCGTATCGGCCAGCAGATGGGGGAAGTGGCGGTCGGGATCGCTGCGCAGTAGCCGCAGCAGCCGGTCGGGCTGGCGGCTGACGAGCTCCCAGAGGAACGGTGAGCTTTCGCTCAGGCTTTGCAGCAGCGTCGCCAGCAACGGCGCAGCCGCGAGCTGCGCTTCGATCGAAGCGTGATCGTCCGCCGCAAGCTCGGCCAGCCAGGCGGCAAGTGTCGCCTCGGCGCGTTCCGGCGCGATCAGGCGCGGCGCCGTGACGAGCCGCTCCGCGAGGGAGGTTCCCGAATGTGGTGCGTCAGGGACGGATTGGGTGCCCGGCAGGGTCATCCGGCACTCTGTACCGGTCCTCCACGCGGCAATGCAATGACGGTCTTGAGGCCGGGCTGGTTGTCGGCCAGCGTCAGTTCGCCCCCGTGCAGGCGCGCGACCGCGGCAGCCAAGCTCAGACCCAGCCCCGAGCCCGGCTGCGAGCGGCTCTGCTCGAGGCGCACGAAACGCTCGACGGCGCGGACACGGTCGTCCGCCGGAATGCCGGGGCCATTGTCGGTGACGGACAACAGGATTCGGTCGCCTTCCGTCTGCGCCTTGACGATGATCGCGGGCGCGACAGCGTTGGCATCGCCGGGCGGGCGCTCGAAATATTTGATGGCATTGTCGACGAGATTGGCGACGGCCTGGCTGACCAGCTCGCGATTGCCGTGCACAGGCGCCGCCGTGCCAGCCTCAACGGTGAGGGCGATGCCCTTCTCCTCGGCCAGCGGCTCGTACAGCTCGCAAACGTCGTGGGCGATCTCCGCGGCATCGAACTCGGTCATGTCGTCGCGGGCTTGCCCGGACTCCGCGCGCGCGATCATCAACAGCGCGTTGAACGTGCGGATGAGACCGTCGGATTCGTCGATCGTCGCTTCCAGCGCCGAACGGTACTCCGGTTCGGTCTTGGCGGCGCGCAGCGCCTGCTCGGCGCGATTGCGCAGGCGCGTCAGCGGCGTCTTCAGGTCGTGGGCGATATTGTCGGACACTTCCTTGAGGCCTTGCATCAGCGCTTCGATACGATCGAGCATGATATTGAGATTCTCGGCCAGGCGGTCGAGCTCGTCGCCGGTGCCGGCGACGGGCAGCCGGCCGCCGAGGTCGCCACCCATGATCGTGCGCGTGGTCTCGGTCATGGCGTCGACGCGGCGCAGCACACGGCGGGTGACGAACAGGCCGCCGGCCAGGCCGAGGACGATGACGATGATGACCGACCAGCGGCCGGCCGACAGCACGATGTGATAGAGCCGCTCGCGCTCGTCGAGGTCGCGGCCGACCAGCAGCCGGAAGCCGCCGGGCAACTGGAACACGCGCACCAGCGCATCGTGCTCGGGCCGGCCGGAATTCTCCGACTCGTCGAGGCGACGGTAGACGGTCTCGCTCCAGCCCGCATTATCCAGCGTGCCCGGCGGCAGTGCCGTCACGTTGCCGGCAAGCGCCTCGCCCTTGAACGTGGTGACGAGATAGAGGCTGGAGCCCGGCCGGCGGGCCCGGGCATCGACCACGATCACGAGTCTGCGGATGCCGCCCTGCCGGTACTGCTCGGACAGGCCGGTGATCTCGGCGTCGACCGTGTCGGTGATCTGCTCGGTGATGAGGCGGCGGGTGTTGAGGGCGAAATAGCCGAGCAGGAAGACGGCGAACAGCGCGAACACGGTCAGATAGACCAATGTCAGCTTGAACGTGGTCGTCCGGAAGAGTTTACCGAGCGCCGTCACGTACCATGTATCCCGCGCCGCGAATGGTGTGCAGAAGCGGCTGGGAGAAACCTTTATCGATTTTCGAGCGCAAACGCGAGATATGGACGTCGATGACGTTGGTCTGTGGGTCGAAATGATAGTCCCACACGTTTTCCAGCAGCATGGTGCGGGTCACCACCTGCCCGGCGTGCTTCATCAGATATTCGAGCAGCCGGAATTCGCGCGGCTGCAAGGTGATCTCCTCCTCGCCGCGGCGCACCTCGCGCGACATGCGGTCGAGCGACAGGTCGCCGACCCGCAGCACGGTCTCCTCGCCCCGGCCGCCGCGGCGGCGCGACAGCACCTCGACGCGGGCGAGCAGCTCGGAAAATGAGTAGGGCTTGGGCAGGTAGTCGTCGCCGCCGGCGCGCAGACCTTTGACGCGATCATCGACCTGGCCGAGCGCGGACAGGATCAGCACCGGCGTCTCATTGCCCTTGGTGCGCAGGGTGCCGATCAAGGCCAGCCCATCGAGCTTCGGCAGCATGCGATCGATGATGAGAACGTCGTACTGGCCGTCGGTCGCCATGGCGAGGCCGTCCTCGCCGTCGGTCGCGGCATCGGCGATATGGCCGACCTCGCGGAAAGCCTTCACCAGATAATCGGCAGCGTCGCGATCATCCTCGACAACGAGAAGGCGCATGGTGACTCGGTCCGGTTGCGCATCGGCCCCGCGGCCGAACGCACGTTGCCCTTGAATATCCGCAGATGAGGGCATCGGTCACACCAATTTTCGTTCATTCGATGGCGGGTCGAACCCGCCCTGCGCCGCCCCGACGAGTCACGCCTGCCCGCAACTCGCCCCCTCGTCCCCTCTTCTCACCGATATACGTGAGGGGGTGGCGGCATGGCCGCCACCCCCTCGACGACCCCACCCCAGCGGGGGCGACGGATGCCGGGGTTGGAGTTCGGCCCGAAAACAGGAAACACCGTTTCCTGCCTCCGGATTTAGCCGGGACGGGCCGAAGCCCGTCCCGTGAGGGCGACCACCGGCGGGGGCGACGAATGCCGGCGGGACGTCCCCAAACTGATCTCTCTCAGCCCTGGCCGATCGGCAGGGCCACGAAGCGCGTGTTGTCACCGGACTTCACGCGCATCAGCACGTTCTTGCGGCCGTCCTTGCGCGCGACGCCGATGGCGTTGCGCACATCTCCCGGCGTCGACACCGACTTGCCGCTGATCTCGAGGATGACGTCGCCGGTCGAGAAGCCGTGCTCGGCCGCCACGCCCGACGTGTCGACACCGGTGACGACGACACCGTTATCGCCGGCGCCCTGAACCCGCGTGGCCGGCGCCAACGTCAGGCCCAGCTTGCCGATGTCGGCGGCGTTGCTGCCGTTATTGTCGTCAGTGGTGTTCTTGGCCTCCTTCTCGTTCGGCAACTGGCCGAGCGTGAGCGAGAGGTTCTTCTCCGAGCCGTTCTGGATCACCGTCAGGGCGATCTTGGCGCCCGGCGCCATGGCGCCGATCGTCTTGGCGAGATCGCGCGAGTCCTTGACCGGCTTGCCGTCGACCATCGTGATAACGTCGCCGGCCTTGATGCCCGCCTTCGCCGCCGGGCTGTTGGCCTGCGGCTCGGCGACAAGCGCGCCTTCCGCCTTCTTCAGGCCGAGACTGTCGGCGATGTCGGGCGTCACCGTCTGGATCTGCACGCCGATCCAGCCGCGCGTGACGTGGCCGTGGTCCTTGAGCTGGGCAATAACCGTCTTGACGGTGTCGGCGGGGATCGCGAACGCAATGCCGACCGAGCCGCCGGACGGCGAGTAGATCGCGGTGTTGACGCCGATGACGTTGCCGTCGGTGTCGAAGGCCGGGCCGCCGGAATTGCCCTTGTTCACCGGCGCGTCGATCTGGATGAAGTCGTCATAGGCGCTGGCGCCGATGTCACGGCCGCGGGCCGACACGATGCCGGCGGTGACGGTGCCGCCGAGGCCGAACGGATTGCCGACCGCCAGCACCCAGTCGCCGATGCGCGGCGTGTTGTCGGCGAGCTTGACGTAGGGGAACGCTCCGCCGTCGACCTTGATCAGCGCCAGATCGGTGCGCGGATCGGTGCCGATGACTTTCGCCGTATGGGTCTTGCCGTCGTCGGTGATGACCTTGACGCTGTCGGCCTTCTCGACGACGTGGTTGTTGGTGACCGCGTAGCCGTCAGCCGAGATGAAGAAGCCCGAGCCCTGCCCCATGATGACGCCGCCGCCGTGGCCCTGGGGGCCATTGGGCATATCGGGCATGCCGAAGCGCCGGAAGAAGTCGCGCAGGCCCGGCGGAATTTCGTTGGGCGTGGCCGCGCCGTTGGTGTTGCTGGTCTGCTTGTCGCCGTCGATGCGGACGCGCACCGAGATGACCGCCGGCTTCACTTTGGCGACGATGTCGGCGAAGCCGACCGGAGCGTTGAGTTTGTGCGCCTGTTCCGTCAGGTTCTGAGCGTGCGCGGTCGGATAGCTGGCGGACAGATTGAAATCGGGCGCCGCGACGAAAACGGCGGCGCCGAGGCCGGCAATGGTGGTGGCAAGCAGGGCGACGCGGCGGGCCGAAAGCACGCCGCGGGGCTTGGGAGCGCGATTATCGCTCGGAAGGGTCATCACACAATCTCCATCTCGATTCGAGGAAGGGCGCCGCTGCGCACCGTGTCGAACGAGAAGATGGTGTTGTGTGCCTTACGACGTCCTGTCGCGGGGGTTAAACTTTCGTAAGATTGAAAAAATCGGGCTCACGCGAACCTGAATTCCGCTGTGAAATCAACGATCGCTCGGAGCCGATCCCACCAAAGTCGCGACCTTCTCCTGCTCCTGTGGCGTGAGCGGCTGCGGCGCCTCGGAGGGCATTTTGCGGCGGCGCGCCATCACGGCGATTCCGGCAAGACCGGCCAGGAGCGCGAGCGGCGGTAAACCCCACAACAACAGCGTATCGAGCTTGAACGGCGGCTTGAGCAGCACGAAATCGCCGTAGCGCGCGACGAGGAAATCGAGCACCTGCCGGTCGCTGTCGCCGGCCTCGAGCCGCTGGCGCACCAGCACGCGCAGATCGTGCGCGAGCGCCGCTTCCGAATCGTCGATCGACTGATTCTGGCAGACCATGCAGCGCAGCTCTTCCGAGAGATGCCGCGCGCGCGCTTCGAGCGCCGGGTCCTTCAGCATCTCGTCAGGCCGCACGGCGAAAGCCGCGCCGGGCGCCAGCAGCGCGAACAGGATCGCAATGAGCGCGAGGCGGCGCATTGGGTCCCTACTCCGCCGGCTGCATTGCGGACTTCGCCGACCGCGCCGGCTTCGGCGCGCCGATACGCAGGCGCCGGTCCGACAGCGACAGCCCGCCGGCAAGCATCATGATCACCGCGCCGATCCAGATCAGCAGCACCAGCGGCTTGTAATAGAGCCGAACCGCGAGCGAATCGTCCGGATTGGGATCGCCCAGCGAGAGATACAACTGGGTGAAGCCGCGGCTCATGAGGGCGGACTCGGTGGTGCCGGTGCCACGCGAGGGAAAGCTCCGCTTCGAAG
>Ga0105240_10011326_pt1 | contig 12424 bp, 11 predicted proteins | sample KBSC54metaG_FD_80426 | JGI IMG/M metagenome (GOLD analysis project Ga0105240, IMG submission 80426) | Corn rhizosphere microbial communities from Kellogg Biological Station, Michigan, USA - KBS C5-4 metaG | ecosystem: Host-associated > Plants > Roots > Rhizosphere > Soil | place: Michigan, USA... | reverse complement strand
TGTTCCGGCGCCGTGAGGCTAAACGCTGCAGCGGGCCCAGGATGAGCAATTTGAGACGACGATATCGCGAGGGACCTCAATAGGCAGCCGCCACAAATGCCACAGACAGGAGCGCCGTGGCGGTTGTTCGGTCGGACTGAGCACGATTTCGTCTCATCCCATCCCTGCGACAGTCCTTCGTCGGCTAGCCTACGCAGCACTTCGCCTTTAGTTCGCCAAAGCTGCGGTAATCGAAACGCTATTTCCTTTCCGAAGACCAACGACAGATAGCGAGAAAAGCGGGATACGAAGCCAGGGTGAGTGCTTCGAAACGGCCATTCATCCGCATACCGGATCATTGCTGGGCCAAGGGCCCCTTGCCCGGTTTCGCCAATGACGACGGCCTCCGCATCGGAAACAAATGCTCCGATTCCTGCGAACGAGAAGAACACGAAGGGGCGGCTGCGGTACGTTTGCTCAGGCTTGTGCATCGACCCAAGATGGCGCGGCACGCGTAGAACCGGTCTTTGCAATTTTTCGCTGTCTTGTCCGATTTTGGCCGAGCGCAACTTTAGTATCGCCTCTTCGCCTGCCTCGTTCTCAAGGAGCCTAGTTTGAGCAAACGAGTCGAGACCGTCGCTGTAGGGCGTGACGTACTTAAATTTGACTGCTTCGAACGGGAGCAACTGCTGGGTCAGCGGGCGCCCAGATCGCTTTACGAACCTAATCGACCATTTGTCACCCGTGAGGAAGTGAATTGCATCGTTAAGGGATGCTCTCACTTGAGGGTTTTCAAACGTACTCAGCTCAAATACCGGAATCTGTAACTGGATCTCACGAGTCCAGACCGTTCCACGATGTCGCGGGAAGAGTCGATCCGATAAGGCAATGCTCTCGGCGATAGTCGCCACGTCTTCCATAATGCCGCGGTGCGAAGCGAGGCAGTAGCGGGCGATCTCTGCCGGCTTTGAGCGAATATCGCGACCGATGAACGCAACTTTGCCTTCTGATTCGATTGGCTGGTCCGTCACAGCAAGGCGATAAATCGGCGAGGTCATTTCGCGACTCCTCGCCCTGGCGCGAGCAGGTCTTCACTGAGTGACAGCGCCGGAACAGCTTCTCGAGAGACTTCGCCGCTACACACCGTGCGAGCGACCTCGCCAGCGCCTGCATATAGAGCCGAGCTGAAAGCTTCAATTACGACGCCAACGTCTCTCACCCCTTCCGCGATCAGCGTGGCACGGGATTCGCGAACGTAGGATTCGCAAGCCGTTTGGAGCGCCGTTTCCAATGCGGCTTGTCCGTTTGACAAGCCCTGTCCCCGCTCGAGGCTTGCGAGCACATCGCTCTCGGCCGGCGAGTAAGCTTGCTGAAATGCTCCGGGCAAGCCGAAGAGATCCCCCTGACGAGTGTTACTTGCCAGCACTTGCAAGGTGCTCTGAGAGAAGTTGTCGGCAACGAACTGGTCAAGTGCGCTTCTAGCCATCGCTTGGAGGCGCTCTGGATGATTACGGTCCGCCTCCCGGAGTGCCAGCTTCAATACATTCTGGGCTTTCCGCGGAATCGGAGCCTTCTTGTGAAGGTCGTCGCGCATGACGCAACATAACGCGCTGAATTGACATTGTCAACAAAATTTATATTATTTTTATGACATTGTCAGATTTATTGCCGGCTGGACTTGGCACGGCTGGCGGCAGAGCGCCAATACGAGGCTGAAGATGAAGTAGAAAGGCAGACCCTCCTGGAGTTGCCGACGCACAAATTTTGAAAGTGGCTTGCGGACGAATCCGCTCGGGAAAAGAGTTTGGAGCGGCACGCCCGCGGCCGCGAAGGCCAGGTCAACGACATGATGCGTTTGGCTGCGCCGAGTTTGCCGCTTATCCGGACCTTAGTAGCTGCGCCGGATCCAGGCGCGCAGCCCGCTCAGCAGGCAGAAGCCCGAATACGATGCCAATGAGACTGGAGCAGGCGATTGCCATCAGTGCCATCCGTTCGTTGAACTCGATTGGCCATCCCAGCGCGGACGGGACAACACGGGCGCATGCATAGCCAACAGAGAGCCCCAACAAGCCGCCGATCGTGCACAGCAGCACCGCTTCCAATAGAAACTGCCTGCGGATGTCTTGGGGGCGGGCGCCGAATGCCAACCGGATCCCGATCTCATTGGTCCGTTCGGTGACCGATACGAGCATGATGTTCATCACGCCAATGCCGCCGACCAGCAGCGAGATTCCCGCAAGCGTGGACACCAGCAACGTGAACTGGTGAAAAGCCCGGTCGTGCGTCTGAGCGACCTGAATGAGGTTTTGAATGCGAAAATCGTCGGCCTTGTCCCCCACGATCTTGTGACGCTGCCGCAGGACGCGGGCAATCGCCGATTCTGCTGCTTGCATCGACTGCGCGGATTCAGTCTTCACGAGGATCGTGTGCACGGCATCCGGGCTGGCCTGACTGCGCCCAATTGTGAAGATTTTCGCTGATGACAACGGAATGAACATCACGTCGTCCTGGTCTCGACCGGTGAAATCCTGGCCCTTCTCGGCAAGCACTCCGATCACGAGGTAGGACGAGCGCTCAATGCGGACGAAGCGGCCGAGCGGGTCGCTGCCCTTGAACAGTTCGCGTGCCACGGTGCGGCCGACAACCGCGACTTTTGCAGACGATGCAACATGATCGTCACTAAGGAGCTGACCTTCTGCGATTCTCCAGCCGCGCGCCTCGAAAAATTCGGGCGTCACACCCGCGACGAGAGTCGACCAGTTCAGGTCGCCTGATATTGTCGTCTTTTGATCACCGACGAACGGTGCGGCAATGACAATGTCGGGCACCTCGCGGGCGAGCGCCCGCGCATCGGCTGTGGTGAGCGAGAGGATGGTGCCCGCCTGTCTTCGCACGCCTTGCGTGAGCTGCGCGCCGGGTTGGACAAGCAACAGGTTTGACCCCAGCGAATTTATCTGCCTTGATATCTCGGTACGCGCCCCTTCCGCCAACGCAACCACGATCACGACGGCAGCAATGCCGATGACGATGCCGATCACGGCGAGAATGGAGCGCAAGATGTGCGCACGTATCGACCGAAACGCCAGATGAATATAGCCGAGCGATCGCATCAAAGCCCTACACCGGTCAATGTCCGTGCGGTGCCGCAATGTCCGGAGTCGCCGACGATGGCGCCGTCCCGAAGCCTGATCGTGCGCCGAGCGCAGCTTGCGACCTCGGCGTCGTGGGTCACGAGCACGATGGTGCGTGCGGCGCGCTGCAACTCGCCGAGAAGCGCGAGAATGGTATCGCGCGTGCCCGTGTCCAGCGCCCCGGTCGGCTCGTCGGCCAGGAGAAGGTCGGGACCGTTGACGATCGCTCGCGCGATCGCAACACGCTGCTGCTCACCTCCCGAGAGTTGGGCAGGCATATGATGTATCCGGGCGCCGAGACCGACCTCCTCGAGAACAGCGCGTGCCCTCGCGACCGGATTCCGCAGCGGCTCGCGTCGATAGAACAGCGGCAGAGCGACATTCTCGAGCGCGGTCAGGCGGGGCAACAAATTGAAGTTTTGAAAAACGATGCCGATGCGCCGATTGCGCAGCTCGCTCAAACGGCTTTTCGACTGCGCAAACACGTTTTCGCCGTGAAGAAGGTAACGTCCGCACGAGGGTTGGTCGAGGCAGCCGAGGATCGAAAGCAAGGTCGACTTTCCCGATCCCGACGGACCCACAACAGCGACGAACTCGGCGCGATCAATCTCCAGACAGACATCCGAAAGCGCGTGAACACTTTGGCCACCGAGCCGGTGTTGCTTGTGGATGTGATCGAGGGTGACGAGCGAGCTCATACGCTGCCTGGAAAGCTAGGGTTTGCTCCGATAGCCGATGGCGACCTGTTCGCCTATCTTCAGATCTGACGACAGGATCTGGGTCAGGGAATCGCCGGTAGCGCCCAGTGACACGCTGGCAGGCTCCAGATGGCCCGATTTGGTGCGCACCCAGATCACCCCGTTGCCAGGTGCGGGCTTGTCGGCGCGTTCGCGGGTCGGCCGAAAACTCAGCGCGGCGTTGGGAACGACCATGACATCTTGCCGCTCCTCAACCATGATGCGGACGTCCGCGGTCATGCCCGGAAAGAGCAGGCCATCGGGATTGGGCGCCGAAATCATCACGGTGTAGGTCACGACGTTTTGCACCATCCGGGCGGCCTTCCGGATTTCGAGCACGCGACCTTCGAACGAGCGGCCCGGATACGAATCGACGCTGAATAAAGCGCGCTGTCCCGTTCGCACCGCCCCGATATCGGCCTCGCTGACGGACGCATCGACCCGCATGTCCGAAAGATCGCGCGCAATCGTGAACAGTGTCGGCGCCTCCAGGCTCGCAGCCACGGTTTGGCCAAGCTCCACGCTGCGTCGAATGACAACCCCATCGATCGGCGACTTGATGGTGCTTCGTTCGAGATCGAGCCGAACCCGTTCGAGAGAAGCGCGCGCAGCCTCCACTCCGGCCGCGCGTATCCGCGCACGCGCCTTGGCTGCGGACAATTCGGAAGCGAGCGACCGGGCTGCCATCTGTGCGCGCTCGGCATCGCGCTGGGAAACGCTGCCGTTCCTGCTGAGCGTGCTCTTGACCTGAAGATCGCGTAGCGCATCGTCCTGACGCGCCTGTGCGCCTTCGATGGCGGCACGGGCCTCCTCGTTTTGTGCCGACGCGACCGCGAGCGCGGCTTCCGCTTCCTTGACCTGGACTTCAAAGGGCGCGCTGTCGAGCGCGGCAAGCGGCTCACCGGCTCGGACGATGGAATTGTGATCGGCCATCAGTTTGGCGACCTGACCCGACAACTGCGAGCTGACTTCAACGGTGTCAACCGCTTCGAGCGTTCCCGAGGCCGTGACATTCTGAACAACGTTGTCGCGGGTGATGCTGACATAGCGCAGATTATCATGATCGCCCCCGATTGCGGAGACCGTGCTGTTCGGAGTCCACAACGGATAAGTGACAGTAATCATCAAAACCCCCAGCGCGGCACGCGCCAGAAGGGTTCGAGGGAAGTTCGGCTGATGGTCCGTGCGAATCGTGATCTCGCCGCGCTAACTGATGCGGTGCTCCATGCTGATAACAGGCGTAGCCGACCTTCTTTTCAGTTCCGCGGGCGGCGCGAGGCGGCTCAGAGAGCCTGAGATGTGCACGCGCCGCCACGGGAGCGATCCGAAGCGATCGCCGCTCGCTGTATCAAGGTAACTCGACCGCCATATGCGGACTGTTGGCTGACGGCGCCGTCTTTCCCGCCGTGACCGGCGGAGGAGTCTTCAGGGTGCCGTTGCCGGGATTGGCATTCGTGTTGGGCTCCGTGAAGTGGTGGGTAAGCAACGACCCCACTTCCACCGCTGGAGTCGTGTGGTCTGCACCGGACAGCGGGCTTCCCTGACCCGGCACGATGTCGGCTGACCGTCCGTTGGTTTTGACGAACGGGTTGCTGCTGGTCGTCAGGCCGCCCGCACCTACGGCCGTGAACAAATGGTCGGATGCCTGGCCGGGGCAAGTGCCCGCAAGCAATGTTACGCCTGCCGCAAGGATTACGAGTTTTCTCATCATCAACTCCTCTTCGTTTGCGTTCGCCAAGGCGCCAGGTTTGTCAGCTGCGCCGAACGCTTGAATGCAGTTGATCTGCAGCGGTTCCTATTTTCTCGCAGCATCGCGCGCAATGTCGCGATGACGAATGAGTTAGTTTCTGACAGAAAAGTCAGATTCGTCGAGATTGTGGATGATCCGTTCGACTGACAGCCGGACGTATTCTTGGAGCGATGCCCGCGGCGGATCGGAAACGATGTCGTGTTGTCGTTGCACGTGAGCGCCGGCACACTCGCCTTGACCGGGATGCCATCAAGGTCTCAGTCCTCGCGAGGGGCAACACTTGAGAGATTGTCCCGCCCGAGTGATGCATCGATTGCGCCCCCCAAAATGATCCGCGTCGTTGGAGTCTCCAATCAAGCCGAATCAAGGCCGCCCTAAACCAGGAATTGATTTCGTCGCGGTCCGAGCGGGCAACAGCCTGCCCGCCAACGCATGGCTCTGCCCAGCTTTGAACAAGGTGCAGACATTTTTGCCCGCTGCTCTCCGCGGCGGCAGGGGGATTCACACCCAAGGAGTCCCTCCGAATGCAAAAGGCTGTATTGGTATTTGCTGCGTTGTTGCTTCTTTCGGCTCAGGCCGAAGCTCGCCCCTATCGCCATCTTTATCGCATCCCGCATTTCCGCGAGGCGATGGCCATGGTGCCTAGCAATGAACGTATCGTCAGTGCTCGTCCGGCCGGATGTCCGAGCCGGTTCTGTGGCTGCGAGGCGTCGCTTTACAAGTTCGGCCGCATCATTCCCGAATTGAATCTCGCATCGAACTGGCGCCGCTTCCCGCGCGCGGCGCCAGCGCCGGGCATGGCGGCGGTGCGGTCGGGGCACGTCATGATCCTGGAATCGCAGGTCGCGGGTAATGTCTGGACCGTGCACGATGGCAATTCCGGCGGGCATGTGACGCGAGAGCACGCGCGCTCGCTTGCCGGCTACACGATCGTGGATCCCAACGGAGCCGCCGGCACGTTCGCCTACAGCAACCCGGGCTTTGCGAATGTGAGGTATAGCAACACGCACCTCGCCAACGCGCGGTTCACCAATCAGGGCTTCGGCAACACGAGTTTCGCCTACGCGAGCTACGCCAACCAATGGCAGGGCTCATATCGGCATGCATGGAGGGGCAGACGGATCGCGCGCGCGTTCGGCGGCTAGCAGGGGGCACCGAGTAAAGGTAAGCGCTTTTCGATCATCTCGTCATGGCCGGGCTTGACCCGGCCATCCATGTCTTTCTTGCTCGACTGGAAGAAAGACGTGGATGCCCGGGACAAGGCCGGGCATGACGAGAAGTGAGACATTTTCAGCTGGTTGGAACGTCTGCGCTTGAACGATGAAGCGCGTCATGCGACTTGCTTGTTTTCACCGGTCCACCGCCACGCTGAATCATCATGACCCGTTTCTGGAGCCCCGTCGTCCACGCGCTCTCGCCCTATGTGCCGGGTGAGCAGCCGAAGCAGGACGGCATCGTCAAGCTCAATACCAACGAGAACCCTTACCCGCCGTCGCCGCGCGTCGAGGAGGCCATTGCCGCGGCCACGGACCGGCTGCGGCTTTACCCTGATCCACGCGCCTCAAAGCTGCGCGAGGCGATCGCTCCGCGCTATGGCGTGGCCGCGGACGAAGTGTTCGTCGGCAATGGCTCGGATGAGGTGCTGGCCCATACCTTCCAGGCGCTGCTCAAGCACGAGGCGCCGCTGCTGTTTCCCGACGTCACTTACAGCTTCTATCCGGTCTATAGCGGCCTCTACGGCATCCGTTACGAGGAAGTGCCGCTCGATGCCGCGATGCGCGTTGCGATCGCCGACTATCGGCGAAAGTGCAGCTCGATCTTGCTGCCCAATCCGAATGCGCCGACCGGCATCGCGTTGTCGCGCGCGGAAATCGAGACGCTGCTCACCGAGCATCCGGACCAACTGGTGGTGATCGACGAGGCCTATATCGATTTCGGTGGCGAGAGTGCCGTGCCGCTGGTGGCGCGCCACGACAATCTGCTTGTCGTCCAGACCCTCTCCAAGTCGCGGGCGCTGGCGGGTTTGCGCGTCGGCTTTGCCATCGGCCAGCGGCCGCTGATCGAGGCGCTGGAGCGGGTCAAGGACAGTTTCAACTCCTATCCGCTCGGCGGCCTCGCGCAGGCCGGTGCGATTGCGGCGATCGAGGACGAAGCCTGGTTCACTGAGGCGCGCCGGCGCATCATCGCGAGCCGCGAGAAGCTGGTGCGCGACCTCTCCGGACTCGGCTTTACGGTGCTGCCATCGGCGGCGAATTTCGTCTTCGCGCGGCATCCGGGCCGCAGCGGCGGCGAACTGTTCGCGAGGCTTCGCGAACACGGCGTGCTGGTGCGCCATTTCCGCAAAAGCCGGATCGAGGATTTCCTGCGCATCACGGTTGGCACGGACGCGCAATGCGACCGCTTGATCGCCGTGCTGCGCGAGCTGATTTGACGCCGGCCGGAACGGCGATCAAACTCTTGATCGAGAGTCGTGCAAGAGCCATGTCCGATCAGGAGTCGAGCCGTGGCAATGTTTCCGGATCGGAAGTCGAAGGCGCTGGCCATCGTGCTGGTCTGCATCATTGCGATCGTCTGCTTCGGCACCCTGTATTTCGTCGGCGATTTGGCAAGATTTCAGGAGGGCGCCGACCTCAGGGAAGGTCAGGCGGCATTGCGGGACCTCAAGGGACCGGAGCAGCTGGATCAACTGCTCAAGCGATACCCCGCAAACGGGATGCTGAAGCTGGTTGCGCTCGCCGACAAAGACTTGATGGAGATCGATGCCGCCGCGCTCGGCCTGCTCAGGGAAACCGATCCCGGTGAGCTTTCGGAGCGAATCAACAAGGGACTCTCGAGCCGCAGCAATCTCGAGGCACTTGGCCGCGAGCTGAAAGCCGCGGAGGACAACGCCGCTGATCTGCAATCCCGTTACGACACCCTGATCAAGCCCGTGCGCGATGGGATCGAGCACGACGCCGCCACGCTGGAAGGGGGACGGAATGTCTTCGTGAAATTCATGGCCATGATCGACGCGCAGCATGCGGAGATGAAGGCCCTGATTGGAAGGATTTCCGCCACCCGCCTCGACTATTTCAGAGCCTATGACAAATGCATTGCGCTGCTGGCCCAGGAAAATGACGTCTCCAAGGGAGCCAATGGGCAGATCACCTTCCGCCTGCAAGCCCAGGCGGACAGCTACAACCAGGCGGCAGCGGCGACGGCGGCCGACGCCAAGCGCCTGACCGAGCTGGAAACAGAGCGGAAGGCGCTGAGGCGCTCGCAACTTCTCAGATGGAAGAGCTGGGCTGGCCGCTGAAGCGGAGCAGACGCTCAAATTAGAGGGCTACTCGGCCAATCCGGCCCAAACAAAAAGGCCGGCTCGAAGAGCCGGCCTTTGATCGGTTTGAAGTTCCCGAACCTTAGTACCTCGCGACCACCGGGCCGCCGAAGCGATAGTTGACGCGGACCGTGCCCATATCCACGTCCGAGCTGATGTGGAAGGTCGAGCTGCCAGCGCTGGAGCTGAGCGTAGGGGTGCTGTTGTCCAGGAAGATGTGGTCGTATTCGAAAGCGACCGACCAGTTCGGCGCGAAGCCGATTTCGAGGCCGGCGCCGACCGTCCCGCCCCAACGGGTTTCGCTGGCCGTCTGGTCGAGGTTGCCGAGGAGAGCATTGGTATATTTGAAGTCGACGACCGCGGCGCCGCCCTTCACATAGGCCAGCACGTTGTTCCAGGCGTAACCGACTTGGCCGGTGAACAGACCGAAAGCGTCGATCTTGGTCGTGAGAATGTTGTCTCCGCCCAGCGGGTTGCCACCGAGAAACGTCGTGTTGCTGCCGGAGAAGTCGGCCCAGTTGCCCTGGGCTTCGAGGCCGAACACCCAGTTGGTCGCCTGCCAGCGATAGCCGATCTGGCCACCAACGGTGCCGCCCGTCGAGTTATGGCAACCTTCCGGGGTGATGGGACCGAGTGGGGGCACGAGCACCGCTGGAGTCAGGAAATCCCAGCAATTGTGGGACGAGCCGCCGCCGCCGTTGATACCGACGTAGAAGCCGCTCCAGTTATAGATCGGGGACACCAGCGGGGGTGCCTTGGTGTAGTGTCGCGCCGCAAGATCGGCCGCGCTGGCCTGAGAGGTAAGTCCGAGCACGATCGCGCCGGCCGCAACGAGCAAAAGTTTGTTCATTTCCATCTCCTGATCCCTTTCTCGTGTCTCTGGGAAAGGGTTGGGCATCTCACGGGTGCACCTGTCCGACTGATCACATACAGCTTTTAAGCGAATCTCGAGGCTGCGGCTGTAGCTGCGCGGCCACACATGCGGCCGAACTGCAGCAGCGAAATTCCCTATGTATGTTAAGAGATTATGACAGGTGCGGAGCGGCGTTGGCCGCTTCTTTCGCGTCACTGGGCGGTAAGCGGTGCGGAAATGCGCCCGCCTACTGATAAGGGTCCATCGTCTTGGGCGACGCCTTGAACTCCCGGACCCGTCGCAGCGTGATCGGAGTACCATCCGATTCGAATCTGAGCTGGTATTGCCGGCCGTTCTTATCGGTCGCGCTGCAGACGATGCTGATGACCTGGAGGCGCGCGAAATTACCGATTTGCCGGCATGTGCCGTCGGACGGATCGAGCGCCGGCACCGGCAGGCCGTCGACCTTGGGCCGATCCTGCGAGTTCAGCTCCATGCGGTCGACGTTGAGTTGATAGAAGTCTGCTTTGGTTCGCTGGCCGTTTTCGCCCGAGAAGGAGATGATGTGGCTGTGGTCGTCGGGATCATCGAGCGCGACGGTGAAGCTCGCCCGGCCCTTCTCGCTGTGGAAATAAGCGACCGCCCGGCAGGGAAAATCGCGCCCCGCGACTTTCAGGGTCGGGCATTTGCCCGACATCAGCGCATAGAGGTCGATGTCCGGCTTGTCGCGGTCGGGATAGTCAGGCGTTTGCGCAACCGCTGGAGCGGCGGCGAGAATGGCAATAGCGAGTAGTTGCCAATAACTGCGTTTGATCATCAGGAAACGAACGGGGCGGGAGGGCTTTCGACTTCTGGCGCGCAAAAGCGACAAAGTCGCGGCGTGCAGGTATGGCCGCTCGCCGCTCATGGTTCAAGCCCCCGTGCGCGCGCGCCGGCCCTCGATCGGATAGGCGGGATCGTTGAAGCCGGGCGTGGAGGGATGGCCGGTCACGACCAGGCGGTCGATCAGGGCCTCGTCTTCCGCAGTGAAGGTATAATCGAGCGCGCGGACGTAATCGTCCCACTGCTCCTCGGTGCGAGGGCCGGCGATGACGGAACTGATGAACGCCGAGTTCAGCACCCAGGACACCGCGAACTGGCCGGCAGTGATGCCCTTCTTCTCGGCATGCGCCTTGATCTCCTGTGCGAGCTTCAAGGATTCCGGTCGCCACTCGGTCTGCATCATGCGCTTGTCGTTGCGCCCGGCGCGTGTCGTCTTGTCTGGGGCAGCGTCAGGCGCGTATTTGCCGGTGAGCACGCCGCGCGCCAACGGGCTGTAGGAGACGATGCCGAGTCCGTAATAGCCGCAGGCCGGAAAATGCTCGACCTCCGGCATGCGGTTCATCGCATTGTAATAGGGCTGGCTCGCGATCGGGCGGTCGATACCGGGCCGGTCGCAGATGTTGCAGATTTCGGCGACGCGCCAGGCGCGATAGTTCGAGACGCCGAAATAGCGGATCTTGCCGGCGCGTACCAAATCACCCATCGCGCGCACGGTCTCTTCCAGCGGCGTCGAATGATCTTCCTTGTGCAGGAAATAGAGGTCGATGTAGTCGGTGCCGAGCCGCTTCAGGCTCTCGTCGGCTGCCTGCAGCACCCAGCGCCGCGACAGCCCGCCGCGGTTGGGATCATCGCCCATCGGGTTGGCGAGCTTGGTCGAAAGCACCCAGCCTGGCCGGTTGTTGGAGATTGCGCGACCGACCACCTGCTCGGAGTTGCCGTTGTTGTAGGCGTCAGCCGTGTCGATGAAGTTGATGCCGGCGTCGCACGCTTTCGCCACGATCCGCGTCGAGGTGGCTTCATCGGTCGGCCCGCCGAACATCATGCTGCCAAGGCAGATCGGCGAAACCTTCAGGCCGCTGCGGCCGAGCTTGCGGTAGTTCATCGCGCTACTCCCTTGCGAGGGACAGACAGCATAGCCACTCGACCTCGTCATTGCGAGCGCAGCGAAGCAATCCAGCAATGTCTCCGCGGATGCCGTCTGGATTGCTTCGTCGCTTGCGCTCCTCGCAATGACGGTGAGACTAACTCTCCGTCTTCAAAATCTTGAACACGCCATTGGCCATGGCGATGACGCGCTTGTCGACGGTAACTTCCGTGCTCACGAAAATCAGGCTCCGCGTCGCCCGCACCACGCGCGGGCGCGACACCAGCATCTCGCCGATCTTGCCCGGCTCGACAAAATGCACGTCGAGCTGGGCGGTCGCCATGGTTGGCTTGCCGGTGACGAAGCGTGCCGTCATGCCGCAGGTGCGGTCGGCGAACGTCATGATCACGCCGCCCTGTATGAGACCACGGCGGTTGTGGTGCTTGTCTTCGCTCAGCAGCGCATATTCATATTTGCCGTCGACAAGGCGCTCCCATAGCGGGCCGACGATCTGGATGAAGCCGGTCGCTTCGACGGGTTTCCAGCCGTGGGATTTCATCCTGACCGCGGCCTTGTCGATCATGTCGTGCATTCCTGTTCCCCGATCTTGCCCTCATTCCATCCAGCGCCAAGCTGATGTAGTCAAGCACCATGACCCGTCGATTCGACGATACCACCCGGCGGAATATCGCAGATCTATGCGCCGCTTTCGTGCGCGCGCCCATTTCTCATGCCGCCTCCGATCTGAAGCG
>Ga0105240_10011325_pt1 | contig 12424 bp, 10 predicted proteins | sample KBSC54metaG_FD_80426 | JGI IMG/M metagenome (GOLD analysis project Ga0105240, IMG submission 80426) | Corn rhizosphere microbial communities from Kellogg Biological Station, Michigan, USA - KBS C5-4 metaG | ecosystem: Host-associated > Plants > Roots > Rhizosphere > Soil | place: Michigan, USA... | reverse complement strand
TTCCAAGCGGTTCGTCTCCAGAAACGGCATCGGAAGGGTCCTCCCTCCCACAGCCTCAACTGTAAGGGATCAACCCGGTCCAAACTGTCAGGCATCTACCCGGTTTGTACCGAGGCGTTCCCTCTCCCTACCCTCTCCCTCTCGGCTTCGCCGGGGGAGAGGAGGGCGCCTTAGCGTTTCTTGCCCAGCTCGGCGGCGATGTCCTTGGTCAGGCGGCCGACCTTGCGGTGGGCGGCGGTGAGCTGGTCCTTGGTCACCCCCCAGCGCTTCATCCAGTATTCGACGGCCTTGCGCTCGGAGAGGTCGAGGCGGTCCTTGTCGATGAAGCCGCGCTTGTCCTTCAGGCCGGCCATGGGGTGCTCCTCCGCATGGGCCGAACCTAGGGAGGTTCCTTGCGCCTGGGAAGCGCACCGGCCAAGGTCGCGCGATCCTTAAGGGGGCGAGGGGTACGGATGCTGCGATCCTTGAGCGTGCGGGTGGTCATCGCGCTCGCCGCGGGGCTGGCCCTGGGGGCGGCGGCCGCGGCGTTCGGCGGCGAGGGCGTGCGGCGCGCGATCGAACTGGTCGAGGCGTTCGGCGCGCTGTGGCTGAACGCGCTGCGGATGACCGTCGTGCCGCTGATCTTCGCGGTGATGGTCACCGGCATCGCCGGGGTGGCCGACGCCGCGGCGACGGGGCGGCTGGCGGGCCGGACCCTGCTGTGGATCGTCGCCCTGATGAGCTTTTCGTCGGTCTTCGCGCTGGGGTTCGCCCAGCTGTTCTACGCCGTCTGGCCGGTCACCGGCGCGGCGGCCGCGGCCCTTCGGGCGGGCGCTGCGGCGGCGCCGGACGTGGCGAAGTCCGCGCCGACCTTCGTGGGTTTCGTGAGCGGCCTTGCGCCCGAAAACGCCCTGAAGGCGGCGTCCGACAACGCCATCCTGCCGCTGGTGGTCTTCGCCAGCTTCTTCGGCTTCGCCGCGACCCGGCTGGAGGAGGGCCGCCGCCGCGCGCTCACCGACTTCTTCGACAGCGTCGGCCAGGTGATGATCACCATCGTGCGCTGGGTGCTGTGGGCCGCGCCGGTCGGGGTCTTCGCGCTGGCGCTGGGCGTGGGCCTCAGGGCCGGCGTCGGGGCGGCCGGGGTGATCGCCCACTATGTGGCGGCCATCGTCCTGGGCAATGTGGGGATCACCCTCGTGGCCTATCTGATCGCGCTCTTCGGGCGGATCGGCTTCGCCCGGTTCGTGCGCGCCGCCGCGCCGGTGCAGGTGACCGCCTTCGCCACCCAGTCGTCGCTGGCCTGCCTGCCGGCGATGATCGAGCGGTGCCGCGACGACCTGGGCGTGCCCGACCGGGTGAGCGGGCTGGTCCTGCCGCTGGCCGTCTCGGTGCTGCGGATCACCGGGCCGGTGGCGAATTTCGGCGTGGCGCTGTTCCTGGTGCAGGTCTACGGCGTCCACCCCAGCGCCATGCAGTACGCCGGCGCGACCCTGGTGACGGTGGCCACCTCCATGGCCTCGGTGGGCCTGCCGGGGCAGGTCTCGTTCTTCGCCTCGATCGCGCCGATCTGCCTGTCGCTGGGCCTGCCGGTGGACCTGCTGCCGATCCTGATCGCGGTGGAGGTGATCCCCGACATCTTCCGCACCGTCGGCAATGTGACGGGCGACATGGCGCTCACCGCCGTCCTGGCGAAGGGCGAGCCCGCGACGGCGTGAGGACGGGCGGTCCACGAACCCCACGAACCTCCCCCGCGAAGCGGCGGGAGGTAGTTGATCCCCGCGCGACGGACCTCTACCCAGCTTGGCCATGGCCAACCAACCCTTCTTCACCCTCGAGGGGACGCAGTACGTCCCGACGGCGGCCGCGCGCGGGCCGTGGAATCCGAACTCGCTGCACGGGCGGGTGATCGCGGGCCTGCTGGGCGCGGAGATCGAGCGGCTGCACGGCAGTGCGGACTTCATGCCCGCGCGGCTGACCGTGGACATGTACCGGCTGCCCGACCTGTCGCCGGTGGAGGTGGTCACGCGCGCCGTGCGCGAGGGCAACCGCATCCGGGTGATCGACGCGGAGTTCATCTCCGGCGGGGTCAGCGCCGGGCGGGCGACCTGCCAGCTGTTGAAGCGCACGGAGACCCCGGCCGGCAAGGTCTGGAAGCCGCCGGTCTGGGAGGTTCCCCGGCCCGCCGACATCGCCCCGCCCACCGACGGCCGCGCCGGCATGGGCGGCATGTGGGCCACCCGGCGCATCGCCGGCGACTTCGGGACCGTCGGCCAGAAGCGCATCTGGATGAGCGAGGTGCGCGAGCTGGTGGCGGGGCGCGCGCTGACCCCCTTCGTGCGGGTGGCGGTGTCGGCCGACTTCGCGAGCCCCTTCGCCAACGCCGGCGACGCGGGCCTGGAGTTCATCAACTCCGACGTCACCGTCTACCTGCACCGCGAGCCGGCCACCGAGTGGATCGGCTATGAGGTGATCAACCACGGCGCCACCGACGGCGTGGCGATCGGCGAATGCTTCCTCTACGACGAGCTGGGGCCTATCGGCTCGGCGTCGTGCGCGGCGCTGGCGCAGCGGCGGATGGCGCGAAGCTAGGCGCGTCCTCGTCCCGCGCCAGGACCCGCCGCAGGACCAGCGCGAACAGCATCGCCAGCACCGGCGGGCCCAGCGGCAGGCCGGTGCGGGCCGCCACGATGCGCGACAGGAGCGGCAGCAGGAAGGCGGCCACGAGGCCGGTCTTCTCCCAGGGCAGGAAGCCGCGGCGGGTCCCTTCGGCGAACAGCCAGGCCAGCGGGACGGCCATCAGCATCAGGTCGTAGTCCAGCAGGAAGGGCGTCGCGAGCAGGGTGGCGGCCACCAGGGCCGCGGCGGCGGCCTGGTCGTTGCGGCGCCGGGCGAAGACCACCGCGACGGCGAGCGCCGCGGCCAGGCCGACCAGCGCCTGCGCGGCGTAGGCGAGCGGCACGGGGCCGTTCCACAGGCGGATGGCGGCGAAGGCGCTCTGCATGTCGGCGGGCGGCACCAGGCCGCGCTCGAGGGTCGCGCGGGCGAGCCCCGAGACGGCCAGGAAGCCGGTCCAGGTCTTCAGGCCGAAGGCCAGCAGCGAGAGGCCCACGAGGGCGCCCGCCGTCGCCGCCGCCCCGGCGATGGCCTTCCACTGGCGCCCGGCGATCAGCGCGATCGGGATCAGCAGGCCCAGGTGCGGCTTGAAGATCAGGGCGCCGAAGCAGGCCCCGGCCAGCCACGGCCGGCGCTGGAGCCACAGGCCGCCGGCCCCGAACAGGGCGGTGGTCAGGAAGGCGTTCTGGCCGTGGCCGATATTGTAGAAGGTCGCCGGGAAGGCCAGCGCCGGCAGCATGGTGGCCGAACGTCCGAGCCAGCCGCGGATCACCGGCCAGCAGGCCGCTCCGGTGACCGCCAGCCAGGCGCCCAGCGACGCCAGATAGGGCAGGGCCGCCAGCGGCAGGCAGACCAGCAGGAAGACCGGCGGATAGAAGAAGGCCGCGTAGCCGGTGTCGACGCCGCCGAACACCGCGCGCTGCACGGCGGCGTGCGCGGCCGGCGAATAGACCTGCTCCGGATGGCCCGCGAGCGCCAGTTTCGAGGCCGCCCAGAAGCTGACGAAGTCGGGCCCCAGCGGCCTGGCGGCCGGGTTGGGGTCGGTGAGCGACAATGTCGCCCAGCCGACAGCGGCCAGCAGGCTCAGGCCGCCGAGGATGCGCGCATAGGCCGTGGCCCGCTGACCATCCAGCCAGGCCGCCTCGCGGAAAAAGGCGCGGAACGCCTGGAATGCCCGACTCGACACGCACCGTCTCACCGTTGCAGGGGGACGACTCATAGGCGTGCGGCGTGGCTTTGGGGAGGGGCCGCCCCGAATGAACGCACGAGACGGCCCGCTCTTTGCTCTACGTGTGGTTGGAACCGTAGAACAACTCTAGGATGCCCCCCAGGTCGAGTTGTCGACAGGTGGCATGCGGTCGCACAGTATAACTACCTAGTCGGGCTCGTCGCCCCCACACCGCCAGTTCTCGCAAGATTTCACGTCACGCGTTCTCGATTCGGCCCTTGAGGTGGAAAGAACAGCGTCGCGCCGGCGTGGAACGGGGGCGGCGGAACCGGCCCCGTTGTGACCTCGCGCGCCGCTGTGCCATGCTGCGCCCAAGGATCGACAAAGGTCCGCCGGGAGGGTGACGAGATGAAGCTGCGGAACGTGCTGGCGGCGGCGGTCGCGGCGCTGGGGCTCATCGCCGGGGCCGGCGCGCCGGCGCTGGCCAATCCGAAGAACGCGCTGGACGCCTATGTGGCCAAGCCCGATCCGGCCTTCGCCTGGAAGGTGGTGGGGCCGGTGTCCGGCCCCGGCTACCACGGGGCGGTGCTGGAGCTGACCTCGCAGACCTGGCTGAGCGCCCAGCAGGTGGACAAGCCGGTCTGGAAGCATTGGCTGACGGTGATCGTCCCGGAGAAGGTCAGCCACGACAAGGCCTTCCTGTTCATCACTGGCGGCAGCAACAAGGACGCCGCGCCCACCAAGGCCACCGAGCGCTGGGCCAAGATGGCGGTGGAGACCAACTCCGTGGTCACCGAGCTAGACGACGTGCCCAACCAGCCGCTGCGCTTCGCCGAGGATCCCAGGCCGCGCAGCGAGGACGAGATCATCGCCTACCAGCAGGCGAAGTTCGCCAAGGACCGCAATCCCCTCGACCTGGTCCGCCTGCCGATGGTCAAGAGCGGGACGCAGGCGATGACCGCCGTCCAGCAGTACCTGGCCAGCGACGCCGGCGGGAAGCTGAAGATCGACGGCTTCGTGGTCTCCGGCGGCTCCAAGCGGGCCTGGACCACCTGGCTGGTGGGGGCGATCGACCGCCGGGTGATCGCCATCATCCCGATCGTCATCAACGTGCTCGACGTGGACGCCACCGCCAAGCACCACTGGGAGGCGATGGGCTATTTCTCGCCGGCCCTGAAGGACTATGTCGAGAACCACCTGATCCCCGACATGATCGGCTCGCCGGGCCTGACCGAGGTCAACCGGATCGAGGATCCGCTGAACTACCGCGACCGGCCGTCGATGAAGATGCCGAAGTACATCATCAACGCGGTGGGCGACGAGTACTTCCCGCCGGACAACACCAGGTTCTCCTACCACCTGCTGCCGCAGGTGAAGCGGCTGCGGATGATCCCCAACTCCAAGCACTCGACGGCCGGCACCGACATCAACGAGAGCCTGACCGCCTTCTACGCCGCGGTGCTGAACCACCAGCCGATCCCCAGCTATTCCTGGGTCGTACGGCCGGACGGGGCGATCGTGGTCAGGTCGGCCGCCAAGCCCGCCGAGGTCAGGCTCTGGCAGGGCAACGACCCCAAGGCCCGCGACTTCCGCGTCGACACCATCGGCAAGGCCTTCACCTCGACGGTGCTGACCCAGGGCGCCGACGGGACCTGGGTGGGCAAGGTGGCGAAGCCGGCCGCCGGCTGGACGGCCTATTTCGTCGAGCTGACCTACCCGTCCGCCTCGGCCTATCCGTTCAAGTTCACCACCGAGGTCTCGGTGATCCCCGACACCCTGCCCTACAAATGGAAGGACGCGCGGCCGATCATCGCCCCGGACGGGAAGTAAAACTCGGACCGCCCCCCGAACTCCTGGGTTCGGGGACCGCGCTCCGGGCGGTAGAAGCCGCTTCGGATCCGGGGACCGCGGAGGGCGCGCCATGATGCTGATCGGACAATACGACTCGCCGTTCGTGCGGCGGGTGGGGATCGCGCTCAAGACCTACGGGCTGGCGTTCGAGCACGCGCCCTGGTCGACGTTCGGCGACGCCGACAAGATCGCCAAGCACAACCCGCTGCGCCGCGTCCCGACGCTGGTGACGGACGACGGCGTGGCCTACGCCGATTCCGCGGTGATCCTGGCCGTGCTCGACGACCGGGTGGGGCCGGAGCGCGCCTCGCTGGCCCGCTGCGGCGAGGACGGGCTCGAGCTCCTGCGGATCGCCGCCTTCGCCGCCGGCGCCGCCGACAAGGGCGTGAGCCTGCTCTACGAGCGCGTGCTGCGCGAGGCCGCCTTCCCGCTCTGGGTGGAGCGTTGCCGCCTGCAGATCGCCGAGACCCTGGACCTGCTGGAGGCCGAGCGGCAGCTGCGGCCGACGCGCTGGCTGTTCGACGACGAGCTGAGCCACGCCGACGTCATGCTGACCACCATGACCGGCTTCATCTCCGAGGCCCTGGCGAGCGAGTTCGACTGGGCCCGGTGGCCGGCGATCGCGGCCCACGCCCGGGCCTGCGAGGACCTGCCGGTGTTCCGCGAGATCCGCCAGCCCTACAGGCTGGTGAGGCCGGGCGAATCTTGACGTGCGATCAGGCGGCCAGCTGGCCTTCGTCGTGGACGGCCAGGCTGGCGAACCGCGGCAGATCCCTGGGCGGGATGTCGATCTGGGCGGACTGCCGGAAGGCCACGAGGTCGCCCTCCCAGAATCTGGGGGTGTCGTCGGCGTTGAACTTGAAGCCGAGGACCTGCCCGGGATCGGCCGGGGCGTCCGCTGCGTCCGCGATCCAGTTCAGCCGGAACCGGCGCAGTTTCTCCTGCAAATCAGGCATCTTCTCTTGTGATCCCAACATCACGATTAACGAGAACCTAACAGTTTTTCCCCTGTGGGGCGAGTCGGGTTTTACGCGACGCGAGAAGGCCGGCGCCGGCCGGGCCGGTCCGGGCCCCGCCGCGGGGCGGCCTCAACGGCGTTTCGCGGCGCGCGCGGCTCGTCTAGGAGAGGTCCCATGTCCACCGCCATCGCCCGCCCCGAAGTGCTCGCGCTCCGCACCTCGCAGATCCGCGAAGTCGCCAATGTCGGCATGGCCAGGAAGGACATCCTGAAGTTCTGGGTGGGCGAGAGCGACCAGCCGACGCCGGCCTTCATCCGCGAGGCGGCGGCCAAGGCGCTGATGGCGGGCGAGACCTACTACACCCACAACCTCGGCCGCGAAGACCTGCGCCAGGCGCTCTCGGCCTACCTGACCCGCCTGCACGGCCAGCCGATCGACATCGGACGGCTGGGGATCACCAGCGCCGGGGTCAACGCCCTGATGCTGGTCAGCCAGGCGGTGGTCTCGCCCGGCGACAAGGTGGTGGTGACGACGCCGGCCTGGCCGAACATCGTGGAGATCCCGCGCATCCTGTCGGCGCGGCTGCAGACCGTGGCGCTGGACCCGGTCCAGGGGCGCTGGCGGCTCGATCTCGACAAGCTGCTGGCGGCGCTGACTCCCGACACCCGGGTCCTGTTCCTCAACTCGCCGAACAATCCCACCGGCTGGACCCTGCCGGCCGAGGACCGCGCCGCGATCTTGGCGCGCTGCCGCGAATACGGCATCTGGCTGATCACCGACGACCCCTATGAGCGCCTGATCTTCGGGCCGGGAAACGCCGCGCCCTCGTTCCTGCCGCTGGTCGGGGACGACGAGCGGGTGATCTCCACCAACACCTTCTCCAAGGCCTGGCGGATGACCGGCTGGCGGATGGGCTGGATGGTGCTGCCGAAGAGCCTGGTGGAGTCGATGGGGGTGGTGATCGAGTACAACACCTCCTGCGCCCCGGACTTCATCCAGTCCGGCGCCATCGCGGCGCTGAACGACGGGGAGGCCTCGATCGCCGAGCTGCGGGCCGAGCTGGCCGCGGCCAAGGACCAGGTGATCGGCGCGCTTCGCCAGATGCCGGGCGTCGAGGCCCCCGAGCCGGAGGGCGGCATGTACGCCTTCTTCCGCATCGAGGGGATGACCGACTCCATGACGCTGGCCAAGGACCTGATCGCCAAGGTCGGCGTGGGCCTGGCCCCCGGCTCGGCCTTCGGGCCGGAAGGGCAGGGCTGGCTGCGCTGGTGCTTCGCCAACCGCCCGGCGACCAACGCCGCGGGGCTGGAACGGTTGGAGCGCTATCTGCGGTCCTAGAGGCGCGATGCTCGGGCTGGTCGAGCCTAGCCGCCGACCGGCAGGCTGAGCTTGCCGGAGAGCGGCATGCGCATGTGGCAGCGGACGCCGTCGGATGCGAAGCTCAGCTGCGCCTTGCCGCCCAGCTCGCGCGGGACGGCGTGTTCGATCAGGCGCGAGCCGAAGCCGCGGCTGGCCGGCGCGGTGACCGGCGGGCCGCCGGTCTCGCGCCAGTCCAGGACGATCGCCTGGTCGGCCGGATCCTGGGCCCAGCTCACCTCCACCCCGCCGCCCGGCGCGGAGAGCGCGCCGTAGCGCGCGGCGTTGGTCGCCAGTTCGTGGAACACCATGTTCAGGCTGACCGCGGCGTTGGGGCTCAGGCGGACGAAGGGGCCCTCGATCGAGATGCGCCGATCCTCGCCGGGGGCGACCCGCAGGCGCAGGGTGCGCTCGATGACCTCGCCCAGCGAGGCGCCCTCCCAGGCGGCCTCGGTCAGGAGGTCGTGGGCGCGGGCCAGCGCATGCAGCCGCTCGACGAAGTCCATGTCGAACGCCGAGGGCCCCTTGGCGTGGCGGATGGTCTGCATGGCCAGCGACTGCACCGTGGCCAGCGTGTTCCTGACCCGGTGGTTCAGCTCGTCCAGCAGCAGTTTTTGGCGCTCGTCGGCGGCCTTGCGCTCGGTGATGTCGAGGGAGATGCCGGCCAGCCGCACGGCGCGGCCGTCCTCGAACGTCGCGCGGCCGCGGGCCAGGACCCAGCCGATCTGGCCGCAGGGGCGCACGATGCGGTACTCCACGTCCAGGTCCTCGCCCAGGGTGAGCGCCCGCTCGATGGCCGCCTGGCGCCGTTCGCGATCGTCGGGATGCACGCGGGCCACGACGTCCTCGACGGTCTCGAACGGATCGTCGGGACCCAGGCCGAAGATCTCGCGCGAGTGGGCCGAGGAGCTGAAGCGCCGCGTGGCGACGTCGAACTCCCAGCTGCCGAGCCGGGCCGCGTGCAGGGCGTACTCCAGGCGCTGCTGGGTCTGGCGCAACGCCGCGTCGCTGGGCGCCGCGGACTCAGGAAACGGCCGGGTCATGCGGGAAATGGCGTCGATCCACGGATTGGGAGGGGCGGCCAGCCTAGCAGCCGACTCGCGACGGAACACTTAACCGCGCGCGCCTTTCCAGGGTTGCGGGTCAGCGCCGGTCGGCCGACCCCGGCGGCGGGGCGCTTTCGGCGGGCTTGTCGGCCGGCGGCTCGCTGGGCGCCTGGGCCGGCGCGCTCGACGGCAGCAGGGCCTCGGCGGGCGGCGCCGGAGCCGGCGCGGCGTCGGCCGGCGGCGGGGCCTCCGGCTCGTCGTTCACCTTGAAGGAGGCGCCCAGCAGGGTGGCCTTGGCCTGCAGGTCCTTGGCGGTGGTCTCGCAGCGGGCCGGGAGCGCCCAGCTCATCCACTCCTGGGCCAGGCGCGCCGGCGTGACGCCGGGGCTGACCAGCCACATGGAGCGGCCCTTCTGCACGGCCGCGGCGCCCAGGGTGTTGATCGGCCGCAGGCTGGCCTTTTCCGCCGCGGTGAGCGCGGCCTGGAAGAGCTTCAGCTGGGCGCGCCCTTCCTTCTGCATGTCGCCATAGACCTTGAGGTCGTCGGAAAGCTTGCGGCCGGGCGGGCGGTAGGTGCTCTCGATGCGGGTGACCTCCGGCATCACCTGGTCGTGCAGGTCGAGGTAGCCGCGCAGGGACCCGTAGCACCAGGCCACGAACGGATAGTCCTCGTGCGGTGCGCCCGGCGGGAAGCGGGCCTCCGCGGGGGCCTCGGCGGCGGGCGCGTCGGCCGCGGAGGGCTGGGCTTGCAGGAAGAGGGCGAGGGCGAGTGCGATCATGGACGGGAGATACCTTGAGGATTCCAGCGATTTTCAGGCGGGTCGTTAAGTCACCGGACCGAAGCCGCCGCCGCCGGGCGTCTCGATCTCGATCGTGTCGCCGGCCTGGACGTCGAGGGCGAAGCAGCCGGGTAGGTCTGTAACCGCGCCCGAGGCGGCGATCAAACGCTGGGCGCCCGGCAGGGCCGGACCGCCGCCCATGAGGCCCTGCGGCGCATGCTCTCGGCGGGAGGAGAGCAGCGCGGCTTCCATGGGCGCGAGGAAGCGGATGCGGCGCACCGAGCCGTCGCCGCCGCGTTGGGCGCCCGCCCCGCCCGAGCCGTGGCGCACCCCGAAGCTCTCGACCCGGACCGGGAAGCGGCGCTCGAGGATCTCGGGATCGGTGAGGCGCGAGTTGGTCATGTGGGTGTGGACGGCGCTGGCGCCCGGCGCATGGGCCGTGGCGCCGGAGCCGCCGCAGATGGTCTCGTAGTACTGGCGCTGGTCGTCGCCGAAGGTGAAGTTGCTCATGGTGCCCAGCGAGTTGGCCATGACGCCCAGCGCCGCATAGAGGGCGTCGACCACGTGCTGGCTGGTCTCGACGTTGCCGGCCACCACGGCGGCGGGCGGGCGCGGGTCCAGCATCGAGCCCGGGCGGGTGCGGATGTCCAGCGGCTCCAGGCAGCCGGCGTTCAGCGGGATGTCGTCGTCCACCAGGGTGCGGAAGACATAGAGGGCCGCGGCGTCTACGATGGCCGAGGGGCCGTTGAAATTGCTGGGCAGCTGGTCGGCGCTCCGCGTGAAATCGAGGATGGCCGACCCGCCCTTGGCGTCCACCGTGGTGGTGACCACGATCTCGCCGCCGCCGTCCATGGGCACGCGCGCCGCGCCGTCGGAGAGCCGGCCGATCGCCCGGCGGACGGCCGCGGCGGCGTTCTGCTGCACGAAGGCCATGTAGCGGGCGACGGCGCCCGCGCCATAGGTCCGGATCATCTCGGCGACGGCGGCCGCGCCGGCCTGGCAGGCGGCGATCTGCGCCTTCAGGTCGGCGAGGTTGGTCTGCGGATTGCGCGCCGGCCAGCGCCCGGCGGTGAGCACCGCGCGGGTCTCCGCCTCCAGGAAGCGGCCCGCGCGCATGATCGGGAGCGCGTCCAGCATGACGCCCTCCTCGTCGATGGTCTTCGAGAACGGCGGCATCGACCCCGGCTGCACGCCGCCGATGTCGGCGTGGTGGCCCCGGGCGGCGACGTAGAAGCTGGCCTGGGCGTCGTCCTCGGCCATGAACACCGGCATGACCACGGTGATGTCGGGCAGGTGGGTGCCGCCGGCGTAGGGGTTGTTGAGCGCGAAGGCCTCGCCGGGATGGAGCACGGGGTGGCGATCGCGGACCGCGCGCACCGACGCGCCCATGCTGCCCAGGTGCACCGGCATGTGCGGCGCGTTGGCCACCAGGCCGCCGTCGGCGTCGAACAGGGCGCAGGAGAAGTCGAGCCGCTCCTTGATGTTCACCGAGTGCGCCGTGCGCTCCAGGGCCGCGCCCATGGCCTCGGCCACGCCCATGAACCGGCGGTTGAACAGCTCCAGGGTGACGGGGTCGGGCTTGTCCAGCGCGATGGCGTGGTTCTCCGCGGCGGCGGTGCGCGTGAGGCGGATGAGGCCATGGGCGTCGGCCGCAGCGCGCCACCCGGGCGCGAGGGCGATCTGGGTGTCGGGACGGACGATCAGGGCCGGGCCTCGAGCGTCCGCGAAATCGTCGGCCGCAATGATCGGCGCATCATGCCATTGGCCCTGGGCATACATTTTCACCCGCTCATCCCCGCGAAGGCGGGGACCCAAGCCGAGGTTCGGATTGGCCGGAGAATCCAGTGATGCGCGGGGGCCGCTTGGGTCCCCGCCTTCGCGGGGATGAGCGGAATTATTCTCGGATTGAGCCTCCGCCTCCACCGCGGCGATCAGGATGGTGCGGTCGGGTTCTGTGAAGCCGAACAGGCGCTGGTGGGCCGCCTCGAACTGGGCCTTGGCCTCGGCGAGGTCGGTCAGCGGGACCGGCAGCTCGGCGTCGGCCCCGTCGTAGCGCAGGCGCAGCGTCCGGCGGACGGCGCGGGTCTCCGCGCCCTGTTCGGCCATGGCGGCGCGGGCCGCCCGCTCGACCTCGGCCAGCAGGGCCGTGGCGCGGACGAGGCCCGCCGCGCCCAGCGGCGCTTCCAGCCCGGCCTGGCGCAGCGCCGTGACCTCGGCCTGGCCGATGCCCCAGGCCGAGAGCACGCTGCCGTATCTCGGGCAGAGGATCTCGGTCACGCCCAGGGCCTCGGCGGTCTGGCAGGCGACCTGGCCGGCCGCGCCCCCGAAGGCCACGAGCGCATGCTCGCGCGGGTCGAAGCCGCGCTCGGTGGAGATGCGGCGGACCGCCTGGGCCATCTGCTCGACGGCGACGGCGAGGAAGCCTTCGGCCGCGGCCTCGACGGAGAGACCCATGGCGCGGGCGAGGTCGGCGAGGCGGGCGCGCGAGGCGGCCGGATCGAGCGGAGCGTCGCCCTGGGACCCGAACACGTCGGGGAAGAAGCGCGGGTCGAGCCGGCCCAGCGCCAGGTTGGCGTCGGTGACGGCGGCCGGGCCGCCCCGGCCATAGCAGGCCGGGCCCGGATCGGCGCCGGCGCTGGCGGGACCTGCGCGGGCGCGGTCGCCGTCGAAGGTC
>Ga0105240_10011317_pt1 | contig 12430 bp, 13 predicted proteins | sample KBSC54metaG_FD_80426 | JGI IMG/M metagenome (GOLD analysis project Ga0105240, IMG submission 80426) | Corn rhizosphere microbial communities from Kellogg Biological Station, Michigan, USA - KBS C5-4 metaG | ecosystem: Host-associated > Plants > Roots > Rhizosphere > Soil | place: Michigan, USA... | reverse complement strand
TTGGACTAGCTATCACCGAGCGGATCCCGCCGGGCTCGCACGCCGTCGCGCAACGCGAGGCACTTGGCATCCAATGTTCAGGAAATCGCAGGTTGCGTGCAACTGGCGTCAAGGCGCACCCTGCGGGCAACGCAATACTACGCCGCAGGGGGCCAACGTGCGACGGCGCGCCGATGCACTCGCAGCGCGTGATCAACAGGAAGCGGCCACGACGTCTGAGATTGCAATGACACGCCCCGGTCACACGAGGATCCTCCGGCGCGGTATTGAGGGTTCGTGATGACCGCCTTGAGACCAACTATTGGATGGAAGGTGCCGAGTGACCCATCTGGGCGATCCGATCATGTCGCGTCGGAGCGGGCTGGCACAACGGCGCGCGATCGGGCGGGATCGCTCCTTCGGGCTGCCTGCAGGTCGCTGACCCTGGCCGCTGGTATTCTCGTGCTCTCAAGCCCGGGGCAGGCCCTGAGCATCGACGTCGCCTTGAGCGACTTCAGGCAGACCTCCTGGGGCGCTGCAGAGGGCGCGCCGCGTGAGATCAACACAATGGCGCAGACAGCCGACGGATACCTCTGGTTGGGCAGCCAGGGCGGATTGACACGATTCGATGGGCTGCACTTCCTGCATGTCGACCTGCCTCCCGACGCGCGACTGACCACCTCGAGCGTCTGGACCCTTCTCGCGCCAGCCTCGGGTGGGCTGTGGATCGGTTTCACGCTGGGCGGAGTCGCCTTCCTCAAGGGCGACAAGCTGACCGTCTATTCGGAGCGCGACGGCATGCCGCCCGGCTCCGTCAAGTCGCTGCAACTCGATTCGTCCGGCACGTTGTGGGTTGCAACCACGACAGGCCTGGCCAGGCTCCGAGCCGGCGCCTGGGAGCGGATGGGTGCAACGCGTGGGTTTACCGACTCCCAAGCAACCAAGCTTCTGCTCGACAGCACAGGCACGCTCTGGGTGGCCTCGGACAGGAGGCTTTTCTATCTGCCGCGCGGCAGCCAGGCATTCCAGGTTGCGGCCGACGAGCCGGCTGCAATTGCACCGCTGGGCGTCATGCAGTCTCCCACCGGAGGCATCTGGCTCATCGTCGATGACCGCGTCGAACTCGTGCGAGAAAGCGGTGGCGCGCACGCGCAGGCGAACGGATCGAGCAACAACGATGCCGTTTTTGACAGAGACGGTGCCATCTGGCTCGTGACTCCGGAAAAGCGGCTGGGGCGCATTTCGCGGCTGCCGGCAGGAGCGCGGCGCGTGAGCTGGTCGCATGCAATCAGACGCCCTCCTTACGTGGACGAGTCGAATGCGCCGGGAGATCGAGGCGCGACCGCCATCTTCGAAGATCGCGAAGGCAATATCTGGGTCGGCTCGTCGCTCGGGCTGACGAGACGGACCGAGCGCAATGTCGTGCCCCAAATCGAAAGCGCGCGATCGGATTTCAGCAGCATCGGTGCAGGCATGGCACCTGCAGACGACCATGCGCTCTGGGTCATCAGTCGCTCCGGCAGGGCACTTCTCCTGCGGGACGGCAGCTTCACGGCAAGCGAGACCATCGGCGAGAGCTCTTGCACGATACGTGCGAAGGACGGAACCAATTGGTTTGCCGGCCGCGGTAGTGTCGTGAAGCTCGCCAGCGGCCGCATTGACCGCATACCGCTGCCCAAGGACGCCGGCGCCTTCGAAGTCCAGGCCATGACCCAAGACGACAGTGGGGGTTTATGGGTCTCAGTGGTGCGCAAAGGCCTGTATCGATGGTCCCATGGTGATTGGACGCCATATGGCGGCATTGACGCCTTGCCCAGACTGACCGCCATGACCATGACCGCCGATGCGAGGGGTCGCATCGTCTTTGGATATACCGCAGGGCGAATCGCAATTCTCTCCAACGGCCGGGTGAGCTTTCTGAATGACGCACGCCAGTCCCCGCTTGGCAACGTCACGGCGCTGTATGGAGGTCGGGCAAACCTCTGGGCGGGCGGCGACCTCGGCCTGGCCCGGGTCGTCGGCGAGACGTTGCAGATGATCGTCACGGATACGGGCGCCAGTGTCAAAGGAGTCACCGGCATCGTCGAGACAGCCTCCGGCGATCTCTGGGTCAATGCCAGTATCGGAATCGTTCACTTTGGCGCCGGCGAGATGACACGCCAGTTTCATGACACCTCGTACCGGCCGCATGCGGAGGTTTTCGATGCGCGAGACGGTCTTGAGGGCGGCGCCGCCAGACTCCGTCCACTGCCAACAGCCATTGAAGGAACAGCAGGTGATGCCCTCTACTTCATGACCGACGCCGGCTTGTATTCAATTCAACCGTCGCGAATCCATCGAAATACGTTGCCGCCTCCCGTCTTCATCGAATCCGTTGCAGCCGGTTCAACAATCTACCGGCCGTCACCTAACCTGGTACTGCCCGAGGGCACCAGATCGCTCCAGATCGGGTACGCGGGGCTGAGCCTGACGAACGCAGAAAAGGTTCGCTTTCGCTACCGCCTCGACGGCGTCGACGACGGCTGGCAAGACGCCCAGGGCCCGCGGGTCGCCAACTACACAAACCTGGTTCCCGGGCGACATCGCTTCTTCGTGACTGCAGCGAACAACGATGGCGTGTGGAATCCAACGGGCGCAGAGCTCGAGTTCTTCATTCCACCCACGTTTACCCAGACCCAATGGTTCGTTGGGCTGTGCGTCGCGGCCACCGGGCTGACGATCTGGCTGATCGTGTGGTTTCATGTCCGGCATGTGACCGCGCATATGCGCGAACGCTTTGCCGTTCGAACGGAAGAGCGCGAGCGCATTGCTCGCGAGTTGCATGACACGCTGCTGCAGAGCACCCAAGGCCTGATCATGCGCTTTCAAGCGGTGGCGAACCGCCTCGCGCGCGAAGACCCGTGCAGGGAACTGCTGGACGAAGCGCTCAGTCGCGCGGACGCCGTCATGGTCGAAGCACGCGAGAAGGTGTTGGATCTGCGTCTTCCATCGCACGCAACGAGCAACCTGGAAACGGCCATCGGTGCGATCGTCCAAGACCTCTCCCGCGGCAGCAATGTGCGTGCAAGCTGCCGCGTCCAAGGAGCGATTCGTCCGGTGCGACCTGCCGTTCGCGACGAGGTCTACTGCATCGCTCGCGAAGCGCTTCTCAATGCGTTCCGCCATGCTCAGGCAAACTCGATCGACATACACATCGCATATTGCACGAGGGAGTTTGGCGTCAGCATTCACGATGACGGTATCGGCCTGGATTGGACGGCGCGAACACCACTGGCCAAGGCTGGTCATTGGGGCCTCCAGGGCATGCGAGAGCGCGCCGGTCGAGTCGGCGCACGGCTGGACATCACGAGTCGACCGGGGGGCGGCACGCAGGTCCAGATAGTCGTTCCCGCTGGCCTCGCCTACGATCCCAAGTGGCCCCTCCAGCGCTTGAGCAGGATGCCCGTCCCCGGGCGCACGCAGCCGTCATGAAGACGGCGATGCCCCGCCTCTCCACCGGATCCACGCTGCGCTGTGCGGGGGCGTTCAAACCGACCTGGGAGTGAAGATGCATTCGAGCTCGATTACGGTACTCATCGTCGATGACCATCCTGTCCTGCGCGAGGGCCTTTCCGCAGTCATCCATGCAGAGGACGACATGAGAGTCGTCGCCGAGGCTGCCAATGGCGTTGAGGCCATCGAATGCTTCGATCGACACAGGCCCCAGATCACGCTCATGGACCTTCGAATGCCGGAACTTGATGGCCTGGCCGCGACTCTTTCGATACGTTCGAGGTGGCCAAGTGCCCGGATCGTCATGCTGACGACCTATCGCGGCGACGTGCCCGCCTTGCGCGCCTTGAAGGCCGGAGCCAGCGGCTACTTGCTCAAGAGCATGATGCGCACTCATTTGCTGGAAGCGATTCGAACGGTCGCTGCAGGAAGCCGCTATATCCCTTTGGAGATCGCCAGTGAACTGGCGGCGCACGTCGCCGATGAGGCGCTGTCGGACAGGGAAGTGGAGGTATTGCGTCGCATCGCTTCAGGAGGCGCCAACAAGGCGATAGCGTCGTTGCTGCACCTGTCGGAGGAGACCGTGAAATCTCACATCCGAAACATCCTGGCGAAGTTGTCGGCCAACGATAGAACGCACGCGGTCACCATCGCCATCCAGCGCGGCATCATCGAAATGTGACTTCGCAGCCGGCTGATCTGCGTCGAATGCAAACGGAATTCGCATCTATTTCAATTGCGCGTTCCGAGCGTGCAGGGGAGCACGTGCCCGGCACCGTGCGTGCGCTCTTGAGTGGAACACGTCGACCGACAAGTCGGTGAATCGAGGACCACTCGATCGAGGTAGCCAAGAATGCACGAATCAGGGTGTACGTCGCAGACGACGCTGGATAAGGTATGCCTGCGACTTGAATACACATCTCAGCGTTGAGCTTTCACCAAACGCTCGCGTTCATCTTTCGGAGGCCAGCATGTCGTCTGTTGATCCGATAAAGGTCCACGTCACTCACGGTGATCCGGTCTGCCAAGCAGGCCTTTGCACGGCGCTAGCCGCGTACGCGGACATGCGCATCGTGCCCGGAGATCGCATGAGAGCGCCGCTGGGTGATCCCTGGACGCTTTCGCCGACTGCTGACGTGATCGTCGCCGACTACGCGAACGGCGTCGCCGCAGCGCTTGGCTCGAGGCATGAATCGCGCGGGCCTCATGCACCCAGGGTATTGATCCTGGCCAGCGTCGATCGTGAATGGGAAATCACGGCCGCCCTCGAACAAGGCGTCCGTGGGTACATGTTGATGGGATGTGCCCTCGACGACCTGGCTGGTGCGATTCGGGCCGTGCACCGCGGCGATCGACACCTGAGCGCCCAGATCGCGGCACGGCTGGCCGAGAGCATTGCGATCGAGCGGCTCACGGTCCGCGAAGAGGAAGTTCTTCAGTTGGTGGCGTCCGGTCTTTGCAACAAGGCCATCAGTCGGTGCCTTGGCATTGCTGTGGGAACGGTCAAGTCGCACTTGAAGTCCGCGTTCGAAAAGCTCGATGTGCGCAGTCGCACGCAAGCAATCGTCACGGCCGAAAGGCGCGGACTTCTGCGTGATCGCGTCGCCTCCGATCGGCCCGAAGCCGGTGCAAGGGCAAGCGCCCCAATTTCGGCACGCGCTCACGGCGCGATGGCGTGAGCCCCGCCGCCCTTTCCGCACGCAACACCACATTCGCTTCGCGGTCGCGCCATACCGAACGTTGAACATCGGGACAGTCACGGAAACCGGCTCAAGAGCCTGCCCCTGCATCGTCACTCTCATGGGAAGTTATATGACCAATCGACTTGCACACAAGATTGCCGTCGTCACGGGCGGAACAAGCGGCATCGGCTTGGCGACGGCCAAGTCGTTTGCAAATGAAGGGGCCTTCGTCTACATCACGGGGCGCCGAAAGGCGGAGCTGGACGCAGCGGTGAGCGCGATCGGCGCGCGGTCGATCGGCATTCAGGCCGATTCGACCAAGCCGGAAGATCTCGCCCGACTGTTCAGCACCATCGACAAGCGCGACGGACGCATCGACGTGCTTTTTGTGAACGCGGGCGGTGGCAGCATGGTGCCCTTGGGGGCAATCTCCGAAGACCACTACCTGGATACTTTCGATCGCAACGTCAAGGCAGTCGTCTTCACGGTTCAAGGAGCGCTGCCGCTGCTGGAGGCGGCCAAGACCGGCGCGTCCGTCGTGCTGACGGGGTCGACCGCGGGAAGCACGGGCACGGCCAATTTCAGCGTCTATGGGGCGAGCAAGGCCGCGGTGCGCAGCCTGGCGCGCAGTTGGGTCGTGGAGCTGAAAGGTCGGGCAATCCGCGTCAATGTCGTCGCACCGGGACCAATCCACACCCCGGGCCTGGTTGAGCTTGCCGGGCCCGACCCGGCACAACAAGAGGGCCTGATCCACTACCTCACCAGCCTCATTCCCTTGGGTCGGATAGGCCATGCTGAGGACGTTGCAAAGGCTGTCGTCTTCCTGGCTTCGGATGAAGCGGAATTCGTCACAGGCATCGAATTGTTCGTCGACGGTGGCATTGCCCAGATCTAGCCGATGCAACGCCCCTTTCGAGCTGCGGCTCGCAGTGGGTGTCGCGGTACTGAGCGAAGGCCGCCTGGTTCAGCCATGAATGCGCAGGGATTTGCCCGCGCATCGTAGGAGACAGATGATGAATCCAGACGTGTCACTCACGAAAGAAGAGTGCAACAACGAGCGCGTGGTGCGATCGCTGTACGAGGCGGCCGAGTCGGTGGACCTCGAGCGCTTCGCCTCGCTCTTCCGGGAGGACGGGTACTTCTACGACGTGTCGGCCGGGCAGAAGTACGTCGGGCTGAACGTCGCCCAGCCTGTGAAGATCTATGCGAAAGCGTTCCCCGACATGCATCGTGCGCTCGAGTCTGTCGTTGTCAGAGGCACGCTCGTGTTGGTCGAGCTGTCATTGAATGGAACGCACCGTGGAGACCTCGCTCTTCCAGGCGGAACCATTCATCCGACGGGAAAGAAGATCCAGGCTCCGTGCTGCGACGTCTTCAGGCTCGAAGGCGCCAAAGTGAAGTCATTTCACTGCTACACGGCCGCGACGATCTTGTTCGCACAGCTGGGCGTCTTGAACAACCTGTCCGCGGCACTCTCTTCAAATTGAGCAGGCGCCCTTCTCAGTCGAGCTCGAGCTTGCAAACAATACGCGCAGCCTCGATGCCCGCTTCATCGCGCCAGCCCGATGCGGGCCATTCGCGGATCCTGCAGTCGTCCAACGAGTGGGAGTGACTTATGAAGACCATTGAGCGACTTGTGCGCGTCCTGGGCATTCTCGCCTTGGCAAGTTCGGCGTTCGCGCAGCAGCCAGGAATCGGGCGCGCGGAAGTGCTGCGGCATGACGTCGGCGCGACCGGCCGGGAAGCCATCCAGCTCAGAGTCGAATTCGCACCTGGTGCGGGATTTCCCAAGCACACACATCCCGGGGAAGAGATCGCATACGTTCTGGAAGGTTCGCTCGAATATCAGCTCGAAGGCAGCGCGCCCGTGACGCTTCGAGCGGGCGAGTCAGTCTTCATCCCTGCCGGTACGACCCACTCCGCCAGAAACAAGGGCGCAGGCGAGGCCATCGAACTCGCCACGTACTTCGTCGACAAGGGAAGGCCCCTTGTGTCATTGAAGAAGTGAGGGCACGTGGTGCCGGTCTCCCGCGAGGTTCACCAACTCGAGCAGCCGCCTCGCTCCCCCGGCGGGTCAGGCGTGGGGACCAGGGTGCTGCGTCGTATGGGCACCTGACGAAGGGCGCGAGCCTGCGGGATGATCGTCAAATGCTTCGAAAACCTCCGCCACCCAATCGACAAACAGCCTCAGCTTCGCGCTCAGGTGCCGGCTGCTGGGGTACACGACGTAGAGCGGGTGTGGTTCACGGTGCCAGGCTGGTAGGACCTCCTGGAGGTGACCAGAAGCCAGATGCGAAGCCGCGACGTGCCGGAAGGTCTGACCAACGCCGAGTCCTGCCAGCAAGGCGCTGATGTGGCCCGTGCTCTCGTTGACGCAAACGGCTGCATGCCCGTTGATGCTCCGATGGCGTCCGCCTTGCCTGAATTCCAGAGGAAAAGCGCGCCCGGTCAATGACGAAAAGTACCCCACGACGGCGTGGCCGGGAAGACGGGCCTGCGTTGGGTCGCCGTCGGGCGTGGCCAGCTCGTCAGGATGCGCCGGAATGCCGCGCGCCTTCAGGTAGATCGGGCTGGCGCAAGTGACCCAGTCAAGTTCTGCCAGTCGCCGCGCGACCAGCGAGGAGTCTGCAAGATGTCCACCGCGAATAGCGCAGTCGACGCCATCGCCGATCAAGTCCACAGGTCGATCGCTGATTCCCACGTCGACCGATAGATCAGTGTAGCGGGCGCGAAAGCCTGGCAAGGCGGGGATCAGGATCATGCTGGCCAAGACTGACCCGATGTCGACACGAATTCGCCCTCTTGGTTGAACGCGCGCTCGTCCCACGCTCTCATCCATCTCATCGATCTCGGCAACGAGTCGCGCTGCGCTTTCGTAGTACGCCGCTCCCTCCGCCGTGACACTGACGCTACGGGTGGTGCGATGCAACAGCCGCACACCCAGATGACGCTCCAGGTCTTGCACGAGCTTTGTAACGGTCGGGCGCGGAATGTTCATCGTGTCCGCGGCCTTGGAAAACGCGCCCGATTCAGCGATTCGAACGAAGACGCGCAGGGCTTGCAACTGATCCACGGCGTGGGTTCCTTCTTGAGATGTCAATACCAATTATTCATGGATATGAAATAACTTGTCATCCGTGATGGCTTTATTCACTCCGTTGAATTGCATAAGCTTCGCTCACCCAATTGTCAAAAGGAGCACCAAATGGGCAACAAACTCATGGGCAAGATCGCAGTCGTCACCGGCGGCAGCACTGGTATCGGGCTGGCGGCCGCCAAGGCATTCGCTGCTGAAGGCGCATTCGTCTACATCACAGGTCGGCGTCAAGCCGAGCTCGACGCGGCGGTGGCCGCCATCGGATCGACGGCCGTCGGCATTCGTGCCGATTCGTCCAGCCTTGGCGACCTCGACACCCTTTACCAGCAAGTCGGCGCCCGTCATGACCGTATCGATGTCCTGTTCGCGAATGCAGGAGGCGGCAGCATGCTACCCCTTGGATCGATCACTGAAGAACAGGTCGACGACACCTTCGACCGCAATGTCAAGGGCGTCATCTTCACGGTTCAAAAGGCCTTGCCGTTGCTGGACAAGGCAAAGGGCGGCGCGTCGGTGATCCTGACGGGTTCGACCACCAGCATCAGCGGGACGGCAAACTTCAGCGTGTACAGCGCAAGCAAGGCTGCCGTGCGCAACCTGGTGCGCAGCTGGGTCCTTGATCTGAAGGGGCGCGCCATTCGCGTCAACACGCTGTCTCCCGGCCCGACGCACACGCCTGGTTTGCTTGATCTCGCCGGTCCCGACAAGGCGCAGCAACAGGGTCTGGTGGACTACCTTGCTTCCCAGGTGCCTCTGGGCCGCATGGGGCAACCATCAGATATCGCCAAGGCGGCCGTCTACCTCGCTTCGGAAGACTCCTCGTTCGTCACCGGCATCGAACTGTTCGTCGATGGCGGCATTGCCCAGGTCTGACGCTTTCCAACGCGCTCGCCACCTTCTTTGCCTCGTCCAAGTGCAGGCGGGCGTCTTAGCTTGACATCGCCACCGCCCTGACTCCAGTCGCGGCGGTGGCGCCACACTCGTGATGTGCGGCCAGGTGGCTACACAACGAAGTGGCGTCGGCCTCTTGCAGCCTCGGCCGATTACTTGTGGACGGCGGCACAATGAAAGCAGCATTGGTAGCTTGAAAGAGCGAGCGGCAGCTAGGCAAAAGGTGGGTGGCAGCACGCCTAGTCGATATCGATACTGTGTCGGTACACAGACTCGCATCTTCGGGAGTTGCAATGCTCGAGATACCGATTCAAATGCCGGCGCGACTTGCGTCATATCCCAAGACCAGGCAGCCGACGTCCGCCAGGAACGTCTTTCCGCTAAGCACGGACAAGCAAGCGCTCCGGCAACGGTTCGACACCATCTGGTCGGCGTTCACCCGACATGGCGGTGTATGGGACGTGAGCGAAGTCGAGCAGCGTTTGAGGCTGCACGTGCAGCAGCCGATCTCGACCCTAGCCCACCTCATCGTGGAGCGACGGATCGTCACGTTCTCCTGGGGCGAGAAGACGTGGTTTCCGGCGTTTCAGTTCGAGGCAGAAACCATGTCGCTGCGCTCGGAGTCGCAGCGAGTGCTTGCCGAGCTCGCGAGCGTCTACGACGACTTCGATGTGGCGCACTGGCTTGCGCACCCCAATGTACTTTTGGGAGATGCGGCGCCGGTCGACTGCATTCGCGACCATCCATGTTGTGTGCTGGCAGCGGCACGCCTGGATCGGTTCGTGGCGAAAGGCTGACTGCCGTTGCCAACATCGCCTTGCAAGCCGCTTCATATCTATGCGCGGTACAGACGAGGAACACCAGCTCGCCCAATCACTTGCATTCACATCTGGAGTACACAACATGAAAGCATTCTTCTCCGCCGTGTTCGCGTGCGCGAGCCTTGCTGCCTTGGCACAGAGCGGAACGCCATCGCCGGCGGGCCAGACCATCACCGCGCAAGGAGAGGCGTCGGCCGATGCAGCAGTCAAACGCCGGCATGACAACCGCCTTGCGAAGAAGGCAGCCAAGGCGGCGTCCAAGAGGGCTTCGGCTGCTTCGTCCTAAGGTCGGCTCAGTCCGCCCTGATTCGCGAACGCGGTCTCTGAGTCAAGACGATCGAGGTCTCGCCGCCCGGTGATCTCCCGAGTGTCTGCGCACGAAGTCGCGCTCCCCGATTCAACTCAGAGCGATAGGCTCTTCTGATAGGTACAAAGCCATGGACAACACCATTGCGCCCACCCCCCTTGCCGCGCTGATCGGTCGCATTCTGAGCATCGTCGTCGTTCTGATATTGCTGGCGGACGCGCTCGTGAACCTGACCCAGCCTCAAAAGATCGCAGCGGAGATGGCCGCGACGGGGTTTTCTGCAGCACTGGCCACGCCACTGGGAATAATCATCCTCGTGTGCGCCGTTGCATACGTCATTCCGCCCACTGCCGTGGTTGGCGCCGCACTCATCACCGCATTCTCGGGCGGCGCTATTTGTGCACACTTTCGCCTCGGAGAGATTGGATCTCCGCCGCAGGTTCTGGCCACATTGATCGCTGGTCTTGCCTGGACGGGTCTGTTGCTTAGGTATCCGCAATTGCGCGCTGTTCTGCCCCTGTTGCGGCCAGACGCCGCTCCTCGGACGTCGCGACACCAACAGCGTGAGAGTGGCTCCTTCTGGCATCCGGAGTAGGCATCAGCGCACGATGTCCAATAGTTGGCCGTGGCCCGAATCAGCGGCCCGCGATGGGCAACACAAGTAGGCGACCATGGCGTCTCGCGGCGTTCCCGCACTGCAGGAATCGCCGCGAAGATATGTGCTAAGCGCTAGCGACTTTCGACAGAAGCCGAGGCCGCCTTGCCTTTGCGATGCGGCAGTTGCAGCTTCGGCGGCCTCGCCGGCGAACCTGCGTAACGCGAAGGATTGCTTTCGGCAGCCGTCTTTCCGGTTTCGCCGACCTGGAAGTCGCCGGCGCGGTAGGCAGCCTTTGTATCGGCTCGCACCTGGTCTTGGGTCAGGCCAGGCGAAGTCGGCTTGGTTGGATAAGCCCGAGGATTAATGTCGCGCGCTGTCGCGCCCTCATCGTTGACTGTCAGGTCACCTGACTTGCGGGCGGCTGCAACTTCCGCCTTCACGTTTGCGCGCGTCTGAGCCGGCTGGGACTCCTTGGCTGGGAAGGAATCGGGTTTGACGTCGCGTGGCATCTGTCCCGCTTCGTTGATCGGGATGACGCCAGTCCTTCGCGCGTCTTCGAGTTCCGCCTTGACCTGAGCGCGGGTCAAAGACCCGGGAGACGAGGCCGAGCTTTGCGACCATGCGGCCGGCAACGCCATCAACAGCAACGGCGTCGCAATCAATCGGGTCAATTTCATGGTGGTCCTCTCGAAGGTTTAAGGAGGCGGCGGCTAACGTCGCAGTTGTCGCTAGCGAAAGCAGCACGGAATGACTATGCGAGGACCCTAGTAAGCGGTCATGCCTCGAAAGACGTAAGAAGATTTCCCCACTTGGCTCTCCCGAGCCAGGTTGCGTTGATCGAGTGTGCGGCAGGCCGCTGTCAGCATTGGGTTATCGCGTCCAGCCTTTGACCAGTTGCTGACCTTCTACAGTTATAGGTTGCCAGCTCAGGAGGGTCTGGACTCGCTGCGAGCCCACGGCAAGGGTCTGCCATCGATTGCCCAGACCTGAACGGCGAATGAGCACGGCGTTTCGCGAGCGGAGGCCGGCCAACTTGCCCGAAAGCTGACGGTGGTGACCGTCCGGTTGTGGCCGACTCCTGACCCATGCTCTCCCGACTCAATGTTCGGGTTCAGAAGCTTGCTTTGAGACCTTGCCGACACAGGCGCCGACAACGGCCAGTAGCGCGAGAACGCCCGCCATTACAGCGCCAGCGTACATCGACGAAACTGACCAGGCGAACTTCAGCGTACATAGCAGCATTGCAAACGACCCGACCGCGCTTGCGATAGTCAACTGCTCAGCGGCCCGCGTAATCTGACGTCTCATCTCTGAATCCTACTATCCTGCTCTCGTGGCTGTTTGGGCTGCCCCCAGAGCTAACTTCCGCGACTGTCCGCTCGTGGCCGCGTGCCGCCCGAAAGCGGCCAAGGAGATCGCAACGCTGCCGCCCCATAGCGGCGGTGCGCGCCATCGTTTCCGGCGGCCGAAAGCTGCCGCCCGATACGCCGATCAATGATTAGCGACTAAGTCACGGCGTACCAAGCGCCTCTTCCAAGGCGTTCATCACCTCCGTCGTGAATC
>Ga0105240_10011315_pt1 | contig 12430 bp, 11 predicted proteins | sample KBSC54metaG_FD_80426 | JGI IMG/M metagenome (GOLD analysis project Ga0105240, IMG submission 80426) | Corn rhizosphere microbial communities from Kellogg Biological Station, Michigan, USA - KBS C5-4 metaG | ecosystem: Host-associated > Plants > Roots > Rhizosphere > Soil | place: Michigan, USA... | reverse complement strand
TGCTTCCACTTGCGAGCCACTGTGACCGTGGCCGCGTGCTTCGAAGCCGACGCAATCAATGGCGCAGTCCACTTCCGAGTCGCCGAGTATCGCGGCGATCTGATCCGCCAGCGTCGCATCTTGCGACAGGTCGACTGTCTCGAAGCCGACGCTGCGGGCATGTTGCAGGCGCGTGGCATTGACGTCGCCGACGATGACGACTGCCGCGCCGAGCAAGCGTGCCGATGCGGCTGCAGCCAAACCGACCGGACCAGCGCCGGCGACATAGACGGTCGAGCCTGGGCCGACGCCTGCGGTGACGGCGCCATGGAAGCCGGTCGGCAAGATGTCGGACAGGCACGTCAGGTCGGTGATCTTTTCCATGGCCTTGTCTTTGTCCGGAAAGCGCAGCAGGTTGAAATCGGCGTAGGGCACCATGACGTATTCAGCCTGTCCACCGATCCAGCCGCCCATGTCTACGTAGCCGTAGGCCCCACCTGCACGCGCCGGGTTGACGCTGAGGCAGACGCCGGTGTGTTGCTCCTTGCAGGTGCGGCAGCGGCCGCAGGCGACGTTGAAGGGGACGGAAACCAGGTCACCTTTTTTGAGCGTTTCGACGTCTTTGCCGACTTCGATCACTTCACCGGTGATCTCGTGCCCGAGCACCAATCCCGACGGCGCGGTTGTGCGGCCGCGCACCATGTGCTGGTCGGAGCCGCAGATGTTGGTGGTCACGACCTTGAGGATGACGCCGTGTTCGATCTTCCGGCCTTGCGGATTGTCGAACTTGGGAAAAGGAATCGACTGCACTTCGACGCGCCCGTGCGCGACATAAACAACACCACGATTTTCTGCCATGAACTATCTCCTTTGTTATGGGTAAATCCCTCTTGTAAATCTGCGACCTGAATGGTTAAAACTCAGATCAAGCCGTCTTCTTCGAGACCTTGATTTCGGTTGCGGTTGCTGTTGTCGTTGTCGTTGTCGCCGAGACTGTGGCAATACGGTCGGCGACTTCGCGCCAGCTTTTTTCGCGTTTGTCGACGATGCCCGTCTGCACCTGATCGGCCAGCCAGTCCTGGCGTTCGGCGATGGCGGACGAAAGCAATGGCGCCAGACCCGCATCGGAAACGGTGTGCGCGACTTCGCGCATCTCAGCGGCGCGGCGGCGGCCATGCTGGACGACGCGGGAGACGAGGTAGTCGGCCTGGCGCGGCCAGTCGATACCGGGAAAAGTTTCTGTCAGCGAGGCGAGTACTTCTTCCTCCACACCGTAGTGGCGCGCGGTGAACATGCTTTCAACGGTGAGTGCTTCCAGTCCCTTGATCATCACGCTGCGGCACATCTTGATGGCCGACGCCACCCCAATGTTCTCGGAGGCGATCTTCATCTGCATGCCGGATTGCGCCATCAGTGCCATGAAACCGGCGGCATGTGGCCCTCCCAGCAGCATCGGTACGGCGATGCCGTAAGGCGGAATGGACGCCATTACCGCAGCTTCGACATAGCGCGCGCGGCGGCTTGTGAGTAGCGCGTAGCTTTCCTGTTTCAGTGCCGGTGAGACGGAGTTGATATCGAGGAAAAATTGACCGGCGCGTATCGACGCTGCGACGCTGGCGACGACATCGTGTGCGGAGCTGGCGGTGACAGCCGAGATGATGACATCGGCATCGGCGATGGCGACAGTGAGGTCGTCATGCAAGGTCACGCCGGCAGCGGCAGCCGCACGCATGGGCCGGTGAGCAGCGTCCGAGAACAGGATGTCATACGCAGAGACAGCGTAGCGCCCGGTCGCCGACAAACCTTGGGCCAGGATCTTGCCTGCTTCGCCGTAGCCTATCAGGCAGACAGAAACGAGGGCGGTATCGGACGCTGCCATGGGCATGATGTTTTTCGCGAGGGAAGAAGCGCCCGGTAACCGAACCGGGCAGTCGTCTGATTCTGTGGGAATTCGATCGCTTCAACCACCCAAAATCACCCGGTGAGGCATCTAATCTTCTTATCGGTCTCGAATAAATGATGTTAATTGCATAAGCTGAAAAAGTCTTTTCACACAGCGGCAATGCGAGCTTGTCAAAACCGCGCATATCCTTCATCCTAGAAAAAAAGATATCGGAAATTCATATTCCGCAACGCCCGGAGCCGCTTCCTTCCTATGACATCCACCGTAAGCCTGCGTCATCTGCGCGCCTTCATCACCGTCGCCGAACTGGGCAGCGTCACCCGCGCCGCTGATGCGCTGTATCGTGCGCAATCAGCAATCACGCGCTCGGTACACGAGCTTGAAACGGTTATCGGCGAGTCCCTGTTTGAACGCAAATCCAGCGGCATGCTGCTGACGGTATTCGGTAATACCTTGCTGTTTCGCGCACGCAGGGCGGCGCAGGAATTTGAGCTGGCGCGCGACGAAATCTATAGCAAGATCAAGACGCCCACAGGCGCGATGAAGACTTCCATCTTGTCGATGCTGTTCAATGAGCGTCGTCTGCAGATCTTCGTCAAGCTGGCCGAATCGCATCACATGCCAACCGTCGCCAACGCGCTTGGTATCACTCAGCCGGCGGTAAGCGCTTCCATCTCTGATCTGGAAACCAGTCTCGGTGCGACCTTGTTTCAACGCACGCCCAAGGGCATGCTGCTGACCGAAGCCGGCGCCTTGCTGCTGTTTCGCGCCAAGCGTGCGCTGGCAGAGCTGCGCCACGCCGAGGCCGATATCTCGGCGCTCAAGGGAACCACGCAAGGCCGTGTGGTTGTCGGCGCGTTGCCCTTAAGCCGTACGACCATCTTGCCGCGCGCGATTGCCAGCGTGATTGCCGCGCATCCGCAGTTGCGCATCACCACCATCGAGGGGCCTTTCGATAGCCTGGCGGCGCGTCTGCGTGCGGGGGACATTGACTTCATCCTTGGTGCATTGCGCCCGCCGGAATACGCCAACGACCTGCACGGCGAGCCGCTGCTGGAAGACAAGATGTCGGTGATCGTGCGGCGCGGCCATCCGCTGACGCAGAAGTCGAAGGTGACGCTTGACGACATGATGCGCGCGCAGTGGATCTTGTCGAGCAAGGGGACGCCGGCGCGTGCGCTGTTTGAATCGTCGATGAGCCGCAAGGACATGCCGGCGCCGACTGAAGTGGTCGAGACCAGCGACCTCGCGATCTTGCGCGGCCTGCTGCTGCACAGCGATATGGTCACCGCGATCTCGGCGCAGCAGCTGGAGTATGAAATTCACTCCAACGCGTTGCAGGTGCTGGACTTTGACCTGCCGCGCACCTCGCGCACCATCGGCATCACGCAACGGGAAGAAAGCCATCCGTCGCCGGGTGCGGTCGTACTGATGGATGCCATACGGGAAGTGGCGACACAGATGGAACGCCGCGCCGCCAACAGCGGTCATTGGTGACGCAGTGACCGCTTGATAAGTTGAGTTGCTGCCCGCTCAGGCCGCCCAGCGCAGCAGCGCCTGGGTGACGGCATCCGGCTCTTCCATGGTCGACATATGTCCGCAGGCGGGGATTTCAGTCAACACGCTGCCCTTGACCAGCGCCGCCATGCGCGCATGGCGTTCCGGTGGACTCCAGGCATCTTCTGCGCCGCACAGAATCAATGTGGGGCAGCTGATTGCCGACAGCACAGGCGTTGCATCTGGACGGCCCAGCAATGCGCGAATCTGGGCTGCGTAGATTGCGGGCGACATGCGTCCGACCATTTCCAGAATGCGATGGACCAGCGGCGCATTGTCCCGATTGCCGGGGGCCAGCATCGGCATGGCCCAGGTTTCGGCGATGGCGTTGATGCCGTCGGCGCGGGCACGATCGACCAGCACGGCGCGGCGGGCATCTTCGCCCGGCGTCGCGGTCTCATAGCCGGTATCCAGCAGCGCCAGACGTTGCACGCGATGCGCAGCCTGACGATACACGTCCAGCGCAACGCGGCCCCCCATCGAATGGCCCGCAAGAAAAAACTGCTCAGGTGCATCCTGCAGCACGCGGCTCGCCATGCCGGCGATGGAATCGTCCTGCTGAAAACTCACGATACGCACGTCTGCCTTGTGTTCTTTGCGCAGGGCGTCGGCTTGAGTTTCCCAGACCACGTCATCGCACAGCAAACCGCACAGCAAATAAATCGTTTTCATGTTGCATCCGAAAGGGTGAAAAACGAGATGCAATGTATCCAAACGACTTGCCTGTGTCCAGCCTCGCATTCCGTCTCAATCAGCCAGTTTGACATGGTGCAGCAATCTCGATATCGCTGATTTTGTGCGTGCCTGTTATCTAATTTATTGATTTTAAAGGAATTAAATTTTTTTGTTATCGGTGTTTTGTAAGCTGCGATCAGCAGGTGTCCAAAAATCAATAAGCAAATTAGATGGGGTGGCAATGCTAAATGTATAACGCCGGTGCCGTCTGAACCCGATAATGCTTCCATAAAAACGGCGTAGAGCCGACAACAAATTCCATACAACAGGAGACCACCGATGTTGCACCGATTCATGAAGTTCACCTTGCCGCTTGCCAGCGCCGCCATCTTTGTCGCCACTCCCGCTGCGCATGCAGATGAAATCCGCATCGGCGTGATCGCTGCATTCAGCGGCCCGTACAGCAACTGGGGCAAACAGATTCAGGACGCCACTGAACTATTCCTCGCACAAAACAACGGCCGCGCCGGTGAGCACACGATCAAGATCATCTATCGCGATGTCGGCGGCAACAATCCTGCACGCGCCCGCCAATTGGCCGAAGAGCTGGTTGTACGCGACAAGGTGCAGTACATCAGCGGTCTCGAATTCACGCCGACGGCGCTGGCTGTCGCCGATGTCGCCACGCAGGCCAAGGTGCCTATCGTCATCATCAATGCCGGTACGTCCGGCATCCTGAGCAAGTCGCCTTACCTGTTGCGCGCCGGGTATACGCAATGGATGGTGGCGACGCCGCTGGCCAAGTGGACGGCGGAGCAGGGCGGCAAGCGCGTTGCGCTGGCCGTGGCGGACTACGCACCGGGCGCCGATGCGCTGACCTCGTTCCGCAAGTCTTTCACCGAAGAAAAGGGCCAGATCGTCGCCGAGCTGAAGATGCCGCTGAATACGTCCGACTTCTCGACCTACATGCAAAAGATCAAGGAAGCCAATCCTGAGTACGTCTACATGTTCACGCCGGTCGGCCCGATGGCGGTCGCCTTTATCAAGGCTTTCGTCGAGCGCGGACTGGACAAGTCCGGCATCAAGCTGCTGGCCACCGCGGAAACCGAAGAGAGCGAACTGCCGTCCTACGGCGACGCTGCGGCCGGCATCGTGACTGCGCTGCATTATTCGCCGGCCAGCACCACGCCTGCCAATGTGGCTTTTGTCACCGCCTTCCGCAAGAAGTACGGCGCCGACAAGACACCGAACGTGGCATCGATCGCTGCCTATGATTCGATGAAGATGATCTATGAAATGATCCGCGCCACCGGCGGCAAGCAAGACGGCGACAAGGCCATGGCGGCAATCAAGGGCTACGCGTGGGAAAGCCCGCGCGGCCCGGTGAGCATCGATCCGCAGACGCGCGAGATGACGCAGAATATCTACATCCGCCGTATTGAAAAGGTCGATGGCGTCTACGTCAACAAGCCGTTCAAGACGTATCCGGCCATCAAGGATCCGGGCGTGAAGGTACAGTAGTCGCCATCGTTATTGCGCACGATGTTGTCATTGTTCATTGCGGCGATGGATAAGTCGCCGCAGTGTGTTTAGAGGAGAACTCCATGCTTCAGAAAGCCGCAGCCGCCAAGCCGAAGATGGCCAATCACACCACGCCCCTGATCAAGGATTGCTGGTACGTCGCCGCGCTGTCGCGCGAAGTCACGCGCGATCTGCTGGAGCGCACCTTGCTCGGCAAGACCGTGCTGATGTACCGCAGGGTCGACGGCACGCCCGTCATCATGCAAAACCGTTGCGCTCATCGCTCCTTCCCCTTGTCGAAGGGCCGCCTTGAGGGCGATCAGGTGGTATGCGGTTATCACGGCATGGCCTACAACCCCGAAGGCCAGTGCGTACACATGCCGTCGCTGGCCAACCCGCCGACGCACGCGCGCATCGCATCCTATCCCGTGCAAGAGAAAGGCCCGTTGATCTGGATCTGGATGGGCGACGCCGCCAAGGCCGATCCGGCGCTGATTCCCGATACGTCGTGGCTGGATGCGCCGGAGTGGACCACCGTCACCGGCTACTTCCACATGAAGTCCAACTATGTCGCCATGCACGAGAATCTGCTGGATCAGACGCACTTTCCGATTCTGCATGCGGACACGGTCGGTACGCCGGAATATTCGCGCTCCAGTCTCGAAATCCACAATGAAGGCGATGTCGTGCGTATCCGCCGCGAGCTGAAAAATTCACCGCCGCCACCGATCTACGGCATCCCGATGAAGCTGACCGGACGTCCGGTGGATCGTTTCTCCGACAGCCGTTTTGTTTCTCCGGCAGGCCACATCGCGTTTGCGCGCATCGCCAATCTGGAACCGCGCGAAGGCGAACACACCGACTATCGCGTGAATATTACGCACTTGTTCACGCCGGAATTTCAAGGCACGATCCACTACTGGTGGTTCAACAGTCGCGACTTCGCGCTCGATGATACCGGTGCCAGCGACTATCTGGCCTCCGCTTCGGTCAAGGCCTATATGGAAGACGTCGACGCCCTGACCTGGATACAGGAAGAAGTCGAGAAGAGCGACGGTCCGCCGGATGAGCTGAGCTTCGGCCCCGACCGTCCCGGTCTGTCCATGCGCAAGACCTTGCTGCGCCTTGCCGAAGCTGAGATGACGCAAGCGGAGGATCCGCCCAGCGTCGCCGTAAAAATGTATTAAGTATTTTGAATGTGTTGAAAGCGTATTGAGGAAAACATGGCAAGAATCGTAGGAGGAATCGGCACGTCGCACGTGCCCACCATCGGCCTGGCATACGACAAGGGACGGCAGAACGATCCGGCCTGGGCGCCGCTGTTCAAGGGCTATGAACCGGTAGCACAATGGTTGCGCGAGCAGGCGCCGGATGTGCTGGTCATGTTCTACAACGATCATGCAAACAGTTTCTTCTTTGACTGCTATCCGACGTTTGCGCTTGGCGTCTCGCCGAGTTTTGAAATGGCCGACGAAGGCGCCGGCAAGCGCCCCTTGCCCGACATCAACGGCCACCCCGAACTGGCGGCGCATCTGGCGGAATGCCTGGTCAACGACGAGTTCGACATGACGTTGTTTCAGGATCGTGCACTCGACCACGGCTGCAACTCGCCGTTGTCGCTGATGTGGCCGCATGAACCGGCGTGGCCCGGTGCGATTGTCCCGATTGAAATCAACGTGCTGCAATACCCGTTGCCGACCGCTGCGCGCTGCTACAAGCTCGGTCAGGCGGTGCGCCGCGCCATCGAGTCCTTCCCCGAAGACCTCAAAGTTGCCGTCGTCGGCACCGGCGGTCTGTCGCATCAGATCCATGGCGAGCGTACCGGCTTCAACAATCCGGAATGGGATGACGAATTCCTGCGCCGCATCGTCGACGATCCGCAGAGCCTGACCAGGCTCAAGCATGCCGACTTCGTGCGTCTGGGCGGCGCCGAAAGTGTCGAGGTCATCATGTGGCTGGCCATGCGCGGCGCACTCGACGACAAGATCAAATGCATCCACCAAAACGTCTATCTGGCGACCACGACGGCGATGGCCGTGGCGATCTACGAACAAGCCTGAAGAGAAAATAATGAATCCACAACTTGAAGGTATTGAAGACATCGAAGGCACTTATGTCTTCGACGTCCGCCAGAGCGTCAAATCGCTGCGGCTGAACCGCTTCTTCTGGCGTCACCGCGAGCCGGAGTTTCGCGCTCTGCTGGCGCGCGATTTCAAGGCGGCCTGCGACGAACTGAAGCTCAGCGATGAAGAACGTACGCTGGTGACCAATCAGGATTGGCTCGGCCTGATCAAATATGGCGTGAGCTTTTTCGTGCTGGAAAAATTCGCCCGCGTGGTGAAGATGTCCAACCTGGCCGTCTATGCCTCCATGCGCGGAGAGACCCTGGAAGCCTTCCTCAAGACACGGCGGGTTCCGGAATCGGCATAAGCGACATAGCAGACGACATAGCGGCATACAGCAATTTTTTCAGAGCATTCACGGCGTTCACTGCGATGGCAGGGACGCCTTTTTTTACGCCTTGTTTTCATCATTTGGCGACGCAATACGGTTTTTGATATGGCGTGTGTCGCGCGATTGCATAAGTCGATAAGTAAATTAGATGCGCTATCAGCCAAAGAGAAACGCGAGCGGGCAAGCCCTGCCATAGAATAAATCGACTTAGCAAAGACGATGGAAACGGTAATTAAAACCGGCAATAAGACAACGCCGGAAACCGCGCAGAGACAGCAATAACAATAAAAAGCACGAGACAAGCACATCAATTCATTTTTATCGAATCAACAGGACAACCATGGAAAAGACTCAAAAACCATCGCTGCTGGTGGTCAGCGCACATGCTGCGGATTTCGTCTGGCGCGCCGGCGGTGCGGTAGCGCTGTATAGCGAACGCGGCTATCGCGTGAAAGTCGTTTGCCTCTCTTACGGCGAGCGCGGCGAGTCTGCCAAGATGTGGAAGCAGCCGAACATGACGCTGCCCAAAGTGAAGGCTGCGCGGCATGAAGAGGCGGCCAAGGCTGCTGACATCCTCGGCGCCGAGATAGCGTTTTTAGATATCGGCGACTATCCGATGCGGGTCAGCGATGAGGTGCTGTACAAGCTGGTTGACATCTATCGTGAGCTGCGTCCCGAATTCGTCCTCAGCCATTCGCTGCACGATCCCTACAACTTCGATCATCCGCTGGCCACGCATGTCGCGCAGGAGGCGCGCATCATCGCACAGGCCCACGGCCACAATCCGGAACAAGCCGTCATCGGCGCACCACCTGTGTTGTTGTACGAACCGCATCAGCCCGAGCAATGCAACTGGAAACCGGATGTACTGCTCGACATTTCCTCCGTCTGGGAAAAGAAAAAAGCCGCCTTCGAAACCATGAATGCGCAAGAACACCTGTGGGAGTACTACACCCGTGTGGCGCTGCAACGCGGCGTACAGGCATCGCGCAATTCTTCGCGCAGCATCAAGTACGGTGAAGGCTATCAACGCGTGTTCCCGCAAGTGTGCGGAGAGTTCTCATGAGCCGCAACGTCGCTGTTCGCCATATCCCGCGTGCGCCGGTCGAACGCGTCGCTGCGCTGGCGCAGTATGGCGTGGCTACCGTGCACGAAGCGCAAGGCCGTGCCGGTTTGCTGCATCACCGCCTGCGCCCGGTCATCGCCGACACGGCAATCGCAGGATCGGCCGTCACGGTCAGTGTGGCGCCGGGTGACAACTGGATGTTGCACGTCGCTGTCGAACTGTGCCAGCCGGGCGACATCCTGGTTGTCAGTCCGACTTCGCATTGCGAGGACGGCTACTTCGGCGATCTGCTGGCGACGTCGCTGCAGGCACGCGGCGTACTCGGTCTGGTGATCGACGCAGGCGTGCGCGATGTACGCACCTTGCGCGAGATGAATTTCCCTGTCTGGTCACGTGCCGTCTGTGCACAGGGTACGGTCAAGGCGACGGTCGGATCGGTCAATGTGCCGCTGGTGTGCGGCGAGCAATTGATTCAGCCGGGTGATGTGATCGTGGCCGATGACGACGGTGTCGTCGCCGTGCCGCGCGAGCAGCTCGGCAGCGTCACCGATGCCTGCGTCGCGCGCGCCGCCAATGAAGAGCAGAAGCGCAAACGCCTCGCCGCCGGTGAACTCGGGCTGGATATCTACGACATGCGCGCCAAGCTGGCCGCTGCCGGATTGACCTATCTTTAAAAGCGCGGACGATGACTCAGCCTACCGAAGCTTCCCAACGCGCCATCCCTTGCGCCTTCATGCGTGGCGGTACCTCGCGCGGCCCGTTCTTTCTTGCAGATGACCTGCCGCAGGATACGGCCACGCGCGACGCGGTGCTGTTGGCGGTAATGGGTTCGCCCGATCCACGTCAGATCGACGGATTGGGGGGCAGCGATACGCTCACCAGCAAGGTCGCGATCGTCTCACCGTCGTCCTTGCCGGGCGTCGACGTCGACTTCCTGTTTGCGCAGGTTGCTGTAGACAAGCCGCTGGTGGATATCTCGCCCAACTGCGGCAATATGCTGGCCGGCGTCGGTCCATTTGCGATTGAGCGCGGCCTGGTGGCGATTCGCGGCGACCGGACACCGGTGGTGATCCACATGGTCAACAGCGGCAACATCGCCACGGCAATGGTGCAGACCACGGGTGGCCGCGTGGTGTATGACGGCGAAGCCAGGATTGCCGGGGTGCCCGGCACATCGGCGCCGATCAACATCGCTTTTCGCGATACCGGCGGTTCAGCCTGCGGCAGCTTGCTGCCGACCGGCCGTACGCGTGATGTCTTCAACGGCATTGAAGCGACCTGCATCGACAACGGCATGCCGGTTGTGGTCATGCGCGCCGAGTCATTCGGCAAAACCGGTCAGGAGACGCCGCAGCAACTCGACGCCGACATGGAATTCAAGACGCGCCTGGAAGCCGTCCGTCTGCAAGCGGGCGAACTGATGGGGCTGGGCGACGTGCGCAACAAGGTGGTGCCGAAGATGACCATCATCTCGCCGGCTGCCAACGGCGGCCATATCTCCACGCGTACTTTCATCCCGCATCGCTGCCACAGCGCGATCGGCGTACTCGGTGCAGTGAGTGTCGCCAGCGCCTGCATGTTGCCGGGATCGGTGGCCGAAGGGATGGCGACGCTGCCGCAGGGCAATGACGTCGAGATCTCGGTAGAACATCCTAGCGGTGAGTTCACCGTTGCCTTGCGTACTGAATCGGGCACTGAATCGGGCACGGAATTGCATGGCAGTCAGATGCGTTTCCTCAGTTCGGGTTTGCTGCGCACGGCGCGCATGCTGCTCGATGGTCAGGTGTATGTACCTCATCGCGTGTGGCCGTGAAGGCACGCAGTTTTTGTCATCGCCATCGTCATTGGCATTGTCATCGTTAGTCAAGGAAAGCCATGCTATCCCGCTTCGCCATTTCTCTTGTTTCACTCCTGTTCGACGGCCTGGCCTTCGGCATGATTCTGTTTTTGATTTCCATCGGCATGTCGATCACGATGGGCGTCATGCGCGTCGTCAATCTGGCGCATTGCAGCTTCGCCATGGCCGGCGGCTACATGACCTTCATGCTGGTGACGCAGGCGCAGCTGCCGTATGCCGTCGCCGTACCGCTGGCGGTGATCGGCACCATGCTGCTCGGCGCGCTGCTTGAGCGCACCGTCTATTCGTGGATCTACGTCCAGAGCGAGTTGGGCCAGGTGCTCATGACCATCGGCCTGACCTTCGTCATGATCGCCACCGCCAATGCCATGTTCGGCTCCACCATTCAGGATATCCCGGTGCCGGGCGCCTTGCGCGGCACCTATCAGCTTGGCGCCATCGGTTTGCCGGTATATCGCTTGTTCCTCATTGCCGTCAGTTGCGCCTGTGCGCTGGTGATCTGGTATGTCCTCGATCGCACGCAAGTCGGCGCCAAGCTGCGCGCAGCGGTGGATAACGCCAAAATGGCCGGCTGTATCGGGATGAACGTCAAAGCCTTCTTCGCCGTCACCTTCGCCATCGGCTGCGGCTTTGCCGGACTGGGCGGTGCGCTCGGCGCCGACATGTTTCCGCTGGAACCGTTCTATGCGCTCAATTATCTGGTACTGGTGCTGATCGTGGTGTCGGTCGGCGGCCTCGGCAGCATCAAGGGCACGCTCATCGCCGCACTGGTGCTGGGCATGATCGACACGCTGGGACGCTACTTCCTGCCGGAAGCGGGCGGCCTGGTGATTTATCTGGCGACGCTGGTGATGCTGCTGGTGCGCCCTCAAGGACTCTTCGGAAGGCAGACAGCATGAAAATAAACACCGTCAACACCGGCACAATTCGCCACATTCTGCCGGCCGGCGCATTGCCGTTCTACCGTGTCCGTTTCGCCGACGTCTTGCCGTGGGTGGTTGCGCTGGCCGCGTTCTTCACTTTCGATACGTATATGTCGATCGGCTCGCAGATCCTGATCATGGTGATCTTCGGCATCTCGCTGGATCTCGCACTCGGCTTTGCCGGCATCAATACATTGGGGCACGCGGCTTTCTTTGGCATCGGGGCCTACGCTGCGGGATATTTCTCGCTGCACGTTTCGCCTGAACCCTTCAGTGGCTTGCTGGTTGCGGCCGGTCTGGCGGCATTCGTCGGCTTGCTGTCAGGCTGGTTGCTGTTGCGCACCAGCGGGCTGGCGTTGCTGATGCTGACCATGGTCACCACTGTTGTATTGCATGAGCTTGCCAATACCTGGCGCGGCGTCACTGGCGGTGCGGATGGCTTGTCCGGGATGGAGACCGCGCCGCTGTTCGGCCTGTTCTCTTTCGACTTGTAC
>Ga0105240_10011312_pt1 | contig 12431 bp, 6 predicted proteins | sample KBSC54metaG_FD_80426 | JGI IMG/M metagenome (GOLD analysis project Ga0105240, IMG submission 80426) | Corn rhizosphere microbial communities from Kellogg Biological Station, Michigan, USA - KBS C5-4 metaG | ecosystem: Host-associated > Plants > Roots > Rhizosphere > Soil | place: Michigan, USA... | reverse complement strand
GGTGCTGCCGCTCGAAGGCCTGTCCAAGCGCAGCTACAACCTGGTGGGCATGTACGAGTACGGCGACTGGTCGATGCGCCTGGCCTGGAACTGGCGCTCGCGCTATCTGCTGACCACCAGCGATGCGGCCACGCATCTGCCGACCTGGGCGGACGACTACGGCCAGCTCGACGGCTCGATCATGTACCGCCTCAACAAGAACGTGCAGGTGGGCCTGCAGACCAACAACCTCACCAACGCCACCACCAAGGTCCTGATGGGACCGACCAGCTACGCGGACGGCACGGTCGACCACCGCCTGTACAACCGCGGCTGGTTCGTCAACGACCGCCGCTACGAGCTGGTGGTGCGCGCGACGTTCTGATGGCGGGGTTCGCGGGAAAGCGCAGCGAGGGCCGCCAGCGGCGGCCCGGTTGGCGGATGGCGCTGGTGTCGTGCCTGTGGGCGTCCGCCACGGTGGCGACGGCACAGCAGGCAGTGCCGTACCGCTACTCCGGTGTGCGCATCGGCGGTGGCGGTTTCGTCAGCGGACTGGAGTTCCATCCGCGCGAGCAGGGGCTGTACTACGCGCGTACCGATGTCGGTGGTGCCTATCGCTGGGACGATGCGGCGAAGCGCTGGGTGTCGCTGACCGACTGGATCGAAGCGCAGGACGAGAATCTGCTGGGGATCGACAGCCTTGCCGTCGATCCGGCGGATACCGAGCGTGTGTATCTCGCTGCCGGCACCTACACCACGCCGCAGGCGGGCAATGGCACGGTGTTGCGCTCGGCCGATCGCGGCAGGCATTTCGAGCGTGCCGATCTGCCGTTCAAGCTGGGCGGCAACGAGCTGGGGCGTGGCAATGGCGAGCGCTTGGCCGTTGATCCGCACGATGGTCGTGTGCTGTTCCTCGGTTCGCGCGACGCGGGGCTGTGGCGCAGCGAGGATCACGGTGCGCATTGGTCGAAAGTCGAGAGCTTCCCGGCCGTAGCCACTTCCCCCGCCGCAAGCGCCGAGAACAAGTGGCGGCGCCAGGCCATCGGCATCGTCTTCGTGGTGTTCGAGCCGGTCAGCGGCAAGCCGGGGCGGCCGACGCCAACCCTGTATGCCGGCGTATCCACGCAGGGCACCAGCCTGTTCCGTTCCGACGATGCCGGCCGCAGCTGGCGAGCGGTAGCCGGCCAGCCTTCCGGGCTGCGGCCCAATCATATGGTCCGCGCCGGAGACGGCGCGTACTACCTCAGCTATGGCGACGAGCCCGGCCCCGACACCATGCACGCCGGAGCGGTGTGGAAGTACGAGCCGGCGCAGGCGCGCTGGACCGAGATCACCCCGTGGAAGGACAAGCCCGCCGGCTGGGGCGCGGTGACGGTCGATCCGCGTGATCCGAAGGTGCTGATGACCGCCACCTTCGCCCACTACGAGCCGAAGGATGAGCTGTTCCGCAGTACCGATGGCGGCGCGCACTGGACGCCGGTGTTTGCACGCTCCGAGTTCGACCACGGCAACGCCACCTGGACGCGCGACCACACCCCGCATTGGCTGGCTTCGATCGAGATCGATCCCTACGACCCCGACCACGTCATGTTCGTCACCGGCTATGGCATCTGGGCCTCGCGCGACATGCGTGCATTGGATCGCGGCGGCACCGTGCACTGGTGGTTCCAGGACGAAGGACTCGAAGAGACCGTGGCGCTGGGCCTGATCAGCCCACCGGAGGGCGCGCATCTGCTCAGCGCCATCGGCGATCTGGATGGCTATCGCCACGATGATCTGGACACGGCGCAGTTGCAGTTCGCCGCGCCGCCGCGCTACGCCAATGGCGAGAGCATCGACTTCGCCCAGGCGAAACCGGCCTTGATCGTGCGCAGCGGTTTTCTGCGCAAGCCGTTCGGCGCGGCGATCCGCGCGGCGTGGTCGCAGGACGGTGGCACGCATTGGCAGGCCTTCGCCAGCGAGCCGCCGGAGGGCGAAGGCGCCGGCAGCATCGCCGTCGCTGCCGATGGCGGCACGGTGTTGTGGGCTGCGCGCGGGGCGCAGCATGTGTATCTCACTCACGACTTCGGCAAGAGCTGGGCAGCCGTGGATGGCCTCGGCGCGGGGCTGCGGGTACTGGCCGATCGCATCGATGCGAAGCGGTTCTACGCTTACGACCGCATGAGCGGAGCGCTGTACGCCAGTCGCGATGGGGGTAGCCAGTTCAAGCCGATCGGCGGTGCGCTCGGCGATGCTGCGCGCGGGCATTCACAGACTCGTCTATATGCGGCTCCGGACCAGGCCGGCGTGCTGTATGCCGGCAGCCGCGACGGCGAGTGGCTGCGCGGCGATGACACCGGCCGCGTGCTGAAGCGCTTCGAAGCCACCACCGGCGTCGACGCCTTCGGCTTCGGCAAGGGGGCACCGGGCTCGTCGAAACCCACAATGTTCCTCGCCGGCCGCCTGCATGGCGCGCAAGGCATCTTCCGTTCGCTCGACGATGGCGCGAGCTGGCAGCGGATCGACGATGCGGAGCATCGCTATGGCCGGGTCAGCCAGCTGGTCGGCGATCCGCGCGTATTCGGGCGTTTGTACTTCGCCACCAGCGGGCGCGGGATCTTCTATGCCGACCCGGCCAAAGAGGTGAAGCCGTGAGCGCCCCACAGCCCCCTCTCCCCTGCGGGGAGAGGGTTGGGGTGAGGGGGACCTACGGAGCGCTGAAGCGGGAGCGCAAAAGCAAGCGACGCTTCGTCGACCTCCCGTCGCGAGCACCCGCCCCTCATCCGCCTGCCGGCACCTTCTCCCCGAAGGGGAGAAGGATCCCCATGAGCCACTTTGCCATGCGCCTGTTACTTCTCGCCCTCGCCCTGCTTTCCACCCCACTCTTCGCCGAAGAAATCCCCCGCCTCACCGAAAGCCAAGGCCGCCACACCCTCCTCGTCGACGGCAAGCCCTTCCTTATCCTCGGCGCCCAGGTCAACAACTCCAGCAACTGGCCGGCGATGCTCGACCAGGTATGGCCGGCGATCGACCAGCTGCAGGCCAATACCGTGCAGGTGCCGATCGCCTGGGAGCAGATCGAGCCGAAGGAAGGCCAGTTCGATTTCAGCTTCCTCGACACCCTGGTCGAGCAGGCGCGCACGCATCGGGTGCGGCTGATCCTGCTGTGGTTCGCCACCTGGAAGAACAACGGCCCGAGCTACGCGCCTTCGTGGGTCAAGCTCGACGATCGCCGCTTCCCCCGCGTGCTCAATCGCGAAGGGCGCCGCCTGAACTCGCTGTCGCCGCTGGCGGCCGCGACGCTGGAGGCGGACCGCAAGGCCTTCGTGCAGCTGATGACCCATCTGCGCAAGCTCGATGGCGAGCGGCATACGGTGATCATGGTGCAGGTGGAGAACGAATCGGGCACCTACGGCACCGATCGCGATCATTCGCCGCTGGCGGACAAGGCCTTTGCCGGCCCCGTGCCCGATGCCTTGCTGCGCGCAACCGGCAAATCCGGCGGCAGCTGGAGCCAGGTTTTCGGCAACGATGCGGGCGAGTTCTTCCACGCCTGGCATGTGGCGCATTTCATCGGCCAGGTCGCGGCGGCCGGTAAAGCGGTCTACCCGTTGCCGATGTACGCCAATGCCGCGCTGCGCGATCCGTTCAATCCCGGACCACCCGGCGCCTACGAAAGCGGCGGCCCCACCGACAACGTGCTGCCTATCTGGAAGGCCGCCGCACCCGCGCTGGATGTGCTGGCGCCGGATATCTACAAGTCGGACTACGCGCATTACGCCGATTACCTTGAACGCTATGCGCGCAAGGACAATCCGCTGTTCGTCGCCGAAACCGGCAATCACAAGGTCTATGCGCGCTACGTCTACGCCGCGCTCGGCGCCGGGGCGATCGGCTGGTCGCCCTTCGGCATGGACTTCACCGGCTACAGCAACTATCCGCTGGGTGCGCGCAAGCTGGACGACGAAACGCTTGCCATCTTCGCCGCCAACTACCGCGTGCTGGCGCCGATGGCCGATGAGCTGGCCAAGGCGGCATACGCCGGCAAGCTGTGGGGCGCGGCCGAGCCGGACGATACGCACGAGCAGACGCTGGACCTCGGCGACTGGCAGCTGCATCTGGGCTACGGGCAGCCGCAGTTCGGCACCGATCCACCCAAGGGCAATCCCGATCACTCCGGCGGCGCGCTGATCGCGCAGCTGGCGCCGAACGAATATCTGATCGCCGCGCGCGACGTGCGCCTGAGTTTCCAGCCGGCGCGCGGACGCAAGCTGGACTTCCTGCTCGACCGCGTCGAGGAAGGCCATTACGACCACGGCCAGTGGGTCTTTCGCCGCCTGTGGAACGGCGACCAGACCGACTGGGGCTTGAATGTCATCGGCGAGCCACGCGTACTGCGCGTGCGGCTGGCCACGTACTGAAGGAACGAGATGCGCATGTCTTCTACCGCTACCCGCCACTGGATGCCGTTGTGCGCGCTGGCGCTGGCCGTGCTCGCCGGCTGCGGCAAGGCGCCGGAACCGGCCGCCACCAGCCACGCCGAGAAACTCGCCGACGGCGTGATCGTCCATCTGGACCACTCCACCCAGCAGGTGCGCCTGCAGGCGGTGGACGAGCGCATCGTCCATGTCACCGCCACGCCGGACGGCAAGTTCGAACTGCCGGCAAGCCTGATGGCGGTCAAGACCGGCGGCGATGCGCACTTCACGGTGGACGAAACAGCGGATGCGGTGACCTTGAAGACCCCGCGCCTGTCCGCCCAGGTGTCATTGCGCGACGGTGCGGTGCGCTTCCTCGATGCCGCCGGCAAGCCGCTGCTGGCCGAGCGCGCCGATGGGCGCACGTTCCAGCCGGAGACCATCGAAGGCAAGCCGTTCTATGCGGTACGCCAGCGCTTCGAGTCGCCGGCCGACGAAGCGTTCTACGGCCTGGGCCAGCACCAGAACCGCCAGATGAACTACAAGGGCGAGGACGTCGAGCTGGCCCAGCACAATATGGATGTGGGCATTCCGTTCGTGGTGTCCTCGCGCAACTACGGCCTGCTGTGGGACAACAACTCGATCACCCGTTTCGGCGACGCGCGTGAGTACCAGCCGCTCAGCCAGTCGCTGAAGCTCTACGACGCCGAGGGCAAGCCCGGCGGCCTTACCGCCAGCTACTACGACGCGGGCGGCCCGTTGAAGCTCAAGCGCGTCAAAAAGCAGCCGGACTACCAGTACCTCAAGGATGTCGCGCAGTGGCCGGCCGAGTCGCCGGCCAAAGCCACCGGCAAGGTGGTGTGGGAAGGAAGCATCGAGCCGTCGGTGTCCGGCGTGCACAAGCTGCGCCTGTACGCCAGCAGCTACGCCAAGGTGTGGCTGGACGGCAAGCTGGTCTACGACGACTGGCGGCAGAACTGGAATCCCTGGTACCACAATCTGCGCCTGCCGATGGATGCGGGCAGCAAGCATCAGCTGCGCATCGAGTGGCTGCCGAACGAGGGTTATCTGACCCTGCTGCATCTCGATCCGCTGCCGGCACAGGAGCAGAGCGAGCTGTCGCTGTTCTCCGAGGCCGGCCACGCGGTGGACTATTACTTCGTCGCGGGCGACAACCTCGACCAGGTGGTCGCCGGCTACCGCCAGATCACCGGCAAGGCCACCCTGCTGCCGCGCTGGGCCTACGGTTTCTGGCAGAGCCGCGAGCGCTACAAGACCCAGGCGGAGATCCTCGATACCGCCAAGCGCTATCGCGAACTCGGCCTGCCGCTGGACAACGTGGTCGAGGACTGGAGCTACTGGCCGGAGGATGCCTGGGGCTCGCACGACTTCGATAAGTCGCGCTTTCCGGATGCCAAAGCATTGGTCGACCAGCTGCACGCGATGCATGTGCAGCTGATGATCTCGGTGTGGCCGAAGTTCTATCCGACCACCAAGAACTATCAGGAGCTGGACGCCAAGGGCTATATCTATCGCCGCAATGTCGAGAAGGGCGAGGTCGACTGGATCGGCAAGGGCTATCTCAACGCCTTCTACGACCCCTATGCGGAAGAGGCGCGCCGCATCTACTGGCGGCAGATCCAGGAAAAGCTCGGTTCGGTGGGCATCGACGCGTGGTGGCTGGACGCCTCGGAGCCCGATACGCATTCCAATCTCGATATCGCCGAGCGCAAGCTGCGCATGGGGCCGACCGCGTTGGGTCCGGGCGCCGCGTTCTTTAACTCGTATCCGCTGATGCACACGACCGGCGTGTATGACGGTTGGCGTCGCGATCACGGCGATCGCCGCGCCTTTATCCTTACCCGCTCGGCATTCGCCGGTCAGCAGCGCAATGCGGCGGCGACCTGGAGCGGCGATGTGGCTTCGCGCTGGAGCAATCTGCACGACCAGATTTCCGCGGGCGTGAACTTCTCGCTGGCCGGCATCCCGAACTGGACCACCGATATCGGCGGCTTCGCGCTGGAGCCGCGTTACGAGAAGCCCGATGCGGCGGATCTGGACGAATGGCGCGAGCTCAATCTGCGCTGGTTCCAGTTCGGCGCGTTCAGTCCGCTGTTCCGCTCGCACGGGCAGTTCCCGTACCGCGAGATCTACAACCTGGCCTCGCCCGGCTCGCCTATTTACGAAGCGCTGGCCTACTACGACCGCCTGCGCTATCGCCTGATGCCCTACGTCTACACGCTGGCCGGCGATACGTACTGGAAGGACGGCACCATCATGCGCGGGCTGGCGATGGATTTCGCCGGCGACGCGAAGGTGCGCACTATCGACGATGAATACATGTTCGGCCCGGCCTTCCTGGTCGCGCCGGTGACCGCGTACAAAGCCACCTCGCGTGAGGTGTACCTGCCGGCCGGTACCGGCTGGTATGAGTTCCACACCGGCAAGTACCACGAGGGCGGCGCCACGCTGCAGGCCGATGCGCCGCTGGCGCGGATGCCGCTGTTCGTGCGTGCCGGTGCGATCGTGCCGACCGGGCCGCAGATCCAGTACACCGACGAGAAGCCGGATGCGCCGGTGACCTTGCTGGTGTATGCCGGTGCGGACGGGCAGTTCTCGCTGTACGAGGACGAAGGCAGCACCTATGGCTACGAGCAGGGGCATTACTCGCGCATTGCGCTGAGCTATGACGACAAGGCGAAGACGCTGACGATCGGCAAGCGCGAAGGCGATGGCAGCGGGGCGCCGGCGAAGCGGCAGTTCGTGGTCCGCGTGATTCGTGCGGATAAGGCGAATGCGGATGGGGTGGATGCGGCGGGGGATGTGCGCGTCGAGTACGACGGCGCGGCGCAAACCATAAAGCTGTAAGGCCACAGCGTAGGTTGGGGTGAGCCACAGGCGAACCCCAACACCGGCACCTTCATACGCACCGCAATGTTGGGGTTCGCCTGTGGCTCACCCCAACCTACCCCGCTAGGCTTTCGCTGCTCCGAGGAACTGCCGCGGCGTGCAATTGAACTCCCGCCGAAACACCGCATACATGTACTGCAGCGAAGTAAACCCGCAGCGCACCGCCACCTCGGCCAGCGGCACCGAATTGTCGGTCAGCATCGAGCGCGCCATCTCCAGCTTGTGCTCCAGAATCGCCTGGTGCACGGTCTGCTTCAGCTCGCGCTTGAAATGCTCTTCGAGCAAGGTGCGCGAGATCCCGACGTAATCGGCCACCTGCTCGGTCTTGATCCCCAGGCAGGCGTACTGGCGGATGTAATGCTTCGCGCGCATCACGTAGGGACTGCGCAGCGGCTCATGCTGGCTGCTCGCCTGCACGCTCAAGCCTACCGGCGGCACCAGCACGCGCGTGCTCGAACAATCGCCGCCATGCAGCATCTGGTGCAGCACCTGCGCCGCCATGCGGCCCATCTCTTCGGCGCCCTGGATCACCGAGGTCAGCGGAATACGGCTGAGCAGCTGGGCCATCGGATCGTTGTCGATGCCGACCACCGCGATCTGTTCGGGAATCGGCACGTCGGCCACCACGCAGGCCTGCAGCAGCTGGCGCGCACGCGCATCGGTCACCGCCACCACGCCGATCGGCTTGGGCAGCGAGCGCACCCACGCCACCATGTCTTCCTGCGAACGGCCCCAGCCGCCGGCGCTGGTGGGCGAGCCGCGATAGACCGTGCCCTCCAGGCCATCGGCCGCGATCATGCGCAGGAAGGCGTCCTCGCGCTCCTGCGCCCAGCGATTGCCGGGCGACGGCGGCAGGCCATAGAAGGCGAAGCGCTGCAGGCCCTGTTCGATCAGGTGGTCATAGGCCACGCGCACCAGCTTGGCGTTGTCGGTGGCCACGTAGGGGATGTTGGCCGGATAGCGGCTGTCATCGGCGTAGGAGCCGCCCACCGCCACCACCGGAATCGACAGATGCGCCAGCGCCTCTTCCACCGTGGGGTCGTCGAAGTCGGCGATGATGCCGTCGCCGCGCCAGTGCTGGATGCCCAGCGTGCGGCAGCGGAAATCCTCTTCCAGAAACAGATCCCACACCACGCGGGTGGATTTGAGGTACTGGCCGATACCGGCGACCACCTGGCGGTCGTAGACCTTGTTGGCGTTGAACAGCAGGGCGATGCGATGGGGCGACATAGGCGTACCAGTGACAGTAACCGACGGCACCTGCCGTGAATCGGGGACGCTACCAGTTCGCCCTTGCGCCCGCATGTCGCAACGCGACAGGGAAAAAGACTGGTCGGGTGATGGATTTCGCAATTGCACGCAAGGGACGCCGCTTGCAGCATCCGGAGCATCCGCAGCCGGCCCTGAATCCTTCGGGCGGCTCGCCAGGGAGACTTTCGATGAGCTATTTCGAGCATGTGGCGCCCATTCGTTACGCGGGCGCTAAGACGGACGACCCTCTCGCTTTCCGCCATTACGATCCGGCGCGGGTGGTCCTGGGCAAGCGCATGGACGAGCACCTGCGCCTGGCCGTGTGCTACTGGCACAGCTTCGTGTGGCCGGGCATGGACATGTTCGGTGCCGGCACCTTCCAGCGGCCGTGGCAGCAGTCCGGCGACCCGATGGCGCAGGCGCGGGCCAAGGCCGATGCGGCCTTCGATTTCTTCCAGCGCCTGGGCGCGCCGTTCTACACCTTCCACGACACCGACATCGCGCCGGAAGGCGCCAACCTCGCCGAGTATTCGCGCAACTTCGCCGCCATGGTCGATGTGCTCGAAGCCAAGCAGGCGCAGACCGGCATGAAGCTGCTGTGGGGCACCGCCAACCTGTTCAGCCATCCGCGCTATGCCGCGGGCGCGGCCAGCAGCCCGCAGCCGGAAGTGTTCGCCTATGCCGCCAGCCAGGTCTTCCATGCGATGGGCGCGACGCATCGCCTGGGTGGCGCCAACTATGTGCTGTGGGGCGGCCGCGAGGGTTACGACACCCTGCTCAATACCGACCTGCGCCGCGAGCGCGCGCAGCTGGGCCGCTTCTTCCAGATGGTGGTCGAGCACAAGCACAAGCTGGGCTTCCAGGGCACCATCCTGATCGAGCCCAAGCCGCAGGAACCGACCAAGCACCAGTACGACTACGACACCGCCACCGTCTACGGCTTCCTCAAGGAGTTCGGGCTGGAGCAGGAGGTCAAGGTCAATCTGGAAGCCAACCACGCCACCCTGGCCGGGCATTCCTTCCATCACGAAGTGGCCACCGCGATTGCGCTGGGTGTGTTCGGCAGCATCGATGCCAACCGCGGCGATCCGCAGAACGGCTGGGATACCGACCAGTTCCCCAACAGCGTGGAAGAACTGACCCTGGTGATGTACGAGATCCTGCGCGCCGGCGGCTTCAGCACCGGCGGCTTCAACTTCGACACCAAGGTGCGCCGCCAGAGCGTGGATGCGGCCGATCTGTTCCACGGCCATATCGGTGCGATCGATGCGCTGGCGCTGGCGCTGGAGCGCGCGGCGAAGATGATCGACGACGATCGCCTGGCCGTGTTCAAGGCGCAGCGCTACGCCGGCTGGGAAGGTGAGCTGGGCCGGCAGATCCTGGATGGCGGCTACACCCTGCAGGGACTGGCGGGCGAAGCGGCCCGGCACGACTTCCGTCCCGGCCATGTCTCCGGCCAGCAGGAGCGGCTGGAGAATCTGGTCAACCGCTATATCTACGGTTGAGCCCGATGTTCCTCGGGCTGGACCTGGGCACCTCCGCGGTCAAGGCCGTGCTGGTCGATGCGGCCGGCGCGGTGCGCGCGACGGCGACGCAGCCGCTCACGCTGTCGCATCCGCAGCCGCGCTGGTCCGAGCAGGATCCGGTGGACTGGTGGCGCGCCGCCATCGCCGCCATCGATGAGCTGCTGCAGGCGGCGGCACGCGATGGCATCGCCGCCAGCCGCGTGGCCGCCATCGGCCTCAGCGGCCAGATGCACGGCGCCACCCTGCTCGATCGCAGCGACCGCGTGCTGCGTCCGGCGATCCTGTGGAATGACGGGCGCAGCGATGCGCAATGCCGCTGGATGGAGACGCTGCCGGACTTCCACGCGATCACCGGCAACCTCGCCATGCCGGGTTTCACCGCGCCCAAGCTGACGTGGGTGCGCGAGCACGAACCCTCGGTGTTCGACGCCGTAGCCAAGGTCCTGCTGCCGAAGGATTACCTGCGGCTGTGCCTGACCGGCGACTACGCCACCGACGTCTCCGATGCCGCCGGCACGCTGTGGCTGGACGTGGGCAAGCGGCAGTGGAGCGACGCCATGCTCGCCGCCTGCGGCCTCAGCCGCGACCAGATGCCGAACCTGCACGAAGGCAGCGAACCGGCCGGCCGTCTGCGCGCGGAACTGGCCGAGCGCTGGGGCATGGCACGCGTGCCGGTGGCTGCCGGCGGTGGCGACAATGCCGCCGGTGCGGTGGGCGCGGGCATCGTGCGGCATGGACAGGCGATGTTGTCGCTGGGCACGTCCGGCGTGTACTTCGCCGTGTCCGATGGCTTCCTGGCGCGGCCGCAGCAGGCCGTGCACAGCTTCTGCCACGCGTTGCCGGGCACCTGGCATCTGATGTCGGTGATGCTCAATGCGGCCAGCTGCCTGGATTTCACCGCACGCCTTACGGGGCACGCCGATGTCGGCACGATGCTGGCCGAGGCGCAGGCCAGGCCGTGGCGCGATGGCGGTCCGATCTTCCTGCCTTATCTCAGCGGCGAACGCACGCCGCATAACGACGTGCATGCGACGGGCTCGTTCACCGGCCTGCGTGCCGATACCACGCGCGCGGACCTGGCCAACGCCACGCTGGAAGGCGTGGGGCTGGGCCTGCTCGACGGCATCGAGGCAGTCGACGCCGCCGGCCTGCGCGCGGACCGTGTCGCGGTGATCGGCGGCGGCACGCGCAGCGCTTACTGGTTGCAGATGCTGGCCGATATCGCCGGCCGGCCACTGGAACTGCGCGCCGGTGGCGACGTCGGCGCCGCACTCGGCGCCGCACGCCTGGCGCAGCTGGCGGCCGAACCCGGCGCGCGCATCGACGAAGTGTGCGCCATGCCACCGCTCGTCACCGAGTACCTGCCCGACGCCGGCCGACATGCCTACTATCGTGAGCAGCGGCAGCCGCTGTTCCGCGACACCTATGCGCGCTTGCGCATGCCGGTGGCGCAGTGAGCGGCCAGGCCATCCATTCGAAGGGGAATTCCATGCAGCGTCTTATCGTGCGGGCCATGCTCGCCCTGGTTTCGGTCGCCCTCGGCGCCGCGGTGCTCACCGCCTGCAGCGGCAAGGCGTCGGATCAGCCGAAGATCGGCTTCTCCATCGACGATCTGCGCCTGGAGCGCTGGACCCGCGACCGCGACTACTTCGTGGCCGCGGCCGAGAAGCTCGGCGCCAAGGTCTATGTGCAGTCCGCCGACGGCAACGAGCAGCGCCAGGTGCAGCAGCTGGAGAACCTGATCTCGCGCGGCGTCAACGTGCTGGTGATCGTGCCGATGAACTCCAAGGTGCTGGACAACGTGATCGCCGACGCCAAGCGCAACGGCATCAAGGTGATCTCCTACGATCGCCTGATCCTCGGCGCCGATGTGGATGCGTATATCTCCTTCGACAACGAGAAGGTCGGTGAGCTGCAGGCGCAGGGCGTGCTCAATGCGGTACCCAAGGGCAATTACTTCCTGCTCGGCGGCGCGCCTACCGATAACAACGCCAAGATCCTGCGCGAGGGCCAGCTCAAAGTGCTGCAGCCGGCGATCGACCGCGGCGATATCAAGATCGTCGGCCAGCAATGGACGCCGGAGTGGGATGCGTCGAAGGGGCTGCGCATCATCGAGGATGCGCTTACCGCCAACCACAACGATATCCAGGGCATCGTCGCCTCCAACGACGCCATCGCCGGCGGCGCGATCCAGGCGCTGGCCGCGCAGCAGCTGGCCGGCAAGGTGGCGGTATCCGGCCAGGACGCGGATCTGGCCGGCGTGCGCCGCGTGGTCGAGGGCACCCAGGCGATGACCGTGTACAAGCCGCTGAAGACCATCGCCACCACCGCGGCGGAGCTGGCGGTGAAGCTGGCCAAGGGCGAGACG
>Ga0105240_10011311_pt1 | contig 12431 bp, 10 predicted proteins | sample KBSC54metaG_FD_80426 | JGI IMG/M metagenome (GOLD analysis project Ga0105240, IMG submission 80426) | Corn rhizosphere microbial communities from Kellogg Biological Station, Michigan, USA - KBS C5-4 metaG | ecosystem: Host-associated > Plants > Roots > Rhizosphere > Soil | place: Michigan, USA... | reverse complement strand
GGCGGTGATCCAGCGGCTCGCGGTCAGCCTCGCGGCGCGGCTGCGGCGCCGCGATCCGCTGTCCGAGCGCGTGCATCACGGCAAGGCCGAGGCGCTGCTGCTCGCTTCCGGGGCGGCGCTCGGAAGGTTCGTCCGACCGTGAACGCGCCGGCTGCTTCGGGTTCGTCCTTCTATGCGGGGATGAAGGTGCTGCCGCGCGCCGAGCGGCACGCCATGTACGCGGTCTATGATTTCTGCCGCATCGTCGACGACATCGCCGACGACCAGCAGGGCGATCGCGCCACCCGCGCCGTGCAGCTCGATCGCTGGCGCGCCGATCTCGACAGCCTCTATGCCGGCGGCGACCCCGGCGTCGCGAAGATGCTGGTCGAGCCTGTCCGCCGCTTCGCTCTGCGTCGCGAGGATTTCGAGGCGGTGATCGACGGCATGGCGATGGACGTCGAGCGCGACATCCGCTGGCCGACCGCCGACACGCTCGATCTCTATTGCGACCGGGTGGCGAGCGCGGTCGGGCGGCTCTCGATCAAGATTTTCGGCATGGAGGAGCGCGCCGGGTTCGAGCTCGCCCATCATCTCGGTCGCGCGCTGCAACTGACCAACATCCTGCGCGACATCGACGAGGATGCCGCGATCGGCCGTGTCTATCTGCCGCTGGAGGCGATCGAGGCGCAGGGCATCGAGGTCGGTGATATCCGCGCCGTGATCGACGATCCGCGTGTCGACGGCGCCGGGCAGATGCTGGCGCGGCAGGCGCAGGAGCATTTCCTGACGGCGCAGGCGATCCTCAAGGCGCGGCCCGCGGGTCACCTGATCGCGCCCAAGCTGATGGCAGCGGCCTATTCGGAGCTGCTGCGGCGGATGCGGCAAGCCGGCTGGGCGGCGCCGCGCGAGCGCGTGCGTCACAACCGGCTGGCTCTGGCCTGGACGCTGGTGAAGCTCCGGCTCGGGCGGTGAAGCGCGCTCATGTGATCGGCGCGGGGCTGGCCGGGCTCTCCGCTGCCGTCGCGCTGACGCAGGCCGGCTACACGGTGACGCTGAGCGAGGCGGCGCGGCAGGCGGGCGGGCGCTGCCGCTCCTATCGCGATCCGCAGCTTGGGTTGACGATCGACAACGGCAACCATCTCGTCCTCTCGGGCAACCATGCGGTGCGCGCCTATCTGGCGACGATCGGCGCGAGCGAGCGGCTGGTGGGGCCGGAGGAAGCGCGCTTCCCCTTCATGGATGTCACGAGCGGCGAGCGCTGGGTGCTCCACCCAAATGCCGGACCGATCCCGTGGTGGCTGTTCTCGAAGCGGCGCCGCGTACCGGGCACCGGGCCGCTCGATTATCTGGCACTCGCCCGACTGATGGGAGCCTCGTCCGAGCAGACGATCGGGCAGATCCTGCGACCGAAGGGCCCGCTGTGGGAGCGGCTGCTCGACAACTTCCTCGTCTCCGCGCTCAACACGCCCGCAAAAGACGGTTCGGCCGTGCTGGCCGGCGCGATCGTGCGCGAGACGCTGGCCAAGGGCGGGGCCGCCTGCCGCCCGCTGATCGCCGAGCCGACACTTACCGCCGCCTTCGTCGATCCGGCAGTGGCCTGGCTGGAGCAGCGAGGAGCGAGCATCCGGCTCGGCCGAAGGCTGCGCGCGCTGGAGCTGGGCGAACGCGTAGCGGCGCTCGATTTCGCGGATGGACGTGAGGAGATTGCACGCGACGAGCCGGTCGTCCTTGCGGTCCCCGCCTGGGTTGCGGCGGACCTGATCCCCGGCCTTGTCGTGCCGGACAGGCATCACGCCATCGTCAACGCCCACTTCCTCGCGACACCACCGGCAGGCGCCGCGCCGATCACCGGGGTCATCGGCGGCACGGCGGAATGGGTGTTCGCCTTCCCCGATCGTCTGTCCACCACCACCAGCGCCGCCGACGCGCTTGCCGAGGAGGATCGCGAGGTAGTCGCCCAAAGGCTCTGGACGGACGTCGCCAAAGTCCACGATCTCCCCCCCGAACGCCCCCGCTGGCAGATCGTCACCGAGAAGCGCGCGACCTTTTCGGCCACACCCGAGCAGGAAAAGCGACGTCCCGGGACCCGCTCGTCGCACGATAACCTGTTCCTGGCTGGCGACTGGACGAAAACGGGGCTACCGGCCACCATCGAAGGTGCGATCCGTTCGGGAAGGACGGCGGCGGCCGCAGCGGTGAACGGGAAAGTCTAGATTTGCTCGACGTGGAAGACATCGCGACCGATCCGCTCGACGGAATCGACGCGGCGATCGGCCGTGCGGCGGACGCCCTCAGGCGCGACCAGAAGGCCGACGGCCATTGGGTCTACGAGTTGGAGGCGGACGCCACCATCCCCTCCGAATACATCCTGCTGCGCCATTATCTTGGTGAGCCGGACGATCTTGAACTGGAGGCGGCGATCGGCCGCTATCTGCGCCGTGTCCAGGGCAGCCATGGCGGCTGGGCGCTCTATCACGACGGCGCCTTCGATATCTCGGCGACGGTGAAGGCCTATTATGCGCTCAAGATGATCGGCGACGACATCGACGCGCCGCACATGGCGCGCGCGCGGGCCGAGATATTGAAGCGCGGCGGGGCAGGAGCCTCCAACGTCTTCACTCGTATCCAGCTGGCCCTGTTCGGCGCGGGCAGGTGGAGCGTCGTGCCCGAGATGCCGGTCGAGCTGATGCTCGCGCCCAACGGCTTCCCGATCAATCTCTACCGCATGTCCTACTGGGCGCGGACGGTGATCGTGCCGCTGCTGGTGCTGGCGGCGCTGCGTCCGGTGGCGCGCAACCCGCGCGGCGTGAAAGTGGACGAGCTCTACGTGCCCGGCCGCCACATCCTGAAACGCTCGCTGCCGGGCAAGTGGCAATATGAGTGGGGCTTCGGCGCGCTCGACATCCTGCTCAAGCGCGGGCGCCGCTTCTGGCCGAAGGGCCTGCGCAAGCGGGCGATCGACGTCTGCGTCGCCTTCGTCACCGAGCGGATCAATGGTACGGACGGCCTCGGCGCGATCTACCCCGCCATCGCCAATTCGGTGATGATGTTCGACGCACTGGGCTACGGCCCCGATCACCCCGAACGCGCGTTGGCTCGCGAGGCGGTGGAGAAGCTGCTCGTCCACCGCGATGACGGCGAGGTCTACTGCCAGCCCTGCGTCTCGCCCATCTGGGATACCGCGCTTGCCGCGCATGCCATGCTCGAGGCGGGTGAGGACGAGGCCGCGGTAAAGGGCCTCGACTGGCTCAAGCCCCGCCAGATCCTCGACGTGAAGGGCGACTGGGCCGAGCAGCGGTCGGACGTGCGCCCCGGCGGCTGGGCGTTCCAGTACGGCAACGACCACTATCCCGATCTCGACGACACCGCCGTGGTGGTGATGGCGATGGACCGCGCCCGACCCAAGCTCGGCGATCGCTACGACGAAGCGATCGATCGCGGCGTGGAGTGGAATGTCGGGCTGCAAAGCCACGACGGCGGCTTTGCGGCATTTGATGCCGACAACACCCATTTCTACCTGAACGACATCCCCTTCGCCGATCATGGCGCTTTGCTCGACCCGCCGACCGCCGACGTCACCGCGCGCGTCGTCTCGATGCTGGCGCAGGTCGGCGAGCCGCTCGACAGCCCGCGCATGAAGGCGGCGCTGGAGTGGCTGCGCAAGGATCAGCATGCCGAGGGCAGCTGGTGGGGGCGCTGGGGCGTCAACTACATCTACGGCACATGGTCGGTGCTGTGCGCGCTGAACGCGGCCGGCGTGGACCCGGCCAATGCGATGGTGCGCCGCGCGGTGCGGTGGCTGGTGACGATCCAGAACAGCGACGGCGGCTGGGGCGAAAGCTGCGACAGCTACGATCTTGCGCGCAAGGGGCATGAGCCGGCGCCGTCGATCGCCTCGCAGACGGCATGGGCGCTGCTCGGCCTGATGGCGGCGGGCGAGGTCGATCACCCCGCCGTCGTGCGCGGCATCGCGTGGCTGGAGCGGCGGCAGGAGGAAGACGGCCTCTGGGGGCAGGAGCATTACACCGGCGGTGGCTTCCCGCGCGTCTTCTACCTGCGCTACCACGGTTATCCGAAATATTTCCCGCTCTGGGCGATGGCCCGCTACCGCAACCTCAAGCGCGGTAACGCGCGGCGGGTGGAGTATGGGATGTGACGATCCTGATCGCCACCGGCATGAAGAGCGAAGCCAAGGCGCTCGCGCGCGACGGCGTGATCATCGTGACCGCCGGCACCGATCATGCGCGGCTGGAGGCGGAGCTGGAGGCGGGCGTCGCCGCGGGCGCGGCCGCGATCCTGTCGATGGGCCTTGCCGGGGCGCTGGCGCCTTTGCTGAAACCGGGTGACTGGGTGGTCGGCACGATCTCGCCGACCGGCATGGTGCGGCGCGAGTGGAGCGTCGGCGCTGGCTCGGCGCGGCCGAAGGAGGCCAAGCCCGATCCCCGTCCGATCGCGCAGAAGGAGGCGTCGGCCGCCTGGATCACGCGGATCGCCAAGATCCTGCCCGGCGCGGTGGTCGGTCGCATCCACGCCGACGGTGCGATGGTGGTGACCGCCGCGCAGAAGGAAAATCTCCACTTCACCGAGCGCGCGCTCGCCTGCGACATGGAGAGTCACATCGCCGCGCGGGTGGCGCAGCGCCATCACCTGCCCTTCGCGGTGGCACGGGTGATCTCGGACGAGGCGGACCGGTCGATCCCGCTGGCGGCGCAGGTGGCGATGGGGCCGGACGGCGGTGTCCGCATCGGCGCGGTGCTGTTCGCACTGCTCAAGCGGCCATGGCAGCTCTTCGCGCTGATCGCGCTGGCGCTGACGACAGCGAGCGCGATGCGGGCGCTGGCCAGCGGTTACCGGCTGCTGGCGGATGATGGCTTCGCGGCGCCTGAAGCGCGATCGGTCAACTGATACGGCCGTCACCCCGGCGAAGGCCGGGGTCCAGTCCGGTGGGTGCAACTGGATCCCGGCCTTCGCCGGGATGACGAACAGGGAAAACCGCCCGAACGGCGCTATCAGTCCGCAGTCACCACATGCTTGCCCGCATCGGGCTTGGTGGCCTTGATCCGCGCCAGCTCACGCTCGACGTGGGTGGAGTAGACGTCGTCGGCCGGGCGGGCGTGGCTGAGATCGATATCCTTCGCCATCGGGCCGGAGGTCCGCACGCCCTTGCGCGCCACCTTCATGAACTCCAGCGGACGCTTGACGCCCTCGGCCGCCGCCGTGCCCTCGAAGCCGCAATGGACCATGCAGTCGCCGCACTTCTCGTACTTGCCGACACCGTATTTATCCCACTCGGTGTCTTCCATCAGCTCCTTGAAGGTCTTCACATAGCCTTCGCCGAGCAGGTAGCAGGGTTTCTGCCAGCCGAAGATCGTGCGCAGCGGCATCGACCAGGGCGTGCACTCGTAGCTGCGATTTCCGGCGAGGAAATCGAGGAACAGAGGCGAGTTGGTGAACTTCCACTTCCGTGCGCCGTCGCCCTTGGCGAACACTTCGCGGAAGAAGGTCTTGGTGCGCTCACGGGTGAGGAAATGCTCCTGATCCGAGGCACGCTCGTAGGCGTAGCCCGGCGACAGCGTGATCTCGACGTCCAGGAGCTCCATCTCGTCGAAGAAGGCGGCGAGGCGATCGGCGTCGGCGCCCTCGAACACCGTGCAGTTCACCTGCACGCGGAAGCCCTTGGACTTGGCCAGCATGATCGCCTCGACGGCGACGTCATAGGTGCCCGCGAGGTCCACCGCATGATCGTGCATCGCCTGATCGCCGTCGAGATGGATCGACCAGGTGAAGAAGGGATCCGGCTTGTAGTCGTCGATCTTCTTCTTGAGCAGCAGCGCGTTGGTGCACAGGATCACGAACTTCTTCTTCGCGAGATAGCCCTGCACGATCTTCGGCATGTCCTTGTGCAGCAGCGGCTCCCCGCCCGCGATCGAGACGGCGGGCGCGCCGCATTCGTCGATCGCGTCCATGCACTGTTCGAACGACATGCGCTGGTTCAGGATGGGATCGGGATAGTCGATCTTGCCGCAGCCCGGGCAGGCGAGGTTGCAGCGGAACAGCGGCTCCAGCATCAGCACCAGCGGGTAGCGCTTGGTGGTGAGCGCTTTCTTGACCGTATAGCCGCCGATGCGGGCGAGGACGGGGAGGGGGAGACCCATAGACTGTTCCTTAGGCTACGCGCGCGCGCTGCGGCAGGCGATCGAGCGCCGGCGGCAGGCGGAATTGGACGTTTTCTTCGAGCCCGTCCAGCTTTTCGACGCTGGCGGGGGTGATCGACTGGATCGCGGCAACGACGCTCTGCACCAGTTCCTCGGGGGCGGAGGCGCCGGCCGTGAGGCCGATCGTCGCGACGCCATCGAGCCACGCCGGGTTCAGCTGCGATCCGTCGGCGATCAGATAAGCGGGCTTGCCCATCTCCTCGCCGATCTCGCGCAGGCGGTTGGAATTGGAGCTGTTCGGCGAGCCGACCACCAGCAGCAGATCGGCCTGCGCGCAGAGCTCGCGCACGGCGGACTGGCGGTTTTGGGTGGCGTAGCAGATTTCCGCCGTCGACGGCCCGGTGAGATCCGAGAAGCGGGCCTCCAGCGCGGCGATGATGACGCGGGTATCGTCCACCGACAGCGTGGTCTGGGTGATGTAGGCGACCGGCGCGTCGACCGGGATCGGCAGCGCGGCCACTTCCTCCGGCGTGCCGACGAGGTGGATCTCGCCGTCGATCTGGCCGAGCGTGCCCTCCACCTCCGGGTGGCCGGCGTGGCCGATCAGCACCAGGATACGGCCAGCCGCGACATAGCGGCGGCCCTGGTTGTGCACCTTGGAGACGAGCGGGCAGGTCGCGTCGATCACCGGCAGCCCGCGATCCTCGGCATCCTTCTGCACCGCGCGCGAAACGCCGTGCGCGGAGAAGATCGTCACTTCCCCGGCGGGCACCTCGTCGAGCTCCTCGACGAAGACGGCGCCCTTGGCCTTCAGCGTATCGACGACGTGGCGATTATGGACGATCTCGTGCCGGACGTAGACGGGGGCACCCACCCGATCGAGCGCCCGATCCACGATATCGATCGCGCGGATCACGCCCGCGCAGAAACCGCGAGGCTGGGCGAGCAGTATCTTAACCATCCATATCTCCCAACGGGGGCACGCTCACATAGTCGTTCCACCGCCATTGCGGAAGTGACACGGATGCCACACGGACCGAGCTTGTTCAGTCGGCGTTATGGCGACAGGCACCATGAAGCCCCGCTGACCAAAGGATGACGACATTGAAACACGCTTTCCGCATCGCCGCCCTGATGACTCTCGCCGTGCCGGTCGTGGCGCATGCGGAGGCGGGCGACCCTGCGGCACGGATCGGCGCGTATGACGATGCCGTGATCGGCGTGATGAAGGCGAAGCTGGGCACGGCGGCGCGGGCCGACAGGTTCGAGACGATCGTGAAGGCCTATTACGACATGCCGGCCATTGCCGGCCTCGTCGCCGGCCCGGCGTGGGCGAGCGCATCTGCGGCCGACAAGGCGACGGCGATCACGGCGCTGACGCGGCATTCGGCGGTGTCGCTTGCCCGCAATTTCAAGGATTATGACGGCACGCCCTTCACGGTCGATCCCAAGGTGATCGAGCGCGGGCCGGATCGGGTGGTGAAGGTGACGATCGGCAAGGACGTACTCTATTACCGGATGCGGCAGTCGGGCGGCACCTACAGGATCGTGGACGTCATCTCGGGCGGGGTGAGCAACCTCGCCCTCCAGCGGGCGGATCTGGCGACGACGATCCAGAGCGGCGGCCTGCCGGCGATGGTGAAGAAGCTGGGGCAACTCGACGCGGTAAAATAACGAGCGCAACGGCCGACTTCTTCGCTCAGGACGAACGGAGTTATCCAGGCTCCTTGCCCTTTTCCCCCTGCGGCCCCAGCAGCGCCGGCTCGAAGATCAGCGCGCACACCAAGGTCCACGCCAGCGACAGCATCAGGATCTTGCCCATGCTCGCCGTACCGGGATGGCGGGAGAGCCACAGCGAGCCGAACGCGCTGCCGGTCGCCAGTGCCGAGAAGAACACCGCGCGAGCGAGCGGCGATTGCAGCAGGTCGGTCGCGCCACTGCGCCACGCCATCACGAAATAGATGTGGAAGGCGACGCCGACCCCGAACAGCAAGGGGAAGGCGATGATGTTGGCGAAGTTGATCGGCTGGCCGATCAGCACGCAGGTGCCGAGCGTCAGGAAACCCGACAGCACCACCGGCGCCAGCGTGAACGCGACTTCGCGGACGCTGCGCAGCACCGCCAGCAGCAGCAGGCTCACCACCGCCAGCGCCAGCACGCCGGCCTGCACGAAGGCCATGGCGACGGTGCGCGCGGCGGCCTGGGTGGAGACGGCGGTGCCGGTGGCGTCGGGCGAGACCTTGCGGACGGCCGCCACGAACTTCGCGAGGCCCGCGTCACTGCCCCGATAGGCCGGCGCGGCGGTGAGCTGGACGCGGGCCTGGCCGTCCCTGGCGATCCAGTCCTGCTTCACCTCGTCCAGCAGCGCCTCGACCGAGACGGGCTGGGCGGCGAGCGCGCTGCGCATCTGGTCGAGCATCACGGTCAGCGGCGGCACCAGCAGGGCGGTCGCCTTGGCGCGGTCACCCGCCGAGCCTCCCGCGAGATGGTCGAAAGCCTCGGCCAGGCGACGGGCGTCGCTGCTCGCCTTATCCTGCCCGGTCGCTACCTGCCACAACCCCTGCGCTGTGTGGCGGAGCGCCGCGACCGTATCGGCATCGCTCGCTGGCGGGGCGGGCGCGAACGGATTGAGCGAGAAATCGAGCAGCGCCTGCGCATTGCCGATCGCGGCCAGCTTGGGCGCCTGATCGTCGGGCACGAAGCTCGCGGCGGTGATTGCGTGGCCGACCTCGGGCAGCTTGGACAGCTTTGCCGCCAGCGCCTGCGCCGCTGGAAGGTTCGGCGCCAGGATGTCGATCGTGTTGGGATCGCGATCGGGATCGGCCATCAGCTCGTTGAGTGTGGCCAGCGCCTCGAAATGCGGGTTGCGCAGGTGGAGCGGGTTGAAATCGAACCGCACCCAGAACAGGCTCGCGATGCTGAGCAGCATCGACAGGCCGAACAGCTGCAGCACCAGCTTGCGACGGCGCAGCAGCCAATCGTCGAGCCACGCCAGTTTCGGGTTGCCGAGCTCGGCCTCGGGCGTGCCGGGCTTGAGCAGCATCAGCAGCGCCGGCAGCAACGTCACCGCGAAGATCAGCGCGATCACCATGCCGATGCCCGCGATCACGCCCAGTTCGGCGATGCCGACATAATCGGTCGGCAGGAAGGCCAAGAAGCCGAGGCAGACCGCGCCCGCCGCCAGTAGCAGCGGCCCCGCCAGAGCGACCGCAGCCGCCGTCATCGCCCGCGCACGATCCTCCTGGCCGAGCCGCTCGGCTTGGAAGCGCACGCCGAGCTGGATGCCGAAATCCACGCCCAGCCCCACGAACAAGGGGATGAAGGCCACCGAGATCAGGTTGAAACGCCCCACCGCCGCCAGCCCGATCGCGGCGGTGACTATCAAGCCTCCGATCGTGGTGCCGAGGATGGCGCCGACGATCCGCCACGATCGCACCGCGAGCCGCAGCGTCACCACCATGAATAGGATCATCGAGGCCCCGACCAACCAGGCATGGTCCTCGAGGCTGGCGAATTCCTCGTCGGAAAGCGGCACCGATCCGGTGAGGCGGACGCGCACGCCGTGCGCGGCATCGAGGTTCAGCGCCTCGGCATAGCCGCGCACCGCATCGGAGGCGGGTTCGCCCGGCATGAGGCTGCCATAATCGAGCACCGGGATGGCGAGGACCAGGCGCCGCGTCGGCGCGGCCAGCGCGCCCTTGCCACCGCCGGTCAGCAGCGCCTGCCACGAGATGAAGGAGGGCCGGCCCTTCGCCTGCGCATCCAGCGCGTCGGCCAGCGAGGCGACCGGCTTGTCGATGTCGGCCAGCTTCGCGTCGCCGCGTTGGACACCGGTCAGCAACGTGTCGAGCGCGCCCGCGATCCCGCGCAGCGACGGATCGCCTGCCAGCGACCCGAGGAAAGGTTGCGCCGCCGTCATCTGCCGGGTTGCCTCGTTCACGTCGCCGAGGCTGCCGAACAGCAGGCCTTCGCGCGCGAAGAAATCGCCGCCGTCGGGCCTGGAGACACGGCGGAAATGGGCTTTGTCCGCCGCCATCTTCTGGAACAGGGCGGCAGTCGAGGCTTCGGCGATCTCCGGGGTCGCGCCGTCCACCACCACCAGCAGAGTGTCGCCATTCTGGGGGAAGGCGGCGTCCATCTTCCGCCCGGTCACCGGCCAATCGACCCTGGGCGAGATCAGCTGCGTCGCATCGGTGGTCATCGCGAAGCGCTGGCTGGCGAAGACCCCCGATCCGAGCACTAGAAGCAAGGCGATGCCCAGCACCGCCCACGGGCGACGGCAGGCGAACGCGACGAGACGGGCAAGCGGATGCGGCATGACGAGCGGCGCTTTAGAAGAATTTGGAGCGCAGCTTCAACGTGATCCTTTGCGGCTCGGTGCCGTGGTCGAACCAGGCGTCCTCCCATTGGGGCGGCGCGAAGTGGATCGGCGCGTCGCGCGAGACGCCGATCGGCTCCTTGGGGATGCCGAACAGGCCGCGTTCCAGCTTGCCGCTGGAATTGACGTCGTGGAACACCTGCGCGGCATAGCGGCCCGGCGGCACGTTGGGCACCGTTACGATCGTGGTGCCGACCACCGCCGGCGCCTCGGCCGAATAGAGGCAGTCGCTGCCCATGAAGAGCTTTTCGCTGCAGATATCGACATGGATGCGGCCCTTGGCCTGCTGCACGTTGGTCACCGCCACCTCGATGGGGGCGGCAGTGGAGGGGACAGCCAGACCAGTCGTGGCCAAAGCGGCGAGCAGCGCGAGGCGGGTCGTCATCATCGCCACCCACCATAATCGGGATGCGATGTCGAGGGGATGAACCCGAACCTGTCCAAACTAAAAGGAAATGATCACGTTCACCGTATCGGTATAGGTGCCGGCGGGCGGCGTGGTCTGCGACGGATTCACCTTGGCGACATAGGATTGCATCTGGTTTGGCGTGGTCGATCCCGATCCGACGCCGCCGTTGACGGTGCTCTGCAACGGGTTGGTTTCGTCCCAGATGGTCGTGCCGTCGGTGCGGTAGATATTATATTGCATCGTGTGGCCGGCACCATCGCTCATCGTCCGCCACGGCCGCGAGGAACCGTTGCCGCCGCTCGAGAAGCTGACCTTGTAGGTGCTGCCCTGCGAGCAATCGACCAGCACCGCCTGATTGACGGCCTGGAACTGGCTGGCGAGCGGCGCGGTCCCGAAGCTAACGTTGGGCGCGCTGATCCGGCAATCGGCGCTGACGACGAGCGTGACGTTGATCGTCGCGGTGGCGGTGCCGGTTTCATAAAGCACGCAGAGCAGGCCGGCTACATTGACGCCGTTGCACACCCTCCAGCTCCACTGGACGGTCAGCGTGTCGGTGTAGGTGCCGGCCGGGATGTTCGGCGCCGCGGTCAGCTTCGCGTAGAGCGGCGGCGTGAAGCTGTTCGGGTTCAGGATGTTGAGCAGCGAGAGCAGCGTCGTGTTGTAATAGTCGGTCGTGCTGCCCTGCGTGAAGGGATAGGTGAAGTTCTGGTCGGCGGCGACCTGGAAGGGGATGCTGCCGCCGCTCGCGCTCTTCAGCACGAAGCCGTTGAGGCTGGTCATCGTCGCGCGGGCATAGCCGGTGCCCAGCACGTTGAGCACCGAACCCGTGCAGGTCAGGCCGCCGGTGCCGGAGATGTTCGCCACCGAGCTCGATTTCACGTCATAGGTCGATCCCGACGCGAACGTCAGCGACTGGGACGAGACCAGGCAGGTCGCGTTCGCGGCGCCGGCGAGGCCGAGTGCGAGCAGCAGGGCGGAAAAGAAACGGATCACACGCATGGCACAGGCCCGATCTGGGCGAGCGCCTTGGCGTTCGCCGGGAGAATGACGTGGGCGCGGCAGTTGCTGCCGTCGCGATTGGTGACGGCGAGGTCGGTCTCGCCCTTGATGTCTTCCAGGAAGGCGATGCCGTCCCAGCCGATCTCGCTGTCGGCCTTGCCTTCGCGCTGCACCCGGCCGCCCGCCGCCAGCACCTTGCCGTCGCGACCGACCAGCGTGACGGTGGCGTTGCGGACGAAGCGCACCGGCATGTGGACGATCGCCCCGGTGCCCTGGCGGAGCGAGACGTGCTTCTCCACGGCATCGGCCATGTGATCGGCCGAGAGGTTCAGCGTGTCGATCGCGAAGCGGCCGACATGATAGGAGGTGACCTGCGGCACGAAGAGGTGCCCCTTCTTGTCGGTCGTGCCGAGCGGCTGGTTCTCGTAGGAGACCGGTACGTTGCCGACCCCGTCGGTGGAGACGATCGCGAAGGCGTCGCTCACCTGGTTGGCGGCGAATACGCTCT
>Ga0105240_10011307_pt1 | contig 12434 bp, 22 predicted proteins | sample KBSC54metaG_FD_80426 | JGI IMG/M metagenome (GOLD analysis project Ga0105240, IMG submission 80426) | Corn rhizosphere microbial communities from Kellogg Biological Station, Michigan, USA - KBS C5-4 metaG | ecosystem: Host-associated > Plants > Roots > Rhizosphere > Soil | place: Michigan, USA... | reverse complement strand
TTCAGCGCGCCTTACGAACAGGTCGCAATGGATACTGTTATCAATGCAGAGGTGGTAACATACAACCCTGCTGATTATGGAGGCTGGGGCATGAAGCATAGTGGTAATGATACTGCTCTTGCATACAGTACCAGTGGCAATAAGGGCTTGTTGCTCCGGTTTAAAAATGGTAAAAAGCTACTATTAGGCACACAAAAGCCGGATAATTTGGCCTTTGCAATAAAACAGTATTACCCCCATTAGGGTTTGTACAGGAATATCTGGGTAAAATACATGGTGCCGTTAGCGCTGGTGGCCACTCCCAGTCCCATTAAGTTGTAGTTCCCCTCAATATTCTTTCTGTGCGCCTTGCTGTTCAGCCAGAGATTTACTACGGCTTTGGCGGATGTAACACCCTCTGCAATGTTTTCCGCCGCAGCGCCGCGGGTGTGTAATTGCATCCATGCAGCAGCTATGCGTTCTTCAAAGCCCTCATGGCCAAAAGGCGCTGCTCCCCGGGCCATATTTACGCTATGTTTCCTGGCTATGGCGCTCAGTACGGGGCTTAGCTGCAGGGCTGGCAGCCCCATTTCCCTGCGGTGCTGGTTTATATAATGCAGCACATCTTTGGCCATTGTAGTCTCGTCAGTGGACTCAATGTCATTATCGCTATCCTGGGCATACAAAGCTCTGCCAGGTGCAATAAGTAGCAGAAAAACTATGAGGAAAGTCCTTTTTAATGCTGTTCGTATCAATAGGAATGCTTCTGTTTAACTGAAAAATTAAAGTTAACTAACTGAATGTTACAGAAATGTGATAAAAACGGCCTAATCAGCACTTCGATAACTAATATTGTATAGCGCATTTAGCCAGATAATGAAGAAAAAATATGCAATGGCAAAGCGTGGCTTTTCATAATTGGCCAAAAGCATTTTTTTACCCTTAATCCTTTGTTTTCAATGATTTTAGCCGAATTGTCAACCCTTTTTAATGGTTTTAATTTGTATCTTTGCCGGCCCAAAACCAATAGCAGCGGGAAATAATTAAAAGTTTCTTTTAAAATATTTTGCTTGTTTAAAACATTGTCATTACCTTTGCAGTCCCAAATTTTACGGGATAGAAGATATTTATAAGTATGTCACAGCGTATCAGAATAAAGCTAAAATCTTACGACCATAACCTGGTGGATAAATCAGCAGAGAAAATCGTTAAGACTGTGCGCAATACAGGAGCAGTGGTTACAGGCCCTATTCCTTTGCCTACAGAGAAGAAGATCTTTACAGTATTGCGCTCACCGCACGTTAACAAGAAATCGCGTGAGCAATTCCAACTGTGCACTCACAAGCGCCTGCTGGATATATATACCTCTTCTTCGCGTACAGTAGACGCTCTTTCAAAGCTTGATTTGCCAAGCGGTGTGGAAGTGGAGATAAAAGCATAACAGCAAACTCCTGCTTCAGTAAGCAAGAGCAAAGGTTGAAGGTTCTTTAAAAAATTGATAAAACGGTTAATCCCGACCCCTCCCAAAGGTTATCGGGCGCTTAACTAAAATATAATAAAATGAAAGGTATTATTGGTAAAAAAATCGGCATGACCAGTATTTTTGAGCCGAATGGCAAGCAAACTGCTTGTACCATCATCGAAGCTGGTCCTTGTGTGGTTACTCAAAAGAAAACCGTAGATACCGACGGTTATGAAGCGATGCAGATCGCTTTTGGTGAAGCCAAAGAAAAGAATACTCCCCAGGCGCTCATCAATCACTTCGCAAAGGCAAATACTACGCCAAAGCGTGTTGTAAAAGAATTACGTAATTGTTCCATTGATAAACAAGTTGGTGAAGCTATCACTTGTGAAATCTTTACCGAAGGTGAAAAGGTAAGTGTTATTGGCACTACCAAAGGTAAAGGCTTTCAGGGTGTAGTAAAACGTCACGGGTTTAGCGGTGTGGGTGAAGCTACCCATGGCCAGCATGACCGTCAGCGTGCTCCGGGTTCTATCGGTGGCTCATCATATCCTAGCCGTGTATTCAAAGGAATGCGCATGGCTGGCCGTATGGGCGGTGACCGTGTAAAGGTTAAAGCACTGCGTGTAGTAAAAGTTTTCCCTGAGCAGAACTATATATTAATAAGTGGTTCAGTACCAGGTCATAATGGTTCTATTGTTTTAATTCAGAATTAATTTAGTCATGCAAGTTGACGTTTTAAATAGTAAAGGTGCTAAAACCGGTCGCTCTATTGAATTGCCGGATGAAATATTCGCTATCGAGCCGAATGACCATTGCATTTACCTTGCGGTAAAGCAATACCAGGCTGCTCAGCGCCAGGGCACGCACAACACAAAGGGCCGTGCAGAAGTAAAAGGCTCCAGCAAGAAATTGCACAAGCAAAAAGGTACCGGTGGCTCACGTAAAGGTAATATCCGCAACCCTCTATACAAGGGTGGTGGTGCAGTACACGGTCCACACCCACACCTGTACGGCTTCAAATTGAACCGTAAAGTGAAAGACCTTGCTAAAATAAGCGCACTGGCTTACAAAGCTCGTGAAAGCAAGATAGTAGTGGTTGAAGACCTGCAACTGGAAGCGCCTAAAACAAAAGATTTCGCAACCATATTGAATGGTTTGAAAGGTGAAAACAGAAAATCTCTGTTTGTATTACCTGAATATAATACTAATGTTTACCTGAGCAGCCGTAACCTGCCTGGCACTAAAACAGTAGTACTGAGCGATATGAATACTTATGACCTGATCAACTCTCAGGTGGTAATATTCACAGAAAGCGCTGCTAAGATGTTTAACGAAGAACCTGCTACTGCAGAAGCATAATAACAAATAGATTTTTCGTAACCCGAAATATATAACAAAATGAAACTTTCTGATGTGTTGGTAAAGCCGGTAATCACCGAAAAGGTAAATGCCCAGATGGAAAAAAGCGGCCGTTACACTTTCGTAGTAGGTAAGGCTAGCAACAAGCTGGAAATAAAAAAGGCAGTGGAAGAATTTTATGGTGTGAAGGTAGCTGACGTAAACACTGTAGTAGTACCTGCTAAAAACAAAACCCGCTATACAAAAGCTGGTTTTCTGCAAGGTCGCAAGCCTTCTTATAAAAAGGCGATCGTGACACTGGCAGCAGGAGATTCGATAGATTTATTCTCAATGTAAATCAAAGTAAAGAACGAGAAAAATGGCATTACGTAAATATAAACCGGTAACAGCCGGAACACGTTGGAGAATCGGTAACGCTTACGCAGAAGTTACTACTAATGTTCCTGAAAAGAGCTTACTAGAGTCCCTGTCTGGTACAGGTGGCCGTAACGCCCAGGGCCGTCGTGCAATGCGCTACATAGGTGGTGGTAACAAGAAAATGTACCGCATCATCGATTTCAAGCGTGATAAAAAAGATATTCCTGCTACAGTTAAAACGATCGAATACGATCCTAACCGTACAGCATTCATAGCCCTGCTTAACTATGTAGATGGTGAAAAGCGCTACATCCTTGCTCCTCAGGGTCTGGAAGTAGGTGGTAAAGTAATAAGCGGTAACGCAGTAGCTCCGGAAGTAGGTAATGCGCTGTTGCTGAAAAATATGCCTCTTGGTACTGTAGTACACAATATAGAATTACAGCCGGGTCGTGGCGGTGCACTTGCTCGTTCTGCAGGTACTTACGCTCAGCTTAGTGCTAAAGAAGAAAAATATTGCGTATTGAAAATGCCTAGCGGTGAGCTTCGTAAAGTGTTAAGCACTTGCATGGCTACAGTTGGTATCGTATCTAACAGCGATCACGCCCTCCAGTCAATGGGTAAAGCAGGCCGTAACCGTTGGAAAGGTATCCGCCCACGTAACCGTGGTGTTGCGATGAACCCGGTAGATCACCCGATGGGTGGTGGTGAAGGTAAATCTTCAGGTGGCCATCCGCGCAGCCGTACAGGTAAATATGCTAAAGGTCTTAAGACTCGTAAGCAGAAAGGATCTGACAAGCTGATCATTCAACGCAAGAACGGTAAGAAACTGTAATAATATTAAAAGAGGGTAGGTTGGGTTCAACATACCAATAGTATAAAAATATAAATAGAAAAAGCCAATGGCTCGTTCAATTAGAAAAGGACCTTATGTAGATGCGAAGCTGGATCGTAAAGTTCTGGCAGTAAACGAAGGCAAAGCAAAGAAGGGTGTTATAAAAACCTGGAGCCGTCGTTCAACCATCACTCCGGATTTTGTAGGCCAGACTTTCGCTGTGCACAACGGCAACAAGTTTATCCCTGTATACGTAACAGAATATATGGTAGGCCACAAGTTGGGTGAATTTGCACCTACCCGCAACTTTAAAGGTCATAGTGGTACTAAATAATAATTTTTGAATTTCACCTTAGGTGGAATTGTATAAGAACTAATTTAAACAAAATGGAAGCTGTAGCTCGCTTACGAAATTATCCTACATCGCCCCGCAAAATGCGCCTGCTGGCTGATCTGATACGTGGTATCGATGTAGAAAATGCACTGAATACTTTGAAATTCAGCACCAAGCATCCGTCTGTTCCTTTGGAAAAACTGTTGCTCAGTGCCGTGGCAAACTGGAGAGTGAAGAACGAAGGTGTGGACATTGCAAGTGCTAATTTATATGTAAAAACCATTTTTGTAGATGGTGGTCGCGTACTCAAACGCATGCGTCCTGCTCCACAGGGCCGTGCATACCGTGTGCGTAAGCGCAGCAACCACATTACTATAATAGTGGATAGCCGTACACCAGTAACTGAAAACGCATAAAAAACATAAACATTCAATTTTAATAATATTTAGAATGGGTCAAAAAACTAATCCTATAGGTAACAGGTTGGGCATCATCCGCGGATGGGACTCAATGTGGTTTGGCGAAAAGAGGGATTTTGGTCAGAAACTCGTAGAAGACCACAAAATCCGTACTTACCTGAATGCACGTATCAATAAAGGCGGTATTTCCCGCATCGTTATTGAACGTACACTGGGCAAGCTCATTGTCACTATCCATACCTCTAAGCCTGGTATCATCATAGGAAAAGGCGGTGCTGAAGTAGATCGTATCAAGGAAGAGCTGAAGAAACTGACTGGTAAAGATGATGTGCAGATCAACATTATGGAGATCCGCCGTCCTGAACTGGATGCTAACATTGTAGGTGAAACTATTGCACGCCAGATCGAAAGCCGTGTAAGCTACAAACGCGCTGTAAAGATGGCTATCTCTACTGCTATGCGTATGGGAGCTGAAGGTATCAAGATCAAAGCTTCCGGTCGTCTGGCTGGTGCTGAAATTGCCCGTACCGAAGAATTCAAACAAGGCCGTACACCATTGCATACATTCCGTATGGATATCGACTATGCAAGTGTATATGCAATGACCGTATATGGTAAAATTGGTTTGAAGATCTGGATATGTAAAGGTGAAGTATTAGGCAAGCGTGATCTTAACCCTAACTTCTCTGCAGGTTCTGACAACCGTGGCAATCGTGCTCCGGGTACAGGCTTCCAGGGTGGTGAAGGTCGCAGCGAACGCGGTGGAGAACGTGGTGAGCGTCGCGGTGGCGGCGGTGGAGAACGTCGCGGTGGCGGCGGCGGAAAGAGCGGTGCTAACAAAGGTGGCGGCCGTCGTTAATAAATAATATTCTTAGCATACTATAATAAAACTTGTAACAATGTTACAACCTAAAAAAACGAAACATCGTAAAGCGCATAAAGGCCGTATCAAAGGGAATGCTCAACGTGGAGCTACCATCTCTTTTGGTTCGTTTGCTCTGAAAGCGTTGGAGCCAAAATGGATCACCAACCGTCAGATTGAAGCTGCCCGCCAGGCAATGACGCGTCATATGAAGCGTGAAGGTAATGTGTGGATTCGTATATTCCCTGATAAGCCAATTACACGTAAGCCTCAGGAAGTGCGTATGGGTAAAGGTAAAGGTAACCTGGAATTCTGGGCTGCTGTGGTAAAACCGGGTCTTATCATGTTTGAAATGGACGGTGTACCTGAAAAAGTAGCTCGTGAAGCTATGGAGCTTGCTGCACAGAAACTGCCTATCAAAACGAAGTTCATCACTCGTCGCGATTACGTAGCAGAAGTTGTTGCAAAATAAATTACAATGGTCTGCGTATAGCAGGGCATTATTGAAAAAAGAACAGTAATTATTATAAATAAAGAAATCATGGCAAAAGCAAAAAAAGCGAAAGTTGAAGATTATCGCTCGCTGGATGACCAGACGCTTGTAGGCAAGTTACAGGATGAAGAAGTGCGTCTGAAGAAGTTACATTTCAGCCATGCGGTTAATCCTATCGAAAATCCGCTTACTATTCGCCAGATACGCCGCAATATTGCGCGTATGAAAACAGAACAGCGCAGAAGAGCATTAGGTTTCTAATTAATTTTTTATAGATGTCAAATATGACTGAAAGAAAACGTAGAAAAACCCGTATCGGGATAGTAAACAGCAGCAAGATGGACAAAACCATCACTGTAGCTGTGGAACGTAAAGTAAAGCACCCGATCTACGGTAAGTTTTTGAAGAAAACGACAAAATTCCATGCGCATGACGAGTCGAACACTGCAGGTGCAGGCGACGTAGTACGCATTATGGAGACGCGCCCTTTAAGCAAAACAAAACGCTGGCGCTTAGTAGAAATTATTGAAAAAGCTAAGTAACTCATTTTAAGATGATACAACAAGAATCCCGGCTCAATGTAGCCGACAACAGTGGTGCGAAGGAAGTGCTTTGCATACGTGTGTTGGGCAACTCGGGACAAGATTATGCCGGAGTTGGCGATAAGATAGTGGTAACCGTAAAGGATGCACTTCCTGGCGGCGCCATGAAAAAAGGCACAGTTTCAAAAGCTGTTATAGTTCGTACTAAGAACAAGCTGCGTCGCAGGGATGGTTCTTATATCAGCTTTGACGATAACGCTGTTGTACTGCTCAATGCATCAGACGAGCCGCGCGGTACCCGTATATTCGGCCCGGTAGCCCGTGAACTACGCGATAAAGGGTACATGAAAATTGTTTCCCTGGCACCAGAAGTATTGTAAAAAATGTTGTACATTTGCAGCCCGAATTAAAAACGGCAGTAATACAACAATTAATTCATAGTAACTGTGAAAAATAGATTTAAACCAAAGTTCAATATTAAAAAGGGCGATAACGTGGTTGTTATTACCGGTGACGATAAAGATCGCACTAAACCACGTAAGGTGCTATCCGTTATACCTGCTGAAGGCCGTGTGCTGGTAGAAGGTGTAAATATGGTTACTAAGCACCTGAAGCCTAACGCTCAGAATCCTCAGGGCGGTATCGTGCAGGAAGAAGCACCGATCAACATATCTAATGTTATGTTGTGGGATGCTAAGGCGAAAGCTCCTGTACGTATCAAGCGTGAACGCAAAGAAGGAAGTTTTGTTCGTATCTCTAAAAAATCAGGAGAGGAGGTTAAATAATGGCAACTACAGTATACACTCCCCGTTTACAGAAGAAATATAAGGATGAGGTTGTGCCTGCATTGATGAAAAAATTCGGGTACAAAACCGTTATGGAATGTCCTCGTCTTGTAAAGGTATGCCTGAACCAGGGTGTTAAAGGTTCGGTATCTGACAAGAAAATGATTGATGATGCAGTGAACGAAATGACACTTATCTCTGGTCAGAAGGCGATACCTACAATGTCTAAGAAAGACATTTCTAACTTCAAGCTGCGTAAGAACATGCCGATAGGCTGCCGTGTTACGCTGCGTGCAGTTAAAATGTATGAATTTCTTGACCGTATGATATCAGTTACCCTTCCACGTGTACGTGACTTCAAAGGCGTTAATGATAAATCATTCGATGGCCGTGGTAACTACACAATGGGTGTTACAGAACAAATCATCTTCCCTGAAATTAATATCGATAAGGTAAATAAGATCAGCGGTATGGATATTACCTTCGTAACTACTGCCAAGACAAATGAAGAAGCATACGAATTGCTGAAAGAGCTGGGTATGCCATTCAAGAATATTAAGAAAGACAATCAATAATTTTAGATAAAGACAAATGGCAAAAGAATCAGTAAAAGCCCGCCAACGCAAACGCGAGAAAATGGTAGCCCAATATGCTGAAAAGCGCGCTGCTCTGAAAGCTGCCGGTGATTATGCTGCTCTGGATAAACTTCCAAGGAACTCTTCACCTACACGCCTTCACAACCGCTGCCAGCTTACAGGCCGCCCTCGTGGTTACATGCGCCACTTTGGTGTATGTCGCTTAATATTCCGCGATATGGCGTTGGATGGCAAAATACCAGGTGTACGTAAAGCAAGCTGGTAATTATTAACGTTTCCAGGTCGGGGTGTGAAAATCCTGAAACCAGAGGCAAAACTTATTTACAAAACTTAATAAAGAAATGGTAACAGATCCTATAGCAGATTTCCTGACCCGTATCCGTAACGCCCAAATGGCTCGCCACCGTATCGTGGAAATCCCTGCTTCAAATGTTAAGAAACGTATTACAGAGATCCTTTACGAAAAAGGTTACATCCTGAAATACAAATTTGAAGAGGATAACAAGCAAGGTCTTATCAAGATAGCATTGAAATACGATGCACAATCTAAAGAACCTGCTATAAAATCTCTGGAACGCGTAAGTCGCCCGGGTCTTCGCCAGTATGCCAAACCAGCTGAAATACGTCGTGTACAAAACGGTCTTGGTATTGCTGTAGTATCTACTTCTAAAGGTGTGATGACTGATAAAGAAGCACGCACGCAGAATGTAGGTGGTGAAGTAATGTGTTATATATACTAGTACTGAAAAATATTTAAGAGGTCTGATACATTAAGCTGTCCTATACAAGGCTGAACGGTCAGACTTCTATCATAAACAAACAAATCGATTTACGATGTCTCGTATAGGTAAAAAACCGGTTGAAATTACAAAAGGTGTTACAGTTACTGTTACACCGGCTAACGAAATAGTGGTTAAGGGCCCTAAAGGTGAACTTAAAGAAGCTATTGATCGTGATATTAAAGTATCAGTTCAGGATAATCAGGTTATCATCGAACGCCCTACTGACCAGATACGCCATCGCGCTTTACATGGTTTGTACCGCGCATTGGTTGCTAACATGGTAAAAGGTGTTACTGATGGTTTCAAACGCGAACTGGAACTGGTGGGTGTGGGTTATCGTGCAGCCGTTCAGGGACAGCAAATAGATATGGCTCTTGGTTTTTCTCACAATATCATTATAGAATTACCAAAAGAAATTAAAGCATCTGCTATTGCAGAAAAAGGTCAGAATCCAAGAATTATCCTGGAATCAAATGACAAACAATTACTTGGACAGGTAGCTGCTAAAATACGCAGCCTGCGCAAACCGGAACCATACAAAGGTAAAGGTGTTCGCTACTCTGACGAAATTGTACGTCGCAAGGCCGGTAAAGCTGCAGGTAAATAATAAATTAAGTTGTCATCCTATAGCATTGCTTAGGATGACAATTGCTTATATAAAATCTTTTATACAAATCCCGGTAGCCATTAGGTTAATCCTCGTGAGCCCGTAAAAACTAATAAAATGCCAAACGATCAAAAAGTAATCCGCCGTCAGAAACTTCGCTGGCGCATACGCAAAAGAGTACAGGGTGTAGCTCAGAAACCACGCCTTTCTGTATTCCGCAGTAACAAGGATATCTATGTACAGCTTATAGATGATAAGAATGGTGTAACACTTGCATCTGCAAGTTCACGCGAGAAGGATATAACTGCTCAGTCAGGTACTAAGGTTGAGAAATCTGCTATGGTTGGTAAGGCTATTGCTCAGAAAGCTATCGCATTAGGAATCGAAACTTGTGTTTTTGACCGCGGTGGTTATTTATATCATGGCCGTGTGAAGGCAATTGCTGATGGTGCACGTGAAGGTGGATTGAAATTTTAATCTAAAATTGTTTAACTTTTTTCTTTTTTAATAAATAATGGCGAAGACACAATTAAATCGCGTAAAAGCCGGAGACCTGGAACTGCATGAAAAAGTAGTGGCTATCAACCGCGTGGTGAAAACCACAAAAGGTGGCCGTGCATTCAGCTTTTCAGCACTGGTTGTTGTAGGTAATGGTAATGGCGTTGTAGGTCATGGACTGGGTAAAGCTAAAGAAGTACAGGAAGCTATTACTAAGGGTATTGATGATGCTAAGAAAAACCTTATCAAAGTACCTGTAATGAACGGTACTATACCTCACGATCAACTGGCTAAAGAAGGTGCTGCGAAAGTGTTTATCAAACCTGCCGCTCACGGTACTGGTGTGATAGCTGGTGGTAGCATGCGTGCAGTGCTCGAAGCTGCAGGTATCACTGACGTGTTGTCTAAATCTTTAGGTTCTGCAAACCCGCATAACGTGGTAAAAGCAACATTCCTTGCTCTTAGCATGCTGCGCGAACCTATACAGGTAGCAAGACACCGCAACGTAAGCCTTAAGAAAGTATTTAACGGATAATAGCAGTAGTCGGTTTACCGGCCTTGTTATTCCCTATGTACTAATATCATTTTAAACTTATTGAATTATAATAGCGTCATGGCTAAGATTAAAGTAACACAGATAAAGAGCGGAATAGACCGTCCTGAACGTCAAAAGCGTACGCTGGTGGCGCTGGGCCTTCGCAAGCTCAACAAAACTGTAGAAGTAGAAGCTACTCCACAGATATTAGGTATGGTGAGAACAGTGCACCACCTGGTGAAAGTAGAAGAAGTAAAATAGTTTATTTAACCTGATTTGCGAGCGGTTACAAATTCCGCGCAAGTTCAAAAATTGTAATTATATGCAACTACACAACTTAAAGCCGGCAGAAGGCTCTACACATAAAACAAAACGCATCGGTCGCGGTGAAGGTAGCGGACATGGTGGTACTGCTACAAAAGGTAACAAAGGTCAGCAGGCCCGTACCGGTTATCAGTCTAAAACTGGTCACGAAGGTGGACAGATGCCAATCCAGCGCCGTATGCCAAAACGCGGGTTTAAAAATCCAAACCGTGTTGATTATAAAGTATTTAATCTTGGTCAGCTTGATTTCCTGATAGAAAAATATTCAATAGCTGAGTTCACTCCGGATATTTTATACATCAATGGTCTAATAAACCGTACCGATGTAGTAAAAATACTTGGTAACGGTGAATTGAAAGCAAAAATACCTTTCAAAGTAAACGCTATAAGCGCAAAAGCTAAGGAAGCTCTTGAAGCAGCAGGCGCTACTATAGAGCTGATCTAACAAATAACTATATAGAAAAGACGCATTTGGAGAAATGCGTCTTTTATCGTTTATTCGCATTTCATTTGATTAACAACAGTCCCTGTGAAGAAACTCATCGAAACGCTTAAAAATATTTGGAGCATAGAAGAACTCCGTAAGCGTATCCTATTTACTATCTTACTGGTAGCAGTTTATCGTATAGGATGTTACATTACATTACCTGGTCTTAACCCTGCGTTACTTAGCGATAATGGTGGTCCTGGCGGTTTGCTTGGTATCCTCAATATGTTTGCGGGCGGTGCCTTCAGTCGCGCATCTATTTTTGCCTTAGGTGTTATGCCTTATATATCTGCCTCTATCTTTATGCAGCTGGCTGGTATAGTTGTTCCGCAGGTAGCAAAGTTGCAGAAAGAAGAGAGTGGCCGTCGCAAGATCAACCAATACACACGTTATATCACTGTACTTGTTACAGCGTTCCAGGCAAGTGCTTACGTTGCATACTTAAGCACACAGCAATATGCAGCTGCCCGTGTACCTGAATATAGTCCTTTCATGTTCTGGCTTTCTACCGTTGTGGTGCTTACTGCAGGTACTTTGTTTGTAATGTGGATGGGTGAAAAGATAACTGATAAAGGTATAGGCAATGGTACTTCATTGATTATCATGGTAGGTATCCTTGCTCGTCTTCCACAGTCTCTTATGCAGGAATTCCACGCTAAGAACCTTGGCGGTGGGGGCGGTTTGCTTATATTCCTCATTGAAATGGCAATATTCATTGCTGTAATAGTAGGCCTGATATTGTTAACACAGGGTACACGTAAAATACCGCTGAACTATGCACGCCGCATAATAGGCAGTACAAACGCAGCCCGTGAAGTATCTGGTTCCCGCGATTTCATTCCTTTGAAGGTAAACTCTGCTGGTGTAATGCCTATCATCTTTGCGCAGGCTATTATGTTTATACCGGCTACTATTGTTGGCTTTGCTAATAGCGAAAGCTCACAAGGTTTTGTAAAAGCGCTGTCCGACCATACTTCACTTTGGTATAATATCATCTATGCCGTAATGGTTATTGCATTCACTTATTTCTACACTGCGTTGATATTCAACCCAACAGAAATGGCAGATAACCTGAAGCGCAATAACAGCTTTATCCCGGGTGTAAAACCAGGTGAGCCAACTGCTGACTACATTGCTACTATCATGGACCGTATCACTTTACCGGGTGCCGTATTTCT
>Ga0105240_10011305_pt1 | contig 12438 bp, 8 predicted proteins | sample KBSC54metaG_FD_80426 | JGI IMG/M metagenome (GOLD analysis project Ga0105240, IMG submission 80426) | Corn rhizosphere microbial communities from Kellogg Biological Station, Michigan, USA - KBS C5-4 metaG | ecosystem: Host-associated > Plants > Roots > Rhizosphere > Soil | place: Michigan, USA... | reverse complement strand
GTGCCGTGGCTGCCGAAGTTCGTGCCGGACCGGCCGGGATTGCAGTGGCTGCACGTCGACGTCGACGCGGTGAAGAAAGATTTCCCGATGTGGGGCTTTCCCACCGACCTGCGTGTGCAAGCCGATTGCGCCACGGTGCTGGGACAGGTGCTGGCCATCGTTCGCGCGGAATCGGACGACGCCTTTCGTGAGCGCGTGAGACAGCGCATCGCCGGATGGAAATCGCAGCACGTCGATCGGCGCCAGCGCATCGCCGCTGCCGGCGCGCGGCCCGGTGTCGTCGGCGCGGTGTCCCCCGAGTTCGTTTGCGCGGCCTTGAATGAAGTGCTCGCGCCCGAAGACGTCGTCGTCAATGAAGCAATTCGCAACTCGCCGGCGGTGATGAGCCAGATCGATCGCACGCTGCCGCAAAGCTACATCGGACTGGCGGGCGGCGGCTTGGGCTTTTCCGGCGGCATGGCCTTGGGCGCGAAACTCGCGCGGCCGAAGAGCCGCGTCGTGCAGATAGTGGGCGACGGCGGGTTCCACTTCTGCAATCCCACCGCGGTGTACGCAGTCGCGCAGGAATATCGCTTGCCGATCTTCACCGTCATCCTGGACAACGGCGGCTGGCAGGCGGTGAAGGAAGCCGTGCTCAAGGTCTACCCGGACGGCGCGGCTGCGCGCGCCGACGAATTCCAGGCTCGCCTGGGAGGGGAGCGGCGCGGTTTCGCCGATGTCGCAGCCGCATTCGGCGCGCATGCGGAAACCGTGGAGGATCCCGAGCAGTTGCGCGCGGCGATTCAACGCTGCATGCAGGCGCTCGATCGCGGCCAGGCCGCTGTGCTGTGCGTGCGCGTGACTGCGTTATGAGCCGCCGCTGATGCGGTCCACGCAAATCGATGTTCATCAATCCGCGAGGAGACTCATCATGATTCGTTCCATCCTCTGGCGGCTGTTCGCGTTCTCGTGCATTGCGCTTGCAGCGCCTTTGGCCCAATCGCAAGCCGCGTATCCCAGCCGGCCGATCCAGCTCGTCGTCGGCTATGCACCCGGCGGCGGCACCGACCTGCTCGCGCGCATCGTGGCCGCGGAGTTGGGCAAGGCCCTCGGCCAACCGGTGGTCGTGGAGAACAAGGCCGGCGCGCAGTCGATCATCGCCGCGCAATATGTGGCCAAGGCGGCGCCAGACGGCTACACCATCCTGTTCGGGCCGAGCGGCCCGATGTCGATGAATCCGGCGATCTACAGCAAGCTGCCTTATTCGCCCCTGAAGGATTTCGCGCCGGTGTCCCTGGTCGGCTCGTTCCCTTTGATCCTGGTGGTGGGCCAATCGAATCCGGCGAAGACGGTGCCGCAGCTCGTCGAATTCGCGAAGGCCAATCCCGACAAGGCGAATTACGGCGCCAGCGCGGCGCCGTTTCAGCTCGCGGCGGAGTTGTTCAAGCAAAAGACCGGCACTAATTTCCAGCACATCGCCTACAAGGGCAGCAACGAGTCGGTCAACGCCACGGCGACGGGCGAAGTGACGATGACATTGGCGGACCCGCCGCCGGTCGTCGGCCAATTCAAGGCAGGGCGCGTGCGCGCCCTGGCCATCACCACACCCGAGCGACATCCCGCCTGGCCCGGCGTGCCGACGATGCGTGAGATGGGCTTTCCCGACCTGGACATCGCGCTGTGGACCGGCCTGCTGGTGCCCACCGGAACGCCGCCCGCGATCATCAAGCGTTTGAACGAAGAAGTGGTGAAAGCGCTCAAGCAACCCGAGGTGCGCGATCGCATCGTCGCCTTGGGCATCGACCCGGTGGGCAGCACGCCCGAGGAATTCAGCCGTGTGATCGCCGCCGACATCGCCAAGTGGACCGCGGTGGCGAAGGCGGCGAATATCAAGGCCGATTAGTTAAAACGGCATCTTCGGCATGCCGCCTTTGCCGCCCATGCGCTTCATCATCTTCATCAGGCCGCCGCCCTTCATTTTCTTCATCATGCCTTGCATCTGCTCGAACTCATTGAGCAGGCGATTGACTTCCTGAACCTGCACGCCGGCGCCGTTGGCGATGCGGCGCTTGCGCGTCGCCTTGATCAGGTCGGGCTTGCGGCGCTCCAGCGGCGTCATGCTCTGGATGATTCCTTCCTTGCGGCGGATGTCCTTCTCGGCCTTGTTCATGTCCACCTGGCCGGCCTTGGCCTGCATCTGGGCGGGCAGCTTGTCCATCAGTTGCGACAGCCCGCCCATGCTCTTCATCTGCTGGATCTGCGAGAGGAAATCGTTCAGGTCGAAGCCTTGGCCGCTCTTGACTTTCGCAGCGAGCTTCTGTGCCGCCTGCATGTCGACGCCGGCCGTGACCTGCTCGACCAGCGCGACGATGTCGCCCATGCCGAGAATGCGGCCGGCATGGCGTTCGGCATCGAACACCTCGAGCCCGTCGATTTTTTCGCTCGTGCCCGCGAACTTGATCGGCGCGCCGGTGATCTGCCGCACCGACAGCGCCGCGCCGCCGCGCGAGTCGCCGTCCATCTTGGTCAGGATGATGCCGGTGAGCGGCAGCGCTTCCTTGAAGGCCTTCGCGGTATTGACGGCGTCCTGGCCCTGCATCGCATCCACCACGAACAAGGTCTCGACCGGATTCAATGCCGCGTGCAGGTCCTTGATCTCGCGCATCAAGACCTCGTCGATCGCCAGGCGGCCGGCCGTGTCCACCAGCAGTACGTCGAAATATTGCTTGCGCGCAAAGTCGAGCGCGGCTTTCGCGATCTCCACCGGCTTCTGGTCGGGCGAGCTGGGAAACCATTCGGCACCGGCCTGCTTCGTCACGGTCTTGAGCTGCTCGATGGCGGCCGGGCGATAAACGTCGCCCGACACCGTCAGCACTTTTTTCCTGCGCTTTTCGATCAGGTGCTTGGCCAGCTTGGCCGTGGTGGTGGTCTTGCCCGCGCCTTGCAAGCCGGCCATCAGGATCACCGCGGGCGGCTGCGCCTGCAGGTTGATGTCGGCCACGCCTTGACCCATGGTCGCGGCGAGTTCGCGATTGACGATGCCCACCAGCGCCTGACCGGGCGACAGCGAGCCCAGCACTTCCTGGCCCATCGCCTTGTCTTTCACGCGCGCGATGAAGTCGCGCACGACGGGCAGGGCGACGTCGGCTTCGAGCAACGCCATGCGCACTTCGCGCAACATGTCCTGCACGTTGGCTTCGGTGATGCGGGCCTGGCCGCGCAATTCCTTGGCCAGGCGGGAGAGTTTGTCGGTGAGGGTGGAGGCCATGGGCGTTGGGGGTTGGGCGTTGGGCGTTGGGCGTTGGGAGCGTCGGGGCGAACGCTCGAAGGCTTCACGCTGAACGCTCAACCTCCTTCAAACGGGGATTTCGCTCAACGCCTGACGCTGAACGCTCAACGGCCCTTAAACTGTGGACCCATGATTCTATCGAGTGCGTCCCCGGCCAGCGTGGCGCTCACGCTTGCGGCCGCGGCCGCCTACGCCGTGCCCGCGGTGGCTGCTGCGCGCCTGTCGGATGGGGCCGCGCGGCTGGCGCTCCTGGCCGCATGGCTGCTGCACGCAGGCGCGCTGGGCGTTTCCCTGTTGGGCCATCCGCCGCGTTTCGGTTTTGCGCCGGCGCTGTCGATCACCGCCTGGCTCGTCCTCACCGTCTATGCCATCGAGCGCGAAATGTTCCCGCAGTTGCAGGCGCGTTGGGCTTTGGCGGCGCTGGGCGCCCTCGCGGTGTTGCTGGCCTTGGTCTTTCCCGGCACGCCGCTGCACGTCAGCGCCTCGCCATGGCTGCCGCTGCATCTCGCGCTCGGTGTCGCGTCCTATGGATTGTTCGCTGCCGCCGTAGTGCACGCCTGGCTGATGATGCGCGCCGAAAAGCAGATCCGGCAGGCGGCCGAACCGCACGCCGGTGTGCCGCTGCTCACGCTGGAGCGTCTCACTTTCCGCTTCGCCACGGCCGGCTTCGTGCTGCTGTCGGCGACGCTGTTGGCTGGTTTCCTGTTCGGAGAGACGCTGTACGGCCCCGGCCACATGGCGCGCTGGGATCACAAGACCGTCTTTTCGGTGCTGGCGTGGATCGTCTTCGCGTTGCTGCTGCTGGGGCGCAAGCGTTTCGGCTGGCGCGGCCGCAAGGCGGTGCGCGTGCTCTACACCGGCTCGATCCTGCTGCTGCTGGCCTACGTCGGCTCCAGGTTCGTGCTCGAGGTGATCCTCGGGCGTTCCACATGAAGTACTTGCTGGTGCTGGCCGTCGTGCTGGCGGTCATCTGGTTCGTGCGCAACAACCGGCGCGACCCGGGCGCGGGCGCGACCGATGGCAAGGCCAAGCCGCTTGCGCCGCCGCAAGACATGGTGCGCTGCCCCGTGTGCGCCGTGCACTTGCCGCGCGCCGATGCGCTGCCCGGCCCCGACGGGCGCTTGTATTGCTGCGCCGACCACCGGGCGCGCAGCGGCGATTGAGATGGATGCGGCCGCGTCACTCGCCGCCCCGCCCCAAGCGGACGAGCTGAGCGCGGACTCCTCATTCGCGCGCCGATGGCGCGGCTTCATGACCGCGCGCGTTGCGATCGGCACCATGTTGCTCGCGCTGCTCGGTGCGCTGTTCGTACTGGCTCCCGCCCTGAACGTCACCGGCTGGCTGGTCAGCTTGTCCGCGGCCTACCTCCTCGCCGGATTGATCGTGCGCCTGTTCGCGCGCCCCTTGCCGGCAGGCCATAGTTTCGATCCGCAGTGGGTTTCCACCATCGGCGTCGACCTGGTTGCGTTCGCGACCTTGCAACTGCTGCACGCGGGCGGCATCAACTACTCGCCTCTGTTCGCCCTGCCGGTGCTGATGGCTTCGGTGCTCGGATCGCCGCTGCTTGCCTTGGGCACCGCTGCCGGAGTGACCTTGCTGCTGCTGGGTGACGCCTGGATCATCTCCCTGCACCTGGGGGTCGATTCAGCGGCCAGTTTCCTGCAGGCGGCGTTGACGGGCACTGGCTACTTCGCCCTCGCGGTGGTGGTCAACCAGCTGGCCGCACGGCTGATCGGCGAAGAGCGTGCCGCGCGGTTGAGCCAGCAAGCCGCCAAGGTGCAAGCGCAGGTGAACGAGCTCGTGATCGATACGCTGGCCGACGGGGTGCTGGTGGTGGACGGCGAATGCCGCGTGCACGCCGCCAATCCCGCCGGGCGCATGCTGCTGGGGTTTGGCCAGGCAGGCACCGCGGGGGGCTTCGCGCTGACCGCGCAAGCCGCCTGGCGGCCGCTGGTGGCACTTGCGCAGCAGACCTTCGCGGAGCGCGGCGCGCAGCTGGGCGAGTGTTCCATCAATGAGGCCGGCACGGGTACGCGCCGCATGCACGTTCGAACGCGGCTCACGCCGTCGCACGAAAGCCATGCCGAGAGCCTGTGCGTGATCTTTCTGCAGGATCTGCGCGAACTGGAGGCGCGGCTGCGCACCGAGAAGCTGGCGGCGATGGGCCGCATGTCGGCGGCGGTCGCGCATGAAATCCGCAATCCGCTGGCCGCGATCACGCAAGCCAACGCGCTCATGGAGGAGGACCTGCACGAGCCGGCGCTGCAGCAACTGAGCTCGATGGTGCGCAAGAACGCGCAGCGCCTGGCGCAGATCGTCGACGAGATCCTGGACATCTCGCGGGTGGGGCGGCAGGGTGCGGGAGGGACACCGCTGATCGAGGTCGATGCCGCCGTGGCGGCCACGTGCGGCGACTGGACGACGCAGACCCACAGCGGCTCGCGCCTGCAACTGGCGCTCGGCGCGGCGGGCGCGCGCGTCCCGTTCGATGCCGATCACCTGCGCCGAGTGCTGGTCAACCTGCTCGATAACGCGCTGCGCTACGCGGGCGAAGAGCCCGGCGCGATCCGGGTCGAAACACGCAGGGCCGGCGCGCAGGCCAGCCTGCATGTGTGGAGCGACGGCGCACCGCTGGAGGCCACCGTGCAGCGCCACCTGTTCGAGCCTTTCTTCTCCTCGGAAAGCCGCTCCAGTGGCCTGGGCCTGTACATCTGCCGCGAGTTGTGCGAACGCCACGCGGCGACCATCGCATATCGTCGCTGCAGTGTGGCCGCGAACAGCGGCGCGACAGAGGGGAACGAGTTCGCGGTCAGCTTCGCGCCCACGCCCGGCCCACTTGCGGGCACTGCCTCATTTGACACAATAGCTGCCTGACTCCTCCCGCAGAAAAAGTCCTTTCATGTCCGCTGCCGCCGCGCCTGCGCAGGTCCTTGTCGTTGACGACGAACCGGATCTGCGCACGCTCTACGAGCTCACGCTGTTGCGCGAGGGCTATCGGGTCGAGGCGGCGGGCAGCCTGGCCGAAGCGTGGCGCCAGCTCGATGCGAAGAAATTCGACGCGGTGATCACCGACATGCGGCTGCCGGACGGGCAGGGGCTGGAATTGCTCCATCGCATGCTGGCGCAACAGCGCGGCGAGCGCTGCATCGTGATGACGGCCTACGGCTCCGCCGAGAACGCCGTTGAGGCGCTCAAGGCAGGCGCGTTCGATTACCTCACCAAGCCGGTGGACCTGAAGCAGTTCCGCAGCGTGGTGGCTTCCGCGATCCAGGACAACGGGGCGGCCAAGCGTGCGCGCGGCGCGGGCGGCGCAGCGCGGCAGCCCGCCGGCGGCGAGCGGGTTCCCGTGGCACAGGCCGCGCTCGACCGGCTGGTGGGTGTGTCGCAGCCGATGTGCGCCGTCAAGGAACGCATAGCGAAGGTCGCGCGCAGCATGGCGCCGGTGCTGGTGCGCGGCGAATCGGGCACCGGCAAGGAACTGGTGGCCCGCGCGATCCACGCTTGCAGCCATCGCGCGGACGGCCCGTTCGTCGCGGTGAACTGCAGCGCCATTCCCGAAGCGCTGCTGGAGGCCGAATCCTTCGGCGCGCGCAAGGGCTCCTACACCGGCGCCAACCAGGATCGCGAGGGTTACTTCCAGGCGGCGCGCGGCGGCACGCTGTTTCTCGACGAGATCGGCGACCTGCCCTTGGCCATGCAGTCCAAGCTGCTGCGCGCGATCCAGGAGCGGCAGGTGCGCTCGCTCGGATCGACGCAGGAAGAAGAGGTTGACGTGCGCATCGTGAGCGCCACCCACAAGGATCTGGCGGCCGACGTGCACGCCGGCCGTTTCCGCCAGGACCTGTACTACCGCCTCAACGTGATCGAGATCCTGGTGCCGCCGCTGCGCGAGCGGCGCGAGGACCTGCCGGCGTTGTGCGACGCCTTGCTCGCGCGCATCGCGCAGGAGTCCAACATGCCGCTGCCGGTGCTCTCGCCGTCGGTGGTTCAGCAGTTGTGCGCGCATCCGCTGGGCGGCAACGTGCGCGAACTGGAAAACCTCTTGCACCGGGCCGTGGCCTTGAGCGACGGCGAGGAGTTGCAAGTGGATTTCGCGCCCACCCAGGCCCCGCCCGGCAAGGACGCCCCGGCGCCGGTGCAACAGTCGATGCCTTCGGACCTGCAGACTTATCTCGATCAGCAGGAGCGCGAAATCCTGGTCAAGGCATTGCAGGAAAGCGGATTCAATCGCACCGCCGCGGCGCAGCGGCTGGGCCTGTCGCTGCGGCAGATCCGCTATCGCATTGCGCGCCTGGCGATCGCGGCGCCCGGCGGCGACGAGCCGAATGACGACACTGCCTGAGCACCCGGCGTCCGCGCTGTGGCAAGGCGGCTGGTATCGCTTCGCGCGCCGCCACGATTCGCCGAACTTCGCAGCGCGGCCGGCCGGTGCGCAGGTTGACTTGATCGTCGTGCATTCGATCAGCCTGCCGCCCGGGCAGTACGGCGGTGACGAGGTGCAGCGGCTGTTCACCAACACGCTGGACTGGAACGCGCATCCCTATTTCAAGAGCATCGAGGGCATGCTGGTGTCCTCGCACTTCTACATCCGGCGCAACGGCGAGCTGTGGCAATTCGTCGATGCCGACCAGCGCGCGTGGCACGCGGGCCGTTCGCACTGGCGCGGGCGCGACGAGTGCAACGACGATTCGATCGGCGTCGAGCTCGAAGGCCTGGAGGGTGATCGCTTCGAGCCGGCGCAGTATGAGGCCTTGTCGGGGCTGTGCGCCGCACTCGCGCAGCGCTATCCGATAGCGCACATCGCTGGCCACGAACACATCGCGCCGGGCCGCAAACACGATCCCGGCGCGGGGTTCGAGTGGAATGTGTTGCGCTCCAGCCTCGCGTGGCCGGCGCGCTGTTTCGCGGCATAAACACGGCGCCGATCACTCACGGATGAGCTTGCGCGCACCGCCGGCGCATTCACCGATTCTTAACACCGTATCCACAGGGATATGCACCGGGCATGCAAGAAAATCACTAGATGTAGTGGTTGAATTCCCGATAGACCCCATATATAGTGTCCCCTGGCCAGCCGCCGCTGCGCTGTCCGGCCCGGCCGGGAGCCCGGGCTGGCAGCAATTCCGACAAGAACATTGCGAAAGAGGAAACATGCAAATTGCAGTAAGCACCCCGTCCGCCGCAAGCACCGGCACCGCCGCCGGACCGGCCACCACACCTGCCGGCAAAGCGGCATCCAACCCGTTCTCGCATTACCAGATCATCCGGCGCAATGGCGCGGTGGTGCCATTCGAGCCGAACAAGATCGCCGTGGCGATGATGAAAGCTTTCCTGGCCGTGCACGGCACGCAGGGCGCGGCCTCGGCCAGCGTGCGCGAAACAGTGGACGAGCTCACCCAGGCCGTGATCCGCGCGCTGATGCGCTCACGCCCGGGCGGCGGCACCTTCCATATCGAAGACGTGCAGGACCAGGCCGAACTGGGCCTGATGCGCGGCGGCCACCACGAGATCGCCCGCGCCTATGTGCTGTATCGCGAGCGGCGCGCGCAGGAGCGGGCCAAGCAAAGCGCGCAAGACGCGCCGGCGGCACCGACGCTGCACGTGCTCGATGGCGGGCAGCGCATGCCGCTGGACATGGAGCACCTGAAGGGCCTGATCGTGTCGGCGTGCCAGAACCTGGGCGCGGACGTCAAGCCCGACCCGATCATGGCCGAGACCATGCGCAACTTGTACGACGGCGTCCCGATGGACGAGGTCTACAAGGCGTCGATCCTGGCGGCGCGCACGCTGATCGAGAAGGATCCGGATTACACCTACGCCACCGCGCGGCTGCTGCTGCACACGATTTTCAAGGAAGTGCTGGGGCGCGATTTGCCGCCTTCGGAGATGGCGCAAAGCTATGCCGACTACTTCCCTGGTTTCATCAAGCGCGGCGTCGACAACGAACTGCTGGACGAAAAGCTGCTGCAGTACGACCTGCACAGGCTGGGCGCCGCGCTGAAGGCCGAGCGCGACTTGAAGTTCGACTACCTGGGCCTGCAAACGCTGTACGACCGCTATTTCCTGCACGTGCGCAAGACGCGCATCGAATTGCCGCAGGCGTTCTTCATGCGCGTGGCCATGGGCCTGGCGCTCAACGAAATCGACCGCGAGGCGCGGGCCGTCGAGTTCTACGAAGTGCTGTCCAGCTTCGATTTCATGTCCAGCACGCCGACGCTGTTCAACAGCGGCACGCTGCGCTCGCAGCTGTCGTCCTGCTATCTCACCACGGTTCCCGATCATCTGGACGGCATCTACGAATCCATCAAGGAAAACGCGCTGCTGTCCAAGTTCGCGGGCGGCCTGGGCAACGACTGGACCCGCGTGCGCGCGCTCGGCTCGCACATCAAGGGCACCAACGGCGAATCGCAAGGCGTGGTGCCGTTCCTGAAGGTCGTGAACGACACGGCCGTCGCGGTGAACCAGGGCGGCAAGCGCAAGGGCGCGGTCTGCACCTACCTGGAGTCCTGGCACCTGGATATCGAAGAGTTCCTGGAGCTGCGAAAGAACACCGGCGATGACCGCCGCCGTACGCACGACATGAACACGGCCAACTGGATTCCCGACCTGTTCATGCGCCGCGTGATGGAAAAAGGCGAGTGGACCTTGTTCTCGCCTTCCAGCGTGCCCGACCTGCACGACAAGTTCGGCATCGAGTTCGAGAAAGCCTATGTGGCCTACGAAGAGAAGGCCAGGCGCGGCGAGATCACGCCCAGCCGAACCGTGCAGGCCACCGACATGTGGCGCAAGGTGCTCAGCATGCTGTTCGAGACCGGCCATCCCTGGATCACCTTCAAGGACGCCTGCAACATCCGTTCGCCCCAGCAGCACGTGGGCGTGGTGCACTCGTCCAACCTGTGCACCGAGATCACGCTGAACACCAGCGACACGGAAACGGCCGTCTGCAACCTGGGTTCGGTCAACCTGCTGCAGCACCTGAAGGACGGCGCGGTCGACCACGACAAGCTCAAGCGCACGATCACCACGGCGATGCGCATGCTCGACAACGTGATCGACATCAATTACTACGCGGTGAAGAAGGCGCGCGACTCCAACATGCGGCACCGACCGGTGGGCCTGGGCGTGATGGGATTCCAGGACGCGCTGTACGAATTGCGGATTCCCTACGCCTCCAAGGAAGCGGTCGAGTTCGCCGATCGCTCGATGGAGGCGGTCTGCTACCACGCTTACTGGGCCTCGACCGAGCTGGCACGCGAGCGCGGCAAATACTCCAGCTACCGCGGCTCGCTCTGGGACAAGGGCATCCTGCCGCTGGACACGCTCGACCTCTTGGAAAAGCAGCGCGGCGGCTACGTCGAAGTGGACCGTTCGGCCACGCTGGACTGGGACGCATTGCGCAAGAAGATCGCCGCCGACGGCATGCGCAACTCCAACTGCGTGGCAATTGCCCCCACCGCGACCATCTCCAACATCATCGGCGTGGACGCCTCGATCGAGCCTTGCTTCGGCAACCTCTCGGTCAAGTCCAACCTGTCCGGCGAGTTCACCGTCATCAACCACTACCTGGTGCGCGACCTCAAGCGCCTGGGCCTGTGGGACGACGTGATGGTCATGGACCTCAAGCACTTCGACGGCTCGCTGCGCCCCATCGACCGGGTACCGCAGGAAGTGAAGGCGCTCTACGCAACGGCCTTCGAGGTCGAGCCGGTGTGGCTGGTGGAAGCCGCGGCGCGCCGGCAGAAGTGGATCGACCAGGCCCAGTCGCTCAATATCTATATGGCCGGTGCATCGGGCAAGAAACTGGACGACACCTACAAGCTGGCATGGCTGCGCGGACTGAAAACCACCTATTACCTGCGCACCACCAGCGCGACGCACGCCGAGAAATCCACCGTGCAATCAGGACGATTGAACGCGGTGTCTTCGGGTGGCGCGCAAGGCGGCATGAGCGCATTGGATGCCGCCGCGGCAGCGGCCGCATCGCAGATGAATGCAGCGGCGGCGGCAACCGACATCAAGTTCTGCGCGATCGACGATCCGGGTTGCGAGGCATGTCAGTGATCGCGATCAACGCACGCGCGTCGCGAAAAAATTGTCGGTGTTCTCCGACATCACGCGATGCAATTGAGCAACACAATCGGGCAGTGATGTGAACAGACACTTTGCATTTCACACCGCTGCTCACATAATCCGAGCATTGGAAAACTTATGTTGACCTGGGACGAAGAAGTCAAGCCCACTTCGCCAGCACCGAACAGCAGCGTTTCTTATCAGAACCGCGAGGTGGATCATTCACCTCTGTCCCTCGCCTCCCACATTCCGCAGCCCGCGCTTCGCACACTCGACGACGTCGCGTTGCGCGCCCCGATCGCGCAAACCGCGGCGCCGCAATCTGCATTCGACGTGTCGCGCGGCTCGGCCAAGCACCGCGTCAAGGCCTCCGACAAACGCATCATCAACGGCCAGACCGACGTCAACCAGCTCGTGCCGTTCAAGTACAAGTGGGCGTGGGAAAAATACCTGGCCACCTGCGCCAATCACTGGATGCCGCAGGAAGTGAACATGACGCGCGACATCGCGTTGTGGAAGGACCCGAACGGCCTGACCGAAGACGAGCGCCGCGTCATCAAGCGCAACCTCGGCTTTTTCGTCACCGCCGATTCGCTGGCGGCCAACAACATCGTGCTGGGCACCTATCGCCACATCACCGCGCCGGAATGCCGGCAGTTCCTGCTGCGCCAGGCGTTCGAGGAAGCGATCCACACGCACGCCTATCAGTACATCGTCGAATCGCTGGGCCTGGACGAAGCGGAGATCTTCAACGCCTACAACGAGATCGCGTCGATTCGCGACAAGGACCAGTTCCTGATCCCGTTCATCGCGGCGATCATGGACCCCAGCTTCCATACGGGCACACCCGAGAACGACCAGACGCTGCTGAAAAGCCTGATCGTGTTCGCCTGCCTCATGGAAGGCCTGTTCTTCTACGTCGGCTTCACCCAGATCCTGGCGCTGGGCCGGCAGAACAAGATGACCGGCGCTGCCGAGCAGTACCAGTACATCCTGCGCGATGAGTCGATGCACTGCAACTTCGGCATCGACCTGATCAACCAGTTGAAGCTCGAGAACCCGCACCTGTGGACTTCGGAATTCAAGGCCGAGATCAAGGC
>Ga0105240_10011301_pt1 | contig 12441 bp, 13 predicted proteins | sample KBSC54metaG_FD_80426 | JGI IMG/M metagenome (GOLD analysis project Ga0105240, IMG submission 80426) | Corn rhizosphere microbial communities from Kellogg Biological Station, Michigan, USA - KBS C5-4 metaG | ecosystem: Host-associated > Plants > Roots > Rhizosphere > Soil | place: Michigan, USA... | reverse complement strand
TGTCCGAGTTCATGCTCCAGCGTGGATTCCGTGAGGGGCAGGGCGTAATAAATGGCATCGCCGCTCGCGCACGCGGCCACGCCCATCCCCGAAAGCCCGGGGACGTGATAGAGCCGCACGCCGGAAAAGTCCGCTTGAAATTTCTTCTCCCAAAACTGCTTTTTATCCGCTTTCAACGGTATTCCGCCGGATATTGGCTGCGGGACCTCCGCGCTGCCGGTTCGAGAATTGTATGAAGTATGGAAAAATAAATGCATTCTAGCCGCTCCCAGGGAATATATATCACACGTATGCCGACTGAGATATTTACAAATTCAGACGGCGGATTATTTGGAAGTTATTCCGCGGATGTTTCTCCGGCTCCAGGGGAAACGCTGGAGGCCTCACCCGGGGCCGGAATGCGAGAATCAGAAGAGAGAGGAGAATGGAACATGCCTAAACTGACCTGGGACCAACCGGACGGGATTGCGCTGGCGCTCTACGAGAAGTTTCCGGAGATGGATCCGACATACATCCGCTACACCGATATGCACCAGTGGATCACCGAGCTGCCGGATTTCGGCGACGACCCTGCCAAATCGAGCGAGGGCAAGCTGGAAGCGATCCAGATGGCGTGGCTCGAAGAATTCCAGGACAACCAGGGCTAGACAGAATGCCAGACCATGAATTTGCAACACTCGCGGGCGGCTGCTTCTGGTGCCTGGAGGCAGTGTTTCAGGAGTTGGAAGGCGTAACGCTGGTGGAATCCGGGTACATGGGCGGCAAGGTTCGCAACCCGACGTACCAGCAGGTGTGCTCGGGAGACACGGGCCATGCAGAGGTGGTGCAGATCACTTTCGACCCGGCGATCGCGTCGTTTTCCGAGCTGCTGGACGTATTCTTCGCCATCCACGATCCGACGACGCTCAACCGGCAGGGCAACGACGTGGGAACACAGTACCGTTCGGCAATTTTTTATCACTCCGAGGCGCAGCGGACGGCGGCGATCGAGAAGATCCGCGCGCTTCAGGCAAGCGGCGAGTTTCCAGCGCCGATTGTGACGGACGTGACGCCGGCGGTGGAATTCTACAAGGCGGAGGATTACCACCAGGAATATTTCCTGAACAACCCGAATCAGCCGTACTGCTCCTACGTGGTGTCGCCGAAGGTGCAGAAGTTCCGGAAGCTTTTCGCGAGCCGGCGCAAGGCTTCCGCCTGACGGCGTCAGGGGGCCAGCAACTGATAAACCGCAGCTTCCGCCATCAGATTGGGCAACAGGTGGACGCTGTGTCCTCCGGCAAGGAAGAAGCGGCGCTCAATCACAAAGCCTTCCTTCTTCGCCAGCATTTCAAAATCGATCACGGTGAGGAAGTGGATGTTTGGCGAGTCGTGCCATTCGTAGGGGAAGAGCTTGGTTTGCGGCGCGCGTCCGGTCCAGAGGTGGGCCAGGCGGGCGGTCCAGTGTCCGAAATTCGGGAAGGCGACCACGGCGCGGCGGCCGACGCGAACCATTTCGCGGAGGATCTTCAACGGAGAACGCGTTTCCTGCAGCGTCTGGCTGAGAATGACGTAATCGAAGATCTTGTCGGGATAATCGGCAAGCGCTTCTTCAATATCGCTTTGGTAAACAGAGACCCCGCGGGCGATGGCTTTGCGCACCATGTCGCTGGAGATCTCCACCCCGCGGGCTTCGACGTGTTTGTGGTCCTTGAGCCAGGCCAGGAGCTCGCCGTCGCCGCAGCCGAGATCCAGAACCTTGGCGCGCGGCTCCACGATTTCGCCGATGATGGCGTAGTCGCTGCGGCCCAGCGCGGCGCGCGTGAGCTGGTCCGTGCGGAGATCGGAAGCGGCGGCCACCTAGCTCCGCTCCTCATTCCGCTCGTCATACGTGCTGGCGAGGAACGCGCGCATCAATTCCGATTCCTCGCGGATATCGACGAGGAAGGCATCGTGGCCATAGTTGGAGGTCAACTCGCAATAGGTGACGTCGCGGTTGCGGCTGCGGAGGGCGCGAACCACCTCCAGGGACTGATAGCTGGGGTAGAGCCAGTCCGAGGTAAAGCTGAGGACCAGGAAACGGGCGCGCGAGCGCTCCAGGGCGGCTCCAAGCGAGGCGCTGCCGCTGCTCAGGTCGAAATAATCCATCGCTTTGGTGATGTAAAGGTAGGAGTTGGCGTCGAAACGCTCCACGAACTGGCTGCCGCGATAGCGCAGGTAGCTTTCCACCTCAAAATCGACCGAAAAATCGAACCCGAATTCGTCCTTACCCCGCAGACGGCGTCCGAATTTATCGCGCATGGAAGCGTCGCTCATGTAGGTGATGTGCCCGACCATGCGGGCAACCGCGAGGCCGCGCGAGGGACGTTTGCCTTCGTAATAGTTGCCGTCGGCCCAGTCCACGTCGGCCATGATGGCCTGGCGGCCCACTTCATTGAAGGCAATCTGCTGGGCGCTGTGGCGCGAGGTGGCGGCGATGGGGATGGCGGCGGCGACCGTGTCCGGAAACGCGACCGCCCATTCGAGAGCCTGCATGCCTCCCATGGAGCCGCCGGCAACAGCCAGCAGCCGGGGGATGCCGAGATGATCGATGAGCATCTTCTGGAGGCGCACCATGTCTCCTATGGTGATGACGGGAAAGGACATGCCATAGGGACGGCCCGTTTCCGGATTGATGGAGGACGGGCCGGTGGTGCCGCGGCAACCCCCCAGCACATTCGAGCAGATGACAAAGTACTTATCGGTGTCAATGCCCTTGGCGGGGCCGATCATGTTGTCCCACCAGCCGGCCTGGCCGGTTTCGGCACTCCAGAAAGCCGCGTGCGCATCGCCGGAAAAGGCGTGCAGAATTAGGATCGCATTGGTGCGGGCGGTGTTCAAGACGCCATAGGTTTCATAGGCGACATCCACCGGCGCGAGCACGGCGCCGGAATCGAGGGTGAGGGAATTAAAACGGACAGACTGCGTCTCAACGGCCATTTCGTAAGATTGTCTGGTGGATTGGGAGCTTATAAACAAATGATATCAGTTGAGACCAGAGGGATTGCCGGCGGGCGGCAAAGGACAAGCAGCGCGCGATGAGAACGGCTATCCTTTGCTCGTGCGGCCGCGACGATTCGAAGAGCCGGTGGCTGGCCGAGTTCCTGGAGCGCAACTGCGCGGTGCGCGTGAGCCTGGAGGAAGGACGCATTCGCCCGGGCTTCGACCTGATTGAGGCGGCCGCCACGGCGATCTCCGCGGATGTGGCCATTGTTCTGCTTTCCCCCGATTCCGTGCCCCCGGTTTGGGCGCGGGAGCGCTGGGAACCGGTGTTCCTGGAAGAGGCCGGCTCATTCGGAACGCGCGTGGCGTTTGTTCTGCTTCAGGATTGCAAATTCCCCGCCCTGTTCCGGCGGCGGCACTTCTTCGACGCGGCGGCGGACGCCGAGGGCGCGCGGCGCAGGCTGAAGCGATGGCTGCTGGGAGGGAACCCTTTGCGAGTGGGCGTGCCGGAAAGCGCCGGGGCGGCGGACGGCGCGGCGGAGCTCGCCGCTTTGGAACCCCGGCTGGCCGACCAACCCGGCATTGCCAGCGGCCTGAGCGTGGAGACGGCGCTCGGGTTCGCCTCCGCGTTCGCGGAAGACTTTGAAGGAGTTTTGCGGTTCGACTGCGCGGACCGGACGCGCGCGGGCCTGCTGGGCGATGTCTCCGACGCACTGGGCCTCAGGCTAACCCAACGGATGGAGAAAAACCGGGAAGCGCTGGGGCGGTTCTACGAGGAACGGCGGCTGCTTTTGATTTTCGACCGGCTGGAAGCGGCGGATCGCGAGTTCGTTTCGCCGGGCGGACTGGCTTCGGTGATCTTCACTCACGAGAGCGGCACAGCGCGCGGCGCGCTTTCGTTCGACGAAACCCTGGAGCTGTTCACCGGTTGGGTGCGCAACGAGGAAGCGTGCCTGCAAGCCCTGGGCGCGGCTCAGCGCGGCTTGCGAAGCGAGGCATCTCTTACCGCGAGGATGCAACTGGGGTGGGCGACGACGGTCTTCCTGCGGCACCGGGAGCGGCTGGCGGAGGCGTACGAAATTCTCGACTGGATGCGTGGCTGGCTAGAGGAGCAGGGCGATGTGATGGAGCTGCACCGCGTCCACTGGGAGCAAAGCTGGATTCTGGAGCATTGGGGCGAGGCCGTACTGGCCAGCGCGCCGAGGCCTGAGCCCAGCGACGCGATGCAGATGGTGCTGGACTGGTGAGACCGGCGGCGGGCGCATCGTATTAGAGACCCGCGGCCGGGCCAAGTTGCTGCAGAACGAAGTCAGCGCGGGCGCGCGGGCTTAGCCTGGGCAACTCGATCAACCGGTAACCACAGTGGCGGTACACTGCCGCAACGACGGCAAAGGTCTGCTGCGCTTCGGCGAAATCCTGCTTTCGCTCCGAATCCGTTTGATAAATCGCCTCCCAGGGCGGAGCCACAAAGACGACCGGCGCGTAGCGGTAACAACGGCAGGCGTTCTCGATGGCGGATGTGTCGCCCAGCCCGATCAGGCGGGCATAGCCGAGGGTATCCGGGATGCCGCGATCGGAGAACACCGGTTGGGGCGCAGGCGTGTGCCGCAGGTAGGATTCGACGGAGCGCTGCAGCATGAGAGCCGTAAATGCCTCGCGATCGCTCCAGGGAAGCGCCGATCCGCCTGTGCGTACCTGCTCCCGGATGATTTCGCGGGCCGCCTCCGGACACGACAAAAAGGTTCGGATTGTGCCGGGTGATTGGATTCGGTTCCCTGGTCACTTTGTCCATCTTACCGATGAGATAATGCGTCGGTATGCGATATGTCCTCCTCCTTTATTGCATCGGAGAGCTGGCTGCAACGGGTCAACAACTCCGGATTCAGTCGGCGAGCGCGCACTCCGTTCAGTTGGAATGGGATGGCGCGGCCGGACCTGCCGCCGTGGAACGCGCGAATGGAGCGGCGTTTCAGAAAATTGGCGCCGCCAGTCAGACGAGTTACGAAGACACGGCCATCGATCCATTTGCGACTTACCGCTACCGGGTTACCGCGGGCGGTAAGTCCTCGAATGAAGTGATGGTAGGACCGCCGCCGGCAGGGGTCCTCAACGCGGCGCCGGCGCCGAAGGGTACGGAGCCAGCTAAGTTCGGGACAGCTTCGGCGCTGGGACTGGATGAGAACGGGGACCCCATGATTGCCTTTGCCTGGTTGGACCCTAACGGCGACGGCGACAATTCGGATAGCGATGTCCGCTTCGTACGCTGGAGCCGCGCGAAGCGCCAGTGGCTGCCGGCGGTGCGGGTTCAAGTGGTGGGAGACATCCCGGTGCAGGGTGTGCACCCGGTCGCGATCGCCTGCGACCGGAAAACCGGTTGGCTGGTGATTGTGACTCCCGTGGTGGAAAAGGGCGCCTTGGTCGCGATTTCGAAAGACGGCGGGACCACCTGGAGCGCGACGGCGTTACCCGGCATTGGCGCGACTGTCTCCTCCACCGCGCTTGCTGTCGCGGACGGAAAGGTTTACCTGGCGCTGGCCTGTCCGGATTCCGGAGCGTACTACTTTACGGGGCCAATCGACAATGTCCCGTCCTGGAGCCGCGAACCCTTCCCGGCGGCGGCGGGATGGAAACAGGCGCTCGGCGCCAACGTCGGACTGGCGTTGGACTCGGCGAGCCAGCCGGTGGTGGCCTGGTTTGAGACGCAGGAGGAAGGGGACGGACGGCGATTCCAGGTCTGGAAGCCCGGAAGCGCGGCGCGCACGGCGATGGAGACGAAGAGGAGCACGGATTCCCCGGACCTGGCCATCGCCGGCGGCGGCGGTAAGATCGGACTGCTCTTCGAAACGCCTCTGGATGAGAAAGATGAGGACCACGGCGTCTGGTACGCCCAATCGGCGGATGGCGCCTCATGGTCCAAGCCATCCAAGCTGCCGGTAGACGGCCCCCGCAGCACGAACCCGCCGCTCAGCGTGGCAATCGATTCGCACGGACGCATTGCGGCGGTTTTCGGGGCTAACTCGGGCAGCGATACCACGGCGTGTAACTACCCGGTTCTATCGCGGTCCAACGACGGAACGTCGTGGAAGACTTGCGGACCCGGCAAAGCGGAGGGAGGCGACTTCGGACCGCAGCCGCCGAACCTGCATATCGTGGAGGCCGGTAACGACAAGGCCTACGTGCTCTGGCAGCAAACTGGGGAAAACAAGTTTCACCCAGGCATGCTGCTATGGCACGAACACTAAGAGGGGAACTGCGGCAAACCGCCAGGGGTGAGAGTTGGAGGCCGCGATGAACCACGATGGCTCGCCGCGGCCCCGGGTTCTAGCTCTGCAGGGCGGCCTTCGCCTGCATGGCTGCAATTTCAGCGCGGATCGCTTTCATGCGCTCGCGCGTTGCGATGACGCGGGCCCGGCCGTCCGGAGTCGCGTCAATCAGTTTTTCTAGGTTGACCGCAAAGAGTGGGGCAAACGCGGAGCGGATCTCCGGCAAGAGAGGCTCCAGCTTCGTGTACACCATGAAATGCTCTCCATTGACCTCGTTGAAGAGGTCTATGCTAATGGCTCCATGGTTCACGAGCGCGGCAGCCATGTCCCAATAAGTGACCACCATGCGTAAATGACCGCTATGTTCGCCCATCATTGCCGCTTTGAAATCGGCGAACGACTGCGGATTGAACTCCCGGAAATACCAGTCGCGCGCGACGCGCATCGTTTCTTCCCGGCGCAGCTCGTAGAGTTTGAGAATAAGACCAGCCTGATTTTCAACAGACATTCGATTTGAAGACTCCTCGTATGATATTTTGACTGACCGAAGGCATGAAACTCAACGTTGCGTTTTTACCAATTCTGCTGGCGGTTCCGGCGTGGTGCCAAAACCGGCCGGAAACCCCCAATACCGACCTTTATTATCAGCTCGCGCCGGATGCGGTTCCCCAGGAGGGCGTGCCCAAGGGCGAGATCCGCGGGCCCTTCACGCTGCCGAGTCAGGCTTATCCGGGAACGCAGCATACATATTGGGTTTACGTGCCTGCCCAATACGATCCGTCGGCGCCGGCTTCTTTGATGATCTACAACGACGGCCAGGCCTTTCTGGCCCCGGAGGGAGACGTGCGGGCGCCGGTGGTGATGGATAACCTGATTTACCGCCGCGAGATTCCGGTAATGATCGCGGTCTTTATCAATCCGGGACGCCGCCCGGATCAACCGGAGCCAACGTTGAGCAACTGGGGCGATCGCGATACGAACCGGCCGACCGAGTACAACACGCTGGACGACAAGTACGCGCGGGTCATTGTGGATGAGCTGCTGCCGGTGCTGTACCAGAAGTACAACATCGCCAAAGATCCGGAGCGCCACGGCATCGGAGGCTCCAGTTCGGGCGCGATCGCGGCGTTCACCGTCGCCTGGGAGCGTCCGGACCAGTTCCGCAAGGTGTTGAGCAACGTCGGAAGCTTCACGAACATCCGCGGCGGAAATGCCTATCCCGACATCATCCGGAAAACCGACAGGAAGCCGCTGCGGGTGTTCCTGGTGGATGGCCGGAACGACAATCGCGGGCTGAAGGACGACGGCACATACGATCAGACGCGGGACTGGTTCTATCAGAACGTCCGCATGCAGCAGGCGCTGGCGGATAAGGGCTACGACCTAAACTACTCCTGGGGCATCCAGCGGCACGGACAGAAAATGCTGCGCACCGTTTTTCCGGAAATGATGCGCTGGCTGTGGCGGGACCACGGCGTTTCGACGGACGTGCACGATATGGTGGAGCGTTCCTTTGCCGCACCCGGCAAGCGGCCCTGAGCGGGACACGCTTGCGCCGGGCGGCCCGTTCCCTATAGAATGCCTGTACGAGGACATGCCAGCCACGCCATCCACTGATCTCCTGCAAGGGACGCTCGACGTCCTGATCCTGAAAGTGCTGACGCTGGAGCCGATGCACGGACTCGGCATCTCGCGCAGGATCGCGCAGGTGACGGGCGGGACGTTCCAGGTAAAACCGGGGTCGCTATTTCCGGCGCTGCACCGGATGGAAGAGGCGGGGTGGCTGAGCGCGGAGTGGGGCCAGTCCGAGAACAGCCGCAAGGCCAAATTTTATAGCCTGACCAAAGCGGGACAGCGCCAACTGAAAGAAGAAACCGTTCAGTGGGCGCGCATCTCGGCCGCGATGGCCAGCGCGCTCGAAACACCCTAGCAGGCTCAGCTCTCGCCGGCCCGGTTGTCCGGCAACGATGCCGGCCGCCGCGCGCCGCGCAACTGAGAGAGCAGCCAGGCCAAAGGATTCTCCGAAAGCTGGATCTTTGTCCCGGCGTCCCGCGCGCGGTTGAGCGCCCACCGGCGGATGCGTCCGTCGAGGAAATTCCGGTCGGCGCGATAGGCAGCCTGGATCACACGGTATCGGAACCTTCGCAACGGATGAGGCCGCAGAAGGTCCGCGAGAACGGCGGCCAGTTCCGGATCCGCTCCGGAACGATTCAAAGCGTCCCGATTTTCGGCGATGAAGCCTCGAAGGAGAGGATCGTAAGCGTTGAACCGCCGGACCGCGGCGAGAGGAATTTCATGGGGCAGGGTTGGGCAGCGGTCGAGCGCGCCATTGGCGCGCAGCGCGATCATGGTGCGCACGCATTTTTCACAACGTCCGCAGTTCCCGCCCACTCTGTCGCCGTTCGAGCACACTCGCAGGTTGCGAAGCGCCACGCCGGAGCCGCAAATGCTTAAAGCCACCTTGCGCACCCGAGTCTTCTCATAGCCGTGATTTTCGAATCGCATCTGCTCGGTGTTCCAAAGCGGATCGATCAACGGGTCGTTGCCCCAGCGATACCAGGCGTCGTAAGCCAGTCCGGTGGAGAAGATCACGCGCTGCAACATGGGAGCGAGGCAGAGAGCGGGAGCCGCGAGATTCGAACCGGCACGGACGCCCCAGGCGAGGGTCATGCCAGGAACGATATCGCGGACATTCGTGGACGCAAAGATCGCGGTCAGGCCCAGTTCGCGCGCGATCCCACCGATGTCCGCGCAGCGGCGCTTGAAAAGGACCTGGTTGGAGAGCGCCATATCCGGCTGGCCGCTCGCGAAGAACAGATGCGAAATCCGCGCCGAGCCGGTTTCGGTTGCCAGATTGGAGAGGACGGTATGGAACGAGTCCACGCCGGCGGTGAAGAAACAGGCCGCGCCACGGCCGGGGGTGAATTTTTCCCGCACCGCGTCCGCGCGGATCTCAATCCTATGGAGCCGGCGTTCCCACTGGCTCCAGATATTCATCAGGTGCCCCATGCCGCTCAAAAGCTGCTCGGATACGCAACCGTCGATCTCGATGGGCCGGTTCAGCCACATGGCCACGGCGAGCAGGGCGGGCACGAAGGGATTCCCGCTCAGTTCCATCTGAGCGGGAGACAGCCCCTCGAAACGAAACCACAGGCGAAACGGATCCGTGTGTCCGGGCAAGGCGTGGATCAGCCCGGAGAGTTCAGAAGCGCCCTCCACCTGTTGCAGTGCAATCTGGTCAACTCGAATGGGAACCGGCAGAATTCAGGAAACCTTGACCTTCCCCGCGTGATGCCGATACGCGAAAACAAAATAAGCTGCGACGAGCGCCATACCCGGCAGGAACCACCATAGCCCAATCTCCAGGCCGTAACGTGGAGCGGCGGCGTTGTAGATGGTCAGCGATCGCGATGGGTCCGAATTGGACGGGAGCACATAAGGATAAACTCCGAAGACGACGCTGGTCAGCATGCCGGTGAGATAGGCGCACGATGACAGGAATGCGTGGAGTTCCCGGCCCCGGCGGTGGAAAACGAAAATTCCACCCAGGCCCGCCGCCGCCAGCAGCGGGAAAACATAACCCCAGGGCATGGCCGAGAACTGTCCGGCCAAATGAGGCTGGATGGCAAAGCTGGTAATCGTGACGGCGACCGTCGCCAGCAGAACCGCAAACCAGCTCCGGTTCACCCAGGCGGAGGCGCGCGTATGGATTTGCCCTTCGCTTTTCAGGACCACCCAGAGTGCGCCATGAAGGATGAGCGCCGCGAATGCCGCCACCCCGGTCAGCAAGGTATACCAATCCACCACGCCGGCCTGCGCGCCGGGCTGAAAGTTGGTCCACAGCGGCAGAAAGAAGAAGCCGTTGGCGTCGATCGGAACTCCGCGCACCACGTTGCCCAGCGCAACGCCGAAGAGGAAGGCGAGCAGGCCGCTGGACCATCCGAAGATGACGTCCCAGAACGGCTTCCACATGGCGTCGTGGATATGGTTGCGGAATTCAATAGAGATTCCGCGCAAAATGAGCAGCCACAGAACGATCATCAGGGCAAGGTAGAATCCGCTGAAACTGGAGGCATAGAGGGCCGGGAAGGCGAAATAGAGGGTGCCTCCTCCGGCCAGCAGCCAGACTTCGTTGCCATCCCAGACGGGCCCGATGGTGGAGATGATCGCTTCTCTTTCCTTCTCTGTGCGGCCGACAAACATGTGGATCGCGCCGGTGCCGAGGTCGAAGCCATCGAAGATCACATAGCCCGCAATGAGGATCGCGACCAGGCAGAACCAGATGGTTTCCATCAGTGCGCCTCCCCCAACGGGCCGTAGTCCACTTCGCGGTGAATCAGGTACAGAAACAGTATGCCAAGAAGCGTATACAAACCCATGAAACCGATGAGCGTGAACAGACCGTTTCCGGCGGAGACGCGCGGCGAGATGCCGTCGGCCGTGCGCATCAGGCCATAGATCAGCCAGGGCTGCCGGCCCAGTTCGGCGGTCATCCAACCGGCGGTTGTGGCGATATACGGGAATGGAAAGGCCAGCATCAAGGCCCACAGCAGCGGCCGGCGCACGAAGAGTGTTCCCCGCCAAAGAAAAAATGCGGCGAGAGCCATGAGAGCCACCAGCAGAGTGCCCAGCCCGACCATCACGTGATAGCTGTAGTAGAGCAGTGGGATATTGTCCGGCCACTGGTCGCGAGGAAAATCCTTCAAGCCTTTCACCTGGGCCGACCAGTGCTGATAAGTGAGCAGGCTCAGCACTCTGGGAACGAGCACGGGATTGTCCAGCGCGAGATGGTCCATGTCGGGCTGACCGACGAGGGCGATCGGCGCGCCGTTCATGGTCTCGAAATGGCCCTCCATCGCGGCCAGAGTCACCGGTTGATGATCCGTGACCAGCTTACCCTGACGGTCCCCGGTGGGGAAGATCATGAGCACCGTCCCTATGCAGCCCGCGATGACGCCCACCTTCACGAAAGTCCGGCCGAACTCCGGATAATTCCCTTTGAGCAGATAGAAGGCGCCGAGCGCGGCGACGACGAAGCCGGCCGTCACGACGCTGGCAGTCATGTTGTGAAGATACTGCCAGGGAATCCACGGATTCATAAGCAGCTCGGAAAAGCTGTTCAGCAGGATCTCCCCATTTGGCCCGAGGCGATACCCGACCGGATGCTGCATCCAGGCGTCGGTGGCGATGATGAAAAATCCGGAGAGCCACGAGCCCAGAAAAACCATCAGCGAGGAGAACCAGTGCAGCCTGGGGCTCAGATATTTTTCGCCATAGACCAGCAGGCCGAGAAAGGTGGATTCGAGAAAGAAAGAGAATACGCCCTCCATCGCGAGCGTTTGCCCGATGACGCCTCCGGCCGCACGGGCGAACCCGGCCCAGTTGGTGCCGAACTGGAATTCCATGGGAATTCCGGTGACCACGCCGATGGCGAAATTAATTGCGAAGATCCGGGTCCAGAAGCGCGCCGCTATCCGGTAATGCTCATCGTTGCGGCGCAGAGCAATCGTGCGAAGGACAAAGATCAGCAGGGCGAGCCCCATGGTCAACTGCGGGAAGAGGTAGTGGAACGTGACCGTGAAGGCAAAGTGCAGCCGGTGCACGGCTAGAGCTGAGTCCATGACTTCTGATGTTATCGCAGGAGCATGGTGCGATCGGCCGTCGCCAGTGCGTCATTTCGCGCATGGCAGGCTTCGCAAAAAGAAAAGAGCCCGAGGCCCTTCACAGGGCCTCGGGCAGAGGGAACCACACAGGAAAATTCGGGTTCAGCGGCCGCGATGGCCACCACCACCGGAGTGTCCACCGCCCCCGCCGGAGCTACCGCCGCCACCGCCGTAGTGCCCGCCGCCTCCGCCGCTGGAACGTCCTCCGCCACCACTGGACTGAGGCGCACTGTAAGAACGGCTCGGCCCGCTGTTCGAAGGCCGACTATAGCTTGGCGCGCTATAAGAAGGCCGGCTGTAGCTCGGCGAACTATAGGAAGGCCGGCTATAACTCGGTGCACTATACGAGGGCCGGCTGTTACCGGGCGAGCTATAACTCGGGCTGCTATAGCTGGGCGAACTATACGAAGGCCGGCTGTAGCTGGGCGAACTATACGAAGGCCGGCTATAGCTTGGCGAACTATACGAGGGCCGGCTGTAGCTGGGCGAGCTGTAGCTCGGGCTCGACCGATATGAAGGCGACGAATACGATGGCCGCTCCTGCACGATCGACGGAT
>Ga0105240_10011300_pt1 | contig 12441 bp, 9 predicted proteins | sample KBSC54metaG_FD_80426 | JGI IMG/M metagenome (GOLD analysis project Ga0105240, IMG submission 80426) | Corn rhizosphere microbial communities from Kellogg Biological Station, Michigan, USA - KBS C5-4 metaG | ecosystem: Host-associated > Plants > Roots > Rhizosphere > Soil | place: Michigan, USA... | reverse complement strand
GCGAGAATTACGAATGCGGGGGCATAGCGCAGCAGGGACGGAGGAGCGGGCGGAGTCATCAGCCGCATGCGCGAGCGCTCGGGTTGCGTGCGCCGATGAGCGTCACGGGAAATAGCCGACCTTGGGCGCGTCGCCGATAACCGGAATGCCGGAGATATTGGCGGCCGCCGAGGCGGTGCGCGCAAACAGTGCGCTGTCGGCGTCGCGGTAGATCATTTTCCAGGCGGTCTGTTTCATCATGAGATCATAAGCGCGCGCACCGGGAGGGATAAGGACGAAGTCGTGCGGGTAGGCGGTCAGGATCGCCGACGCACCGGGGCGGTCGAAGTAGAAATCGATATAGCGATCGATCAATGCGAAGGGATAGACGGTATCGTAGCGGCCGTCGATGAAGACCTTGGAGGCGGGGGCGGTATGCCAGATCAGGTATTCGCCCCAGCCGAAATCGGCAAGCAGATTGCCGTGCAAGTCATGCGCGCGCATGAACGCGACGGCGCCCGATGGGTACGGCTTGTCCATTCGCAGGCGTGGCGAAAAGATGCCGCTATAGATGGCGAGCGCGGCTGCGATACCGCCCGCGAGCCATGGGCTGGTGGCAGATCGCTTGGAGGGGGCGTCGAATTTCTCGCCAGTGGCGGCCTCGGCACGCTCGCGCAAATGGGCAAACAGCAGCGAGGAATGCCGCGCGACCGGCAGTGCGCAGGCGATGATCGCGAGCGGCAGATTGCGCACGGCGACGAAGGCGGCGACGCACATGACGACGGCGATTGCGACGAGCGGCGAGTCGCCGCCACGGTGTTCGAGACCGACGGTGGCGACGAACGCAATCATCAGGGCGACGGCGCAGAGCATATAAATGATGCCGGTGGGCTGCGCGTGCCACTGCTGGAGTATCGCGAACAGCAACGGCTGCCAGTCGGTGACGGCGACGCGCGTCATCGGATTGCGCAAGGCATGGAGGACCGGGTTCCAGGTTGCAAGGCCGTAGGGTGTGACCATCGTGGCGAGCAGCGCACCAACGGTCAGCGCACCGAGGCGCAACGCGCGTGCGAGTCCGCCGCCGGCGGCGAGGTCGCGAACAGCGATCGTCACGGCATAGAGCCCGAGTGCCGCGATTCCCATGATGAAGCCGCCGTGCAGATTCGCCCACAGCGCCATCATCGGAATGACCATCCAGAGCGGCGCGTGGCCGCGATAATTATCGCGAGCGAGCAAGGCGAGGGTCGCGGCAAAAAGCATGAAGGTGAATAGCTGCGGGCGAAACTCCATCTGCGGCATCATCGCGACGGCAACAATGGTGAGCGTGTTGAGCTGCGCGGTGGCAGTGGCGCGGGTCTCCGCGAGGCCGGTAACGACAAGCAGCATGGTGGCGGCGACGCAGGCGAACTTCCACAGCTTGAGACCGACTACGCCAAGGACATTGTAGGCGGCGGCCATCACGACCTCGGTCAGCCATTCGTGGTTGCTCCACAGGCTACCATACATAGTGTAGGAATATGGGTCTTTAAGTATGAGATGATGCTGGGCGATGACCGCTTGGCCGAAGCGGAGATGGCCCCACAGATCGGTATCGGTGGTCTGGCCCGAGTCGGCGATCACGATGATGAGTGCGACGAGTCCGGGCGCATAGCGCAGGAGCGAGGGCGCGAACGGACGCGCGTTGATCGCAGCGTTCATGGAAAATTACTCAAGGGCGGCGGGTTTCCCGTGAAGGGGACGCCCGGCATGCGGGCCGCGGACGAATCAGCACGCGCGAAAAGTGTCCAATGCGGATCGTGGTAAATGAGCCTCCACTGGGGCGCATTGCGCATGACGCCGAACGCGGGGCCGTTGGCGGGCACCAGCACGAAGTCATGCGGATAGGCCCGAAGGACCGAGGGCGCGTCGGGCCGCGCGTTGATGAAGTCGAGGTATTGGTCGATGACCCGCTGCGGATAGACGGTGTCATAGCGGCCGTCGATGAAGACCTTGGAGGCGGGCGCGAGGTGCCAGATCAGATATTCGCCGGCGCCGAAGTTGCTCAGGACGTTGCCGTGGAAATCGTGCTGGCGCATGAAGGTGGCGGCGCCGACCGGGGATTCGACACCGACCGGGATGTGCGTCGAGAAAAGACCGCCGAAAAGTGCGAGGACGATCGCGATAAAGGCCGCGAGCCACGGGTTCGAGCCGGATCGATCGTCCGCAGGCGTGCCCACTGCTATAGCCTCGGGGGCGGCCGCCGGAGAATCGGTGGGAGCTTGCGCGAGTTGGCGCTCGCGCCGCCGCGCGAAGAGCAATTCCATGTGACGGGCGAGCGGCGCCGCACACGCGATCATCGCGAGCGGCATGTTCCGGACGGCGATGAAGGCCGCCACGCTCAACATTACCGCGATCATCGCGAGCGGAAGGTCGCCCGCGTGCGGTGTGCGGATGAAGACGATCGCGAACGCGACCATCACGATCGCTCCGCATATAAGAAAGATCGTGTCGGCCGGATGCGTGCGCCAACCCAATGCGATCGCGGAGAGCAGCGGCTGCCAGTCGGCGATGACGGGTTGCGCGGCGGAATGCTTGAGCGCGTTCAGCACGACCAGCCACGCATTGATGCCGTAAGGCGAAATCAGTGTCGCCAAAGTTCCGGCGAGTGCGATCAGGCTGAGGCGCAGGGTCCGCGCGAGCCCATGACCCGCGATCAAATCCTGCCCCGCGACGACGCCGGCGTAGGTCGCCAGGGTCGCGATACCGATGATGAACCCACCGTGCAGATTGCCCCACAGGGTCATGATCGGGATCATCACCCAGAGCGGCGCGCGGCCGCGATAATTATCCCGCGCCAGCAACGCGAGCGTCACGGCGAAAAGTACGAAGGTGAAGAGCTGGGGGCGAAACTGATTTTGCGGAATCATCGCGAACGCCACCAGGCCCAGCGTATTCAATTGAATCGCAGGGGAGGCGCCGGTCTCGGCCATCCCGAGTACCATCAGCAGCATGGTGGCGGCGACGCAGGCGAACTTCCACAGCTTCAGCCCGCAGACGCCGAGCGTGTTGTAGATGGCCGCCATGAGAATCTCGGTGAGCCATTCATGATTGCGCCAGACGTCGCCCGCCGCGCTGTATGAATAAGTGTCGCGTGTGATCAGATGGCGGCCGGCGAGCATCGCCTGTCCGAAGCGCAGATGTCCCCACAGGTCGGGGTCCGGAAACTGTGCGGTGTCCGCAACCACAATCAGCAGGAGCACCATCGCAGGCGCGTAGTGGAGCAGCGAGCGGCGCCGCGTCGGGGACGTATCCGGCGCGACGTATGGCGTGGCAGCGGCGGGCGTATGGTGCGCGGGATTCGTCAAGCGGATTTCAGACGCGACCGGAAATATCGAGACCCACCATATGCATCGCGCACCTCCCCTCCGCGCCCAAGATACCAAGATGTCATCGCTATGGCAGCACGTGTGCGCGCGCCTAATGAACGGCCGCTCGGCGCGCGGATGCGTTCATGCAGGCGCGTGACAAGTGGGAGCGCGGACCGCGAGTCAGCGCGTCGCCGCAAAGCAAATAGTTTCGTTGACAGTGCGCACGCGGCCGCTCGCATCGGCATAGGCACGCGCGCCGTCGGCGACCGCGGCGATAATTTTCGCGCGCGCGTCGGCCGGTTGGCGATCGAGCAACATGCGGAACTGGACCGAGACGTCGCAGCGAAACTGCACGAAATCGGCAGCCGAATCGAGGTCGAATGTAACCGGAATACGTTCGACGGCAACGTCTTTGAAACCCGCCTCGGCGAGTGCGGCGCGCATCATCGATTCATCGGCGAGGCGGAGCGGGCCGAGCGCATCGGGGGGCGGTGGTGGAAGATTGGCGATGCGACGCACCGCTTCGGCGCCCACGCTGATCATGGGAACCCGGTCGGCCGTGGCCCACACGGCGGTCGCGAGGCGGCCGCCGACGCGCAGGCGATCGTGCATCGCACGCAACGCGCCCTTGATGTCGGGCATGAACATGAGGCCCCAGCGGCAGACGATCGCGTCGAAGTCGCGCTCGGGGATGGCGAGGGCCTCGCCGTCGGTCTGGCGAAATTCAACATTGGCGACGCCGAGCGCGGCGCCCCGTTCGCGCGCGATGGCGAGCATGCCTGCGGACTGATCGGTCGCGATGACGCGGCCGGTACCGCCGGCACGGCGCGCCGCGGTGAGGGCAGGCTCGCCGTTGCCGGTCGCGACGTCGAGGACGCGCGCGCCCTCCTTCACACCGGCCAATTCAACCAGGCGATCGCTGACGTGCTGCGCGGAATGCTCGAACACCGGCCACCATTTTTTCCATCCGGCGGCGGCGGCATCCCAGTCGCGGCGCTGTTCGGCTTTCAATTGCTGCGGGTCAACGGTTTTCTCACTCATCTTTGGACACCTGCTTGTTGGCGCTCGCGAAGGCGGCGGCTGTTATCGACCCCGTACCACGACCCCGCGCAGATTAGCCAGCAGGCGCGGGTATGCGCGATCGAGCGCGGCGGCCGTCGGGGGCGCGACGCCTTGATCGCCGATCAGAATAACGCGCGCTGGATCAGGGCCGATCGCTTCCGCTGGATGTGCGACCAGCGGTATGGATTCCGACTGCAGGTAATAACGTGCGACGTTGACGGCATAGCCCGGGGCGACGGCCAGCGTTTCGTTATGCGAGGTCGAAGAATTGGACGTCGGCGATGTGAATGAAATTGCGGCGGCGCGCACGGCCTCGCGCCACTGCGTGTCATGCGGTTTGCGATCCCATGCGACGACGTGACCGAGCGCGAGGGCTACCGTCAAACCGAGCGCGGCAAGGCGGACGGACGGTGCGCGAAGTTCGGCGATGCCGATCGCAATCAGAATGAAGAACGGCACGAAACACGAGATCAGATAGCGCTCGACGAAGGCCGGACGAATCGCATAGGAGACGAGCATCAGAACGATCGGCGGCGTCCACATCCAGAGCAGCGCGTAGGCGATTGCGTCACGCCAGCGGGCCCATCCGCGGACGACGGCCCACATCGCGAGCGCCGCCATTACGGGGAATGCGAGGCTGCCGGTGGCCTTGTTGAACAATGCGAATGGCGCCCATGGCGGCGGACGCTTGATCCAATCGATCGCGCCGATGGCGGCGGCGTGGGCGGCGCCGGAGAGCATCGCGGGTGCGACGGGTGCGAGCATCGCGGTGCCGGCACCGAGTGCGAGGACCAGCGCGAATGCGCGGCGGGTGCGCGGCGCGGCGAAGTCGCAGCGATCGCGCACGACTATGACGACGAGCCATAACGCTTCGCCGGTGAAGGCCAGCGCGGCCATGATATGCGCGGCGAGTGCGATGGCGGTGAAGATCGCGACACCCGCGCAGGGGGCGAAGCCGCCACGCCGGATCGCGCGAAAGAAACACCAGGTCTGCGCGACGACCGCGGCAATGACGATCGGGTACATCCGCACTTCGCGTGAGTATTTGATTGTGACAAGGTTGACCGCGAAGATGAGCGCGGCGAACGCGGCGGTTTCGTCACGCCGCTGTGCATCGGGGCCAGCACCGTCGGCGGAATCGATGCTCGCGGCGAAGATTTCCCGCGCCGCACCGAAGACCAGCAGGATCGCGAGCGTGCCGATCGCCGCGGAGAACGCACGCATCGTGGCGAGGCGCTCGCCGTATGCGCGAATCCACAGATGCAGCGCGACATCGTGAAGGCCGGCCTTGCCCGGATTGAGAGTGCTTTGGGCGCGCAGGACGGTGCGAATTGTCGGGGCCGAGGCTGCCGCCCATGAGGCGCCTTCGTCGGCGGACATCTCGCGACCGCCGAGATCGGCGCAGCGCAGATAGCCGCCCAGCAGCATCGCGAACGCGAGTATCGCGATCGTGGACCAGCCCGCCGATGCGATTTCGCGCGAATCGCGGCGCGCTTGGGATCGCGGTGCAGCGGAGATTCCCGGCGGGGCGGGAGCGGGACTCGCGCCGGCGTTCACAGACCTTTTTTGAGTTTCGGCGCGGGACGAAAGCCAACGGTACGCGCGGCCGGAATCGTCATCGCGGTTTTGGTGCGCGGATTGAAACCCGCGCGCGGTTTGCGCCGGCGCACGGAAAAGGTGCCGAAGCCCGGCATCCAGAAGCGCTTGTCCTTGCGAATCGCTCGCGCGATCTGATCGAAGGTCATTTCAACCGTCGTCGCGACGATCTTCTTCTGCTGGCGCGTGGCGCGAGCGAGCCCTTCGATCAATTCCGCTTTGGTCATCTGCAAGCCCTCCACCTCGATTGTGCGTACAGCGGCGCGTCGGCCTGCGCAAGGATCGGCGCTCACGCGCAGCGGTATCGCCACGCCTGCGCGTCGCCGATCGGAGAATTCGCGTGGGATCACGATTGACGGAATGCGGCGGTTCGCGCTGTCTCAAGTGGCGGAGGCTGGTGCTTGTTCGAGGGTTCGCCAGAGCAGGCCCCAGCGCACACCCTGGTCGCTCACCACGACCTCGGCCAGATGGAAATGACCCATGATGCGCTCGAGGATGGCGGCGCCGGCGAAGATGACATCGGCGCGCGCGGCCTCGAGTCCGGGCAGTCGTTTGCGCTCGGTCAGCGGCATCGCACCGAACTTCGCGATAGCGGCGATCACGTCGTCGTGCGAAAGGTGATGGCCGTGCACGATTTTCGGGTCGTAGGCAGCAAGCCCGAGCGCCACCGCGCAGACGGTGGTGACGGTTCCCGCGATCCCAACCATCACGTCAGGGGTGAAATCCCATCCGAGGTCTTGAAGGGCGTCATGGATGACGAGACGCAAGTCGGCGGCCTCGCGCGCGGTCGGCGGATCGTTGTGCACAATGCGCTCGGTCAGGCGCACCGAGCCCAGTTGCAGGCTGGCCAGCTCGAGCTTGCGACCCGGCTCCGCGCGAATCAGTTCGGTCGAACCACCCCCGATATCCACGATGAGGATTTTGGCGGTCGGGTCGAGCGCGAGCCCTTTGACAACCGCGAGATAGGAAAGCTGCGCCTCGATTTCTCCCGTGATGATTTCGAGCTCGACACCGGCACGGGCCTTCACCTGCGCGAGAAAGTCCGCTCCGTCCCTGGCGTCGCGCAACGCCGCGGTGGCGACTCCGAGGATTTTCTCGACGCCGAGCGCACGCGCTCGCTGGGCGAATTCGGTGATGGCCGCCAGGGTCTGCGCCGCCGAGTCCGGATCGAGATGCCCGCTGGAATCGACGCCGCGGCCGAGCCGTGTGATGCGCGCGAGCTCCGCGATAACGTGAACCGCGCCGGCCGCATCGCGCTCCGCGATCAGCATCAGTACGGTGTTGGTGCCGACGTCGAGGGTTGCCAGTTTCACGAATGTCCTAGGTGTGCAGAGCCTACGCTCGCGCGCTCGCAAGGGCATCGGCGTTGGCAGAGGCAGCTGTATCCAGTCCGTTGCGAACGATCCACTGATCGAACGCGGCAATCGCGCGCGTACCCATTTCGATTTTCTTTTCGCGGCCCCGCGCTCGGCTTTTGAGCTCGGGCATCAAACCATAATTCGCGTTCATCGGCTGAAAGTCACGGCGGCTCGCATCGGTCACGTATGCGACCAGCGAACCCAGCGCAGTCTCGGGCGGCGGCACCACCAATTCGCGATCGGTCACGAGGCGCGCGGCGTTTATCGCGGCGAGCATCCCGGCTGCCGCGGACTCGACGTAGCCTTCGACGCCGATCATCTGGCCGGCGAGCAAGAGGTCGTCGCGCCCGCGAAATTGCAGCGTGGGACGCAGCAAGCGCGGCGAATCGATAAAGGTATTGCGATGGAGCGAGCCCAGCCGCACGAACTCGGCCTGCTCCAGCCCCGGGATCATGCGCAGCACGCGGCGCTGTTCGGGATAGGTCATCTTGGTCTGGAAGCCGACCATGTTGGAGAGGCGGCCGGCGCCGTCGTCCTGGCGCAATTGTACGACCGCGAACGGGCGCTCGCCGGTGCGCGGATGGGCCAGCCCGACCGGACGCATCGGGCCGAACGCGAGCGTCATCGGACCACGCCGCGCGATCTCCTCGATCGGCATGCAGCCCTCAAAATAAATCTGCTTCTCGAAGGAATGTGCGGCGACCTTTTCGGCCTCCATCAGCGCGCTCACGAACGCCGTGTAGCGTGCCTCATCGAGCGGGCAATTGATATAGTCCTCGCCGCCCTTGCCCCAGCGCGACGCCATGAACGCGACGCTCATATCGATCGACGCGGCGCTCACGATCGGCGCGATGGCGTCGTAGAAATAGAGATTGCGCTCGCCGACAATTTGATTGAGCGCGTCGCCAAAGGCCGGACTGGTGAGCGGGCCGGTCGCGACGATAGTCGGGCCGGAAGGCATCGCGGTCGCCTCGGCCCGCACGATCTCGACCAGCGGATGGGCCGCGAGCGTTGCAGTGAGGATGCGCGCGAACTCCTCACGGTCCACCGCGAGCGCCGAGCCAGCGGGCACGCGCACGCTGTCGGCGGTCGCGATAATCAGCGAACCGAGGCGGCGCATCTCTTCTTTCAGCACGCCGACGGCGGTCTCCATCGAATCGTTGCGCAAGGAATTGGAGCAGACCAGTTCACCGAACATGCCGGTCTGATGAGCCTCAGTCATCCGCACCGGGCGCATCTCATGGAGACGCACGCGCACACCGCGGCGGGCGATTTGCCATGCGGCTTCGCTGCCGGCGAGACCGGCGCCAATTACATTGACCAACGGTTGGTTCATTCTGTCGATGGCCGCAGGCGCCTCCGCGCTGCGGCGCCTCAGATCGTGACGGGTTTGCGCAGCGCTGTAAACCGCGTCGGTACCGGTACGATTTCGAGCGGGTGCAATTTGAGCCGGCCACGGAGCGATGAAATAAAACTTGCGGGCGTGATGTCGATCCGGAGTCGGGCCATTCGACTAAGAGATGTAAACCGGAAATCGACGCTCGAGGGAGGCTCCAATGCAGTACATGCTTTTGATTTACACCAACGAAAATGCCCAGATGCCGGCCGATGAACGAAACAAGATGTTCGTGGAATACGGCGCGTTCACCCAGGGCATTATCAAGTCGGGCAACTTCCAGGCCGGCGCTCCGCTGCAACCGACCAGCACGGCGACGACGGTGCGCGTGCGCGATGGCAAGACGTTGACGGTTGACGGCCCGTTCGCGGAGACCAAGGAACAGCTCGGCGGCTACTACCTGGTCGAAGCAGAAAATCTGGACCAGGCGGTCGCGATCGCGGCGCGGATTCCCGGCGCGCGCCTCGGCTCGATCGAAGTACGGCCCGTTATGAAGATGTGACGGGACCTCAATGGAATCGCGGCCGCCCGGTGGAGTAACCTGACCCCGGGCGGCTAGCGATGGCGACGGCGGCACTCGAACAACTTTATCGCGAGGATTACGGGCGCATCGTCGCGGCGCTGATCCGGCTGGTCGGTGATTTCGAGGTGGCTGAGGAGGCGATTCACGATGCGTTTGCCGCCGCGCTGGAGCAGTGGCCGCGCGAGGGCGTGCCGGCAAATCCGCGCGCATGGATTGTCGGAGCCGCGCGGCACAAGGCGATCGATCGCATCCGGCGGCGTGGCCGTCTCGACGACAAACTTCGCCAAATCTCCGCGCTCGCGTCGCCGGACGACCTTGCCGAAGGAACCGGCGATGGCGATACCGGCGATACGGTGCCCGACGATCGTCTGCGGCTGATCTTCACTTGCTGCCATCCGGCGCTCGCGCTCGAAGCGCAGGTCGCGCTCTCGCTGCGCACTCTGTGCGGTCTGACCACCGAGGAAATTGCGCGCGCGTTTATCGTCCCGGCGGCCACGATGGCGCAACGGTTGGTGCGCGCCAAGCGCAAGATTCGCGCGGCCGGCATCCCGTATGAAGTGCCGTCCGACGAGTTGTTGCCCGAGCGGCTCGAAGCGGTGATGGCGGTCATCTACCTGATCTTCAACGAGGGTTATTCCGCGACCTCCGGTGCGGAGCTGGTGCGGGGCGATTTGTGCATCGAGGCGATTCGACTCGGACGCATTTTGCGTGAACTGATTCCGGAAAATCCGGAAGTGGGCGGGCTGCTTGCCCTGATGCTGTTGCACGACGCGCGGCGCGCCGCGCGGCTCGACGCCGGCGGCGACATCGTCCTATTGGAGGAACAGGATCGCGTGCTCTGGAACCCCGCCCAGATTCGCGAGGGCCTCGCGCTGGCGACGGCCGCGCTGAGTTCCGCGACACCGGGCCCCTACGCAATCCAGTGCGCGATCGCGGCGGCGCACGCACGATCGGTGTCGGCGGCGAATACCGATTGGCGTGAGATCGCCGCGCTCTACACCGTCCTCACACGAATCCAGCCGTCGCCCGTGGTCGAACTGAACCGAGCGGTCGCGGTCGCGATGGCCGAGGGTCCCGAGTATGGACTCATCCTGATCGACACTATCGAGGCGCAGGGCGAGCTGCGCGACTACCATCTCTTATGGTCGGCGCGGGCCGACCTGCTGCGCCGGCTCGGCCGCTGGCATGAGGCGCGTGAAGCCTACGATCATGCGCTGGCGTTGGTCATCGACGAGCCGCAACGGCGCTTTCTGCGGCGAAGGCTGGCCGAAGTCGGTCAGCACTGAGAAACGGGCGAGGGTGAAACGTTTCAAACTTCTCACAGTGAATAGACATCAGTCGGTCTTGCCGATCGCATAGACGCACCTGCCGCGTGGGCGCGTATGCGTGGTGATCGACTCCGCTAACCGCGCCTCGGGAATAGAGCAGCGCCGGAATAGAGGTCCCCGGCTACGCTATCGTGGGCGCGGGGGGCTCGTGAACCAGGGCCGGGGCGGGGGCGTCAGCGGGCGGCCGTTGATAATCGCATTCCTTGTTCGGACATTGCCATCGGGTGCCGTCGCGCTTGGTGGTTTTTTCGACCAGGTAAGCCGAGCCGCAATCGGGACATGGCTGGGCCACGACGCGATCCCAACTCGCGAACTTGCACTTGGGGTAGCGGCCACAGCCGAAGAAGATCTTGCCGCGGCGGCTCCGTCGTTCGAGCACCACACCTTCCTTGCAATCCGGGCAGGCGACGCCGGTGCTGACGGGTTCGGCGCGCGTGCGCTTGATGCCGTCGCAATCGGGATAGCCGGAGCATCCGAGGAATTCGCCGAAGCGCGAACGCCGCCGCACCATCGGCTTGCCGCATTTTTCGCAGACCTCGTCGCTGGCGGCCGGTGCAGTGGATTCCTGCGGTATCACCTTGCCTTGATCGTCGCGTTTGAACTCGCTGGTGTTGGTGCACTTGGGATAGTTGGAGCAGGCGAGGAATTCGCCGTTGCGGCCCCACTTGATCACCATCGTACCGCCGTCGAGTTCACATTTGAGATCGGTCTCGAGGCCCTTGCGTTTGACCTCGGGCATCAGCTTTTTCGCCGCACCGAGGCGTTTCTCGAACGGGCCGTAGAAGCGCTTGAGCGTTTTGACCCAATTCTCGCGCCCCTCTTCGACGCCGTCGAGCTCGAGTTCGAGCGAGGCGGTGAAGCCGACTTCGAGGATGTCGGGAAACGCCGTGACCAGCAGGTCGCAGACCACCCGGCCGAGCGAGGTCGGGCGGATGCGCTTGCTCTCGTCCTCTTCAACGTATTCGCGGTTGAGGATGCTCGCCATGATCGAGGCGTAGGTCGAGGGGCGGCCGATGCCCTTGTCCTCGAGCTCCTTGATGAGCGTCGCCTGAGTAAAGCGCGGGGGCGGCTGCGTGAAGTGCTGTTCGAGGTCGAAGCCGAGGGCCTGCGGATCGGTCTTGGTCGGCGCCAGTGGTTTGACCAGCGTGAGGCGCTCGCCCTCGGCCATCGCGGGGAGCGTCGCGACGTCGTCATCGTCGGCGGCCTCGTCCTGACCTTCGAGATAGACGCGCATGAAGCCGTCGAACTTCATCACCTGGCCGCTCGCGCGAAAGAGCGCGGCACCCGACTCGATATCGACCGTCGTGCGATCGTAAACCGCGGGGTTCATCTGGCTCGAGACGAAGCGGTTGTAAATCAGCGTGTAGAGGGCGAGTTCGTCCTTGGCCAGATAGCGGGCGATGGATTCGGGGTCGCGCGCGACCGAGGTCGGGCGAATCGCCTCGTGAGCGTCCTGCGCGGACTTGCCGGAGCGATAGAAGTTGGGCCGATCGGGCACGTATTGCTTGCCGTAACGGTCGGCGATATGGCCGCGGACCTCCGCCAGAGCGTCGTCGGATACGCGCGGCGAATCGGTACGCATATAAGTGATGAGACCGGTGGCGCCCTGCTCGCCCAGCTCCATACCTTCATAGAGGCGCTGCGCGACCTTCATGGTGCGCGAAGGCTGAAAGTAGAGCTTGCGCGAAGCCTCCTGCTGCAGGCGCGACGTGATGAACGGGGGCGCGGCGCTGCGGCGGACCTCCTTGCGCTCGAGCTTGCGGACAACAAAGGGCTTGCCCTCACATTCGGCGACAATCTCGCGCGCCTCGGACTCGGGCAGCTTGTAGGCCTTATTGTCGATACGATGGTC
>Ga0105240_10011299_pt1 | contig 12442 bp, 23 predicted proteins | sample KBSC54metaG_FD_80426 | JGI IMG/M metagenome (GOLD analysis project Ga0105240, IMG submission 80426) | Corn rhizosphere microbial communities from Kellogg Biological Station, Michigan, USA - KBS C5-4 metaG | ecosystem: Host-associated > Plants > Roots > Rhizosphere > Soil | place: Michigan, USA... | reverse complement strand
TTGACCAAGCGTAAAAAGCCGGAAAAATCGCTTCTGGTAGCCAAAAAGGCCGGTTCAGGACGCAACAACCAGGGCAAGATTACGATTCGTCATCGCGGTGGCGGCGTCAAGCGCTACTACCGGTTGGTGGATTTCCGCCTGCAACCCGGTTTTAAGGGTGTAATTACGGCAATTGAGTATGACCCCAATCGCTCGGCCCACATCGCCTTGGTGGAGCTTGAAGGTGGCAAGAAAGCTTACATCTTGGCAGGTAGCGATATGAAGGTCGGTACGAAAGTGGAGAGCGGTGACAAGGCCGATATTCGCCGCGGCAACCGGTTGCCGTTGGCTGCCATCCCGGTCGGCACCCAGATTTATAATATTGAGCTCGTGCTCGGTAAGGGCGGCCAAATCGCCCGCAGCGCCGGAACCAAGGCCCAGCTTGTGGCTAAAGAAGGCGAGTTCTGCCAGGTACGCTTGCCAAGTAACGAAGTGCGGCTCGTACACCAAAACTGCATGGCGACCATTGGTACCGTGGGTAATGAACAGCACCAGAACATCAAATACGGGAGTGCCGGCCGGCGGCGCCGTTTGGGTTGGCGCCCGGCTGTCCGTGGTAAGGCGATGAACCCAGTGGATCACCCCCACGGTGGTGGAGAGGGCGCGACCAGTACCGCCCTGCGCGTCGGCCAGAAAACCCCTTGGGGTAAGCCGGCTCTGGGCCTGAAAACCCGTCGTCGCAAGCTGACTGATGCTATGATTGTGCGGAACCGTAAGCAAGGACGGAGAGGTTAAATGAGTCGATCACTGAAAAAAGGACCGTTTACGGACGAGAAGCTGATGATGAAGGTCAGTAAGCTTGCGGCCGGCGACAAGACGGTAATTCAAACCTGGGCGCGGGCCAGCACGATTACGCCGGAAATGGCTGGCTTTACCTTCGGCGTGCACAACGGCCGCCAGCACCTGCCGGTGTTCGTGAGCGAAAACATGGTTGGTCATAAGCTGGGTGAGTTCGCACCGACGCGTAAATTCCGCGGTCACGGCGGCAAGCTTGCGAGGGGCAAATAATGAACGTTCGAGCGAGCGCTAAAATGGTGGGCACGTCCAGCCGCAAAATCAGCTTGGTGGCGGCTCTGATTCGAGGTCGCAAGGCCCAGGATGCCACTACCGTACTGACGCAGACGCCGAAGCGCGCCTCGGGTCCGGTAAATAAGGTGCTGCAATCAGCGATTGCCAACGCCGAGAATAATTACAACCTGAACGCCCGCGATCTTACAGTTGAAGCGGTGACTGTCGGGCCGGGCCCAACTCTGAAGCGGTTTCGACCGCGAGCCCAAGGTAAGGCGAACCAGATTTTGAAGCGCACCAGCCACATCACCGTGATTCTGGCTGATGGCAAGGCCGCCCAGGCTGCCGCCCAAGCTACGGCAACGCAGCCATCTGAAACCGCGAAATCTGATAAGACTGCTAAAACGCCAACCAAGGAGGCCACATAATGGGACAAAAAGTAAATCCGCGCAGTCTGCGCCTCCAGCTCGATAAGGACTGGTCGTCGAAGTGGTTCGCCACGCGTGATTATGTCGAATATCTAATTAATGACGTCATGATTCGCCGTACCGTCGAAAAACAGCTCAGCCGGCGCGCCAGCGTCTCTCGGGTGGATGTTGAGCGCTCGCCTAATCTGGTAACAGTCAGTATTTATACCGCCAAGCCGGGGGTAGTGATTGGTCGTGGCGGCGCCAGCGCCGAAGAGCTCAAAAAGGTGCTCGGCAAGGTCGTGAAAGGTCCGATAAAGGTGAGCATTGAAGAGATCAAGAAGCCGGAGACTAACGCCAAATTGGTGGCTGAAAACGTGGCCGGCCAGCTGGAGCGACGCATTTCCTTCCGCCGGGCGATGAAAATGGCAGCCGAAAACGCCCTGAAGTCCGGCGCCCTCGGCTGCAAAGTCACCGTCGGTGGCCGCTTAAACGGTGCCGAAATGAGCCGTAGCGAAACCGTCGCCCAAGGTTCGATTCCCCTGCACACGCTGCGGGCCGACATCGATTACGCTTCGGCGCTGGCGCGCACCACTTATGGCATTATCGGTGTCAAAGTCTGGGTCTATAAAGGGCCGAAATTTTAGAGGTTAATGATGTTACTTCCACGCAAGACAAAATATCGTAAGCAGTTTAAAGGCCACAACCGGGGTATTGCCTCGCGCGGTACCGAGCTGGCGTTCGGGCAGTTCGGCTTGAAGGCCGACGGCTTGGACCGGATTACCTCGCGCCAAATCGAGGCGGCTCGGCGAGCCATGACGCGCTACATCCGCCGTGGCGGTAAAATTTGGATTCGGATCTTCCCGGACGTGCCGGTGACCCGTAAACCGGCCGAAGTTGGTATGGGCAGTGGTAAAGGCGCAGTGGACCACTACGCTGCCCGAGTTAAGCCCGGCCACGTCCTGTTTGAGATGGAAGGTGTGACTGAGGAAACGGCCCGCGAGGCCATGCGCCTGGCGGCCATGAAACTGCCGATTAAGACGCGCTTCATTATCCGTCACACCCCCGGGGAGGCATCGGAATGAAGATGAAAGATATCTCCCAGAAGACTGATCAAGAGCTGATCACTGCGCTCGCCGATACCCAAAAAGAGCTGCGGCAGTTGGCGCTGGAAATGCGCACCAAGCAAATTAAGAACGTCAAACAAATCTGGGCCCTCAAGCGCACCCAAGCGCGCGTCTTGACCGCCCAGCGCGAACGCGAACTGAAAGAGGTTACCAATGGCTAGACGATTACGGGGAACGGTTTCCTCCGACAAAATGGATAAGACGGTGGTCGTGAAGATCAGCCGGGTGAAAGAGCACCCCTTGTATCGCAAAAAGTACACCGTCACCACCAACTTTAAGGCGCACGACGAAAAGAACGCCTGTAAGGTGGGCGATGTGGTGGAAATCGTGGAAAGCCGCCCCATCAGCAAAGATAAGCGCTGGGTGGTAGAGAAAACCATTAGTAGCGCGGAGGCAGCGGTATGATTCAGGCAGAAAGCCGTATGCGCGTAGCTGATAACAGCGGTGCCCGCGAGGTGCTGTGTATTAAGGTACTCGGCGGTTCCCGGCGGCGCTATGCTCGCGTGGGCGACGTAATTACGGCCAGCGTCAAGATTGCTACACCTGGTGGCGGCGTCAAGAAGAAGGAAATCGTCCAGGCAGTAGTGATCCGTACCACCAAGCCGACTCGCCGTGCGGACGGCTCGCAGGTACGCTTCGACGACAACGCCGTGGTCATCGTCGATAAGAGCAAGCAGCCGCGCTCAACTCGCGTGTTTGGCCCGGTGGCGCGCGAACTCCGCGATGCCGGCTACATGAAGATCATTTCACTGGCTCCGGAGGTGCTGTAATGAGACTACGCAAAGGAGATCGAGTGATAGTGTTGAGCGGTCGCGACCGCGGCCGCACCGGCGAGATCACGGCTGTGTTGCCCAGCGCCAAGCAGGTAGTCGTGAGTGGTATTAACATCGCCAAGCGCCACACCAAGCCGTCGTCCAAACACCCACAAGGCGGGATTTTAGAGCTAACCAAACCCGTGGACGTGAGCAAACTGATGGCAGTTGACCCCCAAACCGGCAAACCCGGCCGCATCAGCTACCGAATTAATAAAGATGGCAGCAAAGAGCGGGTGTTTAAACCCTCGCGGCGGGCTGCGGTAAAGAAGGCTTAAGATGAATCGATTACGGACCAAATATCAAGATGATGTGTGCGCCATGCTCCAAAAGGAGCAGGGCTATAGCAACGTGCACCAAGTCCCGCGAATCGAAAAAGTGGTGATTAACGCTGGTGTCGGCCGCGCCGTCGCCGATAGCAAGCATATCGACACTGTTGCGGGCACGATCCGCAAGGTGACTGGCCAACAGCCGGTGGCGACCGTGGCCAAGCACAGCATCGCCGGCTTTAAGTTGCGCGAGGAAAATAAGATTGGCGTCATGGTCACCCTGCGCGGCGAGCGGATGTACAACTTTCTCGACCGTTTGGTTTCGATAGTGCTGCCACGTATCCGCGACTTCCGTGGGGTGTCGGCTACGGCCTTTGACCGCCAAGGCAATTACAGCATCGGTATTGACGACCAATCGGTATTTCCGGAAGTATCGTTCGAGGAGGCGGCCAACCGCCATGGCCTTCAGGTCAACATCGTAATCTCAGCCAAGACCCCCGAAGAGAGCAAGCGTTTACTAGAGTTAATGGGATTCCCATTCCAGAGGAGCAACTAAGATGGCACGAGTAGCATTGGTAGTAAAAGCCAATAAGAAACCCAAATTTTCGACCCGTCAGGTCAACCGCTGTAAGTTATGCGGCCGTCCGCGCAGTTATATGCGTAAGTTCGGCATGTGCCGCATCTGCTTCCGTGAACACGCGAGCCGCGGGCAGGTTCCCGGCGTAACTAAGGCTAGCTGGTAAGGAGGCGTTATGACAGATCCTATTGCCGACATGCTCACCCGCATCCGTAACGCCATCATGGCGTCGCGGTCGCTGGTAGTCATGCCGCATTCCAAAATGAAAGAGGCGATTGCCAAGATCCTGCAAGATAACGGCTTTATCGCCAGTTATAAGGTGGAAGCCAACGGCATTTTTAAGTCGCTGGTAATTACCGTGCGCCCCGAGGACGACGAGCCGGCCATTACCGCCCTGCAGCGCGTCTCCAAGCCCGGACGACGGGTCTATACCAGCGCCGGCGACATCCCACTGGTGCTCGGCGGCCGCGGTATGGTCATCGTTTCGACCTCCGGCGGCGTGATGAGTGGGCGCGAAGCCCGGGCCAAGGGCCTCGGCGGTGAATTAATCTGTAAGGTGTGGTAAGATGAGTCGGATCGGTCGCCAACCCATTGCCATTCCCGCCGGCGTAACTGTTGAAATCAGCGGCAACGTGGTGACGGCGACGGGGCCCAAAGGCAGCCTCGCGGTCACCCTACTGCCCGGCATCGAATTGAAACAAACCGACGCCGAGCTCACGGTGGTCAAGGCCATTGACGACGAAGAGCGCCAGCGCACCTACGGCTTGATGCGTACCCTGATTAACAATATTGTTACCGGGGTGAGTAAGGGCTACGAGCGCCAACTGGAGATTAACGGTGTCGGTTACCGCGCCAATGTGGCCGGCCAAACCCTGAATCTGTCGCTGGGCTATTCCCACCCGATTGCGTTTGAGCTACCTAAAGGGATTGAAGCCAAGGTGGAGCGCAATCTGATCACCATTACCGGCGCCGACAAGCAGCAGGTGGGCCAGGTAGCTGCCAACATTCGGACGTTGCGCAAGCCCGAGCCGTACAAAGGTAAAGGTATTAAATATATTGAGGAACACATCCGTCGCAAGGCCGGTAAGGCGGCGGCCAAATAGGAATTAATGAGAAACCATGAGTACTACTGCACTATTAGCTAAAACCCAGCGTCGCCGGCGCACCCGGGCGAAGATCGCCGGTACCGCCACGCGCCCACGCTTGAACGTGCACATCAGCAACAAGCACATCACCGCCCAGCTGATTGACGATGAGGCCGGCAAAACCCTCTCGGCCGTATCGACAGTACGTGGCGCCACCAAGGGCAATCTCACGGAGCAGGCTACCTGGATTGGCGAGAAAATCGCCGAACTAGCCGCCACAAAGAAAATCAAAGCCGTCGTCTTCGATCGCGGCAGCCGAATTTACCACGGCCGTCTCCACGCCCTGGCTGAAGCTGCCCGTGCTAAAGGATTGGAACTATAATGGCCTTTCAAGCCCAGCCCAAGGAATTTGAAGAGAAGGTTATCTCGATTGACCGTGTGGCCCGTGTGGTCAAGGGTGGCCGCCGCTTTCGCTTCCGCGCCACCGTTGTAATCGGTGACGGCAAAGGCCGTGTCGGCCTCGGTATCGGTAAAGGCGGCGAGGTTATGACCTCGATTGCCAAGGCGGTGGCCCGAGCCCGCCGCAATATGATCACCATTCCCCTCAAAAACGGTACCATTCCTCATGAAGTAAATGTCCGCTTCTCCGGTGCCCAGATTATGATGAAGCCGGCTTCGGCCGGTACCGGCGTGATTGCCGGTGGGGCCGTGCGCAGCGTGGTGGAGGCGGCCGGTATCCACGACCTTCTCACCAAGTCGTTCGGTTCGACCAACAAGGTCAACAACGCCTACGCGGCGATTATGGCGCTGTCGCAGCTCGAAGCCGTTAGCGATAGCCCGCTGGCGCGCCACACCCGCGCCAAGCACGCTGCTACCAAGAAACCAGCCGCTAAAAAGGCCGAAAAAGCCGAGAAGGCGACTACCTAAAAACCCGTTATGAAGATTCACGAACTCACTCTTACTCCGGCCAAGCCGCGCAAGCGCGTCGGTCGTGGTATTGGCTCTGGTAAAGGAAAAACTGCCGGTCGGGGCACCAAGGGCCAGAACGCTCGCAGTGGTGGGGGTGTCCGCCCCGGCTTCGAAGGCGGCCAAAACCCGTTGGCCAAGCGCCTGCCCAAAAAGCGCGGCTTCGTACCGGTTTCGCGAGTGGAATTTGCTACTATTAACCTAACCCAGCTCGATGCCCTCAAAGGGGCTACTGTCAGCAACCAGACGCTAATGGAGCAGGGGGTGGTCAAGAATCTCCGCACTCCGGTCAAAGTTCTGGGCACAGGTAAGCTTGCGGCCAAGCGCAGCGTGAAGCTCCAGGCGGCCAGCAAGACCGCTATAGCTGCCATCACCAAGGCTGGCGGTAGCTTTACGGTCACCGAGCTCGAGAAGAGTCCCAAGAAGCCGTCGTCACGAAACCGCACTAAGTAAAACCAAAGGGTAGGCAGCATGAACCTCGGAACCCTCAAACGAGCCTGGAGTTCTCGTGAACTTCGCAATCGCATCCTGGTGGTAATTGGTATTATGGTCATTTTCCGGTTACTGGCTTATGTGCCGGTACCGGTTCCTGATAATGCCAAACTGGCCATCTTCCTAAAGGAATTATTCAACTCCAGTCAACTTCTGGGCTTTGCTAACCTGTTTTCCGGAGGCGGCCTGAGCAACTTCTCGATTATTATGATGGGCCTGGGCCCGTATATTAACGCCTCGATTATTGTCCAGTTGCTCACTCGGGTGGTCCCTCAGCTCGAATCGTTGAGCAAAGAAGGGGAGCAGGGTCGCCGTAAGATCAACCAATACACGCGTGTGCTAACAGTGCCACTAGCGGCCGTTCAATCGATTGGGATGGTCGTCCTGATCCGTCAGACCTCGATTCAAGCCACCCAAACCGACTTGATTGGCCATCCAGGTCTCTTCCAGTGGTTCCTCATGGTCGTTACCATGACGGCGGGCACCCTCCTGTTGATGTGGCTGGGCGAAATCATCACCGAAAAGGGCATTGGTAACGGGATCTCGCTGATCATTTTTGCCGGTATTGTGTCACGATTGCCATCCAGCGCCGGCCAGTTTCTTAGCTTGGCCTCGAATGATACGGGGAAGATTGTCGAGCTCGTTCTCTTCTTGGCGGGCACCCTGGCGGTTATCTATATCCTGGTGATGCTGAATGAGGGGCAGCGCTCCATCCCGGTGTCCTATGCCCGACGTGTGCGGGGCAACCGTATCTATTCCGGCGTCGACACCTATCTACCCGTGCGCCTAATTACTGCCGGGGTAATCCCGATCATCTTCGCCTTGGCTTTTCTGGCGGTCCCGGCCTTTGTCGGCCAGCTGCTTACCAGCGCTAAAACCGCGTGGGTGTCTGGCTTTGCGCACTGGCTGACGACGTTCTTCGCCCAATCGAGCGTTGGCTACAGCGTATCCTATTTTGTGCTGGTCGTGGCCTTTACCTTCTTCTACACCGGCGTGGTCTTTAATGCCGACGAAATTGCCGAGAGTATGCAGAAACAAGGCGGATTTGTACCCGGAATTCGACCAGGCAAGGAAACCGCCAAGTATCTGAATGCCGTGGTCACGCGGCTGACATTAGCCGGTTCGCTGGCTTTGGGTGCCATTGCAGTGCTTCCGTTTATTGTGCAGGGGCTGACCCACACCCAACTGCTCAGTCTCGGAGGCACCGGCCTCCTGATTATTGTGGCGGTGGCACTCGAGACGCTCAAACAGCTGGAATCGCGCGCCATCCAGATCAGCTACGACTCATATTGATTTAAATAACCAAAAATGGTATAATACAGCAGTATTTTGACAATACGCTATTACTCCCGTTGAGGGCGGCGTTTTGTGGCTAAAAATTGGCCTCAGGATGCCGTTCTCAATCAGGTTGGCTCGCCGTACTACTATGCACGGACATACGGGTAGGCCTGCGGCACAAGTGAAAGGAGCTGTCATGTCGGCAGCTACAATCGGACAGTCAGCGGAGATCATCGGCAAGCTGCGCGACGTTAGTCGCAGCAAGGTCCAACGGTTGATCGACAACTGGGACCTCGTGGAAGCGCTGCTGGAGGCCGACGCCAAGAATGTGGATCGTCGGGTGTTCGAAGAACTTCTCGGTGGTACCATCAGCCCGGAGGTCCAAAGCCTACTGCGACAGCGGTTTACATCGCCGGAGCAGCAGGTTTACAACCTGCGCAACTGGAACAACAAGGCTGGTCGTTACTTCAGCGAGGAGCAGCTCGATGTCGTACTAGCCGAAATTCCCGAGTTCGATCGGAACCGCCCCCTGGTGGCACTGACGCTCTGCTGGACACTGAACACGCTCGAGCAGACCGTCGCTACAAAGCTCGAAATCCTGCAGTGGGTCTACGGCGCAGACAAGGTACTCCTTTCGGACTATCTGAAAGCGATCGAGGAGGGAGATGTCTATCTGCCAGAGGGCGCTCCCGAGTTCGTGGCCAATCGCCTTTGGTGGGAGATCACAGATCTCGATGCCAACCGCGACAAGGCACCTGACCAGGTCGATTCGGCTACTGCAGCCGGGACGCAACTGCTCGACGTGGCCTGTCAGCACCCGGTCTACATCGGACAGCACAACGGCGGCGACACTCCGTATCTCGACGTGCCGGGCTTGCGTATCAAGGTTCCCGGTGCGTCGAAGCCGCACGCTCCGTACATCCACGGCCTCTCGGTTGGCAGCGTCCATGTGCTCGTCCCTTGGGCTGACGATAGCAATCCGGGCTATGCGGAGCCGGTCGTCCTCAGGGAGTCGTAGCACTTGGAACTCAGTTCCTTGGGGCTTGGAAGATCTTGGGTTTCGACCCTTGGTCTTTCGCCCCGCAGGTGCGCGAAATTGGGATGCAAAATCACCGTTCGCGTCCCTTTTTCGTATTTATGATTTACTATAAACTACTTAATAGAAAGTAGGTTCATGAATCAGCTATTAGGGTAGCTGGTCACCGAAATCTCTTAGCTTCGTATGAAGTCAGCAGAGTCTCATGATTGGCAATGATGGGAGTGTCTGACACGATAACTGAGTACTCCGTGCTGCTCACTAGAGATAGATTGCTTCCAATAAGCGCGTCTCGCATAAAATACAAGACTTGGATATGTCTGGGTCTGGTGCATCGGAAGGTGAGTAGCGCAACGTGTTCCCGGTACGTCGAAGCCGCACGCTCCGTACATCAACGGCAACTCGGATGGCAACGTCAATGTGAACGTCAATTGGGCTGACAATAGCAATCCGAACTATGCAGAGCCGGTCGTCCTCAGGGACTGCTCAGCTGTGGGAGGGGCCCCAAGCCCCTCCTTAATTAAGAAAGCGACTTCAGCCAGCCGCCGAGCATGCGGCCGGCTTCGTGTAACTGGGACTCCAGCTGGAGGTAACTTTTATTATCGAGGCACTTGCAGTCCTTAGCCAGCCTCGTAAAGAGCCGCAACAGATCAAGCTTGGCTGAGGCCACGCGCAGGTACTTGGTTTTTGTTGCGGTGTCGGATGACGAGGCAGCGATGATAACCGCCTCAATAGCATCAAGGAGTTGTTGCTGAATCGTTTGCCCTAAGCTGTAGCGCTGCGATTTAGGAAATCTCAATACATAATCATGAAAGGAGGCGTAGGCTTGATAGAGCGCGTATACAATCGGAACGTCAAGCACGCCTCCGCGCAACTTACCCTCCCTTTGGGTGGCGGACGAATTATGGGTGCTTCTAGCCACAATGGCTCCTTTCTTACCTATAATGCAATGGTTTCAGTCGAGTCGGTCTTTGCGGCGTGGTTTAAGTTTCGCCGCGGTAAACGCTCGCGATCCGATGTGATGGAGTTCGAACGGCATCTCGAAGAGAATTTGTTTGCGTTGCACGAAGATTTAGTAACTGGCCGTTATCAACATGGAGCCTACGTGCCATTCCAAATATGTGATCCGAAGCAGCGTCAAATTCACAAGGCCGCGGTGCGTGACCGGGTCGTTCACCAGCTCGTTGTTAGCTCTATAGAGCCATTATTCGAACGCCAGTTTATTTATGATAGCTTTTCTTGCCGCAAGAAAAAAGGGACGCATGCGGCGTTTTCGCGCTTGCAAAGCTTTTTATCGAAGGCGAGCCGCAATAATACTCGAACCGTATATGCGCTCAAGTGCGACATTCGGCAGTTCTTTGCCAGCGTTGATCACGATATTCTTTACGAGTTGCTTAGAAAGCGTATTGACGACCCCGCGACACTGGAGCTCCTCAAGACTATTATTACCAGTTTATCGAGTGCTCCTTGCAAGGGTATACCTTTGGGAAACCTGACGAGCCAGCTATTTGCCAATGTCTACCTGCACGAGTTTGACTGGTTATGCAACATCAACTGCGGGCGGCCCATTATGCACGCTATTGCGACGACTTTATTATTGTGAGTCCTGACCGTGAATACTTGTTAGGGCTAATCGAGCCTATGCGCTACTTTCTCCGCACCCGCCTGCAGCTTAACTTGCATCCGACGAAAGTCACCATTCGCAGTTGGCACCAAGGCATCGACTTTTTGGGCTATGTGACTAAACCGCACTGCACACTATTGCGGCGGAGAACTCAGCGGCGAATGCTTACCCGCGTTACTCCGAGCAATCTGACGTCATATCAGGGTCTGTGTTCACATGCCGATACATATCACATACGACAACTTTTAGGCATTTTGGCCTACGAGGTTGGCGAATCATAAAAATCACCTTAAAAATCCTTTACAGATCTGTAAAAAATCTATATACTAACCAATTGTAGTTCACTATGTCAGATACAAAGGAAGTAATTGAGTTATCCGGCACCGTCCTGGAGACTTTACCGAACGCTATGTTCAAGGTGGAGCTCGAGAACGGTCACGTTATTTTGGCCCATGTCTCGGGAAAAATGCGTATGTACTATATTAAGATACTTCCCGGAGACAAAGTGACCGTGCAAATGACGCCCTACGATCTGTCAAAAGGGCGGATTACTTATCGGCATATCGAACGCAAAAAGGATTAGCGGAGAAATAGACATGAAAGTGCGGCCCAGCGCCAAAAAGATGTGTTCGAGATGCAAGATTGTGCGCCGCGAAGGCGTGGTCCGGGTTATCTGTACTAATCCTAAGCATAAGCAGCGGCAGGGCTAATGGCGCGTATTTCCGGCATTAACTTGCCTAATGATAAGCGGGCCGAAGTCGGTTTGACCTATATTTTCGGGATTGGCCCAACGAAGGCCCAGCAGATTTTGGCAGCTACCAAGATCGACCCGAATACGCGGATCAAGAATCTAACCGAGGCTGAGGAAGTGAAGCTGCGCGAGTACATCGACGGGAACTTGACGGTAGAGGGTGACCTGCACCGGCTGGTGACGGAATCGATCAATCGTTTGAAGGATGTGGGTTCGTACCGGGGCGTCCGGCACAAGAATAACCTGCCGGTCCGGGGGCAGCGCACCAAGACCAATGGCCGCACCAAGCGCGGTAAGAAAGTAACGATGGGGAGCGGCCGCAAGAAAGCCGCCTCGAAGACCTAAGACTAAGGAATTATGGCAACAGCAACGACCAAAACAACTCGCCGCCGCAAGGCTAAGCGCACCGTAACAGTGGGCCAGGTTCACGTGCATGCCACGTTTAATAACACCATTGTGACGATTAGTGACGAACAGGGTAATGCAATCGCTTGGGCCAGCGCCGGTGGGGCCGGCTTTAAAGGTTCGCGCAAGTCGACGCCGTATGCGGCCGGCGTGGCGGCGGAGAAGGCGATTGCGGCTGCTAAGGATATGGGTTTGACCAAAGCCAACGTCTTTGTGCGCGGGATTGGCAGCGGACGCGAGTCGGCGGTGCGGGCGCTGGCTACCGCCGGCATCCAGGTAGCGAGCATTAAGGACACCACGCCGATTGCCCACAACGGTACCCGGGCACGCAAAGCGAGAAGAGTCTAATGGCCCGCGATTTAGCCCCGATTGTTAAGCGGTCGCGTCGAGAGAAGATGGCCCTGCACCCCAAGGCCATCAAAGGTCTGACCGTTCGTAACTACGCTCCCGGCGAGCACGGCCAGTCACGGTTGCGCAACAAGGTCACCGAATATGGCTTGCAACTGCGGGAAAAGCAGAAGGTGAAGCGGCTATATGGCTTGCTGGAGAAGCAATTTCGCCGCGTA
>Ga0105240_10011298_pt1 | contig 12444 bp, 9 predicted proteins | sample KBSC54metaG_FD_80426 | JGI IMG/M metagenome (GOLD analysis project Ga0105240, IMG submission 80426) | Corn rhizosphere microbial communities from Kellogg Biological Station, Michigan, USA - KBS C5-4 metaG | ecosystem: Host-associated > Plants > Roots > Rhizosphere > Soil | place: Michigan, USA... | reverse complement strand
CCTGGTTCGGGCTTCCGATAGTAAAGAGGATTTTCTTCGGGCGAAACTTGACGTCCTTCGGCATAGGACAAATTTCATCCTATGTTAAATACAGAATATGCCGGGAAGAAGAGTTTACAATAAGTTAGCGAATAGATTACAATTTGTTAATATACTTGAATAAACAATAAGTAGATCCCTTTATCATTACTTGACGAGGTAAGGGAGCAAAACTTTCTGCCAGATCGCATATCCTTTCGCATTCATATGCAATTTATCTGCCTCGAATATATCATCGATGGGTTTGCCATCGGGAGTAAGCATCTTATGATAGACATCCGCAAAGGCAGCATGCTTTTGCCGGCTGAGAAAGGTGCTGATCAGGTTGTTGGCCTCCAACATGCGGGGCATCAGATTTTCCCTGCTGGGGCTGGGCTTGATGGATACGTATACTATATCTGTTTGCGGAAGTCTGCTGCGGATCAGGTAGTATAACTGAGTAAATCTCCTGAACACCAGCAGCGCGGTCACAGAGTCGGAAGACGCCAGATCATTGTCGCCACAATACAGCACTATCTGGCGGGGGTGGTATTTAAAAATGACCTCATTTACATATCTTGTAACATCGGGAAGCGTAGATCCTCCAAATCCCCGGTTGATAATAGGATATCCGGGAAAAGCATCTCTTACGCCCGTCCATTTGCGAAAGGATGAGCTCCCTGTGAAGACGATGGGATGCGCGGGTGGTGGCGTGACGCTGTCTATATGTTGGAAGCCGGCGATCTCATCCCAAAAAGGAGGATGCTGGGCAAGGGTCGTAGCGGATAAAAAACAGACGAGCAAGCAAAAAACGCTGAATTGTTTCATGCTCCGAATATACGTAATTTCAGGTATGATCACCGCAATCGTACTGGCAGCAGGCTACTCTCGCAGAATGGGAAGGAACAAGCTGCTGCTTACTTATAAAGGCCGCCCGTTACTGGCGCATGTAGTGGAATGCATCCTCGCCGCCAAAGTGGGTCGTGTTGTTATCGTAACAGGGTTCGAGGCGGACCTTGTGACATCCACCGTCCGGGGAATGGACGTACAGACAGTGCACAATCCGGACTATGAGAAAGGAATGACTAGCACGATACAGACAGGGGTGGCAGCCGCGGATGGGGAAGGCTATATGATCTGTCTCTCGGATATGCCTTATATCAGCCCCGGCGAATACAAGGTATTGAGAAATGCTTTTCGCCAGCAGTATGCACATGACAAGGCCTGCATCATACAACCCTCTTACGACAATCAGATAGGGAATCCCATCACTTTTTCCGCTGCCTGGCGTCAGGATATTCTGGATAATACCGACCCTGAAGGATGTAAGAACATCATCCGCCGCCACCAGGAAAATGTTTACCGGGTGGAAATGCTTACCCCCGCGATCCTGCAGGACATCGACTGGCAAGACGATTATGATCGCTTGTCGGAAGGCATTTAAAACAGATGATCAGGCCTCCACAGCGTCGTATACCACCACCTTGGCCCATAAATGCCCGCAGTTTTTGATAAATTCCTGATGAATGGGATGTTCCTGGTAGGCAGCCTGACCCGCCAGGTCGGTAAAGAACATCAGCTCGGACACCTGCCAGCTGGCATCCACCACACCCCGCTGTTCCGTATCGGCGACGACGCCTACGTGCAGTGATTTCACCGTTGGGATGTTTCGGAGGGTCTTCACCCCTTCCACCAGCTTGTCCCTATCCTCTTTTGAATCGGGATCCTTCAGCCAGAAAAATACATGATGGACGAGGGGTGTTTTATCCTGGGAGTTACTCATAGTTGTTTATTATTTTATCCTCTTAATGCTTCTATTTCTTCCGACCGCTTTGCCAGCGGCTTGCCCAACAATCTGCTCCCCGTCTCCGTGATCAGCATGTCTTCCTCGATACGTATCCCGCCAAAAGACCGGAATGTCTCCAGCTTGTCGTAGTTGATAAATTCGAAGAACTTCTTTTCACTTCTACGCAGGTCCATCAGCTCGGGAATAAAATAAAGCCCCGGCTCGATGGTCACGACAAATCCGGGTTCCAGCGCCCGGCCAAGCCGCAATGATTTTAGTCCGAACTCGGTGCCTTTTTTGAGCTCTTCCGTATAGCCCACATAAGACTCGCCCAGATCCTCCATGTCATGTACGTCCAGACCCATCATATGCCCCAGCCCGCATTGAAAGACCATGGTATGTGCACCGGCAGCGACAGCTTCTTTTACATCGCCTTTCATTACGCCCAAAGCTTTCAGACCTTCTACCAGCTTTTCAGCCGCCAGAAAATGTACGTCCCGGAAAAGTATCCCGGGCTTCAAGGCGGCAATGGCAGCCTCCTGCGCGCTCAGCACGATCTCATACATATCTTTTTGTATCGAAGTAAATTGTCTGCCTACAGGGAAGGTCCGGGTCATATCGCCTGCATAATGCATCCTGTTCTCCGCCCCCGCATCGCAAAGCGCCATCTGCCCCGTCTTCATCACGGTGTTCCCATAATGATTGTGCAGGACCTGACCATTCACGGTAAGGATAGTGGGAAAGGAAAGATTACCACCACCCGCAATGGCGATGCCCGGCAACTCACCGGCCAGCTGCGCCTCGGTCATCCCATCCCGGGCGCCTTTGATCGCAGCCAGGTGCATGGCGGCCGTTATATTTACCGCATCCTCGATCTGCTCTATCTCCTCCGCCGACTTTATCGAACGTTGGGCTACCACAGCCTTTATAAAAGGAACAGAGGACTGCTCCTTTATGGCCGCCGGCGGAAGCCCCAGCAGCTCGCTTAACTTTTGAATATTCTCCGGCCTGTAGGGAGGCAGGAAATGGATCGGCACACCGGCAGACCTGGCCGCCGAAAGCATTCCCGCCAATGCGGCAGGAGGCCTGACATCCGTTATACCCACCTGCGCGGCCTGGTCGACGATGGAAGGCTGTGGGCCCATCCAAACGATCTCATCCAGGGTAAGCTCCCTTCCAAAAAGGATATCCTTATCGGCCTCTACGTCGATGACGGCCGCAAGGCCGGCCTTGTCCAGACCAAAGAAATAAAGGAAGTTACTGTCCTGGCGAAAATGATACCAGTTGTCCTTATAGTTCATGCTGCTTTCCTCATTCCCCAAAAAGAGCAGCAGGCCTTTTCCCAGCTGCTGCTTTAACTTTTGTCTTCGCGCTATATAAACTTGTTTATTAAACATGATCGACATTTAGCGTTTACATATTTGCCCGCAGGGCCCATTGAATACCTCTCAGCTCAGCCAGCCCTCTGAGCCGGCCAATAGCGCTGTAGCCCGGATAGGTCTTTTTCTTCAGATCATCCAGCATCTGATGTCCATGATCGGGACGCATGGGAAGAGATATCTTTCTCCGCTGCTGTACCGTCAGCAGCTCCCTTATCACAGCCACCATATCCACATCTCCTTCTAAATGGTCAGCTTCAAAGAAATTTCCTTCCTCATCCCGCTTGGTGCTCCGCAGGTGAATAAAGTGGATATGATCACCCATACGGCGGACCATGCCGGCAAGATCGTTGTCCGCCCGGACCCCATACGAGCCAGTGCAAAAACAGAGTCCGTTGGCCGGCGAAGGAGCGCAATCCAACAGCTCCCGGGCATCCTGCTCGGTGCTGACGATACGCGGCAGCCCAAGTATTGGAAAAGGAGGATCATCCGGATGGATCGCCATCTTCAATCCCACCTCTTCGGCCACAGGCACAACCTGCTGCAGAAAATAAAATAAATGCTGTTTCAGTTTTTTGGCATCGATGCCTTCATACGTACGAAGGGCAGCCAGTATCTGCTCCTCCGTAAAACGCTCTTCGCTGCCGGGCAGCCCCAGCAACGCATTACGGTATAAGGTCTCTTTTTCCTCGTCGTTCATACGGGCATGACGGCTTCTGGCTCTTTCAGTTTCCTCCTTTGTATAATCTTTTTCCGCACCCGGACGTTTGAGAATGAACAGATCAAAGGCGATAAAGGCCGATTTCTCAAATCGCAGGGCCTTGCTCCTGTCAGGCATCTCATACGCTATCTCCGTACGCATCCAGTCGAGGATAGGCATAAAATTATAGGTCACCACCTCCAGCCCGCAGCGGGCCACGTTACGAAGACTCTCCTGGTAGTTCTTTATATACTGTTGGTAATTGCCAGTCTGTTTTTTGATATCCTCATGCACGGGCAGGCTTTCGATAACCGTCCAGCGCATACCCGCATCTTCCACTTCTTTCTTTCTTTTCATTATCTCTTCCACCGACCAGATCTCTCCTACAGGGATATGATGAAGGGCGGTCACTATCCCGGTACATCCCGCCTGACGTATGTCCCACAGGCTCACGGGGTCGTTAGGACCGAACCATCTCATTGTCTCTTCCATTAACAAGGGTCTTTCCATGTTGTCATTTTCATTTAGGGCGTAAAAATAGGGGAATGGCCGGACCTATGCAACGGGCGGAGACAATTCCTTGTCAAACCTCAAAATCTATCTTATGCGCTTCCGGATTCCTAATACCGTCTGCCTCCTGTCATTACTCGTTCTGGGGTTCTTATCGTGTAAAAAAGACAATTCCCCGGGCGTCACCCGGCCGTTGGACCTGCCTCCCGGCAGCGACGCCGTCATCAGCGCCAGTAACCAGTTTGCCTTTAAATTCTTTAACACGGTGCTGCAGAAGGACCCGGCGCTGAACAACAAGCTGGTCTCTCCGCTGAGCGTTTACACCGCCCTGAGCATGGTTTACAATGGAGCGGCCAATGCTACCAGGGACTCCATCGCCAAAGTCCTTCAGCTCAACGGCGTCTCCATCGATGACCTGAATGCCCTGAACAAGGCGCTGATCCGGCAAATGCCGACAGAGGACAGCAAGGTCACCATGGATATTGCCAACTCGATATGGTACAGTGCGGGCGGCCTTACCCCCATCCCCACCTTCCTGAATACCATCCGGAACGATTACGATGGCCAGACCCAGTCACTCGATTTTGGCAGCCCGTCTGCCGCCTCCACCATCAATTCCTGGATCGCTCAAAAAACAAATAACAAGATCAAGGATATGCTCGATAATACGGACCCTTCCGACGTGATGTACCTTGTCAACGCCATTTATTTCAATGGGGCCTGGAAGTATGCCTTCAAGTCCGATGACACCCATCCCGGCACCTTCTACCGTCCGGGCGGCACTGTCAGCGTTCCCTATATGTCCGGCAAAATGACCGTGAGGGTAGATTATGATCCATCCTTTACGTTGGTGGAACTGCCTTATGGTGGTGGGAAAAGCTACGATATGTATCTCGCGCTGCCATCCGATAAAGATCAATCTATAGCGGACTTCGCAGCATCTTTAAATGAAAGCAGGCTCACCGGCGCGCTATCCAAATTGGATACCATGGGCGTCCAGATTTATCTTCCCAAATGGGAATATGCCTACTCCATCGACGATATGAAACCCAACCTCGGTGCTATGGGTATGAACATCGCATTTGGCTATGACGCCGACTTTGCCAATATGTACTCCGTACCCCCGGGGACATTGTCCATCTAACGCGCCATTCACAAGACCTATATCAAGGTCTCCGAACAGGGTACCGAAGCGGCGGCCGCCACGGTAATAGGCATAATCATGACAAGCACTAATTCCAATCCAACCATCTATTTCGATCACCCCTTTGTCTATGTCCTGCGTGAACGGCAGTCAGGAGCCATCCTGTTTATCGGCCTCGTCACAGATCCGAGTGAAGGGGCGTAGCCCCTTCACTCGGCAGTATTAGTATCCCGGGTTCTGATATTGTGTCTTGTTCGGATCAGTTATAGCGTCCAGCTGCGTCTGCGGAATAGGCCGCAGGGAATTGGTAGCCTTAACATTGGGAGCACCCAGTGCATTGTACGTCTGTACATGGCTCACCAGCAATCCTCTGCAGGCAAGGTCGGGCCAGCGTACATTCTCGCCAAACAGCTCTCTCGTCCTCTCGGTCATGATAAAATCCTGCGTCATATCGCCCGCCGTGATCGGCGCCCATACCGGCGCCTCCGGTGTATTTGTATTTTGCATCATCATCATCGCCTGTCTTGCAGACAGGTCCGACCCCGGTAGCCCGGCCCGATAGGCGGCTCTTGTCCTCAACGTAGTTATAAGAGGCAGCGCATCCGCAGCATGCCCGGCCTCGATGGCAGCTTCCGCCGCCAGCAGATAAGTATCACCCAAACGACAGACAGGAGTGGGCCTGCCGGAATAATCGCTCACACCGGTACGCTTGTTATCATCGTATTTCTTGATGCTGGGGAAAAGCTGGATCTTGCCACCTTTAGCCGAATAGAACGAGTCGGGTGTAACGATCGCATATTTCTTGGTCCCCAGGGCGATCAGGGAATCTGCATAACCCTTATAAGGGGCGAGGAAATAACAGGTATCTCCGGAATTGATGCCGGCCGAGCTACAGTTATTGTTCGTCGCGGTCCACACGGTCCTGAACGTATTATCATAACGGCTGTCATTGAACTTGTCCAGAAAGGCGACCTTATATACATAAGGAGTAGGGACCAGCTGCCGCAACGGACGCATGTATTTCACCACCCTGTCGCAGGGGAAATGTGCGCTGCCTCTGGGAATATCATAGTTGTTCTGATAGTTGGCGGTCCACATATTGCCTTCGATGTTCGTCTTCGGGTCGAAGGACGTGGGATTCAGCACCTCGTTATCGTTCTGGTCGCCGGGTATTCTTTCGACGGCATACATGATCTCGCTGTTGTATTCATTCCCCTCTTTATATATATCGCCATAGTCGTTCAACAGCGACACACCATATTTGGATTGGTTGTTGATCAGCGTCATCGCTGTAGTATATGCGCTGTCAAAGTCCGTCCCTACTTTGGCCACGGAATATCCCCTGAACAGGTAAGCCCTGGCCAGCATATGCAGAGCGGCGCTCTTGGAAAGCTTGAATGCCGTGGTGGGTCTTTGATCAGGAAGGTTCTGGGCGGCATAGGAAAGATCCGAAATGATGAGCTTGTAATCTTTTACAAAAAGGTCGGCAGTCGGCAGCCGGTTGAATCCCTGGAAGGCAGACTGATTAAAGGTCAGGTCCCCCGATCCAAGGTCGGTCGGCACAGTGCCAAACTGCTGTACGAGGTTGAAATAATACAGCCCCCTCAGGAACCTTGCCTGTGCCATGACAAACACTTTGGTGGCGGTGTCCATCGCTACTGTCGGCGTGAACTGCATGACGGCATTGGCCAGGTTGATATTGGGCCAGCTGTTGGACCAGATGCCGGAATTGTGCCCATTAGAGGAGTTGATCGAATAGTCCCCATAGGAAGACTCCGTGCTGGAGTTATACCCCTGATCCCCTAATGTCGCCTCATCAGTGCCACTGTTAAAGGCAATGGTCCCATCCATATTGCCATAATAAAAACGCATGCCGGAATAAAGTGAATTCACGGCATTCTGTATCCCGTCGGCTGTCTTGAAATACGACACCGTAAAAACAGTATGCGGATTCTCTTGCAAGACCTTCTTACACGCCCCCATCAGGGTCAGCGTGCCCAGGAATAAGATACCAAGTTTACTATATCTGATTTTCATTTTTTTGTATTTATCGTGTTAAGACAATTGTTCTGTGATCATTAAAACTGGACACTCACCCCAAATAGAAAGGCGCGCGTGGGTGGTGTGGCAACCCCAATGGTCAATGCCCTCGTGGACAGGTTACCGGGGTTTTGTACACCGGTATTCCCAAAAGCCGTAGCCTCGGGATCGACCCCGCCTTCACGCATATAGGGAGAATACAGAACAAAAGGATTTTGCGCCGTAGCATACACCCGGATAGACTGTGCCTTGATGCTATTCAACAGCCTCGCATTGAAAGAATATCCGAAATTGATGCTGCGCATCTTGATAAAGCTTGCATCGTAATATCCGAGGGTGGTCAGCCCAATGGCGCCCGACGCCAGCATGCCTGCGGGTGAAGGGAATTTGTTGGTAGGATTGGTAGGCGTCCAGTAATCTACCTTCACATTGTTCCTTCTGGCATTTAATATCGACAAATAAGCGGCATATGGTTGATATACCTGGCTGACAAGCATTCCACCCATCCGGGCATAAAGGACAAAGGAAAGATCGAAACCTTTATAGGTGAATCTGTTCGTCATACCTCCCTGCCAGGTAGCCTGTCCGCTGCCCAGTATCGTCCTGTCATTATTCGGGTCTATCTTATTGTCATGTGTGAGGTCGGCAAATCGGATATAGCCGGGCTTTGCCCCATAGACAGCGGCCTGCGCGGAATCCGCCGTTTGCCAGATCCCGATCTTTTTGTAATCATAGATGGCTGATAGCGGCTGACCGGTGAAGAGTTGATTGGCGATGTCCTGCTTGAATCCATTGTACAGCTTCACCAGCTTGTTCCTGTTCCAGAAGATGTTTAAGTCTGTGGACCAGGTGAAATCACCGCTGTTGATATTGATCGTGTTGATGGAGAACTCGAATCCCTTGTTGGACATCTCGCCGATGTTCGTAACATACTGACCGGTGACACCCGATGTAATGGGCAAGGTCAATCCATACAGCACATTGCGCGTATGGGCGTTGTAGTAATCGGCGGTGAACATTACCCTGTTGCTCAACACCGCGATGTCCAGACCGAGGTTGGTAGTCCTTGTATATTCCCAGTCGAGATTGGAGTTCGGGAGACTTTGCAGGTTATAGCCCGTCACCACCGTGGTCGGTCCGTAATTGTAATGGATGGTAGAACCAATATTTCCGTTGGTGGTAAGTCCGTTATAAGGTGTCACATTGCCCAAAGACGCATAAGGGTTGATAGCCTGGTTGGATGTTTCCCCATAGCCCACCCTCAATTTCAGGTCATTGATAAAAGTGATAGACTGCATGAAATTTTCTTGCGAAACATGCCAGCCCGCAGACATGGCAGGATAGTGGTGGTATTTATGCCCTTCCGCAAGACGTGACGATCCGTCGATCCTGCCCGTCAGGGTTAGCAGATACCGGTCCTTATAAGAATAGTTGATGCGGGCCATATACGATTGCAGACCCCAGGTGGCCTCTGAACCGCTGACCACCGGCTTCACATTGTTGGAAGGGTTGGACAGGCCAAGATTGTAGAATTCGATAAAGTCCGCATTGATGGAATCCTTGCTGACATAGGTACTGTGCGAAATATCCTTCTGGACGCTGTACAGACCCGTTACATTGATCTTATGCCCGCCACGAAGCTCCTTTTCAAAGCTGAGGATATGCTCCAGCGTATATCCGTAACCTTCTGCATTATTGACGCTCGCGGTATTACCCTGACCGGCGCGGAAGAAACTTGGGTTCAGCTTCGTATCGGCGCCCTTAAACTGATCATCCTCCTCGCGGCGGTAGTTCAGCCCGACATTGATCCGGTATTTCAGTTCCGGGATGATCTGGTATTCGCCATAGAACGTATTGAAAGTGCGCATGCGCTTTATCACATCTACCCAATTTGTATTATTGTGCTTCAGCAGGATCGGGCTGTAGGTAGTGAACTTGTCATCCGTATTGCCATAAGGGGACAACACGGTGATCCCACCCGAATCCGGAGTATACAGGGGGCTTGCCGCCAGCATATTGAACATCGCCCCGGTATACAGGAACTGGGTCCCGTTGGTCACGGTATACGAATTCATGGTATTCAATCCCACTTTCATCTTCTTACCTATCTTCGTGTCGATGGTTGCCCGCAGAGCATAACGGCTGAAATCTACACCGGGCAGTACAGCGCTTTCCTTATAATAGCTGCCCCCTAAAGAATAGGTCGAGCCGTCCGGAGTGCCGCCGGATACAGTCAGGTTGTTGTTGGTGGTGATCCCGGTCTGGTACATCAGTTTTTGCCAGTCGGTATTGACGCCCTTGGCCAGGTTGGTTGTCTCGAAAGCATCGTTGAGATAACCCGTATTCGCCGCTATACGCATCGCAGTGTACTGTTGCGAATTGAACATCGGATATTCCTTTTGTATCTTATTGGCGCCTACATAACCGTTGTAGTCGATCCGCGCAGGTCCTGACTTCCCTTTTTTGGTGGACACCAGTATAACGCCGTTGGCGCCGCGTGAACCATAGATGGCCGTGGCAGACGCATCCTTCAGCACCTCGATAGAGGCAATATCGTCGGGGTTGATATCATTTATATTACCACCTTCATAAGGTATCCCATCCAACACCAGTAGGGGGTCGTTCGAACCAAGTATGGACCTTTCCCCGCGCACACGGATAACAGTATTCGCACCGGGAGCCGTCCCTACCCGCTGTATCTCTACGCCGGCAGCCCTTCCCTGCAGCGCCAGCGACATGTTGGCCGCGGGTACTTCTTTCAGTGTCTTGGCACTCACCGAGACAATGGATCCCGTCACATCCCTCTTCTTTTGCGTACCATATCCCACAACGACTACTTCATTCAGCGAGTTGGAAGACGCATGCAGGACGGCATCGAGAAAACTACGTCCCTGAACATTCACCGTAAAAGGGGAATAGCCGACGGAGGAGATCAGTAATACGCCGTTGGAAGGAACGGAGATCTCATAATTGCCGGCATCATCTGTCGTAACAGCCGCCTTTGTGGTTTTCTCCATGACCGTAGCCCGGGGAATTGGCTGTCCGCTCTCGCTGATCACACGTCCCTTGACATGGACCGTATTCTGTGCAGACAGTGAGGGATTGATCAGAAAAGTCGCCAGGAAGCAAAATGTCAATACCGGAAGGACCTTGAGACACTGTAGGCGTCCCGACCGAAGGCCCGTCGCAAGACTTTGCTTAAACGAATTTCTCATAATGTAAACGTTTTAAATTTTACAGGTTTTGGTTAATAGTCGACTCATTCCGGAAGTTCCGGAGAAAGTTTTTTGTACAATAAATGATAAGTGATGTTAAAGAGGCCGACAGGCTGGAAGGCCGGCGCATAGTAGCTTTAGCTTGTTTTATCTGCATAAGTCAATCGTTATTTTTTTGGTTTGGCAACGAACCCGTGGTTCGTCATGGCAAGTATGCAGGGACGGATGGCCCTATAAAAGTAGGGATATTTCCGAGAAAATGTAACCGATTACATTTTTTTTCAAAAAAAATATTTAATTTACCTTTACTTTCAACGTGTAAACGATTGTATGTCTACAGGAAAAGAAATTACCATATACGATTTAGCCCGCAAACTGAATATTTCCATTGCGACCGTAAGCCGTGCTCTGAAAGACGACCCCGTGGTCAGTAAAAAGACCCGGAAGAGGATCGCCGACCTGGCGGAAGAGATGGGCTATCGCTCCAATAATTTTGCCCGCAATCTGCGGACCCAACGCACCAACACCATCGGGGTCATCGTCCCGCGGCTGAACAGCTATTTCATGGCCACCGTCATCGCAGGCATCGAGAATATAGCCAACAGCGAAGGTTACAATCTCATTATCAGTCAGTCCTCCGAGTCGGCCCAAAAAGAGATGAACAGCGCCCGGACCATGTTCAATAACAGAGTGGACGGACTGCTCGTATCCCTTGCCTATGACACGGACAGGCTGGCCCATTTCGAACCCTTCATAAAGAAGAATATCCCCCTCGTCTTTTTCGACCGTGTTGAAGATCACGCCAACTGTCTTAACATACTTATAAATAATAAGAAGGCCGCTTACGAAGCAACTACCCAGCTCATCAGCCAGGGCCGCCGGCGCATCTTCTTTATCACCGCTACGCCCAAACGCAATGTCTATATCCACCGGCTGGAAGGATATAAAGAGGCACTTGCCGATCAAAAGATCCCGTTCAGGGAAGAATATATATTATTGAGCAATCTGAGCCAGGAGGCGGGAGCGGAAGCAGCCGGCCTGATCCGTCAGATGGACCCGCTGCCCGATGCGGTATTTGTCGCCAACGATAATTGTGCCGTAGGCTGCATGGTCGCCCTTAAACAATCCGGCATCCTTATCCCGGAAGATATAGCCTTCGTCGGCTTCAATAACGACCCCGTCTGCACCGTAGTGGAACCCAATCTCACAACCATCAACTATCCGGGATACGAAATGGGGCAGGTGGCGGCACGCAACCTGATCAACCATCTCAACGGCGCTTCCAGCATCACCACCACCAATACCATTATCCTTCGCAGCGAGCTCATCATCCGCGAATCTTCCGGCCCTAAATACAAAACCTAATGAACAGCAAAGTTGCCATTGTTACAGGAGGAAGTGGAGGTATCGGGTTCGCCATCGCCAGGACATTCGTACAGCACAAAATCCATACTATCATCATCGGGCGCAATCAGGAGAGATTGCAGGCGGCCTGTAAAGAGCTCGGCCCTCTCTGCCATACCCTCTGTCAGGATCTCAGCGACCTGCCTTCCCTCCCCGCCCTGGTAAAAAAGATCATCGATACACACGGCCGCATCGACATACTGGTGAACAATGCAGGCATCCACCAGAAAAAGGACCTTATAGACGTG
>Ga0105240_10011297_pt1 | contig 12444 bp, 10 predicted proteins | sample KBSC54metaG_FD_80426 | JGI IMG/M metagenome (GOLD analysis project Ga0105240, IMG submission 80426) | Corn rhizosphere microbial communities from Kellogg Biological Station, Michigan, USA - KBS C5-4 metaG | ecosystem: Host-associated > Plants > Roots > Rhizosphere > Soil | place: Michigan, USA... | reverse complement strand
TAGTGTGGCGATGTAAGCGTTTACACTTAAGGTTAGCAGATATGAGCGCTGGCTAAAACTTTTGCATGCGTAAAATGCGCGTTTGGGAGCATGAAGATACCCTATACGTATTTTCATTATATCTATTTTCCCATTTGTTAGTAGCAAATCGTATCAAAAAGAAAAACCAAGGCTCATACTTCTGAAACCATGAACAACCAAGCAGCTGCATCTGATCGGTGTGTCCTGAAACCGATTACAGACCCGCGCCTCAACAAAGAGATTGCCAGGATCATTCTCGCCACACAAGAAAAAGAAAGATTCGAGGTCGGCAAGGAATTGCACGACAATGTCTGCCAGATGCTGGCGACCGTCAAGCTATATCTCGATACCGGTTTAAAGGACGAACACTATCTAAGAGAGTTCGTCGCGTTAGGAAAAGACATGCTGCTGAATAGCATGGAGGAGCTGCGTCGTATCTCCAAATCCCTGGCGCCGCCTTCACTGGGGTTATTGCCTCTTCAGCAATCGCTGTCGGACCTGGTCCATACCATTCATATTGCCCGGAAGGAGATCTACCTGGACATCGATGGGCTTGACGAGGAGCTGATCTCTCACGAGCTGAAAGTATCCATTTACAGGATCATACAGGAGCAGCTGAACAATATATTGAAGTATGCGGAGGCCAGCCGTATAGATGTTTCCATACTTCAGAAGGACATGCGTCTATGCATCCAGGTAAAGGATAATGGCAAAGGTTTCGACCCTTGTCAGAAAAAGACTGGCATCGGCATCACGAATATGATCAGCCGGGTAAATGTGTTCGGGGGTAAGATACAGATAGACGCAGCGCCGGGGAAGGGATGTACCCTCAGTGTCCAGTTTTGCCTTTGATGACAGGCGGTTTTGGTGATCAATGATCCCTTCGTATCTTGAATTCACCAAAACACTGGTAAATGAAAATCATTACTTTTCTTTCAGGTCTGCTGCTGACGCAGCTTTGTCTATCTGCACAACCCGATAAAGGTCCCTTCTTTCTTTCCTACCCTTGTTTGAGTCCCGACGGCACCACGGTCGCATTCTGCTACGAAGGCGATGTCTGGAAGGCCGATATAAAAGGCGGACAGGCGGTACGTATTACCGCCATGCCCGGATATGAGACCAGCCCACGCTTCTCGCCCGACGGGAAATGGATCGCTTTTACAGGCCGGCAGAATGGCAATGCGGATATCTATATCACCCCAACAGCCGGAGGAGAGATACGCCAGCTGACCTATGGCAGCTTCAATGAGCAGGTCAGCTCATGGAGCTGGGATTCCCGCTATATTTATCTTACCTCCGACCAGATGGGGCAGCAATCCGGTTTTAAGATCAGCGTGGATGGCGGCACGCCCATACGGGTTTTTGGCGATTACTTTTTTCAGTATGATCACAACCTCTTTGAACATCCTACTACCGGAGAGATATTCTTCAACGACACCTGGGAGAGCAGCAACCAGCTGAACCGGAAACATTATAAAGGGCCTTTTAACCCGGATATCCAATCATATGACCTCAAAGCGCATAAGTACAAGCGCTATACCGACTACCCCGGGAAGGATTTTGGCGCCACCATCGACAGAAAAGGCAATGTGTATTTTATTTCCGATGAGGGTAATGGCGAATACAATCTGTATACGTTCCGGGATGGCAAAAAGACTGCCCTGACCAGCTTCCCCTCCTCTATAAAAAATGCCATCGTCAATGCGGAAGGCGGCAAAGTGGTCTTTGAGAAAGACTACCAGCTGTATATCTACGATGTTGGTGAAGGGAAGAGCCATAAGATCGATGTGGTACCGGGCAGGAACTATGTATTGCCAAAGGAAAAGGATTATGATGTCAGGGGCAAGATCAGCGCCATGGATATTTCCCCGGACGGAAAGAAGCTGGCATTCGTCAGCAGAGGTGAATTATTTGTCAGCGATGCGGAAGGTAAATTCATCCGTCAGATAGAAAAAGATCCCGCTCAGCGGGCGTGGGAGGTCCGTTGGCTGCCTGATAATAAGACACTCCTCTTTAGTCAAACGGTTGGGGGGTATGCTAACCTTTATACTATTCCAGCTGATGGCAGCGCGCCTTTAAAACAACGTACCAATGAACCCAGGAATAATCGCGGCATTGTTCTGAATAAGGCGAAGACAAAGGCCGTCTATCTCAGCGGCCGGGATGAGGTTCGTATACTGGACCTGAAGACATGGGAGAACAAGACGATAGCCAAAGACGAGATATGGGCCTTTCAAAGCCCTGACCCCTGCTGGTCCCCGGATGGGCGTTATGTTTGTTATGCCGCTCACCGGAACTTTGAGGAAGATCTTTTTATATATGATGTCGTGAAGGGCAGCTCTTTCAACCTTACCAATACCGGAGTGGCGGAGACGGATCCCATATGGTCTCCGGACGGGAAATATCTTTATTTTACGTCCTCCCGTTTGAAGCCTTCTTATCCGTTTGGTATGCAAGACCCCAAGGTCTATCGTCTGCCGCTGGAGAAATTTGACGCTCCATTCCGGATGGACAAATACGACGAACTGTTCAAAACCGTGAAAAAGGACAGTACTAAAAAAGATTCGGTACCCACGCCACAGGTCATCGATGCCGCTCATATTATGGAACGTATCCAGCAAATAAGCCCTTCTTTTGGCTCGCAGTACCTGCTGGATGTGGTGCAGAAAGGGGAAAAGACACATGTGTTGTATCTCAGCGATCATGATCAGGGCAGGAATGCACTTTGGAAGACGACTTTAGAACCTTTTGAGCAGCCCAAGACGGAAAAGATCACCGGTGGTGGCGAGACGCAAGGTACGGCTGTGGCCGTGTCGGGGGATAAATACCTGGTATTGATGGATGGCAACATTTATAAGCTCAATTTCGATCAGAACAAGCTGGATGCCGTGTCCATCGGTTTCCCTTTCCGTAAAAGTCTTGCCGGCGAATTTGCCGAAGTGTTTTACGAAGCGTGGGCCCGGGTGGAAGAAAATTATTATGATGAAAAATTCCATGGGCTGGACTGGAAAGCCGCGAGGGATCATTACGGCGCCTTCCTACCCTATCTCAATACCCGGGCTGACCTGCGTGTCCTGGTGAACGATATGCTGGGCGAGCTGAATTCTTCGCATCAGGGTTTTAGCTCTTTTGGGGATGATGAGGATATTCATTACAATCTCAGCACGATGGCCACCGGCATTCTTTTTGAAAACAACGATCCATATAAGGTCCGGCATATCGTGGCCCGAAGCCCTGCGGACAGAAAGGGCGTGGATATCCAGCCGGGTGATGAGCTGGTAAAGGTTGACGGAATAGCCGTAGACAAGAATACAGACCGTAGCTATTACTTTACCCATCCATCCCTGGACAGAGAGGTAAAGCTGACATTCAGCCGGAAAGGGCAGCCCTATGATGTGGAGCTTCATCCTCAGGGCTCACTGTTCATCAATCTCTATGACGAATGGATCGATCATAACCGGGCAAGAGTGACGGAGAAGAGCAAGGGACGGATAGCCTATACCTGTATGAAGAACATGGGCACGGGCGAGCTGGAGCATTTTATCGTGGATATGACACAGGAGCTGAATGGTAAGGACGCGCTGATCCTCGATCTGCGATATAATACGGGGGGAAATGTGCATGATGAAGTGTTGCGCTTCCTGGAGCAGCGATCTTATCTGCAGTGGAAATATAGGGGAGGGGAGCTGACACGGCAGGGCAATTTTACCCCTTCGGATAAGCCCATCATACTGTTGATCAATGAGCAGTCCCTCAGTGATGCCGAGATGACCGCCACCGGTTTTAAGGCGTTGAAACTGGGTAAGATCGTCGGCAACGAGACCTATCACTGGATCATCTTTACCAGCGGCGCCGGGCTGGTGGACGGCTCGTTTGTACGCCTGCCCTCCTGGGGTTGTTATACATTGGATGGCAAGGACATAGAGATGATGGGCGTGACTCCCGATATAAAGGTGATCAATACCTTCGAGGATAAGATCAACGGCCGGGACCCTCAATTGGACAAGGCCGTCGAAGAGGCGCTGGATGAAATAAAGAACAGGTAAGCCGTCCTGCGGCTCCTTGGATAAAAATATGTAACTTACAGAAACCGATGACAAAAGCCGCATCCATACAAGCTGTGCTGGAGGCACATCTGCAGGACTTTCATCCTGTCGTGCCCTTCGATCCTGTCAATGACCGATTGTATCCGTTTGACTTTACGTCGGGCAATAAGGACCTTAGCACCGATGAGATCGCGGATACGGAAAGCTTTGCCATCTGGATCAAAGAGACCTTACGGCAACATGGGGCGCGGTATGGGATCGGGGGCTATGGCGAACACCGTGAGCTGTATGCCCGCAGCAAACATTTCGATGCGGGAGAGGAGCCCCGTCGCCTGCATCTTGGTATCGATATCTGGGGTCCTGCCGGGACCAAGGTCATGGCGCCACTGGACGGCGTCGTCCATTCATTTGGCTTTAATAACAATGACAGCGACTATGGCGCTACGATGATATTGACGCATAACCTGGAGGATATAGGGTTCCATATCCTATATGGTCATCTCAGCCTCAACTCTCTGGAGAATCTTTATGAAGGCCAGCATGTCAGCAAAGGCGAAGTGATCGCAGAATTCGGGATGCGTTTCGAGAATGGCAACTGGCCTCCGCATCTTCATCTTCAGATGATACTGGATATGGAGGGGTGGAAGGGCGATTTTCCAGGGGTCTGTAAGTTCTCGGAGAAGGACCGTTGGCTGGAGAATTGCCCTGATCCCGACCGGGTGTTGCAGATGATGCGGTATGCACGGTGATGCTTCATCCTGATCTCCGGCCTAACAATGACTCTACTATATCCTTCCATTCCTGTTCAAGCGAGCAGTCGGGCATGGACCTTCCGGCCCGGTTGTACCAGTAATTAGCATTCCAGTTATCTCCTTCCTTGCGGTGCAGATATGCATGAACCCATGACCCTTCGTCCGTGGGTATGTCCTGAGCGATCAGGTGTGCCTGTTCCCAATCGCCTTTGCCGTCGTACCACATAGCCGCCAGGGCGTGGGTTATTTCCTTCGGCGGGACCTTGTCTGATAAGGTCGCTTCAAATTGTTGCAGTGTCATAGTGATAAAGTTACATATTCACTTCTATGTTATGTAAAAGTCATGCCATATACCGTTAGTCGAGTTTCCTCTTTGCGTAAGTAATTTTTCCCGATAGCGTTTTTGCTTCCCATCGTCGTGGCGCAATTTGCGGCTCTAAAATTTTATTAAAATTGAAAAATATATTACTTACGACCCTTTTTTTTGTGACCGCCCTTGCTGTTAGTTTTGGAAGGACCCATGAGGGTGATGAAAATAACGGATCCGTTAAAGGCAGGGTTACGACTGCTGATGGTCAGCCGGCCGCCTTTGTCTCTATCCAGGTGAAAGGCTTTAACAAGAGCACGGTGACCGATGAAGACGGAAGTTTTGCGTTGCGCGGACTTGTGCCGGGAGAATATGATCTGGAAATATCGCTTACAGGATATGCTACCACTGTTCAACATGTAGCCGTGGAGCACGGCAAGGTCACTTCCATTGTTATTCAATTGCAGGTGTCCGGCCGCCAGCTGCAGGAAGTGGTAGTGACGGGTGGGCGTAACAAATTCGCCCGCACCAGCAGCGATTATGTTTCCAGGATGCCCTTGAAGAACCTGGAAAACGCGCAGGTATATACCACCATCACCAAAGACCTGATGGAAAATCAGCTGGTATTCTCTGTGGATGATGCCATGCGGAACGCTACGGGTGTTCAGCGGATGTGGGAAGCCACCGGCAGAAGCGGTGACGGAGGCAGCTATTACAACTCCAGGGGCTTTATCCTGCAAAGTCAGCTGCGGAATGGCGTTGCGGGCAATGTCACCAGTAAGATCGACGCCGCCAATCTCGAGCGCATTGAAGTGATCAAGGGGCCTTCCGCCACTCTCTTTGGCAGTACGCTTACTTCATACGGAGGTCTGATCAACCGGGTGACCAAAAAACCATATGCCTCTTTTGGAGGGGAAGTGAACTATGCAGGTGGGAATTTTGGCTACAACCGTATCAGCGCCGACATCAATACGCCGCTGGATTCGGCACGGAATGCGCTCCTGCGTGTCAATACCGCCGTCCTGGACGAAGGCAGTTTCCAGGACAATGGCTTTAACAGGACCTTCTCCTTTGCTCCCAGCCTGTCCTATAAGATCAACGACCGTCTGTCCTTTCTTTTCGATGCGGAGATATTCAGAAGCCGCAACCTGCTCGCTCCCATCTTTTTCTTTCCCTATGGGCAGACCATTGCGTCCATGGGTTATACCCGCGCCGACCAGCTACCATTGGAATACCGCCGCAGCTACTATAGCGATGACCTATCCCAACAATCCGCCAGCTCCAATTTTTTCGGTCTGCTGCAATATAAAATATCCGATAAATGGAGCACTTCGACGAATGTTACGGTAACGAACAGTTATTCAGACGGCCCCGGGCCCTACTTCTATCTGCTGTCCAATGCTGCTGTCACCGGTGATCCCAATGCTATCGGCAGCGATTATATCTCCCGTAACGACCAGTTCACCGCCAACAGCCGTGACAGGATGGTCGAGATACAGCAAAACCTTTTTTTCGAATTTCACCTCGGCAGTGTGCAGAACAGGTTCTTAGCAGGCCTGGATTATTTTTCTCACAATTCCAACCAATTCTTCAGCGGCGTTACCTACGACACCATCGTATCACATGGGAGCATCCCCACCTACCGGGATTTCAACCGTGTGAACCTGGAAAAGCTGTATGAGACCAAGGGGGTAGACTTTGTTTATCCTGTCGACCTTATCACCAATACGTACAGCACGTATGTTTCCGATGTGGCTAACCTGACCGACAACCTGCTTGTGATGGCAGCCCTTCGGGTGGATCATTTTGTCAATAAGGGTAACTATGACGTGACCACCGGCAAGACGAGCGGTGGCTATAACCAGACGGCGTTCTCTCCCAAATTTGGTATCGTGTATCAGCCTGTGAAGGACCAGGTGTCGCTCTTTGCCAATTATCAGAATGGATTTACCAACGAGACGGGTACTGACTATCAAGGCAGGGCTTTTAAACCCGAGAAGGCTTATCAGGCCGAGGCCGGTGTAAAGCTGGACCTCTTTGGAGGCAGGCTGACCAGCACAGTCAGCGTATACGATATCCGTGTCAGGGACATTGTCCGGGCCTATGTGCCCGCCGTGCCGGACCCCAGTCTGCCGCCTTTCCCGCAGATACAGGATGGCACACAGCGCAGCAAGGGCGTTGAGGCGGAAGTGGTTGCCAATCCCCTGCCCGGACTCAACATCGTCGGAGGATTCTCTTACAATGACTCTAAATACGAGAAGGCGGATGCTGATGTAGAAGGACTTCGCCCGGGTACAGCCTCCTCGCCCGTTGCCGCCAACTGGTGGGTCAGCTATCGTATGCCTGCCGGTGCGCTCAAAGGACTTGGCATCGGGTTCGGTGGCAACTATGCCAGTGACAATAAGATCATCAACAGCAAGTCCATCGGGACGTTCATCCTGCCTGCCTACACCGTGCTGAATGCCTCTGTCTTTTATGATCATTCCAAGTTCAGGGTTGCCGTCAAGACGGATAACCTCACCGATAAAAAGTATTGGATCGGCTATACGACCGTGAATCCTCAGAAGCTGAGAAGTGTGACGGCCAGTATTGCTTTTAAATTTTAGGATACGTACGTGAAGAGAAAGAAGACTTTAAAATGGTTGATAGGCCAGCTTCACCTTTGGTTGGGGCTGGCCTCCGGCATTGTGGTACTTATTGTGAGCATCACTGGCTGTCTCTTTGTCTTTCAGAAGGAGATATCCGAGACAGTCTGGAAGAAGAAGTATTTTGTTACGGCGCCCGAGGGTGGACGGACGCTGCCTTTATCGACGCTGCAGTCGACGGCGCAGGCCGTGCTGGGGGCTGACAAACCTATCAACGACATTGCCATTTACCGGCAGCGCGACCGCAGCTGGGAGTTCATGGCCTATAATCTGAACGATACGGCCATCACTTATTTTGGGGCCGTGGGTTATTATGCATCTGTGTTTATCGATCCATATACGGGAGCCGTATTGGGTGAGCGGGATTACAAGTATGACTTTTTCTCTGTGGTAAAATATATCCATTGGAGCCTGCTGCTGAATACGCCTTATGGGCAGCCCATCGTCGGATGGAGCACGCTGGTCTTTGTCATTGGGCTTATCACCGGACTGGTGTTATGGTGGCCGAAAAAATGGACGAAGGCCCTGCGGGACAGGAGCTTTAAAATAAAATGGAGGGCCAGCTTCAAGAGAGTGAACTACGACCTGCATAATGTACCCGGGTTTTACAGCCTCCTTCCTGCGCTGGTCCTTGGGCTTACCGGGATGGTCTTTGCTTTCCGGTGGTTCTCGGCTGTTGCATATGTAGCTGCGTCGGGTACTACGTCGCCGCCGCCGCAGGCGAATGTGCGGTCAGCGGATACAGTGCGCGTGGGAGAAAGGCCGATGGATATTGCTTTGTTTGAAGCATATGTTGAGCTGGGAGGAGCTAAGAGATTTTTGGTGATCCCTGCTGCCGGCAAGGAAGGAGTGATCACGGTATTGGGCTATAAGAATAGCGATGTTTATTATGGGTCTGACGCGCTGCAGTTCGATCAATATTCCGGGAGGCTGCTGCACCGGCGTGACAACTCCGAAAAGAACAGGGGCGAGAAGCTGATCGAGATGAACTATGATATCCATGTGGGCGCCATCGGTGGGCTGACGGGGAAGATCATCGCTTTTGTAGTCAGTCTTATCTGTGCCAGTCTGCCTGTGACTGGGTTTATAATATGGTGGGGGAAAAGGATGAAAAGATCAAAAGAAATGAAAAATTAATTATACATTCAGCCACAATTCCGGCTAATGCTTAGAGTTACAGTCCTTTGCTTACTGACATTCTCCCTGACAATTTCCCGTGCTCAAAACATATTTTCTGCCTTACATTTAAATGAGACAAGCGAATTCAAATTTGGCAAGCCGTCCCAAATCATCGAGACAAATACCTTTTATTCTTCCCGCAATACCCAGATCGACAAAAACGTCAAGACCTATGACAATGCAGGAATACTTTTAGAGGAAGATCGTTATGATGACGACGGGAAATTGACAGCGAAGCTGAGGTATATAAATGACACCACAAAACGGCTGAAACTGCAAAGGATCTTTGAGCGTTGGGCAAGGACAGGCTATAGTAAGGAGACGGCTGTTTATACTTATGACGAACATAATTTCCTTATCCGTGTGACAGACCTGAATGCAAACGGGAACACTATAAATGTTTCTCAACTTGTGAATAACGCCAAAGGGAACCCCACCGAACTTCGACTATATGCGGGGAACGGCGGCGCGTACGGCGTCGAGAAGGCGGAATATTACTACGATGAGAACATGGTGGTAACTTCCGTGTATTCAAATGACGGAGGTAAACTTTCAACAGACACATTGGCGATTGACTACTCCAAAGCAGGTCCCATCGATAAGAGCGTTTATAACGACCGCGGAGATGCTATATCGTATACCAGTAAAAACCTGGACGGCTCGAGACACCTATTTGAAGAGGAATATAGTTATGACGATGCCGGAAACTGCATCGATCAGAAGATCTATGAGGTGACCATAAAGAAAAATGGTAAAAAAAGGCGAGCGCTTGACAGACGATTTCAAAAGCAGGTCATCTACAGGCTGGAATAACGCTATCCATTTGCGAGCCGGCTGAACCGCACTTCGATCTGGCCCAGCCATTTCTTCCTCTTCTTCTCCGGGACGAACTTTACCATATTCAGATTGATCCATTTTCCTGGCCCATACCCCATCTTCCAGAAGGTGCCCGTGAAGACGGCTTTTTTTATCGCATTGCCAAAGATCAGTCTGTATACTGTCGAAGGGGTATTCATGGTGGTGATGAGCGTGATGCCTTTGAGGCGTTCCCATCTCTTTATCATTTTTGGCCATCGTCCGCTGTTGTCGTAGTCATAGGCTACGCCCGGGAAGATGACTTTGTCGATGAAGCCTTTTGTCATGGCGGGCATGAGCTCCCACCAGATAGGGAAGATCAGCACGAGGTGGTCGGCCTGTTCCAGTCTTGACCGGTATTCCAGCACCTTGGGATCGACGGGTGTGCCGTTCTTAAATCCTTTCAGATCTGCTGTCCGCATGACGGGATCAAACCCATCGTTATCGAGGTGGAGGAGGTCGGCTTCGTGGCCTCCCTGGCGGAGTCCTGACAGCACAGCTTCCAGGACGGCGTTGCAATAGCTTCCTTCGTATGGATGGTTAAAAACAACGGCTGTACGCATGTTCTTTTTTCTTCAAAGCTCGTGCGTTAAAAAGGCCGGGACGATAACATTTGTTAAGAAGTGCGGGGCGATGTCCCACCCCGGTGGAGTCTGTTCCTGATCCGGCTGAGCGACACGGATGTCACACCCAGATAGGAGGCTATATAATGCTGTGGTATACGTTGTATGATATGCGGGCTTTCTTTTAGCAGATCCGCATACCTCTTTTCCGGACTGTCTTTGATACGCTGAAGGAACAGCTTCATATAATGCTCCATCCGCTGGTGCAATATCTCTATCAGCATATCCTTTTGCCCTGGCAGCTCTTCCATCAACTGATCGAAATTCTTTCTGCTCAACACGAGCAATGTGCAGGGTTCCAATGTCTCTACGCTGAACTGGCTCGGCGCACCAGAACGGAAACTTTCTATGGAAGAGACGCCTTCGCCTTCGAAAAAGAACTGAAAGCTAACGTCCTTGCCATGGTTGTTGAACCACATCCGTATACATCCTTCCCTTATGAAATGTGCATTGCGGGCTATCTGTCCTTCCTGTAGCAGGGTGGTATGCGCCGGCACCTTCACCTCTTTGAAAAGATGCGGGTATTTCTCCCAATCCACGGGCGGAGAAGATCGTTTATCTTTATGGGAAGCCATGGTCGGACAAACATACTGAAATTCCGCTGGTATGGTTATTGCTGCGTGGTCTTCTACTATTAAATCCCCGCTATGACGAAATATGATGCAATCATTATCGGCTCCGGTCAGGCGGGAAATCCGCTGGCTAAAAAACTGGCCAAAGCCGGTTGGAAAGTAGCGGTCATCGAACGCAAATGGGTGGGTGGTACCTGTGTCAATGTCGGCTGTACGCCTACAAAGACCATGATCGCCTCCGGGCGCATAGCCTATCTCGTTAACAGAAGCAGGGATTTTGGGATCGATGTCGCCGGCTGGTCGGTGGACATGCAGGAGATCGTCCGGCGTAAGAATGCCATCGTGCTGGCTTCCCGCGAGTCCGTCATGAAGGGGCTTTTACAGCCTGCCAATATCAAGGTCGAATTTGGTAATGCCGTCTTTACGGGGGAGAGGGAAGTTACTGTGACAAAAGAAGATCTATCCCAATCTACTCTCACGGCGCCCCATATCTTTATCAACACGGGCGCCAGTCCCACCATACCGCCCATACCCGGACTGGGTTCGTCGGGGTATCTCACTTCCGACACGATCATGGATGTGATGGAGGCGCCCCGTCACCTGGTGATCATCGGCGGCAGCTATATCGCTCTGGAATTCGGGCAGCTGTACCGGAGGCTGGGAAGCGAGGTTACGATAATAGAGAGTGGCGCCCATTTTTTGCCAAAGGAAGACGAGGATATCGCTACCGCGCTCAAAAAGATATTGGAAGATGACGGGATAAAGATCCGGATAAATACAAAGGTCACGGAAGTGGCTCGCGGGGAAGGAGAAATAACGATCCGATGCGGGGAGGAGACCATTACCGGCTCGCATCTGCTGGTAGCTACCGGCAGGACGGCCAATACGGCTGCGCTGAATCTTGCGTCCAGCGGGGTTCAATTGGACGACCATGGTTTTATCCGTACGAATGAGAAGCTGGAGACGAATGTGTCGGGTATCTATGCCCTGGGGGATGTGAAGGGTGGTCCCCAGTTCACCCATATTTCCTACAACGATCATCTCATCGTATATAAGAACCTGATAGAGAAGGGTGACGAAAGCATTGACACCCGCCAGCCTGTTTATTGTCTTTTTACGGACCCGGAGCTGGGCAGGGTCGGGCTTACGGAAAAGCAGGCCCGGGAAAAAGGTCTGAATATAAAGGTGGCTACCATGCCTGCCGACTGGATAGCCCGTGCGTATGAGAACAGCGAGACTCGGGGTCTCTTAAAAGCTATTGTGGATGCTGATAACAAAAAGATAATAGGTGCTGCCATATTGTGTACGGGGGGAGGCGAATTGATGAGTATATTGCAAATGGCCATGATGGGAGATGTCACCTATGACCGGATACGGGATGCTGTTTTTGCCCACCCTACATTTGCAGAATCCCTGAACAATCTTTTCGCCAGCTTGTAATAAG
>Ga0105240_10011296_pt1 | contig 12444 bp, 10 predicted proteins | sample KBSC54metaG_FD_80426 | JGI IMG/M metagenome (GOLD analysis project Ga0105240, IMG submission 80426) | Corn rhizosphere microbial communities from Kellogg Biological Station, Michigan, USA - KBS C5-4 metaG | ecosystem: Host-associated > Plants > Roots > Rhizosphere > Soil | place: Michigan, USA... | reverse complement strand
GTTCGCCTCGCGCTGCGGCTGCTTCAGGAATTCGAACGCACCCATCTCGGCGCCGCTTTCGGCACCGCTGCGGATCTGCGGCGCGCAGCGCAGCTCGAGCTGGCCGAATCCCGGATCGCCGTAGCGGCGCGAGACGAACAGCGGCCGGATCAGCGCCTCCGCCGCGGCGCGCACCGCGGCCTGCGCGGCGGCGTCCGGCGCCGGCTGGCCGGCCGCGAGCGCCGCGTCGCGCAGCGCCTGGATGCGCGTCGCCGCCTCCAGCTCCGGCTGGCAGCGGTAGCGGCGCGGCGCGGCCGAGCCCGGCGGCACGTGGCTGAAGCGCACGCAGCCGGTCTGCCGGCGCACGGCGCGCAGCAGGCCGCCGAAGATGCAGTCCGACGCATCGACGCTCTGCACCGCGACGCCGCCGAAGAAGCTGCTGCGCAGCAGCGAGACATCCGTCTCGGGCGCATCGAGGCTCAGGTCCGGCGATCCGTCGTCGCTGCCGACGATGCTGTCGGCGATCGACAGCGCGGCGATCGGGCCCGGCACGCCGATCGCGCCGCAGACCGCGTGGTCGAGCCCGAGCACGAGCCGCTCGTTGCCGCCCGGCTGCACGACCAGCGTGCCGCGCCCCGGCATCACGCACGAATGCGCGACGCCGAGCTGCGCCAGGTGGCCGGGCGCGACGACGAGCGAGCCCTCGAGCAGCAGCCCGTTGACGAAGCAGGCGCCGGCATTCGGCGACCCGGCCGCGGCAGTGCCGCGCAGCACCAGGTCGCCGACGAAGTGCGCGCGGATCTGCTGCGCATCGAAGTGGCCCGGCACGCGCGCCACGCTGCCGGGCGGCGCGCCGGGGATCGGTTCCTCGAGCCAGGTGCCCGCGACGATCAGCAGGCTCGAGCGCTCGCCGAGCTCGATCTCGAGCGGCGCCGGCGGGCTCGCGCTCGCGGCCGCGGCATCGATGTCGCTCAGGCTGTCCATCAGCACGATCACGCCGGTGCGGCCGGGCGCGAGCTGATTCCAGGCTTCGACCGCGGCGCGCAGGCTCGGCGCCAGCGTGCCGCTGCCGTTGTCGGGCAGCAGATGCGACACGCCGATCTGCCACACGCCGGGATCGTTGAAGCCGCCGCGCGTGCCGGTCTCGGTCAGCGCGAGGCCGGTCGCGGCGTTCGCGGCACGCACCGCGGCGCTGCGGTCGTACGGGCCGCCGCCCAGGTCGCCGGAGAAGCCGTAGCTGCTCTGCGTCCAGACCTCCTGCACCGGCAGGCCGGGCGGGAACGCGAGGCGGCCGCGCACCGGGTCGAGTGCCAGCGCGCGCGGCAGCGGCGATGCGAAATCGACCTCGTCCGGGATCTCGCACAGGTAGATGTCGTCGCGCCGCACCTCCACCGGCGCGTCGTCGCCCGGGAGCCGCACGAAGACCCGCAGCACCGGATCGTCGGGCGTCATGAAGCGCGGCGCCGGCTCAGCCTGGCCGGCGCGCAGACGCTCGAGCTCGGCATTCAGCGCGAGGCGGCGCAGCGGGCCGGGCACGTTGTCCTCCTCGGCCAGGTGCGTGATCGTCGTCTCGGTGCGCGCCTGGTTGAAGAGCGGCGCATCGACACCCGCCGGGTGCATGCTCCACCAGCCGCCGAGATCGCGCGCGCTCACGAAATCGGGCGACTCGTCACCCGGCGCTCCGGCCCCGACGCGGTAGCTGCGCAGCCGCCACAGGAAAAGGCCGACGTTCGGGATGTTGTAGCGCCCGCCGCGCGTCGCGATGCGGCGCACCTCGGCCGAGTGCGCGAAGGCGTCGAACGGGCCATCGGCCAACTCGGCCACCGACGCGTCGCGCAGATTCGCGGTGCACGCCGGCTGAAGGCGCACGTGGTTCATGTGCTGCGTGGTCGCGAGGCGCTGGAAGAACTCGACCGCGCGCGCCGGCCAGCCGGTGACGTCGCGCGCGAGCTGCTCCAGCACGACCGCCGTGCCCTTGCGGCGGCGGTAGGCGATGGTGTTGGCGACGTAGGCGCGCGCGCTGACGCCGGCCGACGGCACCGGGCGGATCGGCCGCACGCCGAGCAGGTCGCCGATGTACGGCACCACCCATTCGTCGCAGGTCTCGATGAACCAGTTGTCGTAGAGGACTGCGATGTCCTTCTCGACGCGCTCCAGCTCGCCCTCGATCACGCCGAGCAGGGCGCGCAGCGGCTCGCCCTGGTCGGCATCGCGCAGGCGATGGACCGCGGGCAGGAGCTTGTAGAGCCGCTCGGGCATCAGCAGACTCACGTCTGCCCCCCGATCGTCGAATACGCCGATCGACCTTGCAGGCCGCGCTGGGCCAGTGGCCCAGCCCCTCGCCAGGCACGGACCGTCCACTGGACGGTCCATGTCCGGGCTCGGCCCCCCGAGGGGGCTGAGTGCCGCGGCTCCAAGTCCGCCCGCGCGGACTTGGACGGCACGAAGGCCATCGGCCTCTGGCCGATGGCGGCCGGGCGCTCGACCCGCAAAAAGGTTGACACAGGGTGTCTCATGGCGCCATCTCCTCGAGCTCGATGCCCGCCGGGTTGATCAGCAGCAGCTCGGCCGGCAGCGGCGTGCGGGCGGCGGCATCCCAGCGCGCGCCGAAGGCCGGTACGGCGGCTGCGGCCGGGTCGGCGGGCACCGGGTCGTCGGTGTAGGGCAGCAGCTCGTCGAGATCGACCGCGAGCACGCCGGCCACCGTGTGCATCAGCGTCACGACCTCGGCCGCGGTGACCGATTGCCCGAGGTCGCGCGCCTCGAAGCCGAAGCCGCCCAGCAGCGCCGCCTGCACCGCCGCCAGCACGTCGGCCGCGACGTAGCGCGCATCCACCGCCACCTTCGCCTTCAGGCTGAAGTAGCGCTGCGCATAGGCCGCCGCGTCGAAGCGCTGCGACGGGTCGCTCGCCGCGCCGATCGACTTGATCAGGTGGCCGAGCACCGTGTCGTCGGGCAGCCCGCCGGTCGCGCCGGCCACCGTCAGGAAGACGTGCGCGGCGCCGTCCATCCACAGCACGTCGCCGCGCGCCTTGCCGATGCCGGGGAAGGCGCGCGCATAGTTCTCGTAGTCCAGCAGCGAGACGACGCGCTCGAAGGTCAGCAGCGTGAGCGGCGCATTGCGGCGCGCGTCGGCCAGCTTCTCGGGCCCTTCGGCGCCCGAGGCGGCGATCGGGTTCGTCACGCCGCGCAGCCCGAGCGGCATCGCGCGCAGCATCGTCAGCGTGTTGGCCGCGACCTCGCCGTCCGGCCCGATGCCGCTGCGGTAGCGCGCCGAGACGTTCAGCGTGCCGGTGGGCAGCCGCGCCCCCTGCACGCCGTCGCCGAAGCTCAGCGTCATGCTCGCGTCGTCGGCCAGCCGCGAGATGTAGACCGGCGCGTCCGGCGCCGCGCCGTAGAGCGACGGCAGCTCGCTCCACAGCACCCCGGCCACGCGCACTTGCAGCGTGCTCGCGACGCCGCCCACCGCCGAGAGGTAGGTGGTCGGCGGCTTCTTCAGCACGAAACGCTGGTTCGGCTGCGACGCATCGCCGTTGCCGAGCACTTCGTTCACCGTCTCGCCGTGCGTCGCGGCAACGACGTTGGCGCTGATCTTCAGGCTCGTGCGCCGGTAGGTGTGGACGAGCTTGCCGCTCAGACGCAGCGTGCTGCGCCCGTCGGCATGCACGACGTCGTCCAGCAGCACGACCTCGGCGGCGCTGACGCCGGGCAGCAGCACGTCCTCGCCGACGAGCAGCAGAGGCTGGCCCGCCGTCAGCCCGAGCACCATGCGGTCGAGCTCGATCTGCGTGTCGTTGGCCATCACGTCGCGATCGATCGGCAGGTCGGCCAGCGCGAGGCGCTGGCTCGCGACGTAGGCGGTGCTGGTGCGGAAGCGGAACGGCGCGGTGTACGTCGTCGGCAGCATCACGCCCTGCGCGTCGGCCAGGCGCATGCGCATCGCGCGGCCGGAGATGCCGAAATCGGCGCGCGAGGCCTCGCGCGCGTCGACCACGGTGTAGGCCTCGGCCGCGACGTCGTGCGCATCGATCACCACCCAGCTCGCGCTCGTCACGTTGGGCACCGCGCGCTCGAGGTAGACGCGCGGCGCGATCGGTGCGCCCTGCGAGGTCTCGAAGATGGTGCGCTCGGTGCCGGGCGAGCTGTCTTCCTCGTCCCAGCCGGCCGGATAGGCATCGCCGTGCGTGCTGCTGGTCTTCGGCGGCAGCACCGCCCAGCGCGGCGCGTTGTTGCCGAAGAAGCCGAGCTTCGCGTCGAAGCTGAACGCGCCGGCCGGTGCCGCGCCGAGCGAAGGGCTCGGCGCCGGCGCGGGGGCGCTCGGCGCCGCGGCGATCGTCTGCACCAGCGCGCCGGCGTTCCAGCCCTGGATGCCGATCATCGCCTGCAGCGAGCTCTCCTTCCAGGCCTTCGAGACGATCGCGTTCGAGATCGACGACTGGTTGAAGCCGACGCTCGACACCTGCACGTTCGCGAACAGGAAGTTCGTCTGCATCGCATACGGCACCAGGTACTTGACCGGCGGCTTCGGCGGGGGCGGATCGTCGTTCGGCGGCGGCAGCGGCTCGAGATCGATGCGCACGCGCTTCTGGGCAGGCTCGGCCGCCACCGCGGTGACGCGCAGCACCAGCGTGTCGGTCGTGCCGTCGCTGCTGCGCCGTCCGGCGAACAGCAGCAGGTCGCCGCCGTTCAGCGGGCCCACCCCCTCGGCGCAATAGATGCGGCCGACCTCGAGCGCATCGACCGTGGCATCGATCGCAAGGCTCGCATCGAGGCGGAACAGCTCCGCCGAGGCGCGATTCGCGTGCAGCCCCGCCGTGCCCTCCGGAAAGCTGCCGCCCGCCGCGAGCAGCACCAGGGCCTTGTGCGCGGGCACGCCGGCGCTCGCGTCGACGCCGAGCACCGCCATGTCGGCCGGCCGCACCTGGCGCGGGAAGAGCGCATTCCACTCGGCGCGCGCGACGATCTCGGCGCCGGTCTCGAACACCTGCGGCAGCTTGCCCTGCGGCGGCACGCTCTGCACCGGCGTGCCGAGCGCCAGCGTGCAGACGCCGGGCGCGCCCGGCGCGTCCTCCACCGTGAAGGCGAGATGCACGCCGGCCGCGACGCCCGGCTTCAGCTCGTAGCCGATGGCGCGCGCCAGTTCCAGCACCGAGCGCCGCTCGGTCGCGGTGCGCAGGTAGCCCTCGTTGGCGATGCGCTCCTGGTAGAAGCTCAGCACGTCGGCGACGCAGGCGGCGGCGTCGACGAACGCGACCGTCGGGTCGTCGCTCGCGCGCGTCAGCAGGCGCGTCAGCGGGCGCGGCGCGTCCGCATCGTTCGGGTCGCTGCGCGCCAGCGGCAGGCTCTGCAGCATGCGCGCATAGAAGCCGGGCTGCGTGTCGACGCGGTAGGCGAGCGCGGGCAGGCCCGGGTCGTTGCGCACCGGCGCCGGCTCGGCCAGGCCTTCGCAGCAGCCGCAGGGATCGAGGGCGGAGGCGTCGTCGGCACTCATCGTTTCAGACTCCCGTCGCGACGTCGAAGCGGATGCGGCCGTGCTCGGGCGCATTCGGGTCGTTGTCGAGCCGCGCGATCTCGAGGCGCGCCATCGCGATGCGGCCGTCATCGATCTCGCCTGCCGGGTTGCGCCCGAGGCGCTGGAAGCGCAGCGGCGTCGCGTAGGCCACGCCGGCCACCTGCATCGCGGCGGCGATCACGGCGCTCAGGTACACCGGCTGGCCGAACGTGAAGTTGTCCGGGTGGAAGAAGCCGGTGCCGCCGCCCGGCAGCGCATCGGCGCTGAAGGTCTCGAGCAGGCGGCCTTCGACATCGGCCGCGAAGTAGCCGGGCTTGGTGCACACCTGCAGTTCGAGGTCGAGCGCGACGAAGCTCGGTGCGTCGATCTCGACGTCGTGCCCGGCCATGCGGTAGCGCTCGATGAAGGCCGCGAGATCGGCTTCGAACGCCGGGTCGAGCGCGTCGCTGCCGCGCCGGTCGACCGTGACGAACATCGTGTACCAGGAGCCGGTCCAGCGGCGCGTCGCGACCGCCCGCTGCACGCGCGGCTCGCGCTCGGTGACGGCGGCGTAGTCGGCTTCGGTGACCGCGCGCTCCTGGCGCCGGAACGCCTGCGGCGCATAGAGCCGCGCCTGCGAGACCGGCTGCGGATCGAGCCCGCCGACGGCCGGCAGCGGATTGCGCACGCGCGTGATGCCCGCGAAGGCCACCGCGACATGACCGATCGCCTCCGCGCCGACGTTCCCGGCCAGGCCGTTGCCGGTACGCACGCGCGCCGTCAGGCCCTCGTCCGGCGCGCGGCCGTTCACGCCGTCGCCGAAGCGCAGCACCGCGTGGCCGTCGTTCTCGGTCTCGACGACGAACTCGGCCGCCTCGCCGTCGCTCGCCAGCAGGTCGCGCTGCACCGCCCAGCGCCGGCGATCGCCTTCGCTGCGCACATCGAGCGCGGGCCGCACGTCGGCCAGCTCGCGCAGCAGCGCGGCGGCGGCCGGCGCGCCGGCATCCACCAGTTCCGTCCGGTCGCTGCCGGCGACGCGCACGCGGCCCTGCTGCGTGAGCGGCGCGACGATGGTGCCGTCGAGCGGATAGCGCGGCACGCGGCCGCCGGGCAGCGGCGTCAGCGCTCCGGCGCCCGGCACCGACCCGCCGTGATCGGCGAGCGCGACGTTGCCGGCGGCGCCGGCCAGATCGTCGAACAGCACGCCGCCGATGCGCTTCGAGAGGCAGAGCGCGAACGGCAGCGCGTCTGCATCGTCCCAGGCGATCTCGACGAAGGGCTGGTCGGTCACCGGGTCGCGCCGCGCTGCCGGCACGCCGCGTGCGCCGCCCGGCAATGCCGGTGCCGGCGGATCGACCTGCGTGAGCCGCACCGCGTGGCGCTGCAAGCGGTCGGCATCGACCGGATCGCCGGTGGTGGTGCTGGCGCGCGCCTCGAGGATCAGCACGTCGCCCTCCTGCAGGCGCAGCCGCGCGCTGTCGCTGTCGCGCAGGAACGCGCGGGTGGCGCCCTTGGGCAGGCAGCACTCGTCGTCGCTCCAGGTGTGGAACGGGATCGTGTTGTGCGCGCTGTACAGCGCGAGCGGCGCGAGCAGCTCGAACGGCTGCGCGCCGGCCGCGATCGCGGTCTTCGCGTCGTCGCGCGAAAGTCTCGGGCCGAAGCCCGGCACGCTCGTGACGACCAGCGTGCCGTCGAGGCCGCTGTCCGGATCGCAGCCGGGCAGCACGAAGCCGTCGATCGCCGCGTCGACCTCGAACGCGACCCAGGTGCGCGCATTGCAGCCGTCGTGGAACGGGTAGTCGAGCAGCCGGGTGTGGCGCCGCACCGAGACGCGCTGGCGCGCAGTGCCGAGGTAGGCCTCGGTCGCGACCGCGTCCTGGTAGTACGACAGCTCGTCGCCGCGAAAGGCCACGGCTTCAGCCAGCGTGACCCACAGGTCGGCCGGGTTGCGCTCGCGCCAGCCGGGCATCAGTGTCGCCAGGCGGTCGAGCAGCAGGCGGCGGAAGCTCTGGTAGTCGCGCGCCAGGTAGTCGATCGGTGGCGACTTCGCGAGCAGCGGCGGGCAGGCGTCGTCCGGCTTGCAGTCGAAGTCGCTCGGGCAATCGACCTTGAAGCCGAACTCGACCTGCGCGAGCGCCGGGTCGATGCCGGCCGGCGGCGCGGCAACGCCCGCCGAGGCAACCAGGCGCAGCACGTAGCGCGAGAAATCGCCGGCGCTGGCAACCTCGACCGTCAGCACGTTGCCGGCGAAATGCACGCCGGTGACGGCCGGGTCGCGCACGCGCTCCCCGCCGCGGATCTCGACGTTCGCCTTCGTCAGCGGCAGCGCCGGCACCAGCGCGAGCGGTTGCACGAAGTGCAGCTCGAGGTGGCGCTGGTCGGGCGCGACTTCGAGGAAATGGATGCCGTTCAGGAGCCGCGGCGGGCTCGCAGCGGCGGCATCGCGCAACGCATCGATGCGGCCGGGCGCGCTGCAGACATACTGGGCTGTCATGTGAGCCTCTCGCCGAACGGGTACGTCCGGCGGCCTGTCGCGCGACGCGCCAGGCGCTCAGGCCGTCCGAGCCGCCGCAGGGCGGCTCGGAGCCGCGGCCCTCGCTCCCCCGAGGGGACTGAGTGCCGCGGCTCCAAGTCCGCCTGCGCGGACTTGGACGGCACGAAGGCCAGCCGCGTCTCGCGGCTGCCGCGGGCCGGCTCGGGAGCGGCCCAGCGCTCGGCCCGCGGCGCGCTCGGTGAAACTGGTCGCTTCATGTCGGCACCTTCTGCGTGAAGCTGGCGGTCTTCGAGGCCTGCGTGCGCAGCACCGTGTAGCGCACGCTGACGCTGAGCGTCGAGTCCGCGGCGTCGGCGCTGACCTCGTCGATGCGCAGCAGGTGCCCGAGCCACTGCTGCAGCGCGCCGTGCACCAGCGCCTGCACGGTGGCAGCGAGCTCGATGCTGTTCGGCGCGAACACGAGCTGCATCAGCCCGCAGCCGAAGTCGGGCCGGTTCACGCGCTCGCCGGGCACAGTGAACAGGAGCTGCTCGATCAGCTCGCGCAGGTGCGCATCGTCGTTCTCGGCCTCGGCGCTGCGGCCGCGGCCATCGACGCGATAGGGGAAGGCGACGTTCATGGGCAAGGACCCTCCGCGAGCTCCGTTCGTGCCGAGGAAGCGCGGTTCGCCATGCTCAGCTCCCGATCACCCGCATCTGCGCGACCACCGGCATCAGCGGCGTGCCGGTCGGGGTGCAGATCGCCTGGCTGTCCAGCAGCACGGCCGGCTGGCCGGCGATGAAGACGCGCGTCGCCGCCACCACCCAGGTGGCGCTGACGCAGGGGCCGTTGCCGGCCGGCGGCACGAAGGCGCAGCCGGCCACCAGGTACGGCGCCGCCATCGTCGCGACCGGCTGGCCGGAGACCAGCACGCGCGGGTTCGGCGCGCTCGGCATCGCCTGCCCGCCGTGGCTGCACAGCACGGTGGCGCCGAGGTGGAGCAAGGGGCCGGGCATCGCATGGGCTCCTGGCTAGACCACGGTCAACGCGCCGGCGTTGACCGTCACCGTCGGGCCCGTCATCACGATCGACGCACCCTTGCCGTTCTGGATGTAGATGCCGGTGTCGTTGACGATCAGCGTCGCGCCGGTCGCGCTCTTCAGCATGATCCCGCCGGTCGGCCCCGGCAGGTCGCTGATCGTCAGCCCGTTCTGCAGCGGTGTCTGGAAAGTGATCGCCTGCACGGCGGGCGGCGTCGCCTTCGCCAGCACCGGCACTTCGGCCGCACTGCCCCAGAAGCAGCCGACCCAGATCGGATAGTCCGGATCGCCCTGCTCGAACTCGACCCAGACGCCCGAACCGATCATCGGCAGCGCGACCATGCCGTTCTGGATGCCGGCCACCGGCACGCAGGGCATCGCCCAGGTGGCGGGCAGCAGGCCCGCGACGTCGGGCACCTGCACCATCAGCCGATTGATCTGCATCGGGTCGATGTTGTTGAGCACCAGGCCGCGGTACTTGCCGTAGAACTTTTCACTCACGGGTGCCCCCGCCCGGCGAGTACGCCGATCGACCCCCCAAGGGGATGCGGGCCGGCTTGGGAGCGGCCCGGCGCTCGGCCCGCAATCGACAGGTTGACACAGGGAGTCTCATACCGGCACCCTCGGCGTGATCGACACCAGCCCGTTGCGCGTCAGGTTGAAGCTCTGCTTGAACTCGCCGCGCTTCAAGGTGCTGGTCACGCTCTGCACGTAGTAGAGGCCGTCGTAGGCGATGCCCACGCCGCGCACGCCCACCAGGCCGCGCGCCTTCAGCAGGCGGCCGTAGCGCAGCACGTTCAGGCTGCCGCGGCCGCTCACCGCGTCCTGCGACTTCGCGGCTTCCGCGAGCCCGAGCGAGATCGCCTGCATCGGGTTCAGCTTCGCGGTCTCCTTCATGATCTTCAGGTTCGAGATCGGCGTCGGCAGCGCGCCCAGCGGCGGCTGCAGCGGATTGAGGTTCGGGATCGGGATCGGGATCGGCACCCGCGTGAGCTGGTTCTGGATGAAGACGACCGGCAGCACGCCCTTCGTCGGGTCGAACGAGAAGCTCAGCGACTCGACGTTCGTCAGCGCGTCCATGTCCACGTTCAGCGCCGGCTGCGGCACGCCGATCTTGATCTCGGGCCCGAAGTACGCGACGTTGGCGCCGGGCGCCGGCCCCGGCTCGACGTAGAACACGTAGCCTACCTTGCGCGCCAGCAGCTGGATGTAGGCCAGGTCGGTGCCCTGCTGCGCCGGGATCTTGTCGATCGGGATCTGCACGTCCGGGAACAGGATCGGGATCGGCAGCGGGATCACGCCGAAGGCCGCGTACTTCGCGCACAGCAGCGCGACGCGCGCCTCGACCGGCAGCGCCGGGAACGGCAGGCCGCTGAAGTCCTGCATGTCCATCACCTTGCTCACGTCCTCGCCGGTCACGGTCAGGGTGCCGGGCGCACCCTGGCTGCCCGGCTGCACGTCGACGTTCGTCATCACCCCGTCGAACAGGGGCTGCGGCGATCCGTTCAACGTGACGACCAACATCACGCGCAGCGGCGGCGTCGCCATCGAGGTGTTGGTGCCCGCCGCGATCAGGAAGATCGTGTTCAGCTCCGACTTCGCGGTGATCTGGAACGTCAGCTGAAAGCCGCTCGCGCTGCCGCTGGCGGTGCGCACCTCGACGCTGTCGAGCGCATCCAGCACGACGCGCGGCACCGGGATCGGGACGATCGGCCCGATCAGCAGGCTGAGCTGGATGCCCTTAGCGAGCATCTGCGACTCCGGGTACGCCCTCGGGCAGCGTGATCTCGAGCTGCGCGCCGACGTTCGCGACCAGCGCCTCGGGGGCCATCGCGCCGTTCGCGTCGCAGAGCCGCCACGACTGCTCCGCGTTGTCGAGGTACTGCGCGGCCAGGTTGTCGAGCCGGTCGCCGGCCACCACGGTCACGGTCTGCAGCGGCGCGAAGTTCTCGGGCGGCGGCAGGAAGCGGCGCGTCACGAACACCACGGTGCGGCCGTCGGGCAGCGTCATCTGCGCGGTCGGCAGGCCGTAGTAGCGGCTCGACGGCGCGAACGCCGGCGGCGTCAGCGCGTTGGCTTGCAGGAAGGCTTGTACGGCATCCATATCAGTGATCCAGCGGCCAGCGCGGATCCGGCTCTGCCGGTCCGCTGGTGGCGCCCCCTCGAGGGGGCTGAGCCCGGAGACAAAAGGTCCGGTGGACCTTTTGTGCCTGGCGAAGGGCCGCGCCGCGAGGTCCGGCGCGGCCTGCAAGGCCGCCGAAGGTCCTGCGGGGGTGGTTCATGTCAGCCGATGCTCCCGATGCCCAAGGCCGACAGGCTCACCGGCTGCGCGCGGCCGGCCAAGCGCTCGCGGCCTTGCAGGTAGGTCATGAACAGGCTGCCGCCCTTCGACGAAAAGCCCAGGTCGTCGATCGTCAGCACGCGCAGCCCCAGGCTCACCTTGGCGCGGATCGGGTTCAGCGACGGGTCGAAGGCTTCTTCGGTGATGCCGAACGCGGTGACCTTCACCGGCACGATGCGCTGCTTGCTCCACACGAAGAGCGCCAGCGGCGCCAGCATCGGCGCGATCTCCAGCGTGCCCGAGCTGGCCTCGCGGTCCACTGCGGCGAGCTGCGCCGCGCTCGGCTGCACCAGCGATTCGAGCAGCGCGAGCTGCGGCTGGATGCCGAACTCGCCGGCGCTCGGATTCTGGTCGGGGAACTCGAGCTGGTCGGTGGCGTCGATGTCAGCCTCGAGCGAGATGGTCTCGACCGCCGGGCCCTTGAAGCGCAGCGGCTCCACCCGGTTGCCACCGCTGCCGCCGGCCTCCTGCACCTGCATCTGGCGTCGCAGCGAATCGGCGTTGTATTGCAGCGAGACGATGCGCAGCACCCGTGCGCTGTCGGCGTCCACCAGCACCAGGCCGCCCTTGATCAGCTTCGGCGAGTTGGGAAACGTGGTCATGACTGCCCCTCGCCCGCGGAGTACCGCGGTCGATCCCCCGAGGGGACTGAGTGCCGCGGTTCCAAGTCCGCCTGCGTGGACTTGGACGGCACGAAGGCCAGCCGCGTCTCGCGGCTGGCGCGGGCCGGCCTGGCGAGCTGAGGCCGGACACAGACAGTCCCTGCGGACTGTCTGTGTCTGCCGAAGGCCATCGGCCTCTGGCCGATGGCGGCCCGGCGCTGGGCCCGCAAGAGCAAGATTGGCACCGAGTGTCTCATGTCATCTCCGCTCAGAAGTGCAGCCGCAGCGAGCCGCCGACGTAGCTCGGCTGCGGCGGTGCGCTCGGGTCGGGCGAGCCGAGCGGGCCCTGCACGCCGAAGTTGAACGAGGCCACCGGCACCTCGCGGCACGGCGCACGCACGCGCTCGATCGCGGATTGCAGGCTGGCGGCGGCGCTGACCACGTCGGCATAGCGGGCGGCCGGCGCGAAGGTGCGTTCCAGGTCGCTCGCGTCGGCCGCCGGCGCGGGCGGGTTCTCC
>Ga0105240_10011292_pt1 | contig 12445 bp, 12 predicted proteins | sample KBSC54metaG_FD_80426 | JGI IMG/M metagenome (GOLD analysis project Ga0105240, IMG submission 80426) | Corn rhizosphere microbial communities from Kellogg Biological Station, Michigan, USA - KBS C5-4 metaG | ecosystem: Host-associated > Plants > Roots > Rhizosphere > Soil | place: Michigan, USA... | reverse complement strand
GCGGATGCATGCGCGATCCGGGTGCTCGAGGACGACGAGCTCGTCGTGCACGCCGCCGCAGGCGCGGGCTCCGAGGCAGCGCTCGGCACGCGCAGCCCCTCGTCCTCGTGGCTGTCGGGCGACGTCGTGCAGTCGCGCGCCCCGGTCGTGCTCGAAGACGCCACCGAGGACGCACGTCTGGTCGAGGTCGATCCGATGCTCGCGGCCGGCAACTCGGCGTATCTCGGCGTTCCGCTCGCAGGTCCCGAGGGCGCGCCGCTCGGTGTGCTCGCGGTCTACTGCGAGGAGCCGAGGCCGTGGCGCGAGGAAGAGGTCGAGGCGATGCTCGCGCTCGCGGCGAGCACGTCCGCCGCGATGTCGAACGCCGAGCTCTATCAGCGTGTGGCGCTCGAGAAGGAACGGAGCTTCGCGATCCTCGCGAACATCGCCGACGGGATCGTGGCGGTCGACCGCGAGGGCAAGGTTGTCCTCTGGAATCAGGCCGCCGAGCAGATCACCGGCATCCCGGCGGAGGACGCGCTCGGACGCTCGCCTGCCGATGTGCTGCAGCGCACACTCGAGTCCGGCAGCGACACACCGGTCGGGGACCGGCTCGTCCCCATCGTGCGCGGCCGCGAGGAAGTGTGGCTCTCCGTCACCGAGGCCGTCATGCGCGATCCGGCGGGCGCCGTCGCCGGCCGCATCTTCGCGTTCCGCGACATCTCGTCCGACCGGCTCGTCGAGCAGATGAAGTCCGACTTCGTCTCGACGGTCTCGCACGAGCTGCGCACGCCGCTGACGTCGATCTACGGGTTCGCGGAGACCCTGCTGCGCCAGGACGTCCTGTTCGGGGAGGAGGAGCGGCGCACGTTCCTCGGCTACATCGCGTCGGAGTCACAGCGCTTGACGGGAATCGTCGACGCGCTGCTCAACGTCGCGCGCCTCGACACCGGCGACCTGCAGGTCAATCTCGCGGCCACCGACGTTCGCGACGTCGTCGGCGAGGTCGTGGAGACAGTGCAGGGCGGCGGCGCCGACGGTCATCGTTTCGTCGTCGATCTTCCGGACGAGCCCCTGCCGGCGACCGCCGACCGCGACAAGCTGCGGCAGGTGTGCTCGATACTCCTCGACAATGCGCTTCGTTACTCGCCGGACGGCGGCACCGTTACGGTCGGCGTCGAGCGCAAGGAGGACAGGGTCGAGGTGAGCGTCGCGGACGAAGGGATCGGCATCCCGCAGTCCGACCAGGAGCAGATCTTCCGCAAGTTCTATCGCGGCGCCGACGCGGAGACGCGCGTCGGGCAGGGCGGCACGGGGCTCGGGCTGTTCATCGCGCGCGGGCTCGTGACGGCGATGGGCGGCAGGATCTGGGTCGAGTCGCGCGAAGGCGAGGGATCGACGTTCGCGTTCGAGCTGCCGGCGGTCGGGATTACGCAGGCTCGCTAAGGAGATAGAGGTGAAATCGTGACGAGGGTGCTGGTGATCGACGACGAGGCCCCGATCCGCCTGCTCTGCCGGGTGAATCTCGAGGCGGAGCGGATGGAGGTGCTCGAGGCTGCCGACGGCCCCACCGGCCTCGACGAGGCGCGGGAGCACCGACCCGACGTCATCCTCCTCGACGTGATGATGCCCGGCCTCGACGGCTGGCGTGTCGCGGAGCGGCTGCTCGACGACGAGCGGACGAACGAGATCCCGATCATCTTTCTCACCGCGCGCGCCGAGTTTCGCGACCGGGCGCGCGGCCTCGACATCGGCGGCGTCGACTACGTGACGAAGCCCTTCAATCCGCTCGACCTCGCGCCGCTCGTCCGGCAGCTGCTGGAGCGGATCGAGAAGGGCGAGCGCGACGAGCTGCGGGGCGAGAAGCTCGCCGAGCTCCGCTCGCTGATGGACAGCGACTAGCTCGCGCTAGCTCGCGCGCAGGCGCGCTCGCTGGGTTGAGGAACTTCGCGCACCGGAGAGCGCGGTCTCCGGTGCGCTGCGTGCAGAAGGGCACTGTTGCCCGCCGTGGCGCGGCGCCTTCGGCGCCGGGCCAGGGAGCGGGGAGGAACGGTGAGCTACGCCGCTTCGCGTCGTAGCTCACCGTTAGCTCGCGCGCTGGCGCGCTCGCTTGGTGACGGAACTTCGCGCGCCGGAGAGCGCGGTCTCCGGCGCGCTTCGTGCAGAAGGTCGCTTCTTGCCCGCCGTGGCGCGGCGCCTTCGGCGCCGGGCCAGGGAGCGGGAAGTGGCCGCGAGCTACGCCGCTTCGCGTCGTAGCTCGCGGCTAGCTCGCGCGCAGGCGCGCTCTCCGGTGCGCGAAGTTCCGAAAAGAACGGCGCCGCGAGCGGCGCCCTTCTTTCTCCCGACGACGCCGTGGGGGCGGCGTGCGGTTGCCCTCGAACTCGGTGTTAGCGGCCGGCGAAGTCCGCGGTCACGACGGACGAGCCGCCGTTGCCGAGGAACGTGCCCCGTGAGATGCCGATGCCGATGCGCGTCCAGCCGGCATGCAGGAGATTGGCGCGGTGCTCCGGGCTCGCAAGCCACTCGGCGATGATCGAGCTCGCCGACGCGTACGGGCCGTTGCCCCACGCGAGGTTCTCGCCCGCCACCGGGCCGACGACGTGGAACGCGACCATCCGGCCGTGGAAGTCGCCGTGCGCGAAGAAGTTGCCACGGAGCATCTCGGTCGAGTGCGACCGGGCGGCGCGGACGAGCGTCCTGTCGACCTCGAGCGGCCGAAGCCCGTGCGCGACGCGAGTGTGGTTGACCGCCTGAAGGAGGCTGGTCACGGCGCTGGTGCGGACCGTTGCGCCGGCCGCGGGAGCCAGGGCGAAGACACTGAAAACTACCGCGCAAACACTGAGAACCTGCTTTTTCCCAAACACGAATACGACTTTGACATCAGGTTCTTAGAGTGTCCGTCCCCCTTTTGGGGGAAATCATCGTGCCGTCTGTGCCAAGCCGATGCCTGCGAGAACGACCGCGGCGCCGACGAGCTGGGCCGGCGAGAGCGATTCCCGTAGCCAGGCCCAGGCGACGACGGTCGCGACGACGGGCTCGAGCATCGCCGTCACCCCGGCGCGCGTCGCAGAGACGTGGCGGAGGGCGCCGACGATCAGCGAGAACGGGGCGATCGTCCCGAGCACGACGATCCAGAGGACGAGCGCCCAGACCGGCAGATGGACGCCGCTCAGCGAGCCCTGAAGTGAGACCGTTTGCGCGACGACCCGTCCCGGGAAGCTCCACCAAGGCTGGACGACCGTCCAGAAGAGCGTCGAGAAGCCGAAGCCCCAGGCCATCAGCGAGATCGTGTCGCGCGAGGCGACCTCGCGCTCGGCGAGCAGGAGGTACGTCGCGTACGCGAGCGCACCGAGGAAGGCGTAGAGGACGCCGAGCCCGTCGAGCGCCACGCCGTTCCACAGCTCGACCATGAGCGTCAGGCCCGCGAGCGAAAGGCCGAGCGCCGCCCAGATCCGCCGTCGCACGTGCTCGTGGCCGAAGGCGCGCGCGTAGATCGCGACGAGGAGCGGGCCGAGGTACTGGATGAGCAACGCGATCGCGATCGCGAGCCGATGGATGGCGAGGAAGTAGGTCAGTTGCACGAAGGCCACGCCGATGCAGCCGAAGATCGCGAGCCGCGGCAGCTCGCGTCGTGCCACGCGCAAGGACGACGGCTTGCGCAGCAGTGCGATCAGCACCAGGCCGATGCAGGCGCCGGCGGAGCGTGCCTCCGTCAGGCGCAGCGACGAGAGGCCCGACGACAGCGCCACCTTCGAGACCGTGCCGTTGATCCCGAAGAGGGTGGCCGCGACGAGGACCATGGCGTAGCCGACGAGCGGTTTCCGTGTCACGACCTACACTGCCTCCGACGGGGCGTAGCTCAGCCTGGTAGAGCGCTGCCTTTGGGAGGCAGAAGCCGCAGGTTCGAATCCTGCCGCCCCGATCGGATCTCCTCAGCCAGTGCGGCCGCCACCTTGCGCGCCGCGATGCTTCCCTCGCGCAGCTGACCGCCCAGGGTCGGCGTGAAGCCGACGAACCAGAGACCGGGGAGCGCAGGCTCGCCGTCCGTCCGTTTCGGCAGCCCGCGCGGTTCGAGCACGTCGAGATGTCCGACGAGCCCGTCGAGCCCGGCGCGGAATCCGGTCGCGGCGATCACGACATCCGGCGTGATGTCCGCGCCGTCGGCCAGCAGCACGTCGTCGCCCTCGAAGCCTTCGACGGCGGCGACGACTTCGACGCGCCCGCGCCGTACGGCGTCGACGATGCCCACGTCGAGGATCGGCGTCGTTCCCGTCGAGAGGAAGGAGGTGCGCACGCCGTGCGGCGGGCGCGGAAGTCCCTGTGCCGTCAGGTCGGGAATCGCAACCTTGCGCTGCCACATCGTGAACGGGTCGACCCAGTGCGGCGGCAGCTTTCGGATCGCCATGCCGAGCAGCTGTGCGGGGATGCCGAGCGTGGCGCGGCGCACGATCTGCGGCGGCGTGCGCACGCTGAGCCGCGATCGTGCGGCGCCGCCGTCGACGACGTCGTGCGCTATCTCGGCTCCCGAGTTTCCCGCGCCGACGACGAGGACGTCCTTCCCGCGGTACGGCGCGGGACTGCGGTATTGCGAAGAGTGGACGAGCTCCCCGGTGAACGAGTCGCGGCCCGGCCACGCCGGGACGAACGGCGTGCCGTTGTACCCGGTCGCGACCACGACGTGGTCGGCGTGGATCTCGCCGTCGCTCGTGTGCAGCGTCCACGACGGCTCGATCCGCTCGACCTGGCAATCGACGCGCACGTCGATGTCATGGACTGCCGTGTAGTCGTGGAAGTACTCGATCAGGTCGTCGCGCGCGACCCACCGGCCGTACCGCCGTGGGATGCGCAGCCCGGGCAGTCCGGAGAGCAGGCGCGGCGTGTGCAACCGCAGCCGGTCGTAGCGCTCGCGCCACGCGGCGCCCGGCTCCGGCCCGGCTTCGACGACGAGCGGGCTGAGCCCTTCCCGCTGCAGCAGCGCCGCCGTCGCGAGCCCTGCCGAGCCGGCGCCGACGACCACGATCTCGTACGTCTCCACGCACCGTTCATACCGCATCCGCGGGCTCGCCTCGACCGTTGTGGACGTGATGACCCGCCAGGGGCTCACCCGCGCGACGTCACGGCCGATGCCCGACGAGGCGCCGCTCGACGACGCGCCGCTCGCCTGCCCGAAGCTCCGCGACCTTTCACCCGCCGACTGGAAGGACGTCGTCGTCCGGGCCGGCAAGGGGTTCATGAGCGACAACTGCATGATGCTCGCGTCGGCCCTCGCATACAGCTCGTTCTTCGCGATCCCCTCGGTGCTGATCGTCGCGCTCGGCCTGTTCACGCTCATCGCCGGGCCGGACACGATCACGAGCCTCATGCAGAGCCTGCATGGAGTCATTCCCGGCAAGGCGACGGATCTCCTCGGCGGCTCGCTGAAGCGCGCCAACGCCAACCCGGCGAGCAGCGTCGTCATGACGATCGTCGGTTTCCTGCTCGCCGTCTGGTCGGTCACGGGTGCGATGAACTCGTACATGACCGCGCTCAATCTCACGTATGAGCGAAAGGACAGGCGCTCGTTCGTCACCAAGCGCGTCGTCGCGTTGAAGATGGCCGCGCTGATCGGCTTTGCCTTCGCGCTCATCGCGGCGCTGACGATCTTCGGGCCGGTCGTGGAGCACGCGATCGCGTCGCGCGTCGGGCCGTTCGGCGCCGTGCTGAACTGGCTCTGGTGGATTGCGCAGTGGCCGATCCTGCTCGGCGGGCTGCTCGTCGCATTCGCGGCGCTCCTCTACCTCGGCCCCGACGTGGATCAGCCGAAGTGGGAGTGGTTGACGCCCGGCTCGCTCGTCGCCGCAGTCTTGTGGATCGGCGCCTCCGCTCTGTTCGCGGTCTACACCGCGACGTTCGCCTCGTACAACAAGACCTGGGGCTCGCTGTCGGCGGTGATCGTGATGCTGACGTGGCTCTGGCTGACGGCGATGGCGCTGTTGCTCGGCGCGGAGATCAACGCCGAGGCGCGACGCAGCCTGACCGCGCACAACGAGCGCATCGAGCGGCTCTGACCACGGTGAGCCCGAGGTGGTCCTGAAACCGTAGAGTCCGTCGGATGGCGGACGACGACAAGCGCGACGACAAGAAGCCCGACTACGAGCCGCCACGCGGCGCGGCGACGACGGGCACCTGGAAGGACATCCCGTACACGGCGACGGCGAAGTGGATCGTCCTTCGCAAGAACGAGAAGCCGTCTGCCGAGCTCTTCTCCGTCGCGTACGTCGCCGACAGCGCCGATCTCGACCGTCCCGTCACCTTCGTGTTCAACGGCGGCCCCGGGGCATCGTCTGCATTCCTGCACATGGGCGCCGTCGGGCCGCGGCGCGTCGAGTTTCCGTCGGATGGCTCACTGCCGCGCGTGCCGCCGCGCCTGGTCGACAACGACGAGTCCTGGCTCGGCTTCACCGATCTCGTCTTCGTCGATCCCGTCGGGACCGGCTTCAGCCGCGTCGTCGAGAAGGAGAAGGCGAAGGACGGCGACGAGAAGAAGAAGGGCGAGGAGGACGATCCGAAGGAGTACTTCGGCTACAAGCGGGACCTCCAGTCGCTTTCCGAGTTCATCAGCCGCTGGCTGTCGACGAACGGCCGCTGGGGCTCGCCGGTGTTCATCGCCGGCGAGAGCTACGGCGGGTATCGCGTCGGCAAGCTCGCCCGGACGCTGCAGGAGGAAGCCGGCGTCGGGCTGAACGGGGCGATCCTGATCTCACCGGCGCTCGAGTTCGGCGGGCTGAGCAGCGGCGACTACGACGTGCTCGCCTGGGTGGATCTCGTGCCGACGATGACGGCCGCCGCGGTGCACCACGGGCGCTCGCGCGCGTTCGAGCGCGGCGCGTCGCTCGACTCGTTCCTGCCGGAGGCGGAGGCGTTCGCGACCGGCGACTACGCCGCGTTCCTCACACGCGGGGCGGCGATGCCGGCGGATGAGCGCGAACGGACCCTCACGCGCCTCGCGGATCTGATCGGCCTGCCGGTCGAGTTCGTCACGCGCGGCGAGGGCCGCATCCCGATCACGGTGTTCGCGCGCGAGCTGCTGCGCGACGAGCGCAAGGTCGTCGGGCTGTACGACGCGACGATCACGGCGATCGACCCGTTCCCCGACCGAGAGCCGTTCTCAGGCCCCGACCCGACGCTGTCGGGCATCGGGCCTGCGTACACGGCGGCCGTCAACCGGCAGCTGCTGACCGAGATCGGCGTCGAGACGGATCGCGAGTACATGCTGCTCAGCCTCGAGGTCAACCAGGCGTGGAAGAACGACGAGCCGCTGCACTTCTTCGTGCCGCCGGAGGGCGCGACGGACGACTTCCGGTACGGGATGTCGCTCAACCCGCACATGAAGGCGTTCATCACCAACGGGCGCTACGACATGGTGACGCCGTACTACACGAGCGACCGCACGCGGAACCTGATGCGTCTCGACCCGTCGATGGCCGGACGCCTGACCGTGCAGCACTTCGGCGGTGGCCACATGTTCTATGCGTGGGAGGAGAGCCGGAAGGCGTTCTCCGCCGCGATCGCGGAGTTCTTCGCGGACGCGACCGCGGGCTAGTCGAAGCGCCCGACGAGGGTCGAACTCGTGACTACAGCTTGGAAGGCTGTCGTGTTACCGCTACACCACGGGCGCGCCCAACTAGCGTAGCCTCATGCATCCGTCGCTGGAGGCCGTCGCCCTGGTCCCCGCGCTCGCGCTCTTCTACGCGCTCGTCGTGAAGCCGCGCGGAGCGCGCACCGTCGCGGCCGCCGCGGCGATCGCGCTCATCTTCGCGTCCTTCTTCACGACACTGCAGCCGCTCGCGACGCACACGTTCCTCTGGGCGCACCTGCTGCAGAACGTCGTGCTCGCCGAGTGGGCGCCGGCGCTGCTCGTGCTCGCGATCCCGAGTGACCGCTTCCGCAACGTGCGCATTCCGATGCTGCCCGCGCTCGCGCTCTGGCTGGCGACGTACTTCGCCTGGCATCTGCCGTGGGTCTACGATGCCGCGCTCAGGCGACCGCACTGGCTCCTGCACGTCGAGCACGTGACGTATCTCGTCGCCGGCGTCGCGCTCTGGTGGCCGATCGTCCGCGGCGCGCACAACGCCGGCGCGAAGGCGCTCTATCTCTTTGCGGCGTTCGTCCTCGCGAGCCCGCTCGGGCTCGTGCTCGCGCTGATTCCGAAGCCGATCTACGGCTTCTACGTGCACGCGCCGCGCACGTGGGGGCCGCGGCCGCTCGCGGACCAGCAGATCGCGGGCGTGACGATGGCGCTCGAGCAGGCAGCCGTCTTCTTCGCGGTCTTCGCGCTCTACCTGTCGCGCTTCCTGCAAGAGGAGCAGCGCGACCCGGAGCTCTTCAGCCGAGCGGCGAGATGAGCGCGCGGTACGCGGCGCGCGACGCCGGCTTCGACGCGAGGTCGAACACCGACCCGGGCCTGCCGCCGTAGTACGCGATGAACTCCGTGCGCCGGTGTGTGTGCACGAACCTCGCCATGTCACGAACGAACCCGGCGTCGTCGAAGCCCCAGACGCCCCACTCCGGGAACGCGAACGCCTTGTGCGGATGCGCCTTGTACAGGGCCTGGGCCGCCGCCCAGGTCGCGCCGTGCCCGCGGATGTCATACAGGTCGTCGCCGACGACGTCGACGTACGCGTCGCCCGGGTAATACGCCTGCGCCGAGTTAGCGGGCAGGTTCGGCGCACCGAAGCCCTGCGGGTTCCACACGATGCGCAGCTTCGGCGTCGTGATCGCGAGATCCTGGTGGATTCCCGGAAGTCCGAGCTTCGCGAGCTTCGCGTTGACGTCTGCTTGGACGCCGCCGCGCAAGAGCACCGCGATGCGCGCGAGCGCCTTCCTGTTCCACGCAGTCGTGTATGCGGCGCCGCGCGACGTTCCGTTCTGGTTGTACGCGCACGTCGACTCCCAGTACGCATTCATCTCCGGAAACGGACGCACGTAGAAGCGGTCGCCGCTCCAGTCGTTGATGACGCCGTTGAGCCGGATGAGGAACGCGTCGTTCTGGCCGAGCGCGAGCCCGCGCGGCGTCGCCGTCGGCCGTGCGCCGTACGCGCCCGCATTGAGCGCGAGCAGCGGCACGGGGCCGGAGTTTGCTGCGACCTTCGCGAGCGAGCTCGTCTGCGCGAACGAGACGAACGTGTGGACGATCTGCGTCTGCTGACCGGTCTGGTTCTGGAAACGCGCCGGGTCTCCGTGGAGCCCGAGCAGGATGGCGGCGAGTGCGAGGACGTGCATGACGCACGCCAAGGTAGCGTCGATTTACGCAGGCAGCTCGACGCGTTCGATGACGACGTCCTGACGCGGCTTGTCGCTCGCGTCGGCGTCGACATTCGAGATCGCATCGACGACGTCCATCCCGTTCGTCACCCGCCCGAAGACGGTGTGCTTGCCGTTCAGCCACGGGCACGATTCGGCGGTGACGATGAAGAACTGACTGCCGTTCGTGTTCGGGCCCGCGTTCGCCATCGCGAGCGCGCCGCGGTCGACGCCGTGCTCGTTCTGCTCGTCCTCGAACGTGTAGCCCGGCCCGCCGCGGCCGGTGCCGGTCGGATCGCCGCCCTGGATCATGAAATCGGGGATCACGCGGTGGAAGATGACGCCGTCGTAGAACCCGTCGCGCGCGAGCTTGACGAAGTTGTCGACGGTCTTGGGCGCGTCGTCGTCGTACAGCTCGACGTCGATCGCGCCGTGATTCGTGTGCAGGGTGGCGGTGCTCATGTGCGCAACCTATCCGCGAGCGGCTCGATCGCGCCGGCGGTCGGCGCGAGCTCGCCCGACTCGAGGCCCGCGACGACGTCTCGGAGGAGCGCGAGCCCTTCGCTGTCCTGGTCGACGTCCAGCACGGTGTTCACAGCGGCGAGATGTTCGGAGTCGTCGAACAGCTCGAGCGCCACGGTGTTGCGCTCGCGGGCCGGAACGTACGAGTCGTCGGGCACGCCGACGCGAACGTGGACGACCCGTCCGTCGGGCAGGGTCGCGTCGGCTTGGAGTCCGGCGCGCAGGCTCATGGCCCACCTCGTCGCCGATCTTTATCACTTGAAAACGTGGGACGTCCCGCGTGCAAATATCCTCCTTTGGGTCGATGTGAACCCGGCTTGCAAAGCCGATCTTCACAGGGATGCGCGCCGCACGCGTCTTCCTGGGGATCATCGCCGCCGTCGCGCTGCTCGTTCCGGCTGCGGCGGCGGCGCCCCAGCGTGCGCACGTCTCGCTCTCCCCGCTGGAATCGGGCGTCCTCGTGGACATCAACACCTTCCGGCGTGCGCACCATCTGACGCCGCTCCATCTGAACGTGAAGCTCAGCGCAGCGGCGCTCGCACACACGCAGCAGATGGCGCAGGACGGCTACTTCGCACACGAGTCGGCCGACGGCTCGGCGTTCTGGAAGCGAATCCAGGCCTTCTACGGATCCGGCCCGTGGGCCTACTGGTCGGTCGGCGAGAACCTCCTCTGGTCGTCGCCGGACGTCACGCCGGCGCGGGCGCTGGAGATGTGGCTGAAGAGCCCCGAGCACCGCGCGAACCTCATGAACCCGCGCTGGCGCGAGATCGGTGTCGCGGCCGTCCACGAGGCGGCCGCCCCCGGTGTCTACCAGGGCCTCGACGTCACCATCGTCACCACGGATTTCGGCGTCCGTCGATAGCGGCCTCTACCCTGCGCACACGCGCCGGTAGCTCAGGGGACAGAGCGGCGGACTTCTAATCCGCGGGTCGGAGGTTCGAATCCTCCCCGGCGCATTCGCGGCGTACCGGCGAGTTCCCGCGGAACGACCGCAGAAATACCGGCTCCGCGCAGCCTGCAGCGACCTCGTGATCGGCGGCCGCCGTCCGCCCGGGGGCGATCGCCACCGCGTTCGGGCAGGTGTGGGTGAGCGTCCGTTAGGAGAAGACCTCGGCAAGGCAACCGACCGAGGAGGTTCGTCGATGGGCGAGCGCAAGCTCGAAGGAAAGAAGGTCGCGATTCTCGCGGCCGACATGTTCGAACGCGTCGAGCTCGAGAAGCCGCGCCGGGCGCTCGAGGATGCAGGCGCGACGACCGAAGTGATTTCGATTCACGACGGCGAGATCCAGGGGTTCGACCATTTCGATCCGGCAAAAAAGGTCAAGGTCGACAAGACGGTCGAGGAGGTCTCACCGGACGACTACGACGCGCTGTTCGTCCCCGGCGGCGTCGGCAATCCCGATCAGCTGCGCGGCGACGAGAACGCGGTCGCTTTCGTGCGCGCGATGGTCGAGGCGAAGAAGCCGCTCGCGGTGATCTGTCACGGACCGTGGGTCCTCGTCGAGGCCGGCGTCGTCCGCGGACGCAAGCTGACGTCGTGGCCGACGCTGCAGACCGACATCCGGAACGCGGGCGGCGAATGGGTGGACGAGGAGGTCGTCGTCGACGACGGCATCGTCACGAGTCGCAAACCGGACGACATCCCGGCCTTCAACGGGAAGATGATCGAGGAGTTCTGCGAGGGCCGGCACCCGGCGCGCGCCGTCTAGCGCGGCTACCCTGGTGTGACCTCGCGGTGGCGGTAGCTCAGTTGGTAGAGCTCCGGGTTGTGGTCCCGGTGGTCGCGGGTTCGAGTCCCGTCCGCCACCCTGAAACAGCTCCGAAATCGGCTCCAGAAATGGCGCCGATTTCGTTTCTCCGGGCGTCTCTCGTCGCGCGGCGGTCTAGCTCCGCCCGGCGTCGACGAGCGCGCGCAGGCTTTCGTGCTCTTCGCGGCAGGCGGGGCAGCCGTCGAGGTGGGCGCGCAGTCCCGGGAGCGCCGCATCGGCGTCGTGTCCCGCGAGCTCCAGGTCGACGTAGCGGTCGAGGTGGTCGAAGCACTCGTCGCAGCCGACCTCGCTGCCGGCGGGGCCGAGCAGACGTCCGAGCATCTGTTCGAGCTTGGGCATCTCCATCAGCGATTCTCCTCGAACGAGAGGGTCGGTGCGAGGTCGCGCTGCGCCAGGTACGCGCGGAGGCCGCGCCTCGCGTCGTGCAGTGTCTTGTAGAGGGCGCCGCGACTCGTGTTGAGCCGGTCTGCGAGCACGTCGATCGGGACGCCGTTGACCGCGAGCGCGATCAACACCCGCCGCTGGTGCGGGGTCAGCGCGGCGATTCCGTCCGCCAGTGCAGAGAGAAGCTCGGACTGCTCGGCTGCGCGAGCGGGACTGAGACCGACGCTCGAGAAGATGTCCCACGTCTCTTGCTCGAGCACGATCTCGCGCCCTTGCCACGCGCGTTTGCGCAGCTTGACCGCCGCCTCGAGCAGCGCGAACTTGTAGACCCACGTGGTGAAGCGGCTGTCGCCGCGGAAGTCGTCGAGGCGTGCGAGCACGCTCATCAACGCGTCGTCTGCCGCCTCGAGCGCGATCTCGCCCAGCTCCTCGCCGCGGAGGTGCGGCAGGCCCGGCCGCCGTCGGGCCACCTCGAAGCGCGCGGCGCCGAGGAGCAGTGCATGGAG
>Ga0105240_10011291_pt1 | contig 12447 bp, 12 predicted proteins | sample KBSC54metaG_FD_80426 | JGI IMG/M metagenome (GOLD analysis project Ga0105240, IMG submission 80426) | Corn rhizosphere microbial communities from Kellogg Biological Station, Michigan, USA - KBS C5-4 metaG | ecosystem: Host-associated > Plants > Roots > Rhizosphere > Soil | place: Michigan, USA... | reverse complement strand
TCAGGCCCCCGCGCGCTCCGTCGCATAGGCCTGCGTGCCGAGCGTCAGGAGATCGTCGCCCGGCGCGAGATCGGCCGGGCCGAGATCGGGCAGGTCCGCCAGTCGCGCGTAGAGCGGCGCAAAGTCGGTCTCGACGGTCTGGCGCAGCAGATCCTCGAAGCTGTCGATGACGAAATAGACCTGCTGGTAATCGTCGATCCGGTAGCGGGTGCGCATCACCCGCTCGAGATCGAAGCGGATGCGGTTGGGGCTGGGATCGTCGAGCGCGAACACGCTCTCGCCATGGCTGGAGACGATGCCCGAGCCGAAGATGCGCACGCCCCCCGCCTCGCGCACCAGCCCGAACTCCACCGTGTACCAGTAGAGCCGCGCCAGCTTGTCGAGCGAACCGAAGCCCAGCGAGCGCAGCCCGCCCTGCCCATAAGCCTGCATATAATCGGCGAACACCGGGTCCGCGAGCATGGGCACATGGCCGAACACGTCATGGAAGACGTCCGGCTCCTGCAGATAATCGAGCTGGTCCCGCCGCCGGATGAAGTTGCCGGCGACGAAGCGGCGGTTGGCGAGATGGTCGAAAAAGACGTCGTCCGGCACCAGGCCGGGGACGGCGACCACCTGCCAGCCGGTGGCTTTCATCAGCCGTTCGTTGAGCTCGTCATAATTGGGGATGCCGGGCTTGGAGAGCCTGAGCACGTCGAGCCCGCGCAGGAACGCCTCCGCCGCGCGGCCGGGCAATTGCTTCGACTGGCGGGCGAACAGGATGTCCCAGGTCGCATGGTCCTCGGCCGTGTAGGCGGCCCAATCCTGCGGGATGGTCCAGTCCGCTGCGGCGCCGGCGGGCGGGGTGTCGAGTACATGCTCTGCCAAAACTCTCTCCGTTCGTGCCGAGCGCAGTCGAAGCAGGTGCCCCGAACGCAGCGCCTGCCGCACGTCCTTCGACAAGCTCAGGACGAACGGAAGATGCTATCAGATGATACCAGTTGCAAGCCCTACCCCGCCGCCGCGACGATGGCCAGCCACTCCTCTTCCGTCGCCGTCCGGACGCCCAGATCCTGCGCCTTCCTGAGCTTCGAGCCGGCATCCGCGCCGACCACCAGCAAATCCGTGGATTTGGACAGCGATCCCGCCGCCTTGGCGCCCAGCCGTTCGGCCTGCGCCTTGGCCTCGTCGCGCGAGACGCTGAGGAGCTTGCCGGTGAACACCACCGTCTTGCCGGACACTTCGGAGGCGACGGTATCGACGACGAACATCGGCGGCGTCACCTGCGCCAGCAGATCGTCCCACACCGCGACATTGTGCGGCTCGTGGAAGAAATCGGCGAGCGCATGGCCCACCGCCGATCCGACATTCTCGACCCCGATCGTCTCCGCGATCGCCTTGTCGAGCCGGTTGCGGAAGCGGCCATCGTCCTCGCCCAGCGCGGGGACGGTCGCGTCGCGCAGCGCGATCAGTTCCTCGGCGAGCGCCCGGATGGCGGGCAGCGTCGCATAGCGCTTCAGCAGATCGCGCGCGGTGACGATGCCGACATGGCGGATGCCGAGCCCGAACAGCAGCCGCGCGGCATCGGGCGCGCGCTTGGCCTCGATCGCGGCGAGCAATTTGTCGACCGAGACCTCCTTCCAGCCTTCGCGCCCCAGCAGGTCCTCGCGATGCGCGGCCAGGCGGAAGATGTCGGCCGGCTCCTTGATCCAGCCGAGCTCCAGAAATTCGTCGATGCTCTTCTCGCCCAGCCCCTCGATGTCGAGCGCGCCGCGGCTGACGAAGTGGCGCAACCGCTCGAAGCGCTGGACGGCGCAGATCAGCCCGCCGGTGCAGCGGATGTCGACCTCGCCCTCCTCGCGCACCGCTTCCGATCCGCAGACCGGGCAGTGATCGGGATAGACGAAGACGGGGTAATCAGGGTTCTGGGCTTCGTCGCGGGTCAGCACCTCGACGATCTGCGGGATCACGTCGCCAGCACGCTGGACCACCACCCGATCGCCGGGCCGCGCTCCCAGCCGCGCGATCTCGTCGGCATTGTGCAACGTCGCGTTCGAGACGACGACGCCGCCCACCGTCACCGGCTCCAGCCGCGCCACCGGGGTCAGCTTGCCGGTGCGGCCGACCTGGATGTCGATCGCGCGCAGGATCGTCTGCGCCTTCTCGGCCGGGAATTTGTGCGCGATCGCCCAGCGCGGCGCGCGCGCCACCTGCCCCAGCCGCTGCTGCCAGTCGAGCCGGTCGACCTTGTAGACGACGCCATCGATGTCGAACGGCAGGTCGGCCCGCCCCGCTTCGATGGCGCGGTAATGGGCCAGCGCGGCTTCGGTGGACATGACCCGCACGAGGGCGTCGGCGACCGGCAGGCCGAAGCCCTCGATCGCCTTCATCACGCCGGATTGCGTTTCGGCCGGCACCTCCGACACCTCGCCCCAGCCATGCGCCAGAAAGCGCAGCGGGCGATCGGCCGTCACCTTCGGGTCCTTCTGGCGCAGCGAGCCGGCGGCGGCGTTGCGCGGATTGGCGAAGACGCGCTCGCCCGCCAGCTTCTCGTTGAGCGCGGCGAAATCGGCCTTGGACATATAGACCTCACCGCGCACCTCGAACACATCCGGCGTCATGCCGTGCAGCGTCTGCGGGATGTCGGCGATGGTGCGGACATTGGCGGTGACGTCCTCGCCGATCGTCCCGTCGCCGCGCGTGGCGGCCTGCACCAGCCGGCCCTGCTCGTAGCGCAGCGAACAGGACAGGCCATCGATCTTGGGCTCGGCGGTGAGCGCCACCTCGACATCCTCGGCCAGCGCCAGGAAGCGGCGGACACGCGCCACGAACTCGGCCACATCCTCATCGGCGAAGGCATTGTCGAGGCTGAGCATCGGCTTCGCATGCGCCACCTTGGCGAGGTGGCCGCCCGGCGCGGCGCCGACCAGCTTCGAGGGCGAATCCGCGCGGATCAGGGCCGGGTATCGCTCCTCCAGTGCCTTGTTCTCGCGCATCAGCGCATCATAGTCGGCGTCGCTGATTTCCGGCGCATCCTGATCGTGATAGAGCCGGTTGTGCCGCGCGATCTCGGCGGCGAGGAAGGCGAGGCGGTCGGCGGCTTCGGACTCGGTGATCGCGGTCATGGCCGCAATCCCTATCCGTTCGGACCGGGCTTGTGGAAGCCCCGACATGCCCCCCCTCGTCATCCCGGCGGAGGCCGGGATCCATTCGCGCAGCGCCCGCTATATCCCGGTGGCATGGCCCCAGCGCGACGCCAGGCCATCAGCGAAGCGCTGAATGGATCCTGACCTTCGTCAGGATGACGGATGACCCGATCATCAACCGCCCGGAAGCAGGAGCGAGCCATCCCCATAGCTGTAGAAGCGATAGCCCGCCGCGATGGCATGGGCATAGGCCGCCTGCATCGTCTCCAGCCCCATCAGCGCCGACACCAGCATGAACAGTGTGGACTTGGGCAGGTGGAAATTGGTCACCAGCCCGTCGATCGCGCGGAAGCGATAGCCCGGGGTGATGAAGATCGCGGTATCCCCCTCGAAGGGCGCGATCGTGCCATCCCCGCGTGCCGCGCTTTCGAGCAGGCGCAGGCTGGTGGTGCCCGCCGCGATCAGGCGCCCGCCCCGCGCTTTCACCGCATTGAGGCGATCGGCGGTGGCGGCATCGATGCGGCCCCATTCGGCGTGCATCCGGTGATCGTCGGTGTCGTCCGCCTTGACCGGCAGGAAGGTGCCCGCGCCGACGTGCAGGGTCAGCGTCTCATGGCCGACGCCCGTCGCCGCCAGTCGCCCCATCAGGCGCGGGGTGAAGTGCAGCGAGGCGGTCGGCGCCGCGACCGCGCCGGGGCGCGCCGCGAACATGGTCTGGTAATCCTCGGCGTCGCGCGCATCGGTGGGCCGCTTGCCGGCGATATAGGGCGGCAACGGCATGCGCCCGGCCCGTTCCAGCAGCAATTCGACCGGCTCGTCCCCGGCAAAACTCAACCGCCAGCTGCCGTCCGCGCCGCGATCGGAGGCCGTCGCGGAGACGCCTTCGCCGAAATCGACGCTGTCGCCGTCGTGCAGCCGCTTGGCGTTGCGGATGAAGGCCCGCCAGTCGCGCGGCCCCTCGCGCTTGTGCAGGGTCGCGCCGATCTTCGCGTCGCCGCGCCGGCCTTCCAATTGTGCCGGGATGACGCGGGTATCGTTGAACACCAGGCAATCGCCCGGCCGCAGCATGTCGGCGAGATCGAGCATCGCGCGATCGGCCAGCCCGTCGGGGCGCACCACCAGCATCCGCGCCGAATCGCGCGGGCTCGCCGGGCGGAGCGCGATGCGATCGGCCGGCAGATCGAAATCGAAGAGATCGACGCGCATCTTACTTCATCCTCCCCATCGCGATGGGGAGGATCCGGTCCTTACTGGGGCGTCCCTTGCGGCGTGCCCTGCGGCGGGATCGCCGACTGGCCCATCGCACCCGAGGGCAACGTCGCCGGGGCCTGCACGGCAGGCGCCACGGGGGGCAGCGCCGGGGGCGGCGTGTTGACGTTGGGATCGTCGCCCATGATCGCGCGGACGATCCGGGTCGGGTTCGCCGGCGGCTCGCCGCGCTGGATCGCATCGACATATTGCATGCCGGAGACGACGCGGCCGAACACCGTATAATGGTTGTCCAGCTTCAGGTTGGGCATGAACATGATGTAGAACTGGCTGTTGGCGCTGTTCACGTCATTGGCGCGCGCCGCCGCGACCGAGCCGCGCACGTGCGGCAGATCGTTGAACTCGGCCGGCACGTCAGGCAACGTCGAGCCGCCCTCGCCCGTGCCCTTGGGATCGCCGCCCTGCGCCATGAACCCGTCGATCACGCGGTGGAAATTCAGCCCGTTATAGAATCCCTGGGCGGTCAGCGCGCGGATGCGCTCCACCATCTTGGGCGCCTTGTCCGGCCGCAGCTGGACGACCACCCGGCCACCGTCCGAGAGATCGAGATCCCAGGTGTTGGCGGGCGTGATCGCCGGCGGCAGGAAATCCTTGAGATTGGTCGCGGCGACCTGGTCGGCGGCGCGGATCCGGACCTTCTTGGCCTTATGCTTCGCATCGGCCGGGCCACTGAGCACCAGGGCGGTCGTAAGAATGAGGGCGGCAGCAAGTTTCATAGGTCGGCCGGGCTCCGGGATACGGCGAGCGTTGTTCATGGGATGCACCTAGCTGATGCGGCGGCGCTTTCCTATCGCTGAACGCGAAGCGCGGGATCGCCCTTCACGCCGAGGCGCTGGACACGCTCCTCCACCTCGACGGCGATCGTCTTGGGCACGAAGGCGCCGATCTCGCCGCCATACATCGCGATTTCCTTGACGAGGCGCGACGCGATCGGCTGGAGCGCGACGTCGGCCATCAGGAACACCGTCTCGATCCGGCGATCGAGCTGCTGGTTCATGCCCGCCATCTGATATTCATATTCGAAATCGGCGACGGCGCGCAGCCCGCGCACGATCACCGAGGCGCCGCGCGAGCGGGCGAAATGGATCAGCAGGCTGTCGAAGGCGACGACCTCGATCTCGGCCTTGCCCAGTTGCCCCGTCTCGCGGCGGACCATGGCCAGCCGCTCGTCCAGCGTGAACATCGGCGATTTGGACGGATTGGTGGTGACGCCGATCACCAGACGATCGACCAGCGCGGTGGCGCGGCGGATGATGTCCATATGGCCGAGAGTCACCGGATCGAAGGTGCCCGGATAGATGCCGATCCGCTCGCTCATGGCCCGCCCCTCAATGATCCCGTTCGACGACGTAGCGCGCGATGGCGCGCAACAGATCGGCTTCCGTGCCGAAGGACGCCAGATGCGCGATCGCCTGATCGATCAGCATCCGCGCCTGCGCCCGCGCCCGCTCCACGCCGAGCAGCGAGACGAAGGTCGCCTTGCCGGCATCCGCGTCCTTGCCCGTCGCCTTGCCGACCACTGCCGCATCGCCCTCGACGTCAAGCAGATCGTCGGCGATCTGGAAGGCGAGGCCGATGTCGCGGGCATAAGCGCGCAGGCCCCGGCGGCCTTCCGGCGGCACGCGGCCGAGGATCGCGCCGGCTTCCAGGCAGAAGCCGATCAGCGCGCCGGTCTTGAGCTGCTGGAGGCGGGTCGTGGTCGTCAGGTCGAAGCTGGTTTCCTCGGCGACGAGGTCCATCATCTGGCCGCCGGCCATCCCGCTCGGCCCGCTCGCCTTCGCCAGTTCCAGCGCCAGCTCGGCCCGGACGAAGGGATCGGCGTGGGTCTCGGGATCGGCGACGATCTCGAAGGCCAGAGCGTGGAGCGCATCCCCCGCCAGCACCGCGATCGCCTCGTCCCACTGCTTGTGGACGGTGGGCTTGCCGCGCCGCAGGTCGTCATCGTCCATGCAGGGCATGTCGTCGTGGACGAGGCTGTAGACGTGCAGCGCCTCGATCGCGAGGCCGGTGCGCAGCGCGCTGGTGCGGCTGACGTTGAAGAGATTGGCCGACGCGAACACCAGCAGCGGCCGCAGCCGCTTGCCGCCGCCGATCGCGGCATGGCGCATCGCCTCGTAGAGCACGGCGCGGGGATCGTCCGGCACGCTCAGCACCTGATCGAATAGTTCGTCGATCTCGGCTGCGACGGACTGCATCGCATCGGCGAGGGAGAAGGAAACGGGGCTCACCATCGGATCACTCGGCATCGAAGGGCCGCAGGCTGGCGGGTACGCCATCGCCGCCCAGCTGGATCTGATCGATCTTCGCCTGCGCGCTCTTGAGGCGCTGCTCGCACTGGGACCGGAGCCTGTCGCCTTCCTGGTAGAGCTGAATCGAATTTTCGAGCGATTCCTCGCCGCTTTCCAGCCGGCGGACGATCTCCTCCAGCCGTTTCAGCGCGTCCTCGAAACTCAGTTCGGCGATTGCATCGTCTGCCATGGGGCGCTTGTGGTCCGGGGGGAAGGAAGGGTCAAGGCTGCGAAGAAAGAAGGACAGGGCTTCGATAAGCCTAGCCCGAACGGAGAGAGGTTATGCCCAAACCGTTCGGGCCGAGCCTGTCGAAGCGCTGCCCTTATTCTTTCGCGAAGGTCTTTCCGAGAGCCTCAGCGCTTGAACGGATCGACCACACCCTCGGGCAGCTGGTAGCTGGGGCGCGGCGCCGCGTCCTCGCCGTCCTCCTCCACCGGGCTAGTGACCGCCGGGCGATGCGCGGCATCACGCTGGGCGCGCAATTCCTCGATCAGCGCGGCGCGGTCACCCGAGAGACGCTCGTCGACCGGCGCCTCGATGCCCGCCGCCTTGGCCGCCTTGGTGATCGCCGCATCCAGCTCGCGCTGCGAGCAGAGGCCGAGTGTCACCGGGTCCTTCGGGGTGATGTTGGCGATGTTCCAGTGGGTACGGTCGCGGATCGCGGCGATGGTGGTGCGCGTCGTGCCGATCAGCTTGCCGATCGCGCCGTCCGACACCTCGGGATGATTGCGGATGATCCAGGCAATGCCGTCCGGCTTGTCCTGCCGTTTGGAAACCGGCGTGTAGCGCGGCCCCTTGGTGCGGCGCGCCTGCTCCGGTCCCTTGGCCATCTGCAGCTTGTAGTTCGCATTGGCCTGGCCCTTCTCGATCTCGTCCAGGCTGAGTTCGTGGGCGCGCACCGGATCGCGGCCGGTCAGCTTGGTGCCGGCGGTGTCGTCGGCGATCGCCTGGACTTCCAGGATGTGGAGGCCGCAGAATTCGGCGATCTGCTGAAAGCTCAGCGACGTATTGTCGACCAGCCAGGACGCTGTCGCATGGGGCATGAGGGGCTGGGCCACAGGTCACTCTCCGAGCAGATAAAGAAAGGGCCGCCCAACGCGGGGCGGCCGATGTATCACGCGAATGTAATGCCTGGCGCCGGATCGGGCAAGCGCTTCCGCACAAACGAAGCCCGGCCGCCCCATCGGAGCGGCCGGGCCGTCGTGGCGGCTTATTGCGGCGTACCGGTGCTGACCGTCGTGGTGGTCCGCTCGGCGACCGCCGTGCCCGTCGTGGCCGGACGGCGCACGACCTTGTGGACGACCCGATGCGTCGGGCTCGTGGTCTTCTCGGTCGTGGTGGTCACGACCGTCGGAGGCTGGTTGCGCGCGGCATCCAGATTCTCCTGTGCGGCCGCGGCCTGGGCGGCCGAAGCCTGCGCCGCGGCGCTGGCGTTGTCGGCGCGCGCATTGGCGTCGGCGATGCGCTGCTGGGCGTCGTTCTGGGCGTCGGCCGCATCCTGCTGGGCCTGCTGGGCCTGGGCGTTGGCATCGGCGACCCGCGACGCGGCGGCGTCATTCTGGGCGCGATGCGCCTCGCCCACCGCCGTGTCGGCCAACTGGCCGGCATGGATCGCGTCGGCGATCGCCTCGTCCTTGTTGCCGTTCGCGAGATTTTCCTTCGCGACGTTCAGCGCGGCCTGCGCATTGGCGACCATGGCGGGCGTGTTGCCGCTGGCGCCGATCTTGTTGGCCGTGTCGATCTTCGATTGCGCCGCCGCAATCTCCGCATGCGCACGATCAGCTTTCCCCCAGCCGGCGTGCGCGGGCACCACGGCAAAAGCCAGAAGCGCCGAAACAGAAGCCCCCCGCATCATCATAGCAAAGCGGGTCATGACCATACCTCCTTGTCCATAATTGGTCGGCCGCCGAACGAATGCTTGGGAGGCGTGGTTCCTTAATTTATGTTGTGTTCAGCTTGTGGGCGAAAAGACGGCAGACCCAGCGCTGTCAGGCATCGATCGAAATATGGCCGGGAAACGCGGAAATCCGCTCGATCCAGGCCTGCACGGCGGGTCGGTGCGCCAGATCGAAGCCTCCCTCCTCCGCGACGTGGGTGTAGGCGAAGAGCGCCACGTCGGCGAGGGTGAAGCGATCCGCGACAAACCAGGGGCGATCGCGCAGATGCGCCTCCATCAGATCGAGCGCCGCGTCGCCGCCGGCCCGCTTGGCCGGGATCAGCGCCTTCTGGATGTCGCTGAGGCTCTCCTCGCCGGCGAAGGCCAGCCAGAAGCGCAGGGTCGCGACATTGGGCTCGTGATTATATTGCTCGAAATTCATCCACCGCAGCATGTCGGCGCGATCGAACCGGTCCTCCGGAATCAGCGGCGATCCCTCGGCGAGATAGAAGCAGGCCGCGCCGCTCTCGGGCAAGTACCGGTCGCCGATCTGGAGGACGGGGATGCGGCCATTGGCGTTGACGTCGCGCAGGAATCCGGGCGTCCGCGTCTCGCCCTTCAGGATATCGTAGCCGCGCCGCTCCAGCGGGAGGCCGAGATGGGCCGCCACGAGCCGGATCTTGTAGCAATTCCCCGATGGCGGATATTCGTGCAGCGTCAGCTTGGTCATATGCCTTCCCCCCTATCGTTCGCTTCGAGCGAAGGGCCGAGCGCAATCGAGACCCGTAGTCGAGAAGGCGTGGCGGTTCTCGACGGGCGCGTCTCGACTGCGCTCGACGCCGCGCGAACCGAACGGCTAGAGATGAGACGATAGACAGGCAACGCGAAAGCCGCCCGCGATCGATAAGCGTCGCTTATCCTTCGACGGTCAGCACGATCTTGCCGACATGATCCCCGCCGTCCATGCGCGCATGCGCGCTGGCCGCCTCGGCGAGCGGAAAGGTCGCGTCGATGACGGGCCGGAGCCGGCCGTCGGCGACATGCGGCCACACCTCGCGCCGCAATTCGTCCGCCACCAATGCCTTGAACGCCAGATCGCGCGCCCGCAGCGTCGAGCCGCTCAACGTCAGCCGGCGCAGCATGATGTCGACCAGGCTCACCGTCGCCTTGGCGCCCCCCTGCACCGCGATGGTGACGTGCCGCCCTTCCTCGGCAAGGCATTTGAGGTTGCGCGGCACATAGTCGCCGCCGATCATGTCGAGCACCGCCTGGCAGCCCTTGCCGCCGGTGATGCGCTTCACCTCCTCGACGAAATCGGCCGTCTTGTAGTTGATCGCATGCCCCGCGCCGATCTCCAGCGCGCGGGCGCATTTGTCGTCGGATCCGCAGGTGACGATCACGGTCAGCTCGAACAGCCGGCCCAGCAGGATCGCCATCGTGCCGATGCCCGACGTGCCGCCATGGACCAGCACGGTGTCGCCCTCGATCGCATAGGCGCGCTCGAACAGGTTGCTCCACACCGTGAACAGCGTCTCCGGGATCGCCGCCGCCTCGACCATCGAGAGCGCGGGCGGCACAAGCAAGCACTGGCCGGCGGGCGCCACGCAATATTCGGCATAGCCCCCGCCCGCGACCAGCGCGCAGACCTTCTGCCCGATCATCGAGGCATCCGCCCCCTCGCCCGCCGCGACCACCGTGCCGGCGATCTCCAGCCCGAGGATCGAGGGCGCGCCGGGCGGCGGCGGGTACATGTCCTTGCGCTGCATGACGTCGGGGCGATTCACGCCCGCCGCCGCCACCTTGACGAGATAGTCGCCCGCGCCGGCCCTGGGCACCGGTCTCTCGACCGGCGCCAGCACCTCCGGCCCGCCGGCCTCCTCGGGATCGATCGCAAGCATCGTTGTGGGCAGGTCGGCCAACTTATCCCCCGTTTTGCGCCGGTCCGGCGGCTGCCGTTATTGACAGAGCCTCGCCGAGGGTCAACGATCCAGATCATGAGCCAGGACGATGACCTGCCCCGCCGCGCCGACGATCCCGTCGCCGCGCTGGCGCGCCAGGATCTCGATCCCCTCTCGGTCGAGGAACTGCAGGCCCGCGTCGCCGGGCTGGAATCCGAGATAGCGCGCGTTCGACGAAAGATTGAAGGCGCCGTTAACCATCGCGCAACCGCGGACGCCTTATTCAAGCGATGAGGACAGCCCGCTCCCCGAGCGGCGATCGCATCCGACCCCGCTTGGGAGAGGGCATCCTTGATGAAACGGTTTCGTCACCCGACATAGCGGGAACGGCGCTCCGCTTCGTCGGGCCGCCGCCTAGGAGTTGATACGACCATGCCGTCTTTCGCCCGAGAGCTAGAAACCACCCTCCACAACGCGCTGGCCGCGGCCAGCACGCGCAAGCACGAATATGCCACGCTGGAGCATCTCCTCCTCGCCCTGATCGGCGACGAGCATGCCGCGCAGGTGATGGCCGGCTGCGGCGTGGAGATGGCGGAACTCAAGGAAGCCGTGACGCACTATCTCGACACCGAGCTGGATGCGCTCAAGACCGATACAGAGACCGATCCTTCACCGACGAGCGGCTTTCAGCGCGTGATCCAGCGCGCGATCCTGCACGTCCAGTCCTCGGGCCGCGAGGAGGTGACCGGCGCCAACGTGCTGGTCGCCCTGTTCAGCGAGCGCGAGAGCTACGCTGTCTATTTCCTGCAGCAGCAGGATATGACCCGCCTCGATGCCGTGAGCTTCATCAGCCACGGGGTCGGCAAGGGTGGCCAGCCGACGGAGACCCGCGAGGTGAAGGGCAACGAGGAAGACAAGGCGCAGAAGGCCGAGCCCAAGCAGAAGGGCGACAGCGCGCTCAAGCAGTTCACCGTCAACCTCAACGAGAAGGCGAAGGAAGGCCGCGTTGATCCGCTGATCGGCCGCCATGCCGAGGTGGACCGGACGATCCAGATCCTCTGCCGCCGCTCGAAGAACAACCCGCTCTACGTGGGCGATCCGGGCGTCGGCAAGACCGCCATCGCGGAAGGCCTGGCGCGCAAGATCATCGAGGGCGCCGTGCCCGAGGTGCTCAAGCCCGCCGTGATCTACTCGCTCGACATGGGGGCGCTGCTCGCCGGCACGCGCTATCGCGGTGATTTCGAGGAGCGGCTGAAGCAGGTCGTCTCCGAGCTGGAGAAGCTTCCGCACGCGGTGCTGTTCATCGACGAGATCCACACCGTGATCGGCGCCGGGGCGACCTCCGGCGGCGCGATGGATGCGTCCAACCTGCTCAAGCCGGCTTTGTCGGGCGGCCAGATCCGCTGCATCGGATCGACCACCTACAAGGAATTCCGCAACCATTTCGAGAAGGATCGGGCGCTGCTCCGGCGCTTCCAGAAGATCGACGTCAACGAGCCGTCGGTCGAGGACACGATCAAGATCCTCGCCGGGCTGCGGCCTTCGTTCGAGGCGCATCACCATCTGAAATACACGGTGGATGCGGTGAAGACGGCGGTCGAGCTTTCGGCCCGCTACATCAATGACCGCAAGCTGCCCGACAAGGCGATCGACGTGATCGACGAGGCGGGCGCGATGCAGATGCTGCTGCCCGAAAGCCGCCGCAAGAAGGTGATCGGCCCGAAGGAGATCGAGGCGGTGATCGCCACGATGGCCCGCATCCCCCCGAAATCGGTCTCGGCCGACGACAAGACGGTGCTGGCCAGCCTGGAGACCGATCTCAAGCGCGTCGTGTTCGGGCAGGACAAGGCGATCGAGGTGCTGTCCTCGGCGATCAAGCTCAGCCGCGCCGGCCTGCGCGAGCCGAACAAGCCGATCGGCAACTATCTCTTCTCCGGCCCCACCGGCGTCGGCAAGACGGAGGTGGCGCGCCAGCTCGCCGAGATCCTGG
>Ga0105240_10011290_pt1 | contig 12448 bp, 13 predicted proteins | sample KBSC54metaG_FD_80426 | JGI IMG/M metagenome (GOLD analysis project Ga0105240, IMG submission 80426) | Corn rhizosphere microbial communities from Kellogg Biological Station, Michigan, USA - KBS C5-4 metaG | ecosystem: Host-associated > Plants > Roots > Rhizosphere > Soil | place: Michigan, USA... | reverse complement strand
CGCGCCGCCCCGCAAGGGTCCGCCGTGGCCCTTCCGGACTGGGCGCGGCGGCTGGCGCCGGCGGAGGGGGCGCAGTCACGCTACGCCTCGCCCTCTCACCTCTCCGAGACCGCCCGCGCCCCCGCGCCGTCGCCGCTGGCGCGGCTGGGCGGCCTCGGCCGCTACCGGCGGGGCGACATCGTGCACCGGCTGCTGCAGTTCCTGCCCGACGTCGCGCCGGCCGAGCGGGACATGGCGGCGCGGCGGTTGCTGGCGCGGGAACTCGACCTCACATACGAGCAGCAGGGCGAGATGATCGCTGCGGCCCTGACGGTGCTGGACGATGCCCGGTTCGCGGCGGTGTTCGGCCCCGGCTCGCGGGCCGAGGTGGCGCTCGCTGGCAGGGCCGCGACCCTGCCGCCGGGCCTTGCCGTCTCGGGGCGGGTGGACCGGCTGCTGGTGGAGGGCGGGCGGGTGCTGGTGGCCGATTTCAAGACCAACCGCCCGGCGCCCGATCGCATCGAGGACGCCGATCCTGCCTATGTGCTGCAGATGGCCGTGTACTGGGCGGTATTGCGCGAGATCTTCCCCAAGCGGGCGGTGGAGGCGGCGCTGGTCTGGACCGATGGACCGAAGCTGATGCCCGTTCCAGAGAATCTGATGGCCGCCGCCCTGGACGCGGCGCGCGCTTCCGGTTGATCTTCCAGGGCGGGCGCCTAAATGGATGCGCCACAGAGGCGCGCGAAATTACGCTGGCGCCGCAAGGAGTTCTCACATGGCCACTGTCACGGTCACCGACCAGACCTTCGAACAGGACGTGCTCAAGGCCGAAGGGCCGGTGCTGGTGGATTTCTGGGCCGAATGGTGCGGGCCCTGCAAGCAGATCGCCCCGGCGCTCGACCAGATCTCCGAGCAGCTGGCCGGCCACGTGACCGTCGCCAAGGTCAACATCGAGGACAGCCCGGCCACCCCCTCGCGATACGGCGTGCGCGGCATCCCGACCATGATGCTGTTCAAGGACGGCCACATGGCCTCGATGAAGGTCGGCGCCATGCCGAAGCAGAAGATCCTGGAGTGGCTGGCGGAGACCGGCGTGGCCGCGGCGGCGGCCTGACGGAATCGATCAGGGCCTTGGGGCCCACGGATTGATGAACGCGACGCCCGTGGGCGCGAAATCGCCGATGTTGCGGGTGGCGATCGTCAGGCCGTGGGTCATGGCCGTCGCCGCGATCAACGCATCGCGATCGGGACGTGCATTCGGCACATGCAGGGCAGCGCAGCGCAAGGCAGTTCGCATATCAACGTCGAGGATGCGGCCGTCGAAATTGCGTAAGAGGCTCTCGAGCCAAGTCCGAAGGATCGCGCCTTGCCTTGCGTCCCGACGTTCGATGCGCAGGACGCCGACCTCCAACTCCATGGCTGTGACGACGGACATGTAAAGTTCATCGGCGTGGACGGAGTTGGCCCATTCGAGAAGCGCGCGGTCGGCAAGGCGAGGTCGGCGAAGCTCCGATACGACGTTCGTATCGACCAGGAACATCAGTCGAAGTCGACGGGCCGAATAACGTCATCGAACAGCCGCGGCGGTTCGAATTCGAAGTCCTGGTCTCCAGACCCTGCAAGCGCCTCGGCAAGGCTCATCCGGGGTTTGGCCAGCCGTTGGTAGTCTTCATACGACAGCAGCACGTTCGCCGGCCGGCCTCGGTCCGTGATAATGACGGGGCCCTTCTCTGCAGCCTTCTTCGCCTTGCCGACGTCCTGATTGAACTGTCGGCTGGTGAAAGTCGTCGTGATCATCCGGTGTTTCCGCTTGTAGCAACGTTGCTACAATAGGAGAGCGAGACGTCCGCGGCAAGCGGCGCCCGCTGCGGATTGTCAGGTCGGCCAGGTTTCCGGGGTCAGCGACAGCACATCGCCCACGAAGTGGAGCGAGCCGCAGATGATCACGTGCGGGGCCGGACCTGGCTCGGCGAGGGCGCGGTCCAGGGCTGCTTCGACGCCGTCGGCGACCTGGGCGTCCAGGCCGGCGGCGCGGGCGGCTTCGGCCAGCGCCTCCGGAGGCGTGGCCGTGGTCGACTCGAACGCGGTGGTGAAGACTTTCGGCGCCAACTCCGCGAAGTAGGGGAAGAAGGCGCTGGCGTCCTTGCGGCCCAGCATGCCGACGATCAGGGTCACCGGCCGGCCGTCGCGGGCGGCCAGGCGCGTCGCGGCCTCCGCCAGGGCCGCGCCGGCGTGGGGATTGTGGGCGCCGTCGAGCCAGAGATCGGCGCCGCGAGCGCGGGCCTTGGCGGCCAGAGGGCCCCTGGTCAGAGGCTGGAAGCGGCCCGGCCAGACCGCGCTGGCGACGCCCCGGCCGATGGCGGCGTCGTCGATGCGCGGATCGTCCAGGGTCAGGATGGCGGCGACGGCGAGGCCGGCGTTGGCGAACTGGTGCGGGCCGATCAGGGCGGGCGGCGGCAGGTCGAGCAGACGCTCGCCGAACTGCACCGCCAGACGCCCGTGCGATTCATAGGCGTCGAAGTCGCGGCCCATTACCGTCATCGGGGCCGACAGCGACACGGCCTCGTCCTCGATCACGTCCAGGGCTTCGTCTTCCTGCCGCGCAACGACCACCGGCCGGCCACGCTTGATGATGCCGGCCTTCTCCCAGGCGATACGGGAGAGCTCCGGCCCCAGGATCTCCAGGTGATCGAGCGCCACCGGGGTGATCACCGAGACGGCGGGCGCCTCGAAGACGTTGGTGGCGTCGTAGCGGCCGCCCAGCCCCACCTCGACCACACAGAGATCGGCCGGCGTGGTGGCGAAGGCCTGGATGGCCAGGCAGGCGGTGATCTCGTGGAAGCTGATCGGCTGGCCCTGGTTGGCCGCCTCGACCACGTCGGCCAGGGCCTGGAACTGGTCGTCGGTGATCAGCGTCCCGGCGATCCGGATGCGCTCGGCGAACCGCACCAGGTGCGGCGAGGTCAGTACATGGACCTTGAGGCCGGCGGCCTCGGCGATGGCGCGCAGGTCGGCGCAGGTGGAGCCCTTGCCGTTGGTGCCGGCGACGTGGATCACCGGCGGCAGCCGCCGCTCGGGATGATCGAGGGCCGCCAGCAACCGCTCGACCCGCCCGGTGGAGAAGTCGATCAGCGAGGGATGCAGCGCGCGGAGCCGCGCCACCGTCACGTCCGACGCCCGGAGCGCGTCGTAGTCGGGCCGTGTCGGGGACGTCGTCAGGGAGTGGGGCTCAGGCGGCGAAGAGGCGGGCGCGCCCCATCATCAGGGTGCGCAGGATCGAGCCCAGCACCTCCGGCAACTCGGCGCGGGGGACGACCCGGTCGACCATGCCGCGCTCGACCAGGAACTCGGCGGTCTGGAAGCCGGGCGGCAGGATCTCGCGGATGGTCTGCTCGATCACCCGGCGGCCGGCGAAGCCCAGGGTGGCGGCCGGCTCGGCCAGGTGGACGTCGCCCAGCATCGCGTAGGAGGCCAGCGCCCCGCCGGTGGTCGGGTCGGTGAGCACCACCACGTAGGGCAGCTTCTGGTCGCGCAGCTTCTGGATCGCCACGGTGGTGCGGGCCATCTGCATCAGCGAGATGGCGCCTTCCTGCATGCGCATGCCGCCGGAGGCGGTGAAGGCCACGAACGGGCACTTGCGGCGCACCGCCTCGTCCACGGCGGCCAGGAAGCCTTCGCCGGCCGCCGCGCCCATGGAGCCGCCCAGGAAGGCGAAGTCCTGGACCAGGGCCACGGCGTCGAGGCCGCCGATCTGGCCGACGGCGGCGGCCATAGCGTCCTGCTCGCCGGTGTTCTTGCGGGCGTTGGCCAGGCTCTCCTTGTACGGCTTGCCGTAGGTGAAGTGCAGCGGGTCGTCGGCGGCGCCGGGCAGCGGCAGGTTCGTGAACCTGCCGTCGTCGAAGGTGTAGGCGAAGCGCAGCGGCGGGCGGATCCGCATGTGCCGGCCGGCCGGCGTGACCCAGAGCGCCGCCTCGAGATCGGGCCGGTAGATCATCTCCCCGGTATCGGGGCACTTGACCCAGAGGTTCTCGGGCGTCTCGCGCTTCTTGGAGGAGACCAGGTTGCGCACGCCGGGGGCGATCTTGGACAGCCAGCCGACACGTTCGCGGCCCGCGGGGGCGGGATTGCGTATCGGCTCTCTGCGCTTGTCGTCAGCCAATGCCATCGAGCCCGTCCCTAAGCCCGCGCGGAACGGACAGCGTTAGCCAGCGCGCCGGCGGTTTCCAGCACTTTCGAAACCGGATCACGGTTCTGTGCGATGGCGTCCGCGACTGCGTCCACCAGCGCCGTGCCTACCACCGCCGCGTCCGCCACCCGGGCGACGGCGGCGGCCTGCTCGGGGGTCCGGATGCCGAAGCCCACGGCCACCGGCAGGCCCGAGGCCGCCCTGACCCGCGCCACTGCGGGGGCCACTGCCGTCGCGTCCGCGGACTTCACCCCGGTCACGCCAGCCACCGACACATAGTAGACGAAGCCCGAGGTCCGGGCGACGACGGTCGGCAGCCGGGCGTCGTCGGTGGTGGGGGTGGCGAGGCGGATCAGCGACAGCCGGTTGGCGTCGAGCGCGTCGGCCAGCGGGCCGGCCTCCTCCGGCGGACAGTCGACCACGATCATCCCGTCGACGCCGGCTTTGGCCGCGTCGGCGGCGAACGGCTCGATGCCATAGGTCAGGATCGGATTGAGGTAGCCCATCAGCACGATCGGGGTGGCGTCGTCCCCCTCCCGGAAGCGCCGGACGAGGTCCAGGGTTCCGGCCAGGGTCATGCCGGCCTGGAGCGCGCGCAGGGCGGCGCGCTGGATCGACGGCCCGTCGGCCATGGGATCGGAGAAGGGAAAGCCGAGCTCGATCACGTCGGCGCCGGCGGACGGCAGGCCCTTCAGGGTCGCCAGGGTTGTCGCGGCATCGGGATCGCCGGCCATGATGTAGCTGACGAAGCCGGCGCGGCCTTCGCGCGCCAACTCGGCGAAGCGGGTGTCGAGGCGGGCGGTGGTCATTTGGCGGCGTTCATGTCGGCCGGATAGAAGATCTCAGTCGTCATTCGCTCGTTTGCGGGGCTTCGCTGCGCCGGTCTTGAGTTGCGCATCATGGCCACGACTGCGACCACGACGACGATCGCCGTGACAAGGATCGCTGCACTGAAGCCGAACCCCCTGGCCGTCACGCGCCCGCCCCCTCGAACGCCATCACCTGAGCCAGGTCCTTGTCGCCGCGGCCGGAGAGGTTCAGGGCGATGATCCCGTCCTTGCCGACCTCGCGGGCCACGGTGTCCAGGCGGGCGAGGGCGTGGGCCGATTCCAGCGCCGGCACGATGCCTTCCAGGCGGCTCAGCAGCTTGAACGCCGCCACCGCCTCGTCGTCGGTGGCGGTCAGGTAGGTCGCGCGGCCGACGTCGTGCAGGAAGGAATGCTCCGGCCCGATGCCCGGATAGTCGAGGCCGGCGGAGATCGAGTGGGCCTCGGTGATCTGGCCCTCGCGGTCCTGCAGCAGGTAGGTGCGGTTGCCGTGCAGCACGCCGGGGCGACCGCCGTTGATCGCGGCGGCGTGCTCGGAGGTCTGCATGCCCTTGCCGGCCGCCTCGACGCCGAAGATTCGCACGCCCTCGTCGTTCAGGAACGGGTGGAACAGGCCGATGGCGTTGGAGCCGCCCCCGACGCAGGCCATCAGCGCGTCCGGCAGGCGGCCCTCGGCCTCCAGGATCTGGGCGCGGGTCTCCTCACCGATCACCCGCTGGAAGTCTCGGACCATGGCCGGGTAGGGGTGCGGGCCGGCGGCCGAGCCGATCAGGTAGTAGGTGTCCTCAGGGTTGGTGACCCAGTCGCGCAGGGCCTCGTTCATGGCGTCCTTCAGGGTCGCCGCGCCGCTGGTGACCGGCCGCACCTCGGCGCCCAGCAGCTGCATGCGCTGGACGTTGGGCGCCTGACGCTCGACGTCGACCGCGCCCATGTAGACAACGCAGGGCAGGCCGTAGCGGGCGCAGACGGTGGCGGTGGCGACGCCGTGCTGGCCGGCGCCGGTCTCGGCGATGATCCGGGTCTTGCCCATTCGCCGGGCCAGCAGGATCTGGCCCATGCAGTTGTTGATCTTGTGCGAGCCTGTGTGGTTCAGCTCCTCGCGCTTCAGCCAGATGCGCGCGCCGTAGTGATCGCTGAGCCGGCGGGCGAGATAGAGCGGGCTCGGCCGGCCGACGTAGTGCTTGAGCTCCGACTTCAACTCGCCCTGGAACGCCGGGTCGGCCTTGGCCTCGGCGTAGGCCTGGCCCAGCCGCAGCACGTTGGGCATCAGCGTCTCGGCGACGTAGCGGCCGCCATAGTCGCCGAATCGTCCGACGGCGTCAGGATAGGCCGAATAGTCGTTGGGGATCAGGGGCTTGGTCAACCGTCGGCTCAGGCGTCGCGGGCCGCCCGCAGGAAGGCCTCGATGAGAGCCGGGTCCTTTAGGCCCGCGCCGCGCTCCACGCCAGAGGAAACGTCGACGATAGGCGCGCCCGACAGCCGCACCGCCTCCTTGACGTTGTAGGGATCGAGGCCGCCGGCCAGGAACCAGGGGCGGGAGAACTTGCGCCCCGCGGTCAGGCTCCAGTCGAACGCCGCGCCATGGCCGCCGGGGCGGTCGGCGCCCGGCGGGGCCTTGGCGTCGAGCATGATGTGGTCGGCCACCGCCTCGAACTCCTTGACGTGGCGCAGGTCGGAGTCCGTCGCGACCGGGATCACCTTGATCGTGCCCGCGCCCGTGCGCATGGCGGCCTCGCGGACCCGCGGCGGGGTCTCGCGGCCGTGCAGCTGGATCAGGTCGGGATGCAGGGCCTCGGCGACCTCCTTCAGCAGGGCGTCGCCGGGGTCGACCAGCACCGCCACGATCCGCGCCTTCCCCCGCGCCGGCGCCGCCAGCCGCGCCGCCAGTTCCGGGGCCACGTAGCGGGGGCTCTTCTCGAAGAACATGAACCCGAGATAGGCCGCGCCGTGAGTCAGGGCCGCGTCCACCGTCTCGGGCGTCGATAGTCCGCAGATCTTGGTCTTGGCCATGAGCGCGAAGCGCTCCCTCAGAATGAACCACGAAGGACACGAAGAGCACGAAGGGGACGCCAAGGCGCCGCGAACGCTTCGTGTCCTTCGTGTCCTTCGTGGTCAATATAGGGACTCGCCGCTGTCGCGGCGCCTGGAGAGACGATGGCCTACCGTTCGTTGAGGGACTTCATCGCGCGGCTGGAGGCCGAGGGCGAGCTGGTGCGGGTGCGCGAACCGGTGGCGACCGAGCTGGAGATCACCGAGATATGCACCCGGCTGCTGGCCACCGGCGGTCCGGCGGTGCTGTTCGAGAAGCCTGTGCGCCCCGACGGGACGATCTCGCCGATCCCGTGCCTGGCCAACCTGTTCGGCACGGTGAAGCGGGTGGCGATGGGGGTGACGCTGAAGGGCAAGGCCCGGTCCAGCGCCGCCGACCTGCGCGAGGTGGGCGAGCTGCTGGCGTTTCTGCGCAGTCCCGAGCCGCCGCGCGGGATGGGCGAGGCGCTGAGCCTGCTGCCGCTGGCGCGGACGGTGATGGACATGCGGCCGAAGACGGTGACCCGCGCGCCGGTGCAGCAGGTGGTGTGGACCGGCGACCAGATCGACCTCGGCCGGCTGCCGATCCAGACCTGCTGGCCGGGCGAGCCGGCCCCGCTGATCACCTGGCCGCTGGTGGTGACGCGCGGGCCGTCGGGCTCGCGCGAGGACGACGTCAACCTCGGCATCTACCGGATGCAGGTGATCGGCAAGGACCGCACCATCATGCGCTGGCTGGCCCACCGCGGCGGGGCGCAGCACCACCGGCGCTGGAAGGGCGCGGGCAAGCGCGCGCCGCTGCCGGCCTGCGCGGTGATCGGGGCCGATCCCGGGACCATCCTGGCGGCGGTGACGCCGGTCCCGGACACCCTGTCGGAGTACCAGTTCGCCGGCCTGCTGCGCGGATCGCCGGTGGAACTGGTCGCCGCCAAGACCCAGCCGCTGCTCGTGCCGGCCCAGGCCGAGATGGTGATCGAGGGCGAGGTGCTGCTCGACGACTATGCCGACGAGGGGCCGTACGGCGACCACACCGGCTACTACAACTCCGTGGAGCCGTTCCCGGTGTTCCGGATCACCGCCATCACCATGCGGCGCGACCCGATCTACCTGACCACCCACACCGGCCGCCCGCCGGACGAGCCCTCGGTGCTGGGCGAGGCGCTGAACGAGGTGTTCGTCCCGCTGCTGAAGGCGCAGTTCCCGGAGATCGTCGACTTCTGGCTGCCGCCGGAGGGCTGCAGCTACCGGATCGCCGTGGTGTCGATGAAGAAGGCGTACCCGGGCCACGCCAAGCGGGTGATGCTGGCGACCTGGTCGTACCTGCGCCAGTTCATGTACACCAAGTGGGTGATCGTGGTGGACGACGACATCGACGCCCGCGACTGGAAGGACGTGATGTGGGCGGTCTCCACCCGCATGGATCCGGCCCGTGACATCACCCTGATCGAGAACACCCCGATCGACTACCTGGACTTCGCCTCGCCGGAGTCCGGGCTGGGATCGAAGATCGGACTCGACGCGACGGACAAGTGGCCGCCGGAGACCAAGCGCGAGTGGGGGCGGCAGATCCGGATGGACGACGAGGTGGTCGACACGGTGACGCGCAAGTGGGCGAAGCTGGGACTGCCGGGGGGCGGGAAGCCGATCTGGAAGGGATGAGGCGCGTCGAGGCGCCGAGGAATCAACCGCAGAGAGACGCGGAGGATTGCGAGCTGCGCTGCCGCCTACGCGTATCTCCGTGATCTCAGCGGTTCACTTCTCCTTGTCATCCCGGAAATGGCGAAGCCGTCGTCCGGGATCTCCCGCAGCTAATAGCGCTGAGATCCCGGCTCTACGCCGCTGCGCGGCTCCGGCGGGATGACAAGGTTGGGGGGCGGGCGGTGAGCCTCGCGCTGGACAGCCGCAGCGTCCGCGCCTAGAAGCGCGCCCTTTCCCGCGCCGGGCGTTCGATCCGCCGGCCGGGCTGCAGAGCTTCGAGGCCATGTCCCGCCGTCCCGCCCACCATCATCGCCCGGTCGCCGGGCCGTCCCAACGCCAGCTTCGCGCCGGGGAGCTGGTTCGCCACGCCCTGGTGGAAATCCTGCGCGAGGAGGACTTCCAGGATCCGGCCCTGGTCGGCGTCTCGGTGACGGTCACCCAGGTGCGGCTCAGCCCGGACTTCAAGCACGCGCTGTGCTTCGTGGAACCGCTGGGCGGCGTGCATGCCGGCGAGGTGGTGGCCGGACTGAACCGGGTGGCGAAGTTCCTGCGCGGCCGGCTCGGCCACGCCGTCGAGCTGCGCTTCACCCCGCAACTGAAGTTCGTCCACGACGAGAGCTTCGGCGAAGCCGAGCGGATGAACCGGATCCTGAACGACCCCCGCGTGCGGCGCGACGTCGAGACCCCCGACGGCGACGGCTGATGGGACGGCGCAAGAAGGGGGACGCGGTGTCGGGGTGGATCTGCCTCGACAAGCCGCTGGACGTGACCTCCACCCAGGCGGTGAGCCGCGTGCGGCGAGCCTTCAACGCCCAGAAGGCCGGGCATGCCGGGACCCTTGACCCGCTCGCCACGGGCATATTGCCGATCGCGCTGGGCGAGGCGACCAAGACCGTGCCGTTCCTGATGGACGCCTCCAAGACCTACCGCTTCACCGTCGAGTGGGGCCGCACCACCGCCAGCTTCGACCGCGAGGGCGCGACCACGGCCACCTCGGACGTGCGCCCGGACCGGGCGGCGGTGGAGGCCGCGCTGCCGGCGTTCGTGGGCGAGATCGACCAGATCCCGCCGGCCTTCTCGGCGGTGAAGGTGGACGGCGAGCGCGCCTACGACCTCGCCCGCGAGGGGCTGACGCCCGCGCTGGCGCCGCGCCGGGTGGTGATCCATTCGGCATCCGTGCTGGCCCAGCTGGACGCCGACCACGTCGAGATCGAGCTGGATTGCGGCAAGGGAACCTACGTGCGCGCCCTGGTCCGCGACCTGGCCGAAGCGCTGGGCGCCTGCGGCCATGTCAGCGCGCTTCGTCGCACCCGTGTTGGGGCCATGGGCGAGGCGCGGGCGGTGACGCTGGAAAACCTCGAAAATCTGTGTCATAGGGGCGCCGGCTCGGAGGCACTGCTTCCGGTTTCGACCGCGCTGGACGACATCCCGGCGCTGGCCGTGACCCAGGAAGACGCCTTCAGGCTTACGCAGGGACGATCGGTCGTTCTTCTTCCCCGGCAGGCGGAGGCGTTGAAGGCGAGGCTCCAAGGGGGCTCGCGCACCGTCTCGGCGTTGCATGAAGAGAGGATCGTGGCGCTCTGCGAGATGCGCGCGGGACGGCTCAATCCCACGCGGGTCTTTCATCTTGCCTGAGCGGAGACCATCCGATGTCGATCACGACCGAACGCAAGGCCGAACTGATCCGTACGCACGCCCGCGGCGAACACGACACGGGCTCGGCGGAAGTTCAGGTGGCCATCCTCTCCGAACGGATCGCCAACCTGACCGAGCATTTCAAGACCCACAAGAAGGACAACCACTCGCGTCGGGGCCTGCTGATGCTGGTCTCGCAGCGCCGGTCGTTGCTCGACCACCTGAAGAAGTCCGACACGTCGCGCTACCAGGCGCTGATCGGCACGCTGGGCCTGCGCCGCTAGTCGCCAGGTCCTGTCACAATCGTAAGTTCGCGTTTTGGCGCGAATGAGCGAATAATCACAGTTCGTCGCGCGCGGCCCGGGACAGGCGGGCCGACCGTGGCGCTTGGGCTCTTGTGAAGGGCTCCCTACACGCCGAGGGCTACGACTGGTCCTCATCCCCCTGTCGCTGGAGAGGACTCCCGGACCCGCAAGAGCCGTTCCGCCCCTGTCCGTCCCCGAAGGAATGGGCCTTCGGGATCTGAAAGAAAGAAAATTCATGTTCGATATCAAGCGCAAGACCATCGAGTGGGGCGGCCGCAAGCTGACGCTCGAAACCGGCCGCATGGCCCGGCAGGCCGACGGCGCGGTGCTCGCCACCTATGGCGAGACCATGGTGCTGGCGACGGCCGTCTACGCCAAGCAGGCCCGCGCCGATCAGGACTTCTTCCCCCTGACGGTGAACTACCAGGAGAAGTTCTACGCCGCCGGCAAGATTCCCGGCAGCTTCCCCCGCCGTGAGGGCGCGCCCTCGCAGAAGGAGACCCTGACCTCGCGGCTGATCGACCGGCCGATCCGCCCGCTGTTCGTCAGCGGCTTCAAGAACGAGGTGCAGGTGGTCTGCACCGTGCTGGCCCACGACCTGGAGAACGATCCGGACATCGTGGCCATGGTGGCCGCCTCCGCCGCCCTGGTGATCTCCGGCGCGCCCTTCATGGGCCCGATCGGCGGCGCCCGGGTGGGCTTCGTCGACGGCGAGTACGTGCTCAACCCGACCCTCGACCAGCTGAAGACCTCGTCCATGGACCTGGTGGTCGCCAGCACCGCCGACGCGGTGATGATGGTCGAATCCGAGATCAAGGAACTCAGCGAAGACCAGGTGCTTGGCGGGGTGATGTTCGCCCACGCCGGCATCCAGCAGGTGATCAACGCGATCATCGACCTGGCCGAACACTCCGCCAAGGAGCCGTTCGACTTCGCCGTGCCCGACACCGAAGCGGTGAAGGCGCAGATGAAGGGCCTGGTCGGATCGGACCTCGCCGCCGCCTACAAGATCGTCGCCAAGGGCGAGCGGCACGACGCGGTCATGGCCGCCAAGGCCAAGGCGGTCGCCGCGCTCGGCAAGTCCGAGGCCAATCCGGCCGGCCTCGACTCCAACAAGCTGAGCCCGATCTTCAAGGAACTTGAAGCCGACGTCGTCCGCCGCAACATCCTCGACACCGGCATCCGCATCGACGGCCGCACCGTCGACAAGGTCCGCCCGATCGTCTCGGAAGTGGGCGTGCTGACCCGGGCCCACGGCTCGGCCCTGTTCACCCGCGGCGAGACCCAGGCCCTGGTGGTCGCCACCCTGGGCACCGGCGACGACGAGCAGCTGATCGACGCCCTGGAGGGCAAGTACTACGAGCCCTTCATGCTGCACTACAACTTCCCGCCCTTCTCGGTGGGGGAGACGGGCCGCATGGGCGCGCCGGGACGTCGTGAAGTCGGCCACGGCAAGCTGGCGTGGCGGGCGATCCGCCCGATGCTGCCCAACGCGGAAGAGTTCCCCTACACCATCCGCCTGGTGTCCGAGATCACCGAGTCCAACGGCTCCTCGTCCATGGCCTCGGTCTGCGGCTCGTCGCTGGCCCTGATGGACGCGGGCGTGCCGCTCAAGAAGCCGGTGAGCGGCATCGCCATGGGCCTGATCCTGGAGAGCGACGGGTTCGCGGTGCTTTCCGACATCCTCGGCGACGAGGACCACCTCGGCGACATGGACTTCAAGGTCGCCGGCACCGCCGACGGCATCACCTCGCTGCAGATGGACATCAAGATCGCCGGCATCACCGAGG
>Ga0105240_10011289_pt1 | contig 12449 bp, 13 predicted proteins | sample KBSC54metaG_FD_80426 | JGI IMG/M metagenome (GOLD analysis project Ga0105240, IMG submission 80426) | Corn rhizosphere microbial communities from Kellogg Biological Station, Michigan, USA - KBS C5-4 metaG | ecosystem: Host-associated > Plants > Roots > Rhizosphere > Soil | place: Michigan, USA... | reverse complement strand
TGTATCGATACCTGGCACGGCGTGTCCGCAGCAACCAGGATATCGGCGATTTAGTGCAATACGTCTACCAGCGCTTCCTGCAAAGTCCGCATCACGAACTTGTCCGCCAGCCGGAGGCCTACCTCTACCGGATCGCCGCCAATGTCATCAATGAGTGGAGCCTGCATAGAGAGCGAGAAATCATCACATACGACTCCGATAGCTTGGTGGACGTAGCGGACCAGTCGATCGATGCATTCGCAACCAAGGACGACGTGGCAGATCGGCTCGCTCTGCAGGAGCAGCTGCAAAGGATATTGGCTCAGATACCCGTCAAGTATCGAGTTGTTTTCCTATTGTCAACACGAGACGGGCTGACGTGTCGTGAAATTGCGCGGGAGCTGAATCTCACGCCGCAAACGGCAAAAAAGTATCTGGCGCGGGCTTTTGCCTACTGCCGGTCGGCGGATTGGAACAGATAGCCAGGGATGAGGTGGAATCAGCATGCAACCCCGTAACCGCGACAACATGAGGCTTGCCGAAGAGGCCGCGGAGTGGCTGACGCGGCTCACGGAAGATGAAAGTCTGACCTGCCGTGAGGAATGCGTTGATTGGCTGAAAAGCTCACCGCGTCACATGGAGGAATTCCTATTGGTGAGCACGACGCGCCATCTGTTCCGGGGTATTGATCCGAATCGTCAACTTGACGTCCGTAAGCTTTTGGCAGAGGCATCGAGCCCGGTGGTTCCTTTAAGAGCGGCGGATGGCGCGATCGGCGGCGAACAGGAAGAAGAGCTTCGCGCACCGAGCAGTCCCTCATCCGACAGGCCTCGCAGGCGTTGGCGCCCGATTGTCAGTCTGGCCGCAGCGCTTGCAGGCGCCTTGATATTGGGCGGTGTGATGATTGTGGAGAACAATCAGCACGGTAAGGAAACCTACACTACCGGTGTGGGGGAGCAGCGAGCCTTCCGCCTCCCCGACGGGTCACTGCTACACTTGAACACTCTCTCGCGTGTGAAGGTGCACTTCTCCGAACATCTACGCGACGTGTATTTAACGCAGGGTGAAGCTTTGTTTACCGTTCAACACGACGCCGCTCGTCCCTTCCGCGTCATCACAAACAGTGCGATGGTCCAGGCGGTCGGTACGCAATTTGACGTGTATGAACGTTCTGATGGAACTCGCGTGTCCGTCATCCAGGGGAGCGTACGGATTGTGTCCCAACCGGCCGGGTCGAACAATTATGGAACCGTCCGTCCCGAAATCCGAGACCTGACCGAGAACACGAAGAGCTACGTGGCGCACCTTCCGACGCCTTCCTTCTTGGTTGCAGGAGAACAAGCCACCATCGCGACCGACGGCAAGATCAACAAGGGGACCCAACTCGATATCGCCTCTGCGCTGGCCTGGCGCGAGCGTCGCTTGGCATTCCACGGCACCCCGCTCTCGGAGGTCGCGGAACAGTTCAATCGATACAACACTTTGCAAATTCATGTCGCCGGCGCGACCATCAGCGGCCGGCGTATCACGGCTATTTTCAATGCCGACGAGCCCGAGGCGCTCATTACTTTCCTCGAGCGAGATAAGAGCCTAAAGGTCGAAAGAGGCCCCGACAGCGCCGTGATCCACAGTAAGAACGATCCCAACCCCGCCACGACTCATTAACAGTTCGTCGTCGACGTCACCGTAAGATACAGATGCCGCCTAGGTATTACCCCGCGGGCGGGCGTGATTTGCCGGCGCTTTTAGTAGCCACGGGAATCGTGAGAAAACCTCAGCTGCGGCCCTATTTATTTTTCGCGAGGATTTGGCCCGTGAAGGCTGTTATCGGCGCTTGAGCAGTAGGACATGACCTGGTGCTCGGGCTGTCTCTGGACGACAGGAGAGGACAATGAGTTGTGCGCGGCAGGACTCAAACATCGCATAGGCTTATGGAATCTGAGCAGGGGTGCAAATATAATGGTGATATCACCCCTACTGCCCGGGGCAGGACGATCCATTAAGCATGACGAATAATAAACCCCTGATTTGGGACGCTCACGCATGCCTACCCCTTAAGCCTAACCAGGATATGGGAGCCCTTGAACGACATCGTGCTGCCGGCGCGAGTTTCGTATCGGTCAATGTCGGGCAAGACTTCAATCCGGTGTCCCAGGTGATTCGGGTCATCGCGGGGTTTCGAGCATGGCTCGCTAACCATTCAGAGCATTTCCTGCTTGCTCGGACGGTCGAGGACGTTAAGCGGGCCCGAGCTGAAGGCAAGCTGGCGGTGAGCTTCGATCTGGAGGGGTCGGCGATGCTCGAGGATGACCTCGATATGATCGCGCTCTACCGGGATCTCGGAGTGGGACAGATCCATCTCGCCTACAACCGTGACAACTCGATTGCCGGCGGCTGCCATGGCGCTAATGTCGGTCTCACTCCGCTCGGCCGACGAGTGGTCGCAGAGATTAATCGCGTGGGGTTGATCATGGACTGCTCCCACTCCAGTTACCGCACAAGCATGGACGTCATGGAGATGTCCACACGGCCTGTTGTGTTTTCTCACTCCAACGTACGAGCCTTAAGGGACCATCCGCGCAACATCCGAGACGAGCAGATTGATGCTTGCGCCCGCACCGGCGGGGTTGTTGGTTTGAGCGGCATCGGCCAGTTCGTTGGCCAGAATGATATCAGCACGGAAAGCTTGGTACGTCACGTCGACTATGTCGTTCAGAGGGTCGGTCCACGACACGTCGGGTTCGGCCTGGATTTCGTGTTCGCACCAGGAACTGACGATAACCCGCCCAACTTCAACCCTCGGGATTGGTGGCCGGCGGAATACTACGAAGGGGTTTACGCCTTCACGAATGTGCCGCCTGAACGCTTTGCCGAAATTACTGACGCGCTGCTCGCCCGCGGCTATTCCGACGGAGACGTCCGCGACATTCTCGGCGCGAATTTCCTCCGCGTGGCACAAGCAACCTGGAGTGCATGAAAGCGCCAGCAAGAGACCTCGCCGGCGCCGAATTGCCGATTAACTAGCGGCTTACTCTTCTGGCTGAACCGCTTGACCACGTTTTGGTACGTGGGACATCGGTCTGCAGTGTCCCGGATAGCCATTTGAGCGAGGTGGCCCTCACTTCCTAGGTGGACTTGTGTAGCCGGCATAAAGACCATCGAGTACAGGTGTCATTGCCTTCAAGAGGGCATCGTCGTCCTGATGCAGTGTGCGTGCGCCGGCCATGATGGTCGCGAATCCTGGCCCTTCCGCCGTAGGAATGCCGCCCACGTCTAGGTGATGCACCAACGCGCCTAACCGTGCCAGTCCCGGGTCTTGCTCCAATCTAAAGCTCACCAACAGCACCTCGAACGTTACCTTCGAGTCTACATGCGTGAACTCCGCACCGTCGAAGTCAAACCCAACAGCGCGTTTCGGACAATCTTTGGGCCGCTTAAGCCAGACAAAGCGGGCCCCTGGATCAATGAACCGCCGGATGAGCCATGCTGAGGCAACGCGATCGATCCACAGATGCTCGCGTGTCGCCCAGGTGCGTCCGCGATATTCGTCGCGGCCACGTTGACGTAGCTTTCGGTGTGAGACTCGCGGCTCATCCGGGGCAAACCGCGCATTGAGCGCGGCCTCCGCATTCGCCATCTCACTCTCAGTTTGCTTGCGCGGTTCGCCGGTGAAGAAGTCGCGCGCCACGATCGTCGCCACCTCACGGCCAATGGCGGCGAGTTGCTGCCGGGCTTCGGGCTCCTCCAGCTTGGCAAGCTGGCCCTTGAAGGCGTGGAGTCGCTGGATCACTTCCGCGTACTCCGCGGTCCGGTCGAACAATGCTGTGAACTCGTCGTTCTGTTCCGGTGACTCCGCATCGAAGGACAAGAGGTGTGCAATTCCACCGGCCAGTTTGATTTCCGTGGCCTGTTCTTCCAGCACCTCGCGCGAACGGTCGGACTGGGGCAGCAGGTAAGCGCCATCGCGGAGCAACCCTGTGCCCACGGACTTCATTGTGCGCCAGATGCGCATTCTCAGCGTCGGGTTGTGTCCCGGAAGATTGGTAATGAGCAGCAGCCACGCTGCCGGTCTGGTTTTCATGGCGCCATAGGCTAAACGAATTCGGGAACGATGGGCCGGCTCATTGCGCTGTAATATAAATTACAGATAAGTTATTATTATAACAACACGCAATGCCAGGCCGCCTCTCGATGGCGCGCCGGCGTCCCCGGAATTTCATCTGTTCGAAAGGAGCATTTCTGGATGAGCCGTTTCGTAACCTGCCTGCTAGTCGTTAGTGCTTTTGTCGTCACAGCCGCAGCCACGGCTGCCAGCGTCGATTGGTCTGAGGTGGACCAAGCCATCGGCAGAAAGGGTGCCGATCAGCCGGGCGGGGTGCACAAGTTCTCCTTTCCCCGTTCCGATCTCAACGTCACCGTCGATGGCGTAGCGATAAAGCCAGCACTGGCATTGGGCGGGTGGGTTGGCTTCCTGCCGTCCGGGTCTGATGCAATGTTCATGGGCGATCTGGTTCTAACCGACACCGAAATCAGTCCGGTTATGGCCCGGTTGATTGCTGATGGTGTTGAGATTTCCGCGATCCACAATCACTTGTTGCGTACCTCAGTGCCGGTCTTCTACATGCACGTCGACGGACATGGTGATCCGGTGAAGGTGGCCGAAACGCTGCGCGCTGCTCTGGCTCTCAGCAAGACGCCAATGTCCTCACATGCTTTGCCGTCCGCGCAACCTGCGGCGATCGAGTTTGATACGGGCGCTCTGGACAAAATTCTTGGCTATCAAGGGAAGGTCAACGGAAGCGTCTATCAATTCAGCGTTCCGCGCGCAGAAGCAATATCCGAAGAGGGTATGGTGATCCCTCCATCGATGGGCACTGCAATTCCGCTGAACTTTCAATCAACCGGAGGCGGCAAGGCGGCCATTACCGGTGACTTTGTATTGCTCGGACGTGAGGTCAATCCTGTGTTGCGGGCCTTGCGTCAACATGGGATCGAAGTGACGGCACTTCACAGTCATATGATTGACGACTTTCCACACCTCTTCTTCATGCATTTTTGGGCGCATGACGATGCCCAGAAGTTGGCGCAGGGTTTGCGCTCCGCGCTGGATCTGACGAACGTTAAGCGAGGGACATAACGACCGGTTGTCTGGGGCAGGGCCTCATGGCAGGAATATGACCGAACGCAATACCACCAACGAGCGAGGTCGAGTCGGGGAGCTGGTGCGCTATTTTCTGCGCCTCGGGCTTCTCGGGTTTGGCGGACCGGTTGCTCTAGTCGGCCAGATGGAACGCGAGTTGGTCGCGGAACGAGCCTGGCTCACGAAAGAGCAAATGCGCGAGGCGATCGCGGTTTGCCAATCACTGCCCGGCCCGCTCGCGATACAGGTCGGTATCTTCATCGCCTATCTGCGTGGAGGTCAGCGCGGCGCGTGGGCTGGCGGATGTGCTTTTATCTTGCCGAACTTCGTCATTGTTGCGAGCCTTGGCGCGCTATACGTTCACTTCGCCGGGCTGAGGCCCATTACGGCCATCTTCTACGGCGTGAGCCCGGCGGTCATCGCGTTAATCCTGCACTCGAGCTATCGACTCGCAAAGCTTGGTATGGAGGATCGTGTGCAGTGGGCGCTCGCCGCGATCTGCTTTCTCATCACGATTGTGATACAGGCTGAAGTAGCCCTGCTGTTCATTGGCTCGGGCGTCGTCGGGCTTCTGTACTACGGGAGCCTTATAAAAAAGGCTCCCCCCGGTTCGACGTTGGCGGTCGCAATGCCTGCGGTTCCGTTCGCGTCCAGCGCCCCTGCGGCGAGTATTTCCGCCGTTGGAAAGCTACTTCTGTTTTTTCTAAAAGCGGGCGCACTGACCTTCGGCAGCGGACTGGTCATCGTTCCATTTTTGCAGCAAGGCGTCGTGCAAGAGTATGGCTGGCTGACGGAGCGTGATTTTCTGGTCGCCGTGGCGGTGGGAATGATCAGCCCCGGTCCTGTGGTTATCACCGCAACTTTTGTTGGGTATCTCGTTGCAGGACTCTGGGGAGCCCTGGCGGCGACGGTAGGAATCTTTCTGCCGTCGTTTGTTCTAGTGCTGGTAGCGGCCCCTCTGTTGGCTCGACACCGCGCAAACGTCAATGTGCAAGGGTTCATCAAGGGGGCCTACGCGGCTGCTATCGGGACTATTCTCGGCGCTTGCGTACTGTTGGGGCGAATTGCTGTCGGGGATTGGTTTACGGCCCTGATCGCGGTGTCTTCTTTGGCGGCGCTCTTTCTTTGGAAGGTCAGCAATCCGGGGTTGATGTCAGTGACTGCAATAGCCGGATTGATTGCTTTCCCACTATTGCAACCCACCTGGGTCATGTTGAAGTAGGGGGACTGGATGGCGGCGCCTCCGTATCCGGCGATTGCGCTTGCGGTGCTCGCGTTGTCTTGGATGCAGGCCCGTGCCGCCGATTCCGTCCCGCTGGCCGTTGAATCAAGAATCGAGCTCGGAGATGTGCGTGGACGCATCGACCATCTTGCGGTCAACTTGAAACGTCAAAGACTGTACGTGGCTGAGCTGGGTAACGACAGCGTCGGCGTCATCGACCTCAAAGAGGGCAACATAGTTCAAAATCTTCGCGGGCTGAGAGAACCACAGGGGATTGGTTACGAGCCTACCACTGACACGTTGTATGTCGCGAATGGTCAAGATGGCTCGGTGCGCATGTTCCGGGGCGGGGATCTGACGGCACTCGGCGCCATTGATTTGGGTGATGACGCCGACAATGTTCGTATTGAAGATACAGCGCATCGAATCTGGGTGGGCTACGGAGGCGGGGCTTTGGCCGTTATCGATGCCGACACCCGGCGTAAGGTAGCGGATATACCTTTATCAGCTCACCCGGAAAGCTTTCGCCTCGAGCCCAACGGCCCGCGGATTTTCATCAATCTGCCCAATGCCAGACAGATTGCGGTAGTGGATCGGGTTGCCAAGAGGCAAGTCGCAACTTGGAGAGCGGGGATGCTACTCGCCAACTTTCCACTAGCCTTGGACGACGCCGATCGCGTCCTGTCGGTCTTTCGCGTGCAGGCTAGCCTTGCCGTTTACCGCAAACAGGATGGGCGCAGACTGCAGGTTCTGGAGACCTGCGGTGACTCTGACGATCTGTTCTTCGATGCCAAGCGCCGGCGCGTGTATGTCACATGCGGGCAAGGCGCCATTGACGTGTTCTCGCGAGGGGCAAATGGTTACCAACACATGGGAAGACTGACGACCTCATCCGGCGCACGGACCTCACTGTTTGTCCCCGAATGGGATCGGCTGTATCTCGCTGTAAGAGCGACGTCCTCCACATCTGCTGCAATATGGGTTATTCGCCCCGAACCGTAATCCGGTGCTCGAGAGCTGCGCATGCCCGCCTCTTTCAGCTTTTCAGAATAGACTCGGATGCAGCCAGCCTGTTTAGTAACAAATGGGACGGTTCTGATGCGGGTTAAAAACAGGTCCGCGATGGACGTCGCAGGACGATTACATAGGAAGGGCCGCAAGGCTCTGCCGATCGAAGATCTGTCCCGCTGATGATTGGCCTCGACACGAATGTCCTAGTCCGATTTCTGGTCCGGGACGACAAGGAGCAGTTTGAGCGCGCTCGCAGACTCATTCGCCGCGAGGCGCAAGATGGCGAACCGGCGCAGATCAGCCTTCTGGTGTTGCTCGAGACGGAGTGGGTCCTACGGAGTCGTTACAAGCTTAGCAAGGGCGAGATCCTAGGCGCTTTTTCGGACCTCCTGAGCGCGGTGGACTTGAGTTTTGAGGACGAGTCTTCAGTTGAAGAAGCGCTATTCGTCTGGAAGGACTCGCCCACGCAGTTCGCGGACTGTCTTACCGGGGTTCGACATCGGACGTTGGGATGCACCGCAACCGCTACTTTTGACAATAACGCGCTCAGGCTGCCTGGGTTCATTCCTGCTTAGTGGAAATCGGCATTGAGGTCTGTGCGAAAGTTAGAATCGGAAGGGATGTCACCATGCCGGAGAGAGGGATGGCGACGCATTATCAGCCCCATTTCATTGTAAGCGTTTTCCCCGACTCAGCGCATTCGCGCAGATATAAATTAATTAGATTCTGATACGGAATCCCATTCTGCTCTGCCAGGGCCTTGAAGTACGCGATCGTGTCTTCATCCAACCGGATCGTGAGTTGTTTCTTCGCCTTGCTGAGATAGGGATTTCTGACAGATTTGGAAAAGTCGTAGTGTTTCTTCATCGCTGCCACCAGTGATATTGCTCAATTTCGTCCCGATCTGCTTTGCGAGCCGAGATGATGCGGATGACTTCGCCCTGCCGATAGCAGTGGCAGACGACCAGTATCCGCAAAGAGATGCTCAGTCCCAAGAGTACGAACCGCTCTTCGTCGTCTGAGTGCTCGGGATCCGCAATAACGCGTGCGAAGTCATCCAAAAACGCGGTCTTCGCCTCGGCCAAAGAAATGCCGTGCTTGCGCCGGTTCGCTGCGTCCTTTTTCTCGTCCCACTCGAACTTAGGTGTACTCATATCAAGAATAGCGTAACTACAGTGTAGTGCACTGTCCATATGATGGGCAGGTTAGGGCGATACTTCGCGCCGTCCGATTTCGCGCGCAACGAAGCACTTCCGCGCCTTATATTTCGAAATTCTCTTGGAAATCAATGATGAGGATGCGTAGGCGTCAGCGCCGCTGAACAGGAACCTCACCCAATGCCAGCTCGAACGCGCACGGCGCACTCACGGGCCCCTTCAGCTTCCTAGCCGCACAGGCCCAGTATCATCGCCCCGCGCAATGTAACCGTACTGTTACCTGGGGGCATCGCCGTTACCGCTTTCAAACCTGCATGAGCTTCCGCCCGTCCCCGGTCGCGAAGTATCTTGGGCCCACCGAAAACTCTCGATCATCACAGGCAGGACGTCACATGTCATTGAATTCCAACGCACCATCGAAATCGTTCGCGGCGGCGCTTATTGAAGCGGTCGGTGCGAAGTACTCGCATAGCCGTAGGCGCCGAGATGGGTTCGATGCCTGGCAGGAGCACATTCGCAAGTCGGCTACCTCTGTGGGTGTCGCTTTCTCCGTACACCGAGATCGGGATCTGCGTCGCGCTGTTGTTCACGGCTAGCGCTGGCTTCACAAAGTCGAAATCGCTCGGCGTGGCCGGGCAGTTGGTAACCCTTGTGTGCCAGCGAGTGCCTCGCTCTGCGGCTTTCCAGATCAGTCACGTTTCCAAGTCTGCTAAGACGCAGCGCCCGCAAAGTAGCAATGCAACGCCGGACATTGCCGGCGGGCTCAACATGACTATGAGAGAGTAGCGCAGGCCTTCGACACCGTACGGTTTGCTGAGTGTGTCGCTTAGAGCACCAGTTACAAGCGGACCCAGGCCGCCACCAAACAAGGTCGCGAAGAGCATTATGGCAGCAATAGCCGTTGCACGGCGCCGGTTGCCGCACACGGCATGGATTGTTGCGAAGACTGAAGGGAGCACGCCCGCAAGCGCGACCGTGGCCGCGAAATCAAAGGTATTCGATATTGATGCTAGGAACAAAAGTGCGAGGAACAGTCCGCGCTCACGACGGGAATAGAAGGACCAGGGTGAGTCACTTACTTCTCGCGTTTCAACGGTGGAAGCGTCAGTAACGTCGCAGGGCGCGTCAATATCCTGGTATGACGATGCCAACTTGCCATCCTCGCTGCGGGTTCACTGGGGCGTGGGCCGTGTCCGGCAAGGACGTGAGCTTGGAATCCGAATGTCGCCTTAAAAGTGTTGCCATGTAGCCCGATCCAGGCCTTGGCCCATGCCCGGCTTACTGTAGTCACAAACTCCCGAGGGGAACGTGGCTTTAAGCCGCGCCAATTGATCCGATGTCAGGGGTTGGACATAGTCCGACGGCTCAACGGGTTTGAGCTGGCACTTCAATACGTCGCCGGTGGGAGGGGCGCCGGCGGCAATGCGCGGGTCGGCGTATTGTGGATAGATCTGGCTGCATTTGCCCGCCACGCCGTAGATATTGGGGCCCGTGATTTTCTCACCTTGTGTTGTCCAGCAGGCATCCGCCAGGTCAGAGGGTTTGTCTCGTGCCACTTTCTCCGCCTGAGTCCCCGCTGTATGGTCGGCCTCGACGTTGTCCAACCAACGGTCCATAGCTCCGATCAACTCTCGTTCCCGGTAAGCGAAGAGCGATGATTCCGGATCGGGACCCGTCAAACGACTGAGCGTCATGTCCCCTCTGGGATAAATCAAGATCACCTGATTCGCCGCTGTGCCGTTGGCGGCTAAAAGACGCGCTCGAACGACAAAAGAGCGGAGGCTGTCGTGGCCGTTTCCCTCATCATCCGCGTACCACCGCCAGTCAATAATCGGAACGGTATCCAACCCGGCACCTTCCACCACCAGACCATGCTGATAAGCACGTTCTATAGCCTCGGCATCTGCTTTAGTACGGCCACCCACGACATTGCCGTCCGCGTCATAGCCGCCGATATGGCTATTCAGCGCAATGAACTGTTCGGCATCGATCTGGCCGCTGTTGAACGCCGCCAGGCCATATTGGACCCCCACATTATCTAGAGGGCGCAGCGCAATCCCAGTTTTGGAATCGCGGCCGAAGACGTTTATCTCATTACTGTAGACGTCACATCGCGCTCCATTTCGACGTGACACAGGATCATAGGTGAGCTTTCTTGGGACGTCGGGATTGCAGTTGTCGTAAGCCTTTATGAACAGGCCACTCATCACCGGGCAGACCCGCCAGGTCGCATAGCCGGTCACTGCGGACTTCTGCACGTCAGTCCACGGCTGTTTCAAACTATCGAAGGCATGAACCAATAAAGCGCAGTCGCTGAATAGGGGAATTGATGTGGCATTGTCCGGAAAGGAGAGGAAAGGAATGATCCCATCGAGCAGTCCGGGATAGTTCTGCGCAATTAAATACAGCTCCATCGCTCCGCCAGAGTCGCCCCAGCCGATGGTGTGCGTCGGCGCGCCGTATGTCTTGGTGAAGTATTCCTTCACCATGGAAAGCGTTTCAGCGGACAATACGTCGTTGCAGTTGTTGGCTGCGATGTTGAGAGTCGACGTCGCGACGGCATATCCGCGCGCCAGTACTGCCTCATGACTGGCAAATCCCAACAAAGTCCCCTGGCGATAACCAGCGGAGCATCCTCCCGAAAGATCGTAGACCAAGCGTCCATTCCACGCAGATCCATTTTCAGTCCCGTGGCCGCTCCATGGCGTCGGTAGACGATCTCCCGGCCTATGCAAGAAGCGAATGTCGTAAATGGCGCGGTTAATAACTCCGACCTCACGCCGGACGATGTAATCCACGGCACGCCCATCGGGCAGCACAGCCTTGGCTACGTCAATAGCAGGATGTTTCGGATCATAAGGCTTGAATCCAGGCGGCAGTCTCGCAGGCTCCCGGCCTGTGAATACGCGATAGGCTTGTACAAATCTGTCGAATATTTCTACATGAGGGTCGACAAGCTGTTCAGGTGCCTTTCCCGTGGCCTTGTAGTAGTACTGGACAAGCGTTTTTGCTCTGCAATCCACATCTAGCGCAGGACCGAGGCCATTGAAGACTGTTTGACATACAAAGGGGCTTTGATGCGGACCCGAAAAGATAGGGCCAGCAAGCGGATGATTCACCACCTCCAATTTGGACCGCAGCTCTCTGTTCGCCCACACCTCGAGGGTGTTCGGTCCATCCTTAAGTCCGGTAAGAAGCGCTCGGTAATCACCGAACTCGGCCGCCGGTCGAAACGATGCCGTTACGTCGTGGTGGTTAAGTTGCACGCTCCACGCCGACTCCGACTCCGACTCCGGAGGTATGCTCAGCCGAACCAGCACATCCCCACCGCTTACAGTATCGGCTCGGCTCGAAACGATACTCAACTCAAACTCCGGATCGGAATAAGCGGACGAGCCGTAGCCGATTCCAACCAGAGCCGCCAGCACCGCCGCTAGCCGGCGGCCAATCCGTTGAAGTACGAACACTACTTGTACTCCGTGCGCCGCACTTCCAACTGTTGTTGGTCAACTAGGTGGTTGGCAGTGCGCAGATCGCGCTAAAAACTGAGCCTCGCTTCCACGCCAACTGTCCGCGGCGTTGGCAGCGTGGGTTCTATATCCCCGCCAAATGCCGGGTAGATCGGGTTGTTGTCATCCGTGAGGTTAGTGCCAATTACCGACAGCTGCCATTCGCCCACCTCTACACCCAAACTCGCATTCAAGATATGGCGTTTGGGTGTCTCGTAGAACCCCGGTTGAAGGTTGCGTACAACGATCGAAAACCCGCTAGAGTACTGATAGTCGATCCGCGAAATCAGCTGTATTCCCTGCCTTAGCGGCCGTCGATAATCCGCGGACACCGAGTATGTCCACTTTTGAACCAAGTTGACGGGATCGCCAGGATTTGTTTCGCCCGTCAGCGTATCGTAGTGCATGTCCGAATAGCCAACTGTCGTGTA
>Ga0105240_10011288_pt1 | contig 12451 bp, 8 predicted proteins | sample KBSC54metaG_FD_80426 | JGI IMG/M metagenome (GOLD analysis project Ga0105240, IMG submission 80426) | Corn rhizosphere microbial communities from Kellogg Biological Station, Michigan, USA - KBS C5-4 metaG | ecosystem: Host-associated > Plants > Roots > Rhizosphere > Soil | place: Michigan, USA... | reverse complement strand
GCCCGTGCGTTATGGATAATCCCTGTAACTTTTATCGCAGCTGGTTTTTTTAAAAATCAATCTAAAAAAATCAAAATTCCCTATTTTATTGGACTATTTATTTTGGCGATGATAGCTAATACTTACATCCCGCAAATCTCAGTTGTGAGCCCCTATTTAATTACCATTGCTAAAGCAGGTTTAACGCTTACTTTGTTTTTGATTGGCGCCGGCTTATCACGAACAGTATTAGCAGCTGTGGGCTTTAAACCTTTTTTGCAGGGAGTAATATTATGGATCGCCATTTCGGCTACGGCTTTGTACGCAGTTGTGCATCTTTCGTAAAATCGAAGTTTGCCTGTGCTTTTTTTAAAATATATCGAACACCAAATCATTTCGTCATTCGGTGTTCGATATTTCCTTTCAAACTTTACCAGCCCGGCAACTCATCCAGCGTTACTACGTTGCCCGAATTATATAAACTGCTGATAACAGCATTTGTATTTTGCTGCTGCGTCAATTCAGCCCAGCCATTAAAATAAACCCAGCGCGGTTGCGATGTTAATGTGCCCGCTGTTGGCAGGGTACCACACTCGCCAATGGCAATGGGTTTGCTGCCTGCTTTGGCCAGCATTGCGTTATATTTAGCGGTGGTAAAGCCAGTGCCATCGCTCCAGTAAACATCTAACGCCAGCACGTCCCAATAATCTGGTCCTGGGTCATAAGCAGTTAAGTCGCTACTCAGCGTACCGAAGTCTTGCAGGTTCCAAACCCAGATAAGGTTGGTAAGGCCTTTGGTGTTTACCAAATAATCATGTGTGAGTTTATAAAGCGCTACCGTACCAGCAGGCCCAGGCCTGCCCGCCCACCAAAACACGCCCTGGTTCATTTCGTGGAAAGGCCGGAAAATGACCGTAACCCCATTGTTTTTTAAATCCTGTAAGGAAGCTGCAAAAATATCAAGCCGGGCTTTCCAGTTGTTGTTTAGCGTGCCTCCGTTGGTAATCAGGTCCGTCCACTGCGCGTTGGTTAACGCGCTCTTTACGCCGCCATCCCACTGACAAGGCTCGGCCTGTGTTGGTGGACAAGCGTGAAACATCAGTCCGATCATCGCGCCTGATGCCCATCTTGTTTTGGCAGTGCTGGTAACCAAACTGCGCCATTGCGCCATAGTAGTTGTTCCCTGGAAAGGTTGAAATGAAAAGTCCTCGCCCCAATAGCCAGGGTACTTCCCGCTGATGTCCTTCATCGGCTGCCAGTACTGCATACCCTGTTGGCCCGCAACAGTTTTGTGCGATGAGTATAAGTTGTTAAGCACTTTGGCATTGCTTACAATGGTAACCGTAAACTGCTCCCATGCTTGTGCCGGCGTGCGTGAGCAGGTGATCGGCGCCAACCCGTTTTCGCTGCTTACAAAATCCCCGTTGCTACCCTGCAGACTTACGGTTCCATTGGCGTTGGTAATCCAGGTGAATTGCTCCCAGGCTTGGGCAAGCACCCGGTTACAGTCCATAGGTTGTGTACCATTTTCGCTGCTCACAAATTTCCCCATGCTCAACAGTTCTATCTTGCCGCTGCCGGCGTCAATCACCATAAATTGCTCCCATGCCTGGGCGGCCGGCCGTGTGCAGGTCATGGCCTGGGTGCCGTTTTCACTGCTGATATATTTGCCATTATTACCCTTAAACGTTACAATTTTGCCGATGAAGTCGGTAACTGCACGTGGCGTGGTGGTTCGGAGCGATGCATCGCCTTTGAGCGTGGTTATATCTTTTTTACAGGAAAGTACAAGGCACAAGATCGCCATTATACCTGTTATTAGTACATTTTTCATGTGTTTTGGAAATAAATCAGGCTATCCAAATGGATAGCCTGGAGATGTGAGATTTAGTTGATCGATTAGTAGGTCACCATGTTGTACATTTCAATTTGCTGGCCGGTATTGCTGCCGCCGCCATACCAGTGGTTGGTACCCACAAAATAAAAGTAGTTGCCATAATAGCTGCCGCTGTTGTTAGTGATGGTGCATTTGTAAGCCCCGTCTACGTAAAAATCAACCATATGCACGTTGGTCGAGCGGGCCTGGCATTTGAAGGTATGGTAGCCGTTATCGCCGGTTGATATTACTGAAACAACGTATTGGCCGCCGCCTTGCAGGTAGGCTTTTAGCGTGTTGTTTTCCAATGTTTTTACAAAGCCCATTTCGTTGCCGTTCCACTGCGAAACGTTATCAGCCAGGAAAACGGCCTCTTCACTTGCGCCTGAATTGGCTGCCGTGCCCCCCTTAAAGCAACCGTTAAATTGCATGCCCGTTGCGCTTTGCCCGCTGCTTTGCTGTGCTGCGTCAATGTCGGTTGCGCAATTACCAAGCGGCACGCAGATACCGTTAGTGCCGGTAATGTTGTAAGGGTGTCCGTTGCAGGTTCCCCAAAGGTTAAAATTGCCCTGCCCCAATGATGCAAAAGAGCCTTTTAAATTTTTTGATGAAAGGTCTACCGTGTTAGCGGCAGGTTTGTTGGCAGCGTCTTTGGTGCATCCAAAAGTTAACAATAGCAGCGCGCTGCCAATAGCTAATGTAGTTAGTTGTTTTTTCATAATTTTAACTTAATAATTGGTTGAATTTGTTAAGCTAAAATTACAGGGCTGCATTTTCAAAGCAATGCAGGTATGTTTCAATTTAGTACACTATGGTAGCTGACATGTTATTTTTGAGACGATTGTTTTTATAAACCAGCAATATTAGCCTGTTCTATTGCCGTTTTAAAAATGGGTAAACACCTCGGCCACTTTTACGCCGGCTTCCAGCCCCCTGAATTCTTCCTGCGGTTTGAAATAAACCTGGTGGGTTTCAACCGGGCTTTGTGTTTTGTGAGCAAACATGGCAGCCTTCTTTTTCTCCTGGGTTGAATGTTATGTCAGCATAATCGGTAGGGGTAAAGGCCATGGTTTCAACGCCGGGCCAAAACACAAAAGGCCGGGACTATCGCCCGGCCTCGCACAAATATACAGAGGTCAGTTTATTTTGAAATCTACGTCCAGGTTTTCCCAGGCAATTGATACCGCACCCTTTTTATTTACGGTATACAGCAGCTTTTCGTTAAATCCCGCCGATTTTTTTGGTTTAGCGGTTACCCTTAAAAAATCCTTGGCTGCATCATATTTAAAAGCGCCCCATTGGTTTGGTACTTTGTTAAATATGATGGTCCACTCTTTTTCGCCGGGGATTGTGAAAAAGCCATACTTACCTGCCGGCAGGGCCTTTCCCTGTACCTTTATGTCCTTGTCCGTTTCAAAGGTAGTGGCTTCATTTGCGCCAGTGCGCCAAACCTGGCCAAACGGAACCAAATCGCCCCATACTTTGCGGCCTTTTACCGATGGTTGCCCATAATTTATGACAACATTGGCGTCGCCAACTTTTGCACTGGCCATTGCCGGCGGACTTGGGCGTTTGGATTTGTCTTCGTCCTGGGCGCTGGCCTTAAACAGGGTTGCAGTAGCCACAGCAATTAACAGCAGCATAAAAGTGCTTTTAAAAATCTTTTTCATGTCAATAATTTGTGTTTAAATATTTCACTCAAAATTGATGCATTCGGCTGTTTTAAATATTTCAAACACATTTCAAGTTCATTCAAAGGCATTCAAATTGAAACATCGGTTTCTCATTTAGGTATTTCCAGGTAAAGGAGTTCGGCAAAGTAAACTGCCATGATAAAAATAAGCTCATGTAATATCCCCCCGGCCGGGTTAAAAATATTCAATGTATATATCTTAAATTCGGCACGGCGACAATAAACCATCGCTATAATTTTATCATTATGGAATGTGCTTTTAATGCAAAGGGCAAAGTTGCCATTGTTACCGGCGGGGCATCTGGGATTGGCGAAGCGACGGCTTGGAAATTTATAGAAGCCGGGGCGGCCGTCGGTATTTTAGATATCAACGATGCGGCCGCCGGCAGGCTTGTCGCCGAAATAGAAAACAAGGGCGGCATCGCCAAATATGTGCATTGCGATATGCTTAACGAAGACAGCATTAAAACATCGATCGACGAAATTGCTGCTGCTTTTGGCAGGCTTGATTATGCTTACAACAATGCCGGCATAGGCGGAGATTTTGCCAAAATTGAAGATTACCCCACTGATAATTGGGATAAAGTGATGTCCATTAACCTGCGTGCTGTTTTTCTTTGCATGAAATACCAGATTCCTCACATATTGAAGCAGCAAAAAGGGGCAATTGTAAACTGTGCATCGGTATTAAGCACCGTAGCTTATATGAATGATTCGGCTTATGTAGCCTCAAAATTTGGCGTGCTGGGGCTCACCAAAAACGCTGCGCTGGAGTATGCAACAACCGGCTTGCGCATAAATTCCATAAGCCCTGGTTTTACCCTGACGCCCATGATTAAAAATGGCGGTGAAGAAAAACTAAAACAGATTGCACAAAAACACGCCATACAGCGGCTTGCCAGCCCCGAAGAAATGGCACAGGGCGTAATGTGGCTCTGTTCGGACGAAGCTTCGTTTGCCATAGGCCTTAATTTGTTGCTTGATGGAGGGTATACACTGCAATAAAAAATAAGGACATAAAAAAAGGAATCCACACCTCGCGTAAAGATTCCTTAATTAACTATTAACTAACCTTATCATCAATGAAAAATTAGTTGATCAAATATATAAGCGGGGTTTATCGGTCGATATGCTATTACAACCAATTTGCATTCGCTGTGTGTGTCGCAGGCAAAAAATACCCCCTGTGGGGTGATAGATTAAAGCTTTGTTGAAGGTATCTTAGCTTTGGAAACTGAGCGTATTGTGGGGTAACCAGGAAAGAACCCCATTTGGCAATTTTTGAAGTATCAACAGATGCAGAGAAACCAGCCATGCGAGGCGCCATCTTACTTATATCCGTAAATGATAACAAGGAAAACTATATAACTAAACACCAAAACTGAAACAGCGGGCGCGAAAGCACCTGCTGTTTTTTTGTAATATGTTTACAATAATCTGGCTGTGATTTTAGTTTAGTTTCAACATATTTGTTTACTTAATAATTGTACATCAACCTAAAATGAAGTCATTAAAACTTGTTTTTCTTGCACAGTTGATCGCATCGGCTTTTTCATTGTCTGCGCAGGATAAAATGGATATTGAAACCTATAACCCAAAATCGACCCTTGTTGTAAAGCAACATTTAATAAAAAAAGCAAAATACCCCTTTATTGATGTACACAATCACCAATGGGATATGCCCAGCCAAAATCTCGGGGAATTATTAAATGATATGAATGGCTTAAATATGGCGGTGATGGTAAACCTGAGCGGCAGGGGTGGTAAGATGGTTGATAACTATTATAAAGGGCGTAGTTTGTTCAGTGTAAACGGTCCTGAATATTTTAACCGTACTATGGACAATGTGCGGAAAAATGGCAAGGGCAGGATACTGGTTTTTACCAATGTTGACTGGACCGGCATAGACGACCCGAACTGGACTAAAAATACTGTTGCGCAGCTGGAAAAAGATGTAAAAAACGGCGCCAGCGGCCTAAAGGTATACAAGGAGTTAGGACTTGAAATTTATGACAAAACCGGCAAACGGGTTACCGTTGACGATCCTCGCATCGACCCGATTTGGGAAAAATGTGGTGAGCTGAAAATACCTGTGCTGATACACACCGGCGAGCCTATTGCTTTTTTTGATAAAATGGATAATACCAATGAGCGCTGGCTTGAATTGAAATTACATCCGGGCAGGGCCAGGCCGGCACCGCAATACCCGAGCTGGCAGCAGGTGATGGGCGAGCAACACCGCGCTTTTGCAAAGCATCCGCATACCACTTTTATTGCCGCGCATTTGGATTGGCTACCCAACAACCTGGAGGCGCTGGGCAAACTACTCGACTCATTACCCAATGTGATGACCGAGTTTGCTGCTGTTATGGAAGAAATTGGACGAGAGCCCAGGACTGCACGCAACTTCTTTATTAAATACCAGGACCGCATATTGTTTGGAAAAGATACATGGAGCGCGCCCGAATATGGGTTTTATTTCAGGATGCTGGAGACTGATGACGAATACTTCCCGCCACTGCGAAAGTACCATGCATTTTGGAGTATGTACGGGCTCAACCTGCCCGATGATGTGCTTAGAAAAATATACTATAAAAACGGGCTGAAACTGTTTCCTAAAATAGATAAGTCGTTGTTTCCGGGATAGCGTTAAGCGGCAATACCGGTTCTGAAATTGCCAGGGGTAATACCATATCGCCCTTTAAAAAAGCGGATAAACGAGCTTACATTGTCAATCCCTATCATACTGACAATTTCGTTTACCTCGTAGTTTGTATTTTTCAACATGTGTTTGGCCTGGCCAAGCCTTACCTGTATTAAATACTGATAGGGAGAGCAATGGAAGGTTTGCTTAAAGGTGCGGCAAAAATGTGTTTGCGAAAGGCAGGCGTGCTGGCATATTTCGGTTAATGTTAGTGCCTGGTTGTAATTACTTATAATATAGTCCTTGGCAATGTTTAAGCGCTTAAACAACTCTGTACGGGTTTTGTAACTAAGCGCCTTCAACTCATCGCTTTTTGTTAAAATTTCTTTGTTATATATTCTGTAAAAGTTTATTAACGAATGCAGCAGGTACTGGTCAACCAGCATGTCATCACTGGTATCATTATTAATAATCTCCTGTAAATGCAGCAGGTTATATCGCATGTCGCCTTTTAGCGGATAAAGAGTTTCTAAAAACACAGGCGCCGAGTTTTCAGGAACAAAAAACGGCTCATCAAGCAATAGCGAATGAGCAGCGGTTACACTGTGATGAAAGGAATTTAAAAATTGCGAACCGTATAAAATTGATATAGTATTTACGGGTATTTCCGAATAGATTTCCCTGCCAAATACAGTTCCCTCATTTATAACCAGGAAATTTCCGGGCAGGATATTCAGTTTTTTATTCCCTAGTTTATATTGTTCCTGCCCGTCAATAACCATCCGTATCGAAAACTCGTGGCATTCATTTGCATAAGTGGCATTAGTAGTTATCTCGCTGTATATTTTGTTCTGGTTATTTACAATCTGGATCTTTTTCATAGTTCATCGGTATAATCCCTGTATTCTAACAAGGTGTATCTGGTGCCGTTGTCGTCTACTGCAACTGCTTTTAGGCCAATGCTGGTATAACCGGGTATTCCGTCAAATTGTACACCTTGCTTGTCGAGCAGGTAGTAATCCTTCAGGCAGTCGTCGGTATTAATAACTATTGGTGAATTATAACTATCGTGATCAGCGTACAACGGGATGAAATAACTCCGCCCTGATTTGTCGCGGAGCAGAAACCCTGGCCGGCCGGGGTTTTCGGCATTACACAGGTTACTTACATTAACAAAACCCAGGTATTGAGTAAGGAACTTTAATGTCGCCCGGGGTTCCTTCACACATATTTCCGCATAAGTTAGTTCTTCCGTCATGTCCTTCAAGTTTTAGATTGTCAACTACTGCACAGGTTTTAGGATGTTGTGTTTTAATGCATTACAAAGCTACCTGTAATGACTATGGCTGCCATACCCCTCAAGGGGGTATTTTTCAAAATAAGCCCCTGGCGGGCTTTCCAGGGCGCAAAAAGGCTATAAAAGCATATCGGGTTACAGGGGTAATATCTAACATTACACTTTGACTAATAACTGACCATATGACTGCAATTTTGTACAAGGAAATCCCTCCATGATTCCGCCTCCCTTTATTTAGGTGCTGCTTAAAATAGTCAGCGATGTAAAACTTCAACTAATCATTAAATTTTTATGAAAAAACTATTACTACTAATACTAGTCATCCTAACAGCCCAGGTAACTGTTGTTTTTGCGCAAAGCCGCACAATAACAGGTACGGTTACGGGTAAGGATGACAATTTTCCGCTTCCCGGTGTGAGCATAAGCGTACCCGGAACCCAGATTGGTACAGTAACCAACGATTATGGTAAATACACTATTAAAGTACCTGCATCGGCAAAGTCGATTGCGTTCTCGTTTGTAGGTTACAACAGGCACGTTGCCGAACTCGGCGCTACAGATATTATTAACATAGCGCTCGAAACAAATGCAAAACAACTAAAAGAAGTTATAGTAACCGGCGGTTACGGCATTAAGCAAACAGCAAAATCAAATTCCAACTCGGCACAGGTAGTGTCGGCTACTGAATTAAACACAATTCGCGAGCCAAACATTAACAATGCGCTTGCGGGTAAAGTTGCCGGTATCCAGGTGCGCAGCCAGTCGGCGGCGGCATTGGGCCGAAATACCGAGGTTAGGTTACGTGGTGCATCTGGCTTTGGCGCAGGCCAGGGCGCGCTGTATGTTGTTGACGGCACAGTACTGCCAAATGTAGATGATGTGAACCTGGACGATGTTGAAAGTGTTACGGTTTTACAAGGTGCAGCTGCGGCAGCCTTATTGGGGTCGCAGGGCGCTAACGGTGCTATCGTAATTACAACTTCGAAAGCTAAAAAGAACGGTGGCCTTGGGGTCGACCTTAGAATAGGTGCAACCTGGGATAAAGCATATATACTGCCAAACTATCAAAATACCTATGGCGGCGGTAATAACCCGATATTTACGCAATACGTGTGGAAACAGGGCGATCCTGATCATTGGAAGTCATTAACCAACAAATACTATCCTGACTATTCAGATGATAGCAGCTGGGGGCCAAAATTGGAGGGGCAGGAATACATTCCGTGGTATGCATGGTACGCAGGCACCCAATACACAGGTAAAACTGCTTCATGGACACCGCACCCCACAAATGCAGCCGACTTTTTTCAAACAGCACCGCTGCTTGATAACAGCCTTACGTTTAATAAATCGGGCGAAGATTACAGTTTTAAGTTAGGATATGGCAACCTTTATCAAAAAGGCCTGATACCCAGGCAGGATTTGAAAAGGAATACGTTAAACCTGAACTATAACTATGATTTAAACAAGCACCTGTCGTTAACTTCAAGTATTAACTACACCAACCAAAAACAGAACGGCGTAGTAAACGATGCTTACGGAAACCCGGGTACCGGTGGCCTTACTCAATGGTTCCACAGGGATTTGGATATGAGTAAATTAAAGGAACTGCGCCATTTGCAATACGGCCCGGGCCAATACGCAACCTGGAACCATAACGACCCGGCGGCATGGAACCCGGCAAACCCGACCGCATTTTATGGTGCTAATTTCTGGTACAACTACTATTCATACCAGGATTTGTTGAAAGATCCTTCGAACACCGATCGCCTTTTTGGAAACATCGCGCTTACCTATAAAGTTAATAATGATTTGAGCTTTAAAGTAACTTACCGTAAGCAGCAGCTTACAGTATGGCAGGAAAATTATACACCGACTGAATTAGAAATAAGTGCTAATCAGACCGGTGTAAAGGCTGGTTATTCGTCAAATAACTCTTACTCAAACAGGGAGAACCTCGAGTTTTTGGCCACGTATACTAAAAAAATAAAGGAATTTAAGGTTGACGCCAACGTGGGTACCGATAAATTCCACTGGACATTTAAAAATAACTTTGCTGCAACAAATAATGGTTTGACTATCCCGGGTTTGTATAACGTTGGTAACAGCGTTGATCCACCTACCATAGCCAATGCAAGGATAACCGAGGCATATAATGCCGTGTTGGGCCACGTGGCTTTCAGCTGGAAAGATTTAATTTTCCTTGATGGTTCGTTACGTAACGACTGGTTTTCAACTTTCCCCCAGGCTAAAAACGATGTGTTGTCAAAATCGGGTGGTATATCATTCGCATTTAGCGACCTATTGAAAAGTCAGGATAAATGGTTAAGCTATGGTAAACTAAGGGCTACTTATGGGCAAATCCCTAAGGCATTGGGCAACACCAACGAAACCTTCGGGGCCTATCTTTATCCGGGAGCATCGTACGTTGTAAACGCACAAAAGCTTTACGGGCAGCTAGTGCAAACTACTCCTAACCAAAGCGTCGACGATAAAATCCACGGGTCAACCGTAACACAAAAAGAACTGGGTTTGGATTTACGCTTCCTGAACGACAGGATCGGAGTTTCCGGCACTTACTGGACAGGTTCAGAAACTGGTATACCAGCGTCAATAGGTGTTAACGGGGCCAGCGGTGTAAACTCAATATTAACCAACTTTGGCGATGTTGAGAAAAAAGGGTTCGACTTAAACATCAATGGTTACCCTGTACGCATCCCGAATTTTTCATGGAACATCTCGTTAACTTATTCTAATCTTTTAGAGGACAAAGTTGTCGAAATCAGCAATAAGTATAACGTGCAACAAATTATTGTGGCACTAAATACAAACTTTGGTTCTGCAGGCGTTCCATTCCTGGTTCAAAAAGCCGGTTTACCGTGGGGACAGATTTTCGGACCAGGCGTGTTGCGTAATTCTGCCGGCGTTCCAATTTTAGGTGCCGATGGATTTTACCAACGCAACCCAAGCGTTTATTTCGGCAGCGCGCTTCCAAAACACACAGGTGGTATACAAAATACATTCAACCTGTTTAAGGATATCGCCTTTAACTTTAACATAGATTATCAGTTTGGCGGCAAATTCGCTTCATTAACTGATGCCTTCGGTTCATTCTCTGGTACAACTTACCGTACCGCCGCACTAAATGATAAAGGTAATCCGGTTCGTGACGCTGTTGCCGACGGCGGTGGTATTCACCAGGTTGGTGTTGACGCAAACGGCAAACCGGTGAGCATGTACGTAAGTGCTTATGATTACTACCACAATAACTTTAACAATGGTACCGAAGATGAGTTTGTTTATGACTTAACCTTCATCAAACTGCGTGAGGCCGGTATTTCATACAAAATTCCTGTTAAAAAGTGGGGCCTTAGCAATGTTATCAAGAATGCAACATTCCAGATACAGGCACATGACCTTTGGTTAATATATGCTAAAACGAAAGATTTCGATCCATCGCAAATAAGTGCGGTACAGGGCGAATCGGCGCAGTTGCCTGGCACACGCGGCTTTGGATTTAACTTAAAAGTAGGTTTCTGACAACTAGCTATAACGAAAACTTAATTTAAATATTTAAAGGATGAAAAAGATCTATATATACACGCTTACTACCCTAATGCTTTGGGGAGCGGCGAGTTGTAAAAAGCCCAACGATTTTGGCACAACAAACCTTAACCCCGATGCGGTTACCCAACCGGTTGTTTCGGCTTTGTTGGCAAGTGTTCAAAATAACCTCCCGAATTTCGTTTCAGTGGGGAATGCGTTGGCAGGAGGCGCATACGCACAGTATTTTTCAGAAACGCAGTACCCTGGTGTTGGGTTATATGCTACGCCTGCTGTTGGCTTCACCGGACTTTATAACGGTGATTTATATGATTGTCAAAACGTTATTAATCTTAACCAGAGTAAAAACTCGGTCGCTGTGGCCACAATTTTGCAACAGTTTGAATACTGGGCAATAACCGATAGCTGGGGCGATGTTCCATACAGCCAGGCATTGCAGGGCCTTAAATCAATCACGCCTGCTTATGATAAGCAAGAGGATATTTACAAAGGCATTGTAACCAAAGTTGCAGCTGCAGTTGCATCAATGGATGGCGGTACCGTACCGGGCGACGTTTACTACGGAGGCGACCCATCATTGTGGAAAAGGGCCGGTAATTCATTAATAATGTTGGTTTCTATCCAGGCATCTAAAAAAGTGCCCGGCGCAAACGATTTTTATGCAACCGCGTTTAAAACTGCATTAGCCTCGGGGCCAATTATTACTAATGCCCAAAACTTCGCGTTCACTTTTCCCGGCGGTACTTACAAATCGCCATGGTTTAATTTATATAATGGCAGGACCGATTGGGCAGAAAGCAAAACCATGACCGATTACACCAAAGCTACCGGCGACGGAAGGCAACTGATGTTTGGCGGCTCGTTTAGCGATCCCGGGCAAACAACCGGGGGCACAGTAACCTCAAGTAATGGTGTGCCATATGGCGTTGACCGCACAACCGCTAATAATTATATAGCGGCAAATGCCGACTGGGCCCTTGTTCAGCGTGCTGATAAACGTACAGACGCATCTACCGTTAATATAATTGATGCTGCCGAAGTTACCCTGGCAACTGCTGAAGCAATTAATATTGGCTGGGTTACCGGCGATTTGGTAGCTACCTATCAAAATGGTATCAAATTATCGTTCGAGCAATGGGGAGTCGACCCGCCTACCAATACATACCTCACTAATTCAAACGTAGCAATTAGTGCTACTCCCGGTGCTGCAAACGCAAAAAATATCGCAGTGCAACAATGGGTAAGCGCCTATCCTGATGGCCATATGGGATGGAACATCTGGCGTAAAACCGGTTATCCGGTACTTCCCCCTGCGCCGGCTGCGTCAAACGCGTCTAAAAAAATTGTCAGGAGATTTGTTTATACATCTGCCGAACAGCAAACTAATGGGGTAAGCGT
>Ga0105240_10011287_pt1 | contig 12451 bp, 17 predicted proteins | sample KBSC54metaG_FD_80426 | JGI IMG/M metagenome (GOLD analysis project Ga0105240, IMG submission 80426) | Corn rhizosphere microbial communities from Kellogg Biological Station, Michigan, USA - KBS C5-4 metaG | ecosystem: Host-associated > Plants > Roots > Rhizosphere > Soil | place: Michigan, USA... | reverse complement strand
GAGGATGTGGTCCCCTTCCTTGATCTTCACTCCGCCAAGGACATGATCCTTCTTGACGTATCGGCTCGATGTCACGATCGGCTGGGTCCTGAGGAACTCCTCCACCGCCTGTGGGATCAAGGACAGGTCGTCGCGCAGGTAGGCCTGCAAGTCGGGTTGAAGAGCCAGGCGCCTGAGGATCAGGACCGTGCTGGAGGCGACCGTGTCGAGCCCCCCCACCCAGAGGAAGAACGTGGTTCCAAGGATCTCGTCTTCCGAGAGTGGGCGTCCGTCGATCGAGCCATGGACGATTTGGCTGCCGAGGCCCGGCCGGGGTTGCCGTCGGACTTCCTCGATGAAGCTCCTGAGATATTGCAGGGCGCTGGAAATGCCGGACCTCATCACCTCGGCATCGCCGTGACTGTGGAGGATCTGGTATTCCCAGCTGAGGAACTGATCGATCAAATCTAACGGAAATCCCATCAGGTTCAGGAAGACCCGCACCGGATAGATGCGCCCGAAGTCATAAGCCGCATCGACTTTGCCAGCGGCCGCGAACCCATCGATGAGCTCGTTGACCGAGGCCAATATGTCGCCCTCCAGGTGGTTGACCGCCTTGGGCGAGAACCACGGGTTGAGGAACAACCGATACTTCCCGTGTTCAGGCGGATCGATCGCCATCGGGATCATCCTGAAGGTTTCGCCAACCAGGTTCTGGAAATTGGCGGAGTCCCGGGTCGAGTAGACTTCGTCGTTTTGGTAGACCTCGCGGATATCCTCATAGCGTGTGGCAACCCAGGCCCCGTCAAAGCGGCCCGGGCGAGGCTTCGGCCAGTACACGATCCGAGGGAGTCGCGAGAACACCTCCGCCGTCTTCGCCCAGGGATCGACCGCGGTGCTGGCCGCCTCGTAGACGTCGAGGTCGTAGACGAGCTCCGGGGGCACGTGCGCCGGGATCTCGGACGTCTTAGACAGGCCGGGAATCGACGCTGGCCTTGGCTCACCGGTCTGCCGCAGGGTCATGATGCTGGCCTTTCGCTGCTCGAGCGTAGGCCATGCCCTCCCATCCGGAAGCCTGCAGCGCTAGGCCGCAGATCGCCATCTTTGCCGGCGGAACGCCCTGAATACTCACCCGCGCCTGCCAGGCTGGTGCCCGCTCCGTTCAGGCTGCGCTCGAGGTTTCGATCTCCGCCCGCGCCACAGCTTCCTGGAGCGGCCTACGGGCCAGTTGCAGCAGGGTGATTGAGACCGTGGTGCACACCACGATGACGGTGGCGATGGATGCGCCGACTTTTGCGCGGTCGTGGTAGACGAGCTCGGTCACCAACCCCACGATCAACGGCGTCAGACCGAGCGCGAAGCTCGACATGACGAAAGAATTCAAGGCTCCGATCCGCCCTCTGAGGTGAGCCGGCGTTATCAGCCCATAGGCGCTGTTCAGGCCGCCGCTGCTGAACAGCGACGCCCATGACACGCACAGCCCGATCACCGAAACGATCACGTTGTGGACGAGGAGGGTGGTCAAAGCCGAGACCACACCGAGCGACTGGGCGATCGTGTACACGGTGTAGAGCGAGCCGACGCGCCCCCGCTTAATCTGGCGGTCGGCCATGAAGCCCCAGAAAACGTTGCCGAGAAAGCCGCACAAGCCGTTCGACACGCCGACCACAAGCCCGACCCTGAAGATGTCGAGTTGGTAGGTCCTTTCGAGGAACGCAGGCGCCCACGGGATCATGGTGTAGGCGTTCATGCAGGCGGCAGTGTACGCTCCGGTGTGCAGGATCAGCAGCTTCTTGTGCGCCCGAAGAAAGCTCAGAAGCGACACGCCGGCGTTCGCGCCCGGGACGAGCGGCTGATCGCTTCGCGGACGATCGTTGATCAGGAACGCAAGCAAAGCGAAGAGGGCGCCCGGTGCGCCAATCAAGATGAATGAGGCCTGCCAAGGGTGGAGAACGCCTAGGATCGGCAGTTCAATCGGTCCACGCGAGTTTAGGAAGGCAATGAAAGCTCCGCCCCCGATGAAGATTACAGCCGCGCCCAAGTTGGTTGCACCGGCAAATATGCTCATCACCAGCGCCAACCTGTGTCGGGCGAAAATCGATGTGAGCACCGAAAAGGCGCAGGGCGCGACGACGGCCTCGCCGAAGCCTACGAGCAAGCGCGCGCCAAACAGCTGGGGAAAGGATGTCGCCAAACCGCAGGCCATGGTCGCGGCCGACCAGAAGACGACACCAACAAACAACAGCCACCGCTTGGGGTAGCGGTCGACGGCCCACCCCAGGAGCAGGCCGACGGAGCAGTAGAAAATCGTAAATGCGATCCCGCTGACCAGGCCGAGCTCAACGTCCGACAGACCAAGATCCGTCTGGATCGGAACGAGCAGGAGCGCGAGCAGCTGACGATCAAAAAATGAGAGCAGCATGAGGATCACGAAGATCGCGAGCGTGGTCCACGGGGATCTCAGGAAGGAGATCGATGATCTCGCAGAAGGGATCGTCGCCCCATCCATCCGCGCCTGGCTTCCTTCGACCATTTCCGCCCTCCGCCCTGCGGCGCCGACTAGGTTTGTGGCGATGTCCTAGTGTGGGGATAGCCAGTTTGACCCGGGATTATGGGATCAAGCCCCTGGGTGTCTCCGGTAGCGCCTATGAGAGCGACGGCCGCACACCATACGCAACGTGTCGCGTGACGACCGTCTGCGCTCAATCTCAGCGTTACCTGTAGGCGCGCGATTATCCGTTGCGCCTGGATCGCCAGGCCGCTTGGCAGCTTAATCATCTGGGAGCCGGTGTTGAAGGCAGGCTGGTTGCCCGAGACGGGAACAACACCACAACATCGCGCGGATCGCAATCGAAAATTACGACAAGTAACGCACCGGAGCGTCGCTCCTAGCGCCGGCCCGGCGCGCCTCTTCTTCGCGCCGAAGTGGGCCAGCGCGCAGCCAGCCTGATGGCGGCTGCGCAATGGCGGCCAAGGCGAGAACTGTCAGGGCAAGATCGGCGTGACGCCCGGCGTCGCTGGCGGCGACAGCCCCGATAGCAGCACACCAAGCGCAGGCGCCTGCATGCCGGTCGGTTACCTCAAGCCGGATCGTTACCCGCACACGCGCGAGGATGCGTTGCGCCTGGCTGACCAGGCCGCTGGGCAGTTTCATGATGTCGGTACCACTGCTGGAACGGGGCGGACGCCCCTGGAAACCAGCAGGGACCACATCGCATCCTGAATCGCAACCAAAAATTACGCGTGGTAACGGTTGACGCCACGATGCCGCCAACCTCGCGGCGCGCGCTTGCGGCTTTCACCTCGAAAGGAGAAGCCGATGCCCCACTATGTTGGTCTAGACGCAGGTAAGAACACGACGAGCATCTGCATCGTTGATGAGGATGGAGCGGTGTTTGCAGAAGGTGAGGTTCCGACAGAGCCAGCCGACATCATTGCCTTCCTGCGTGGTCGACGACTTCGGTTCAGACGGGTCGGCTTGGAGGCAATGGGGCTCGCGCCCTGGCTTTACGAAGGTCTGGCGAAAGCTGGACTGCCAATTGTTTGCATTGATCCTCGCCACGCCCACGGCATCCTCAAGGCAAAGCTGAACAAGACCGACCGCAACGATGCGCGCGGGATCGCGGAGATCATGAGAGTTGGCGTCTACAGGGCGGTTCACGTCAAGACGTCCGCCAGTCAAGAAGCCCGCGCGTTGCTCGGGGCTCGCAAACTGTTGATCAACAAGCGCAAAGACGTAGACAATATGATCCGAGGTCTTCTCCTCCAGTTCGGACTGAAGGTTCCAAGATTCCGGGTCAAGACTTTCGAGCGCACCGTGCGCGGACTGATCGGTAAGAACAAAAAGCTGCTCACCGTCGTGGATGCGCTCCTTGATGTGCGTCGTGTGATCGAAGCACGCGCCCGGGCGCTAGAGCAGGTCGCAACCGCCACAGCTAACGCGGACCCTGTGTGTTGCCACCTCATGACTGCGCCCGGCGTCGGGGCGCTTGTGGCTCTCACATATCGCGCCGCTGTCGATGTGCCGGAGCGATTTACCCACTCCCGAACGGTGGGCGTCCACTTCGGGCTGACGCCTCGCACAAAGCAGTCGGGGGAACTCCTGCGGCGTGGGAGAATCTCCAAGTGCGGCGATGAGAGCGTGCGCACCGCTCTCTTTTTGGCGGCGAGAACTTTACTTTCGAAGGTAAAAAGACAGTCAGACCTCAGGAGTTGGGGCCTGGCGGTTGCGGCCAAGCGGGGCTTCATGAAAGGAGTCATTGGTGTCGCTAGGCAGTTAGCTGTCGTGATGCACAGAATGTGGCTCGACAACTCGGACTTCCGAGCCTCAGCGTTGCCGGATTCGTAGCCGGAAGAAGCCATGTGACCGTTGGGCGAGATTGGAAGGCGCGCAGCAAACTCGCGGTGCCAATTGACCGCTGATGACGTTTGATCTGCTGGGTTGCTCGCATCTTCTAATCCAAACGCCCTATCGTTCACCGGCCCAACGCGGAGTCGGAATAGCGCCATGCTGTTGCGTGGCGCGGACGTGGCGAGCCTCGGAACATGCTTTGCGGAAATATCGCGTATTGCCTTCTGAGCCGCCACGTGGCCGTCCGATGCTTAGCGCCGGCCCCTCTTGCGTTGCTTTCGGCCGAGCTCCTGCCAGCGTCTTTTGTCCGCCCCTGCTGCTAACGCCTGCACGAGTCCTATCAAGTGGAGCTGCGACTCCGGTTCGGTGATCCGTGCGAATGCCTCAAGGATGAGGGGCGCGTCCTTCGTCTCAAGGCCGAGCCCATCCGTCCGGAGCACCGGCGACACCGCCTGCTCGCCAACCAGGAATGCAACCGTCGTCTCAAGAACCGCGGACGCCCTGATCAGCCCGACTGCATAGAGGGTCGACTGACCGGTCTCATACTTCACGAGCTGCGGCACGCCGACGCCGAGCGCTGCCGCAAGCGCGTCGCGGCGAAGCCCAAGGTAGCGGCGCCGCTCGCGGATGCGACGACCGATGGCGACGTTGATCGGATCGGCCAGGCGTCGCACCCGTGGGAGCGCGGTCAGTGCCCGGTCGGCACAGGCTCGCTGTTCGGAGATCCGCACTTCACGAACCTCTTGGTGGTCTTGTCCCGGCAGCGTGCGGCCGGCGGTGGCGTGGCGGGCTTGCAGACGCTGGCCGCGGCGAACTGACCGTTGGCCTGGTGGCACTTCCCCTGAGCGTCGAGATAGGGGGCCGTGTGCGCCGGCGCGGCCATTGTGGGGCCCGCGAGCGCGAAGAGGATTGCGGCGATGGCGATGGTTTTAGTCATTGCGATTCTCCCAGTAGGGCGCAGCCTCAAGGGGGCGGTTGGAACTTGACTGTCGTAGAGAATATTTTACCGGCGAGTGGAGTGCCATTCGCGGTGCTGGAGTAAGGGCGAAAGCGGCAGCCGACCTTTGCCGCAGCTTCGCCAAAGCCAAGGTTTGCAGGGGTTTCGGAAGTCCAAGTGCAGCGAGTTACCCGGTTCAGATCGGAGACCTCGCAAGCGATCGTGGCTTCGCCCGCAGTGCCGGTCGTGCGTGCTCTTGGTGGATAGAACTCCAGAGCAGGGTCAGGCTCGTCCGGACAGGTCACGACGGCTGTGCCGGCGGGGAACGCATCTAGCACCGTAAGGCCGCCCGCTTGTGCTGTGCCCGCTAGAGTCATGGCCGTGGTGAAGGCGCCAGCGATTGATAGCCACCTCACCGATGGCGGACGTAGTGGTGGCCGCCGAACGGGCCGCGGTAGTGGCCGCCCCGGTGTGATGAACGCCTTGAAGCTCGGTGCTATGGGCACGCGCCTGCTTGCCGTGCGCCGTAAGTCGCCTGGTCCTCTGTGTATCCGTCTCCAGCACTCGAAGACAGTTGATGAATGAGCGCCCTGCATGAGAATCCGGAAATGCCAAGGTATTGCCGGGCAGATTTAGCTGCGTTCTCGTTCCAATCAACAGCAAGACTATCCACCGCGACAGTAGCGTCCTCGACATCATAGCTATCACCCGCGTCCGATGACAGTTGATGAATTAGACCTTCTCGCGAGAAGCCGGCTATGCTGAGATACTGCTTCGCCGATCTTACGGCATTCCTCTGGGCCGCAGTCAGATGTGCTGCTTGACTTGGCGCCCCCACTGCCGCGTTGTCAAGGACATACGCTGTTGCTGAAAGAGCTCCTGCGATGAGCACCGCTCTGAACGTATGCGTCATCCGAGAATGCACCAACATCTCCCTTCACCGATGCTTGTGATGGTAGCCGCGGACGCCGAAATGGTTGGTGTAGTGGCCGCCGCGGTGTGACGAACCATGCCCGCCGAAGTAGCTGCCGCCGCGGGCGTGGCTTCTGGCGTAGGACGCGGAGCCGGCGACCGCGGCCATTGTGAGCGCGAGCGCGATGATGCCGAGCGTTCTCATCCTTCCCCCCTGAGATGAATTAAGCGGGACATGAAACGCGGGTTGAGTCTACCCAGCAGTGCGATAAAGCTCGCGGCCGTGCGTACTGCGGCTAGGGGGGGGCAGCTTGAAAGAAAACGCTTTCGTGCGGGCACCGCCGTCCCGATGGCGGGCGGTCATGGACACGCCGACTAAGGCCCTCAACGTCGCCCGCTGCGCTGCGGGTGTGTCCTTCGCGCTGGCCATCGGATCGGGCGAAGAGGTGGCGAAATGGATCAAGGTCGGCGGCGTCAGCGTCATTTTTGGCAGGATGCCAGCTGCGATTGAGGCGGCAGAACTGCTGGCAGCGATTATTGTGGGCATGATCGCATATTTGCGGCCCGCGATCTGGCCGACAGTGCTCGTCTTGGCCTTGTTGGGAGTGGACGTCGCCTATCACGCAATGACTCGCGGCTTCGACATGACGATTGTTCTCGATCTCGCTTTCGCGCCGTTTGCGGCGATTTCTTTTGCGGGCGTGCGTCGCTATGCGGAGCTGCATGCGGACGCAGCTCGTGTGAATCGCGCCTAGTCGCGAGCAGCCTTGCGCCTCGCCGCCAGCTCGCCCTGCGTCGGCCGCGGCGGCACATCGTCCGGCCAGGGCGCGACCAACTCCCGGTACTGGTAGAGCCCCGGAATGCGCGCCTTGAAGTGCGCGCGGCCCTCGCACCGCAGTCGCCGGCAAGGCGGCTTGCGGTTCCAGAGGCTCAGGCCCGGTCCCTTCACCTTGATCATGGCCGCGAGGTCCACCGCCATCTCCAGATGGCAGGCGTCGCACCACGAGACGACGTCCCAGCCTTCGCGAAACATGTCCCCGATTGTCTCGGCCTTCCGCCGCCACTCGTGCATTCCGTAGCGGTCGAGGTTGCGCTGACCCATGAACGGAAGGAGAACGCCAGGACTCGGCTAGGCGTCAAGGCGGGCCGCTGCGGAAGGTGTGAATATGGACGATCCGCCCGGCGTCCCGCTAGGGCACTACCGGGGCCAGGCAGGCGTCCGGTTCACCTGTCTCGGCTGCATGCGCCACCGCGACCTAGACCTTGAGACGGTGATCGCGGGCCTGGAGGCCCGGGGCGTCGGTGGAGCGCGGACGGGGATACGAGCCGTGGCGGGGCTGGTCAGGAAGCCTTGTGAAAGGTGCGGGGGAGTGAGGTTTGCAACGGCGCCTGCGTTCAGATGAGGGCGCTGCCCCTGCGCTCGCGCGCGGGGTCCAGCGGTTGGCTTCGCGCTGAGGGGGAGCGTATCTTGAAGACATGCTCCGGAAAGGCGACATCGCTAAGTGGCATGCAAAGGAGCGGGCTCTGCGAAGGCTTGCTGAGGCTCCTGCGAACCCGTTCCCGAAGAGCATCAGGCGCGGCTCCGGGCGATCGTGGAGCGGAACAAGACGCGGCGGCGTCGAGACGATGATCCCCCGGCCGCAGCTCCGGCGCCCGTCATGCCCCGCGGCGGTGGGGGCGGTATGCTCGGCGGGGCGGCCGTCGTCGCCGCCGACATCGGCGACTGACGCTCACTTCCCGCGCGCGAGAGCCAACGTTGGCGTAGAAGCCGTGGGGATAGCGGCGCCGGGTGCGCTATTGGCCATTGTCGACTCGTCGACGCTCAGCCCGGTGGGATGCCATTAGTGCTCGAAGGCTGCGCGCCAGCGCGATTTTGGGTCTGGCGTGCTGCCAATGCACTAGGGGGGACTTCGCTATGGGATTGGCGCGCTCAGCGGTGCTCGCCGCGCTGTTGCTAGCGGCTCTGGCGGGCTGCAAACCGAAAGTCGTGGGTTGGACGCCTGACGGCGCGCCGAACGCTCCTCCACCGCCGAAGTGTGATGGCTGCACCCCGGTGGCCCCAGCGAACGTGCCTCATCTGAAGGCCGGCTATTGGCAGTCCTCCTCGACAAGTTCCACCGGCGCGACCTCTTCCAGGCCCTGGTGCACTCATGGTGCTTCCATCGGCCCGCGCATGGGCCCGGAAGGTCTCGGCCAGGGGTGCACCTTTAGCGGCGTACAGCAGAGCCCGGCGGGGGCTTACGTATATGACGTGATCTGTCTCGGGAACGGCGCCACCAGCGACGGCCACACGAGCTATAGGGGTGACTTCATCTCGCACTACACCATCGACTCCATCCAGACGGACACCCAGGCAGGAGAAGCTCCGCACGTGACGACGGGGCACACGGAATCGCACTATTTGGGCGACTGCCCGGCCGGGACACGAGCGGAAGACTAGCCGTTGCCTTTAGCCGCCGTGGCGGCCCTTCAGGCGCTCTGAAGCGCCCGGCAATGCTCAGCGGAACATCGTCCAGCCTAAGAACATCACCAGCACGCCGAATATGTAGAGCAGGAATGCCGCCCAACCCCACGACACCCCGCCCATGCGGCCCAGCTGGTCGCGCACCTCGCTATGCGACGGCTTGGCCGGATTGTAGTACACCGGGAAGGTCCCGGCGGGGGCGTACTTGGCCTGCAGCGCCGGGAAGTTCTTGGGCTTGTCGGAATAGAACATCCCCCTGAAGGTCTCGCCGCCGACTTCATAGCTGTAGTGAATAGAGTACCTGTCGAACTCTCCGCCGTTCTCGCCGGGGGTCCGCTGGCGCGTCACGCCACTAGACCCAATGGTGGCCGGCGTCGTGGGCCAGGAAGCCTTGGTGGCGGCCTCTTTGCGGCTAAGGCGGTGAAAATAGACCCCTACCCGCGATTGTGCCTCCGGCACGCCCGCTCCGGGTTTGTCGGTTGGGCGACACTCAGGCCGGCCACGCAGACGCTACCGTCGGAGCGCCGCCGTCGGGCGGGGGTTGGGAGACCATCATGAACGTTCGCTCCGGCGTTTTCGGCGCCCCTTGGCGTGTTGGTGCCGCATTGGCCGGCGCCCTTCTACTGGCTGCAGGCCCCGCGCTTGGGGCTCCCGCCATCGGCGACAGAGTCTCAGTCGAGGAAGGCGGCAGCTGCTGCTACGACGGAACCGTGATCGGCGTCGGTGGGCCAGGCCCCGTCGAGGGTTATCTCCTGATCCACCACGACAATCCGAGTTCGCTCGACGCGTACGCGCGACCCGACCGGGTCCATCCGCGTGGCGGTGGCGCCCGTGCGACGGGCAACGGCGCTGCCGGTCACACAGGTGGCTGTCAGATCATGACCATCGGAAACAAGCCCGTCTGCGTCCCGCGCTGAGCGAGTCGGCGGCCTACTTGCCCCGCCGGGAACAGTCTCGCCCGAGCCCATCATAGGCGTGGCGGCTATAGCGCGCCCATTGGCACGCCAAGCGTTCCCGGATCATCTCCGCTCCCAGATCGCGCGTCTGCGACGTCCAGCACCGGCCGACCATCCGGCCGTACCTGTCCCACTGATCGCCGGCCGGCTCGCACCATACCTGACGCCCGCTGGTGAGCTGGATCATCCGGGCCTTGGCCGCCTGGCCGCCGGGCTCCTCGGCGATGCCCTGGGCAGGGTGGGCGATCTCCGGGGCGTTGATCCCGAAGATACGGACCCGCTGGCCAGCGCATGTGATCGTGTCGCCGTCTGCTACGTGGGGGCCGTAGCATGCAAGCGGGGCCGAGATTGCGGGAGTGACCGCGGCAAGCGCCACCACGCAGGCCGCGACGTGGGTGTTGTTCAAGATCAATGCGAACGGTTCTCCGATGTGCATTGTGGGACGCAATGGCTCCGTACACGATCGATCTCCATGACGAGCGCGGCAAGGTGCGGGAGCGCCGGAACGCGCTGTTCGCACACGACGACGACGCGATCGATCATGCCGGCCGCCTGGGGCATTCGCACGAAATCAAGGTGTGGCAGGGGGAGCGCCTGGTTGCGCACTTCCCGGCCATAGAAGGACCGCTCGCTGGCGGTTGACCGCTTGTTCCTTCTGCGGTCTTCAACTGGTGAGTGGGTAGCGGCCGCGAAAAACCGGTCCTTACGCCAGCTACCCCGGGCTCAGGAAGCGCATCGAGCCGCGGTTCGCTGAACCATAAATGAAAACGGAGGCCCAGACGGTGCCGGGCCTCCGCTGCGCGGCAGCGCTAGGCTGCTCCGATCAGTCGTGCGGCCTTGAGGCTGCGCCGGCGACGGCTCCCGTGCCGCCACCCACTGCGGCGCCAACCGCCGCGCCGGGGGCGCACCCAATTGGGAGCGTTACAATACACCCGATTGCTGCGCCGAGACCGGCGCCCGCCGCTCCGCCGGCCAAGGCGCGAGCGCCCGGATCGTCGTGCCACCTTCCGTCCCGGTCGTAGTATCCACGGTCATTGTCCGGGTCGCTGCGCCAGTGGACATGCTCATCGCTTTGGTGGGCGTCGTACCAGTCCGAATTGTAATAGGTGACCGGCGCATCAGGCCCGTAAGCATACCTCTGGTGCACCCGCCAGCAGTCGCCGTATTGATTGCAGGCGACATAGGTCCGTTCGACAGTCTCAGCGCTCGCGGCTGCCGGAATCATTGAGCTTCCACCTACAATGGCGAGAAATGAACCCAGTCCGATCGCAGCAGTAATAATCTTCATAGATCACCTTTTTTGGCGATGGGCGCAGGCCCAGCTGTCATCCTGCGACAAACGAGGCGGGAAAGACCTTGGTTCCAGCTGGACGGCAGAGATCGCGCCCAGAGCAGTGACGTGGGCAACAGAAGTGAGGTCTGAGAGCCGAACGGCACAGCTTGTTGTTACGCTCGCGAAGTGTAATCGGCAGCCACATTGGGAAAAATCAATGTAGTGAGCCCCAGAGCATGAGATTTTGCATTGGAATGCTAGGCCAGCCTGAGCCTAACTACACGCCCTGCGCGGTGATCGTCGCCATCGCCCGCGCTGCTGAGGGTAGGCGCCGGTGCTGTCGACCTCGCCCACTTAACGCGACAAGACCGCCATGCCGGACGCGGCTGACGCCACAGCGCTGCCATGACCAAACCAACTGGGCCTAGGGGCTTTTCAGCCGGCACTCCGCGACGCATCGTATGGTGCGGAGGTGGCCCAAATGCGGATTGGAGCCTTAGCTGTCGTCGGCCTTGTTGCAGCCGCGATATCACTGGCGTCTCCAGCGCCAAGCCAGGACGAGTTCCACTCAGGGGGCGGGGCCTCGGCGGCCGGCTTGACCACTTTCAGCGGCACAACGTCCGATCCCGACCTTCGTCGGCGACTGGAGAACGGGTGCTACGGTCCCGGCATGGCGGCCAGCGCAGCCCGCTCCGGCCCACCCGTGCATCTCTCGTGGAACGAGTATAAGCGCGAGGATGACGCCGGTCGCATATTCTGGTGTCAGCCCTGTGGGGACGGCACCGCGATGTGCTGGCGTAGCCAGCAAGGTTCAAATTCCGAAATCGCACAAAACCCGCCCGACGACACGTTCATCCGTCATGGTCGATCCGACAACCGGCGCTTCACCCTCGGAGGCGATCAAACCGGGGGGAACCGCACGCCGCGCTCCCCCGACGACTATGCTCCCTACCCCACCACTCCACCGAGGCAGCCGGCTGGTCGTTCCGGTCAGCCGCAGACGCCGCGCCTTGCGCCGATCATCCCGGAGGCGGTTCGCCAGGTCGTTATCAAAGACACGAGATTCGTGGGCATCGCGACCGAGGCTGGTGGGTGCATGTGGTGGGGGAAAGTTCTGCTCGCGGACGGCTATCTGTACGCCTGCCTCGGCAATCATGCGGACGGTGACTCTGCGGGCGGCCCCGTTGGTCCTGTCGGTGGGCGCGCGTCTCGCTACAAATCCGTGAGCGGCAGATTCTATTTCGACGCGGCCGGTCCGGTCTTCGATGTCCGGAGCATCAACGGCAAACCGACCACACCCAAGTCCATGCGCCTCTCCCGGGCGAACTAGTCGTCCGGCGCGGCAGACGCTTCAACGCTGGCGGGGGCAAATGAGTGGCAAGCCGGCGTCGCAGAGCTTCGTAGGAGCCCCCGGGACTTGTCAGGGGTTCGCCGGGGGCTCCGCGGCAGCTTAGGGGCCGCCGGCAGCGGCCTACTCACGCGCCGCTGCGGTGCTCAAAACGGCATTCCGGTGAGAGTGTTCCGAACTGGGAAGGTGCGTGAGGAATTTTGGTGGTGGCCACCTCAGGCGTTGAAGTTG
>Ga0105240_10011286_pt1 | contig 12451 bp, 12 predicted proteins | sample KBSC54metaG_FD_80426 | JGI IMG/M metagenome (GOLD analysis project Ga0105240, IMG submission 80426) | Corn rhizosphere microbial communities from Kellogg Biological Station, Michigan, USA - KBS C5-4 metaG | ecosystem: Host-associated > Plants > Roots > Rhizosphere > Soil | place: Michigan, USA... | reverse complement strand
GCCTCGGCGTCCATCACCGCGATCTGCTCGATATGATCGAGATGCAGCGCGCGGACCCGCTCGCGGGCCTTGTCGAGCATCGGCTCGGAAATATCGACGCCGGTGATCCGGTTGGCCCTGTCGTAGCCGGGCAGCGAAATGCCGGTGCCGACGCCGACCTCCAGGATTCGGCCGCCGATCTTCTCGGCGACGTCGATTGCGGCGCGGCGGCCCTGGCGGAAGACCGGGCCGAATACAAGGTCATAGACCGGTGCCCAGCGCCCATAGGCGTTGGCGACCTGCTCGGTTTGCATTTGAGTGGCCATGAAGCTGATCTCCCAACTCGTGACGTCCGCCTATGCGCGTGATGTGCGACACAACTGCGTAAGATCGACGATCCTTTTGCGGAGATACGGTTTCAAATCAAAGACAGTGTGGATAGATTGCCGCAGCTGTGGATAGTCAAGAAACCGTAAAGCTTACGACACGGGTCTGACTTGATCGGCCTTCATAGGGTCACTCGACGGCGGATGCCGCCGCCGGTCGAGCGCTTTACCCGGAGGCCCCGCTATGGCGACCCTTCCTGATATGCCCATCGAGGCCCGCCACCCTGCGAAGCCGCGTCATGATCGCGTGCCATCGCGCAGCCGCGAACGCAAGTTGCCGGATTGGATCCACGAGAACGACAAGCCGGAGACGCCGCGCAAGCGGATGCCGTTCCGCACGATCTGGATTTCGGACACGCATCTGGGCACGCCCGGCTGCAACGCCGAGCTGCTCCTGGATTTCCTGAAATCCACCGATTGCGAGACGCTCTATCTGGTCGGTGACATCGTCGACGGCTGGCAGCTGCGCAAGGGCTGGTACTGGCCTGCGCGGCACAACGATGTGATCCGCTGTATTCTCAAGCGTGTGAAGCGCGGCACCCGCGTCGTCTACGTGCCGGGCAACCACGACGAGGCGTTCCGCGACTATACGGGCCTCGATTTCGGCGGCATCGAGCTGGTCAACGAGGACATCCACGTCACCGCCGACGGCCGCCGGCTGCTCGTGCTGCACGGCGACCAGTTCGACAGCATCGTGATGTACGCCAAGTGGCTCGCCTTCCTCGGCGACAGCGCCTACGTCCTGCTCCTGAAATCCAACGCGCTGGTCAATGCGGTGCGGAAGATGTTCGGCCTGCCTTACTGGTCGCTCGCTGCGCATCTCAAGAAGCGGGTCAAGAACGCCGTCCAGTTCATCGGCAAATATGAGGAGGTGGTGGCGCACGCCGCTGCCGATCGTCATGTCGACGGGGTGGTCTGCGGCCATATCCATTCGGCCGAGATCAGGCAGTTCGGCGACATCACTTACTATAACGATGGCGACTGGGTGGAGAGCTGCACCGCGCTGGTCGAGCATTTCGACGGCCGGATGGAGATCATCGACTGGGCCGAGAAGGTGGCTGCCGAGCAGGCCGCCAAGGCCGAGGCCAAGGACGGCGAGCTGGCGGCGGTCTCCGCATGAAGATCGCTTTGGTCAGCGACGCCTGGGCCCCGCAGGTCAACGGCGTCGTCCGCACGCTGATGACGACCGTGGAGCGGCTTCGCGCTGACGGCCACCGGGTTGAGACGCTGACACCGGCCCAGTTCCGCACCCTGCCGTGCCCGAGCTATCCCGAAATCCGCCTCGCGCTTGGCTGCGGGCGGGCGGTGGCGAGCCGGCTGGCGGCCTCCGAGCCCGACGCGATCCACATCGCCACCGAGGGACCGCTGGGCTGGGCGGCGCGGCGCTGGTGCATGGATCGCGGCGTGCCGTTTACGACCTCCTTCCACACGCGCTTTCCTGACTATGTAGCGATGCGCAGCCGACTGCCCGCCGACTGGTTCTGGCCGATCGTGCGGCGCTTCCACGGACCGGCCTCGCGCATCTTCGCGGCGACCGAAACGCTGGCCGACGAGCTCGCCGAGCGTGGCCTGCCGCACACCCATCGCTGGTCACGCGGCGTCGATCTGGCGCTGTTCGGGCCGGATGTCGCGCCGCTGCCCGCTTTGGCGGCGATCGAGGGACCGATCCTGCTGTCGGTCGGCCGTGTCGCGGTCGAGAAGAATATCGAGACGTTCCTGAGCGCCGACGTACCCGGTACCAAGGTGGTGGTGGGCGACGGCCCGGCGCGTGCGATGCTGGAGAAGCGCTTTCCCGAAGTCGTCTTCACCGGCGCTTTGCATGGCGGGCAGCTGGCATCGGCCTATGCGGCGGCGGACCTGTTCGTCTTCCCGAGCCTCACCGACACGTTCGGGCTGGTCATGATCGAGGCGCTGGCGAGCGGCGTGCCCGTCGCCGGCTTCCCGGTGCGCGGGCCGATCGACATCATCGGCGAGGGCGGGGTCGGCATGTTCGGCGGCGCCGCACGGATCGGGGCGCTCGACGAGGATCTGGAGGCGGCCATCCGCCTCGCCATGACCGCGGATCGCGCCGCCTGCGCGGCCGAAGGACGGCGCTACGGCTGGGATCGTTGCACCGGCCAATTCCTCGCCGGCCTCGTGCCGACGCGCACCAGGGTCTTCCAACCGGCAGTCTGATCTAGAAATCCGAACGGTGAGATCGAAACTATCCGCCTGAACGGAAAGTGTCCGGGCACCTATATCCACGCGGTCGATAGTGTTTCCAGGCTTGAAGCGAGCGTCGCTTCAGGAGGCAGATCATGACTTCGTCCGATATTGCTGTGCGCCGTCCTGTCCATCGCGCAGTGGGCAACCATCGCAACGCATCGACGGCCCGGATCGGCGCCGGCATCGTGGCGTTGCTCGCTTTGCTGGTGATCGGTCAACGTGCAGCGGCGGCGTTCGATTCCCCGCTTCTGGCTGTCGTCGTCGCGGGAATGTTGTTCCTGATCGGCGTGGCGGTGCACGGCGCGGTTGGGCACGCGCGCCGTTGATCGGTCGATGACCGGCGCCGGCAGTCAATCATAGGTCGGCAATTGCGGTAGACGTTCGCCGCCGCCGGCGACTTTGCAGGCCTTGCACGCGCTCAGGACAAATAAAAAGCCCCGCCGAAGCGGGGCTCTGGCCTAAGCCGGGTTCGGAATTTAGCCGAGGTACGGCTTGCCGAACAGATATTCCCAGATGTCCCAGCGAGTGGCCGAGCCGTTCTTCGCATTCGCCATAACAAACCCCCGTTGTGCACAGGTCGACGCACACCGCCGACGCCGGGGTTTTATCATTACTGAATGCGGTTAACAACCCGGTAACCATTAGGCCGGGACGAGGGTCTCTCCTTTCGGCAATTCTTGCATCAGCAGGGCAAGAGTCATCGGTTTTCCAGTATGATAGCCCTGCACATAATCGCACTGCATGAGCCGGAGCTCGTTCAGGACGACAGCATTCTCGACACCCTCGGCAACAGTCTTACGGCCAAGAGAGTGCGCGAGTTGGATGGTCGAATGGACCATGATTCGGTCGCTCTGGGACTTCTCCAGCATCGATACGAAGCTTCGATCGATCTTGATTTCGTCTGCCGGGATCCGCTTCAAGTAATCGAGCGTCGAGAAGCCGGTTCCATAATCGTCGATCGACAGGCGCACACCTGACGCGCTCAGCGCCTCGAGCGTCTCGACGATCCCATCCTGGCTCGCCATGGCCGTCGTTTCGGTGATCTCGAGGATCAGGTGGTGCGGTTCCATCCGGTGCCGCGCGAGCGTGCTGTGGACCATCGGCAGCAGCCCGGCAGAGTCCAACAGGCGCGCCGAGAGGTTCACGGCGATGCTGAAATCCGGATGGCCGGCTCGATGGACCGCGGCCGTCGCGGCGACCGCGCGATCGAGGATGTGGGCGGTCAGGTTCTCGATACGCCCCGAACGCTCGGCGGCGGGGATAAACTGGCTTGGCGATACCTCGCCCTTCTCCGGATGGCTCCAGCGCGCCAGCGCTTCGGCGCCGATGATGCGTCCGGTCGCCATCTCGATCTTGGGCTGGTAGGCAACCCAGATCTCGTTGCGCTCGACGGCCTGGTCGAGCCGGGCGAGGAGCGACATCTTCCATTCCGCATCCTCGAGCTCGGCCGGATCGTAGGTCATCCACCGACGGCCCTCGGTCGCGGCGCGATCGGCGGCGACAACCGCGCTCGATACGCGCTGGTGCAGCGGACGGCTGGTATCGGTATCGAGACCGAAGATGACGGCGAGGTCGATCAGTCGACCGGCGACGACCACCGGGCTTCGGAACAGGCCGTGCAACGCCATGAGCTGTTCGCCGGTCGCATCCTCGTTCGAGGCGGCGGCAAGCCAGATGAACAGGCCGTCGTCGGCCTGGTAGAGCGTCTCGCCGCCGGTGCCGACCGAAAGGCGATTGACGATCTGCTCGACGAGATCCTTTTCGCTGTCGGCGGGCAGGGCGGTCGTCACCTCGGCATAATTGAGGATGCGGGCGACGACGACCGTCTGCACCAGACGCGGGGCCGCCTCGCGCAGTGCGTTCAGATTGGGTTGGCCGGAGACGGCATTGACCAGCCCTTTGTCTCGAAGCGACTGGCGGATGTTGAAGACGGTGCGCACGAGCGACGCCGTTATCAACAGCGCGAGCGCCGGCATGATCGAGAAGAAGATGAGCAGACGGTCGGCGAAAAGCGGCAGCGCGAACAACGCCACGAAGCCGATCGTCAGCAGTATGCGGCCCAGCAACCGGCGGCGTGCAAACAGGTAGAGCCCGGTGATGAGAGCGGCGAACACCGTCGGTGCCAGCCACCCGGCATCGATCGGATGGCCCTCGTGCAGCGTCTCGAGCGCGGCGGCGTGAATATAGACGACCGGGAGCTGGCCGAACCCTGGCGCGCCGTATCGCAGCAGGTTGACGGTCTCGCCGATCAACACGTCCTTGCCCGCGAACCGCGTGCTGTTCCAGCGATCGTTCAGGATATCGGCGGCGCTGACCGTCGGCATCGCATGCAGATCGACACCGTAATCGATCGGGAAGGAACTGCCCGGCTCGCCGGTCTGCCCCCCCATCGCGCTGGCCATCGAGGGGATGATGCGATCGCCGATGCTGAGCGCGTACGGCGAATCATAGACCATGTTGCCCCAGTGCAGCACCATGTTGGTGGTCGCGACGGGCGCGAGCTGGAGCAGTCGGGCCGGCGGAAATTCCAGTCCGCCATGACCGCTAATGCTGTCGGCGTTCAGCCGCAGGGGCAGGATGACGCTGTGGTTCGCGTCCCTGAGGGCGGCTTCGAAAGCAGCGCTGCCTGCGGGGCTGTCAGGACCCCAACCCAGAGCATCGATGCCGATTCGGCGCGCGCCGGCGGCATGCAACTTCCGAATCAGCGCGGCATAGCGTTCGCGCGGCCAGGGCGTCTGGCCGAAAGCGTCGGTGCTTGGCTCGTCGATCGCGACGACGATGACCTGGCCGCTCGGCGCGTGGCTGCGCAGCTTGGCACGGTTGATGTTGCCGAGCAGTTCCAGCGGCCCCAGCAGATTGATGATGCCGCACAGCAACGAGATGCACGTCGCCGCTGCCAGAATCTTCAGATTCAGGCGATGGCCCGATGATTGGCCTGAAGGCGAGGTGCGCCGCATGGTTTTCCAAGCGTCAACCTCACACAATCATCTTATCAAAAGGCAAACGCCGGGCATTCGCTGGCGGATTTTAGCCGATCGTCGAAGACCGGTCCTGTCGTCCCCGGGGCGAGGGGGTGCCGCGATGCTTGGCCGTCAGACGGCGATTGACCCGCCGGGCGCGCCGGGGCATGGGGGCGCCAGCGCGGGTATAGCTCAATGGTAGAGCACTAGCCTTCCAAGCTTGTGATGCGGGTTCGATCCCCGCTACCCGCTCCAGCTTCGCGCTATATGGATCGCCTCAACGGCGCAGATTCTCGCTCAGCGACATCTCGTTGATCCCCTCGAACCGGCCCAGCGTGCAGCGCGTCGTCGTCGGATCGCCGCCCACGCCGAGCAGGCCGTCATGATCCAGGATCTCGAGCGTGTCGCCCTGGCAGAGCTTGTCCGGGTCGGCCGACTTGAAGCGCAGCTTGGACACGTTGTTGATATGGCCAAGCCCGTCGCAGTCCGCCGGCAGATAGTTGCGATAGGCCTTGCTGCCGCCGACGTGGATGATCAGACGGCTGTCGCTCTCCGAGGTCTCGTCCCGGATGCCATGGCGGCTGATGCACTGCTTGGCGCTGTAGGGCGCCTCGTCCCGCTGGCGAGCACCCGCGGGGATGGCGGTGAGCGCGAGGATGGCGAGCGCGGCGGAGCGGATGGTGATCTTGGGCATGGTCCGGTCCTCGTCTCTCGATGTTACAATTTCATGTCAGGCGATCGCCGGCGCATAACGCTGTCGGCCATGATAGCTCCCCAGCACCGGGAGTAGCATGAACAAGGCGAGCGCCGCATTGCCCAGCACATAGGCACTGCCCGCGCCGGTCAGCCCGAACTGGTGGCAGAGCACGCTCAGCATCCCGAGATAGACGATGGTGGCGGCAACCTGCGCGCCCAACGCCGCGCGCTGCCGACCGACCATGTAGAGGAGCGACTGCAGCGGGAAGCTGGCCATCGAGATCATCAGCGCGAACATCATCAGGCTGAGCAGCCCGTAGGCGGCTGCATATTTGTGGCCGAACAGGCTGACGAACGGTTTGCCGCCGAGCAGGATCAGCACGACCACCAGCAGCCCGATGCCGCCCGCGATCAGCCCGGTACGCACCGCCAGTCTCCAGGGATGCTTGCTGGACGGATCGAGCCGCATGATCTCGGGATAGAAGCCCTTGGTGAGAAGGTCGGCAGGCTTGCCGGCGGAATCGAGCAGAGTGGTCGCGATCTTGTAGAGGCCGGCGGCCACCGGGCCGAGCACGCCGCCGACGACAAGATTGCTGATCGGGCCCCAGCAGGCGCCGAGCGACGTGGAGATATTGGTCGTCCACACGAAGCTCCAGGCATCGGGCAGGCGGCGCGCCGTCCCCAGCAGGCCCGGTCGCAGCGCCTCGATCATGCCGCGCCGGCGGAGCTCGCGGACGGTCAGTCCCCACAGGATCAGATCCCCGCTGATGTCGGCGACGTACCAGGCCATGACGAAGCCGGGGAAGCCGAGGCCGAACACCCAGGCGAGCGTCGCGCCGGCGGCGCGCAGCACCGGTGTGATCACCTGCTGCTTGGCGATCGTGTCGAAGCGGTCGAGCAGGCGCATCACGCCGGTGGGTGTCGCGGCGGACATGGTGGGAATGAGCGTGCAGTAGATCAGCGCCAGCGGAAGATGTGCACGGTCGATGCCGAAATCGGGCGCCAGAAAGGGCAGCGCGATCATCGCGGCGACCATGCCGACCAGCCCGCTGGCGATGTCCAGCCCGAAGGCGAAGCGGATCGCATCGCGCGCCGTAGCCTCGTCGTCGCGCTGAAGCGCGGGTGCCCCGTAGCGCAGGATCAGCTGCCAACTCTGGAACTTGGTGATGGCGCCCGCGCCCAACGCGTAGGTGTGGACCAGCGTCAGCATGCCGAAGGTGGCGGGATCGAGCCCGTGGCCGGCCGCGATCAACGCGATGAGCCCGAGGCCTGCGCCGACGAGCTTGGTCGATCCCAGATAACCGGCGTTGCGCAGCACGGCGCGGAACACGCCATCCTTGAACCAGTGCTTCATGATTCGCCGTCGGTTTCGCCCAAGCGCTGGAACATTTGGCGATTCTGTCTGCGCTTTTTAACGCGCTGGCAAGCTTTGGCGGCGGCAGGTTGCAGGACAAACCGATGAATCAACGGTTCGCCGCAACGCGGTATCGGCCCGTCGTGGACTCGACGAAGGTAAACTTCCTTAACAGGAGATGGCCGGTACACCCCGAATCGGCAAAAGGGACTCGGGGCAGTACCAGTATGTTTAAACGCTCGAAGATCGCGCTCTGTTCCATCGCGCTCGCGATGACGGTGATCGCATCGTCGCCGGCGGACGCGCAGGGCTCGTTCTGGCAGTGCGCCACCTTCGCGCGCATGTTCTCGGGCATCCAGCTGTTCGGCGCGGCTGCCGGCTGGTGGAACCAGGCGGTCGGCAAGTACAGCCGTGGCGAGACGCCGAAAGCGGGCGCGGTCCTGGTGTTCAAGTCGGTCAGCTCGATGCGCTCGGGCCATGTCGCCACCGTGAGCCAGGTCGTCTCCGACCGGATCATCAAGGTCACCCATGCCAACTGGTCGACCCCGGGCAAGGTCGAGAACGATGTCGAGGTGATGGACGTCTCGGCCAACAACGACTGGAGCAAGGTGCGCGTCTGGTTCAAGAGCCTCGGCGGCCTCGGCACCAGCAGCTACCCGGTGTACGGCTTCATCTACAACGGCAAGTCGCCCAAGGGCGACGCCACGGCCGCCGCCGATGCCGATGCGCCTTCGACCGACACGATCCTGAAGGCCGCCGCCGACGCCAAGGCGGCCCGCGCCAAGTCGCCGCTCGCCGCGCTGGTCGGCTGACTTTCTCTCACATCTTCACGGCTTGCTTACGGCTGATCGGATAGGCAGCCTGTCCTGAACAGGGACAGGGATGCCATGGACGACAGCACAGCCCCCCGGACATGCCCGCGATCGGCGGTGTCTTCGGCGGTCGGCTTCGTGGGGCTTGCGGGCCTCGGCCTTTTCTACCTCGCCGTCCGCCTCTGGCATTTCGACGCGCCCTGGGTACCGCTCGCCGGGCTTGCCGCCTGCGCGCTGCCGATGGTGCTGTGGTCGCTGCTGGTCGATCGCGTCCATCGCCATTCATCCACCGGAATCGACTGGGACGGCGAGCCGCGCTCCTGGCGCGAGGCCTTCGACACCGGCCTCGTCAAGCTCGCCGGCCTGTGGGCGACGTGGGGCCTGATCGCCTGCTTCTACGCGCTGGGCCGCTGGTATTGGGACGGCGGATATCTCTACGCGATGCAGATCCTCACGACGGCGCTGCTACCGCTCGTGCTGCTGTCGGTGCCCTATGTCGTCTGGCTCGATCGCCGCCTGATCGATCGACAGGACGGTGCCTGGGCATTCGGCCACTGGCTGATGAGCCTCGGCCGCGAAGTCGATCCGGCGCTCAAGCCCCAGCTTGCCGAGCATATGCGCAGCTGGGCGATCAAGGGCTTCTTCACCGCCTTCATGTTCTCGACGTTGCCCGGCAACTGGAGCGCCGCGGTCCACGCTTCGCCCGCGCAGATGTGGGACGATCCCATGAAGCTCGCCGAGGCGACGGTGGCGCTGATGTTCCTGGTCGACGTCAGCATCGGCACGGTCGGTTATATCCTGACGCTGAAGCCGCTCGACGCGCACATCCGATCGGGCAACCCCTTCATGCAGGGCTGGGTGGCGGCGCTGATCTGCTATCCGCCCTTCATCCTGATGAACCCCGGCGGCCCGCTCGATTACGGCCCCGGCCAGCTCGGCTGGGAGCGCGCCTTCTCCGATCATCCGATGATGATGCCGCTCTGGGCCTTCGCGCTGATGGCGCTGACCGGCTGCTATGCCTGGGCGACGGTGGCGTTCGGCCTGCGTTTTTCCAACCTCACCTATCGTGGCGTGCTGACCAACGGGCCGTACCGCTTCACCAAGCACCCGGCCTATCTCTCCAAGAACCTCTATTGGTGGCTTGCGACCCTGCCGTGGCTGACCACCTCCGGCCTGTGGACGGATGCCGTGCGCAACACCGTGATCCTGGGCCTGATCAGCGGCGTCTATTTCTGGCGCGCCAGGACCGAGGAGCGCCACCTGCTTCGCGAGGATCCCGCATACCAGGCTTATGCGGACTGGATGGCGGAGCACGGCGCGATCACGAAATGGTTCGTGCGCGCCGCGCGGCTGTGGAAGGCGCCCGTTGCCGCCCCGCTGGCGGCACCGGCGGAGTAAGACGGCGGATCAGGCCGCCAGCGCGGTCAGATACCGGTCCATCGCCGAGAGCGCCTCGTCCGACAGCGACATGAACATCCGGCGCTTGTGGACCGGATCGCGATGCCGCCGGAGCTGGCCGCGCGCCTCCATGGTCGAAATCCAGCGCAATGCCGTGGTGGCGGGCACGCCGGCCGCGACGCAGAGGCTCGACACGCTCACCAGCTTTCCTTCGTGGTGGGCGATGTAGAGGTTGAGCAGGATATCCCAGGCGGGCTCTCCGAACTCCACGGCCTCGAAGATCTTTTCACGAAGCCTGCGTTCGCGCAGCAGCCTCTTGGCGAAGGTGAGGAGCCCGGCGCACAGCTGCACCTCCTGCTCCAGGTCGTCGATGAATGCGCTAGCCATGGGCGGCCTCGGTCAATCGGGGAGTTGGTGTCGCCACGCGGGTTGCAGGCCGTATTGCGCGGTCCGCATGCGGTGTCGCATGGTCGCGACGACGATGATCAGGATGAGAGGATAGCCGATCAGGCTGGACGCCATCGCATAGGTGAGCTCGGCCACGCCCGGCAGCAGCTTCGCGAAATCCGAGCAGAACTGGATGATCTGCAGGGCCGTGAGCCACATCGGCCAGTAGCGGGTCGAAAGCAACGCAACGGACAGAAATCCCGCCAGCACGCCGGCGTCCACCGCCGCGGCGCCCCATTGCACCGTGGCATAGCGGTTCGTATCGAACAGCTGCGCGACGATCGTGAGGATCACGCCCGCAAACAGGACGGCGGCGGCGATGCGCTCGGGCGCTCCCCCCTTCCACAGGGCATATGCCATGCTTCCCGTAAGCAGGATGGGAAAGATCACGTAGTGCGGCACGATGGCGGATGACCATTATGAAGGGCTTCTCGTCAAGCCGTCGTCAGCCGACGGCATGCAGGTGACGCTGCGGCGCCTGCTCGTGCTCGATGACCTGACCGCTCGGGCCGGTCGGCCACGGGCAGTTGTCGCCGACCATGCGCTCGGGAACTTGCATCGTCAGCGCCGCGGTGGCCGTCATGCTGCGGTGCGCGTTGATGATGTGAGTCCGCATCGCGCCAGCATGGGCGATGGCAGCGGTGATTTCCTCGAACTCGGACTGCGCCTCGTGCGGCTGCAGGCCGGCGCGGCGATGGGCATCGCACAGGGCGAGGCCGAGGCGGAGCGTTTGGGACAGGCTCTCGTGCGCGGCGGTGTGGGCCGGAAAGAGCTCCCGCTTGACGTCGTGGACCGAACGGATCTTGTCGTTGAGCATGACTTCCCCCTTCGCCGGCCCCCAAGGTCGGCGATGATGACGTTGATGATGTGCCGGAGTTCAGCCGCCGTGGCGGTTGAGTGCGCGCAGATAGTCGCTGAAGGCGATGAGTGCCCAGCCTCCCGCCAGCATGGCGGCCATGGCCAGAATGGTCATCAGCAGGATCAGAGTTATCCTCGCGGACGTGTCGAGCCTATTGGGCGGCCTCCCCAGCCTCGGAAAGAGCAGGGTCCAGATACCCCCCGTGGCCGAAGCCGCGGGTTGGATCCGATCCTGCCCGAACCGGTCGATGTCGTCCGGTCTGGAGGGAGTTAGGGGCGGGATGTCCGCCGGCTCAACGCTTTGGGGGGTGGTCCCCCAACTTTGGGGATGCGTCGCCTCGTAGGCGGCGAGCATCCGCGCGATGGTCTCGTTGCTGCGGTTCGGCAGTTTCGCGCGGACGGCCTTGATGTGATCGCGGACGGTCGCCTCGCGGATGCCGAGTTGCTCGCCGATATTCTTGATCAGAATCCCGGCACCGATCAGCCGGTAAACCTCGCGTTGGCGCGGGCTGAGCGATGCGAGCACGTCGTCGGACACCGGGCCTGCCTGCAACTAGATGCGATTCGGAGCAATCCGACGATGGGCGTAAAAGTTAATCCGGTCGAATCCACATCGCCGGGAACGTGCGCCAGCTAGTAGGCCATTTCGTAGACGCGGGAGATGTCGCCGGCCCACGGGCCGTTGTAGCGGTCGAGCAGATCCTGCGCCGGCACCTTGCCGCTCGCCACGATCTCGTGGAGCGGGGTGAGGAAGCCGGTCTCGTCGTCGCCGGACGCGTTGAAGCGCTGCCGGGCGGCCAGGCCCTTGTGCGCGATCTCCAGCACATGGCGGCCCAGATCGCGGAAGGAGCGGCCGCGCGGGCCCTTGGTGTCGAGCGCCAGCGTCGGCACCTGCTCGCGGATGCGGTGATGATCCTCGACGGTCCAGTGCTTCACCAGATCCCACGCCGCATCAAGCGCCTGATCGTCGTAAAGCAGGCCGACCCAGAAGGCCGGCAGCGCGCAGATGCGGTTCCACGGGCCGCCATCGGCGCCGCGCATCTCGAGAAAGCTCTTCAGCCGCACCTCGGGGAAGGCGGTGGAGAGATGATCGTTCCAGTCGGCCTTGGTCGGCTTCTCGCCCGGCAGGACGGACAGCTCGCCCTTCAGGAAGTCGCGGAAGGAGAGGCCGGCCGCGTCGACATAGCCGCCGTCGCGGAAGGCGAAGTACATCGGCACGTCGAGCATGTAGTCGGCGTAGCGCTCGTAGCCGAAGCCGTCCTCGAACACGAAGGGCAGCATGCCGGTGCGCTGCGGATCGGTGTCGGTCCAGATGTGCGAGCGGTAGGAAAGGAAACCGTTGGGCTTGCCTTCGGT
>Ga0105240_10011285_pt1 | contig 12453 bp, 15 predicted proteins | sample KBSC54metaG_FD_80426 | JGI IMG/M metagenome (GOLD analysis project Ga0105240, IMG submission 80426) | Corn rhizosphere microbial communities from Kellogg Biological Station, Michigan, USA - KBS C5-4 metaG | ecosystem: Host-associated > Plants > Roots > Rhizosphere > Soil | place: Michigan, USA... | reverse complement strand
TTTTGCCGCCCCAGCTGCCATAGTCCGAAAAGCCGTTTTTGTTGGTGCTGAAGCCGCCGCCCAGCGCGGCATAGCGGTCGCCCAGTTCCCGCTTGATGCGCGCATTGCACGCCGCCAGATGGGCGGGGCCGTTGCTGTTGAGATCGACCTGGGAAAGACGGCCGCGCTCGAATGTCAGCAGCACGTTGAAACGGCATTGGGCGACATCGTAATCCGCCAAGGTCAATGTCGAGACCGGTTGCCCCGGCTCCGCCGCCGCGCCGTCCAGCGCCGGATATTGGCCCCGGGCCGCTTGGGCTGTCATGCCCCAGCTCAGCCTGTCCAATCCGAACGCCAGCTGATCCGGCGATGCGGGCGCGCCCTGCAACAGGACCGCCCCCAGGATCAGCGCGGCGGCGTTCACTGCGGCTTGTCCGCCGGTTTGTCCGCGGGCTTCTCCGCCGGTTTCTCACCAGGCTTGGCAGGGCCGGGCTTGGGCGGCTCGCCCAGCTTTTCCATCTGCGCGGCATGCTGCTGCAACGCCTTGCCCAGATCGGCGGCCGCCTGACCCCGCTTGGTCATGTCGCTGCCGCAGCGGGCGGCATCCTGCTTGAAGGAATTTTCCGACATGTTGGAGACTTCGGTGAGGATCAGCTTCTCCAGATCCAGATCCCGCGAGCGCGCATCCAGCTTGCCCATGTAATAGAAAGACCCGATCAGCCCGCCGGTCTGGGCCGCCGGGGCCTGGGCGTTGCTCATCTGCATGAAGATGATCAGGCAGCGCACATCGTCGCTGTTTTCATCCGCCCGCGCCGCGCCCAGCATTGCCGGGCTCATCATCGTCGCCGCCGCCGCAGCACCCAGAATCCATGTCTTCATAGGCCATTCTCCGTCGATTGATGCCGCGCGATCTCATACGTCACATGCGGCCGCAAAGGATCGCCCGGCGCGAGATTGGGGTGATCGAAATCCAGCGCCGGATTGCGCCGCATGCCCAGCCGTTCCATCAAGCCCCAGCTTGGCGCATTGTCGATCACCGTGATGGCAACAATGCGGTCATCGGGAACATTGCGCCAGCCCCAATTCAGGCAGGCTTCCGCGGCCTCGCGGGCATAACCCTGGCCCCAGACCTCCCGGCGGAACCGCCAGCCGATCTCCATCGCGTCCATCACCGGATCGACCGTGCCGCGCTTGAAGCCGCACATGCCCAGCATCTCACCGTCGCTTTTGCGTTCCGCGATCCAGAAGCAGAAACCGTTCTGCCGCTGGCAGACCAGGATGCGTTCATAGAGGCCCTGATAGACTTCCGTGCCCTGCACCCCGCCCAGATAGCGCATGCCGTCGGGCGTGTTGGTGACGTGGATGAATTCCGGCAAATCGTCGGGCATCCAAGTCCGCAAAACCAGGCGCACGGTTTCGAGCACGACTTTCTTCGGCATCGCTTATGGCTCGGATGACACGGGCGGCCGTGCGATCTTGCCGATCACCAGCTCGCCCACTTCCAGCTTGCCGATGCGCGCATGCCGGATTGCGACTTTGCGGATAGCCAATGCGCCGATCGCCATTGCGCCCACCGCGATCGCCCCCATCGCCAGCGATCCCAACGCCACGGCCCCTATGGCCAGCGCCGGCGATGCCCGTCCCGATTGTATGGTCATTTAAGGCTCCCTGGCTGTGCCATCGCTGGAAGGGGAGAGGTTCCGTCACCAACCGTACAGAAATAATGCGATTTCGGTGAATTGGAGACCGCCCGATTTTTCCGCTGACACTTCATCAGCTTGCCCCGGATCGTTCCAATGCTTGCCTCCGGTTAACGATATTGTCAGGAAGAATACGCTACAAAATGGCAAGTAAACGGACTAAACATTTAATGCCGACTTTCCGATTTGAGGGGACTTCCATGCGCGCAACATTCCTAGCGGCCTTCGCGGCCATCGCCATCGCCGGCCTGACACCTGCGCACGCTGTGACATCGGTTCCGGATGGCAGTTTCAACGCGCCTGCGGGCGGCAATCCGTTCACCACCTACAACAACACCAGCATGGGCCCCTGGCATGTGAATGGCAGCGTGGACCTGATCGGCAATTACTGGCAGGGCCCGCCGGCGGGCGGCGGCAGTGTCGACCTGGCCGGCACTTATCCGGGCAGCATCTTCCAGATCTTCGCGGTGCCCACCGGCAGCTTCAAGATCAGCTTCTATATGGCGGGCAATCCGGACGGCGGCGATCCGATCAAGACGCTGCGCGCCTTCGTGACCAATTCGGCGTTCGACCTGACCAGCTATGACTTCTCCTTCAACACCACCGGCTTCACCAAGTCGAACATGGGTTGGACGTTGGAGCAGTTCAGCTTCACCAACCCCACCAACGGCAATATCCAGCTGCAATTCGTCAGCACCAACGACAACACGCCGTTCGGCGCGGTGATCGGCGACGTCAACATCTCGGCCGTGCCCGAGCCCGCCACCTGGGCGATGCTGCTCTTGGGCTTTGGCGGCATCGGTATGATGATGCGCCGCCGGAACGCGCTCACCCTCGCGGTCTGAAGACTTTTCTCTCCGATCAAGGCGCGTCTCGAAAGAGGCGCGCCTTTTTCATTGCGAATGGCGGCGCCGGAGGAAACGCGCTCGCCATCCGGGTCCTCATCCTGAGCCCTCACCCTGAGCTCGTCGAAGGGGTCGAAGGATGAGGGCCTCTACCGTTCCTGCCACAGCTGGATCGGATTGCCTTCGGGATCCGACAGCCGCGCGAAAATCCCGTTGGGATAAACTTGCGCGTCCACGTCCACGACAATGCCCGCCGCGCGCAGCTCCGCCACCATCGCGGGAAGGTCGCGGACCCGGAAGTTGATCATCCAGCTTTTGCCGGGATCGCCGAAATAGCCGGTCGCTTCGGGAAAGGGCGCGAACACGGTGGCGCCCGCCTCCTGCCGCCAGGGTTCGGCGCCGTAATCCTTGGGCACGCGATTGATGCCGAAATGATCGCTGTACCAGGCCGCCAGCCTGTCCGGATCGCGGGCCCGGAAGAACAGCCCGCCAATGCCCAGCACCTTCTCCATCGCCGCACCCGTTCAATAGATACAAGCTCAATAGATAGAGGGGATCAGCCGCCAGCTCCTGGTGCGATAGGCTTCATATTGCGCGCCGAAATGCGCCGCCAGCATCGCTTCTTCCGAGCGGATACGTGCCATCAAAGGCGGCAGGAACAAAGCCGCCAGCACCAGCCCCGCCACCGAACGGAAGGCAAAACCCCAGCCGAACACGCTGATCATCAGCCCCAGATAGGAGGGATTACGAATGCGGGCATAGATGCCGTCGGTCACCAGGGTGTGGCCTTTCTGGATCGCCACCAATCCGCTGAACCGGCGGCCCAGAACAAAGACCGGCCAGAGCCTGAGCACGCCGCCCGCCGCGAACAGAAACACGCCCAGCCAGCGCACGCCGTCGCCGCCGAACGTCCAAAAGCCGGTCCGTTCGCTATAAGCGGGAAGCCATCCGTCGAGAATACCGATCGCAAGAAACGCCCACAGCACCCAGCGATTGCCGCGATCTTCCTTTTCGCCGGGGCTGAGATTGCCGCTGGTGAAAACCGAGGCCAGCATCAAGGCGAAGGTAACGGCGACTAGAGCGGTGCGCGCGGAACTGGCGAAGAAGAGCGCAAAGCCGCCCCACCCCCACACTGCAAGACCCAGCCACAGCGACGTGGCCACCAATCCGATCAGGACGCCGGAGAGCTTGGACATGCCCGCCAGTCTAGCATGATCCGGCGTGATCGCTCAGCCCTGCCCCGCTTGCACCATGCGGCGGAATTGTTGCGGATTGTCGATCATGGTGAAGGGCTCTTTGGTGCCGCCGGTGCCGATCACGGTGATCGCGCCGTAATTGAACAGGCGCCCGAGAATATCCTGATCGACCTGCACCGACTCCACCCGCGCGATATTGATCTCGATGGTGCGGCGCGCCAGAAGACCGGTCTTGACGATCACCCGCGCATTGGTGACGGCGAATTCGCTGGTGGTCTGGCGGATATAGGCCGCCGCCGCCGCGATCAATCCCGCGGCCATCAGGATCAGCCCGAACCGCTCATCGCTGCCGATCAAGGGAACGCCAAAGCCCAGCATCACCACCGGCGCCAGATAGATGATCCAATGCACCGTGCCGCGATAGACCACATGCTCGCCGGGATTGAGATTGCTGTCGACGTAACCCGCCATGCCCCTGCCCCAGGATGGTTCAAGCCCCGCTGCATACGCCAAAAAGCTTAAAACCCACCCAACATCGTGGCGGCTTTGCGGGGCCGAAAACCCGGAAAGCAGCGTCCCGCACAAGAGGCTAGGTCGCCTCCAGCCGGAAGCGGGCGACCTTTTTAACATCCTCAGAATCGGCCTTCGCCACACGCGCTGCCTGAAGGGCCGCCAATCTCGCGGTGCGGGCCTCGATCCAGTAAAGCTCGGGCTCTTTCATGTGGCGGGTTTGGACGGCGACCAGATAGGGCAGCAAAAGAACGCCCTTGTAATACCGCTTATTCCGCTTGGGAAAAGCGGCGGGAAGCTGCCGTTCGGTGCCGGTGATAAGACTCAACCTGCTCAACTCCCTGCCGAGCGGGAGCGCGGCCACCGTCATGCGGGATGGCCCTGAGGTCTCTCAAACGTCCGCGCTCGTGAAAGATGCGGGCGTTGCGTACGTTATAGCAGGTCAAATCGTACAATGCACGGGTGCAATCAGGCGCCGAATAGCCGCTGATATTCCGCTTCCGGCCCACCATAACTGCCATTGGCGGCCTCTTCCAAAGCGAGGCGGTCCTGTATTTCGATGAAGCCGCGCCGGGCCACAAGGATGCCGCGCCGCTCGAACCCATTCATGGCATCGGTAATGCCGGGCCGCCGCGCGCCCAGCATCACCGACAAGGATTCATGCGTCAGGGCGATGACATTGTCGTCGGTGCGGTCCGAGGCCATCAGCAGCCAGCGGGCCAGCCGTTCTTCGACCCGGTAACGGCCATTGGCCAGCGCCGTAAATGCCATCTGGCTCACCACGGTATGGGCATAATGCAGCATGACGGTACGCAAGCTCGCGCTGGCCTTCAACGCCTTGCGGAATTGCTCCACGCCGATGCGCCAGCCATATCCCCCCGATTGCATGAAGGTTTCATGCAAGGCCTGCTCTGATTCCAGGATCACGGGCAGCCCCGTCATGCCTTCGTTGCCGATAATGGCGACTTCGATGCTGTGATTGGCGCCGGCGCTGATCACCACCGAAGCGATACCCTGCTCCAGGAAGTAGACATGTTCGATGCGCCGGTTGCGCATTTCCAACTGGCGGCGCGCCGGCAGATCGACCGGCGACAGATGCGGCGCAAGCAATGCGAAATCGCTTGCGTTGAGCGCAGCCAGCATTTTGTTCGCGGTGGTTTCGCGGGCAACCGTCAAACGCGCATTCCTCAAGGGGCGAGCGCGCGTGCCGCGTTGGCCATTACTCCATCAAGGTTGGAGACTATGGAAACCTAGGCTTAAAGCCTGCGAATGCAATGTGAGACTATGTCTGAAACGGACATAGAAAGCGTACAATAAGGCAGCCAGTTGCGACTCCATCGGAAGCGCTTGTTCGGGCTCCACATAAGCGCAGGCGATTAAGGCGGCGGCGCGCCGCAGAACCGGGGTTTATTTTTACCAATGCTGCATTACTTGTTGGCAAGCGCCAAACCGCAATTCCATCTGGCGCCATGCAAGGAGCGGAGCGCGCTGTGCGCTATTACTTTCATATCCACGATCAAGGCATGCTGATTCCGGACGAGGAAGGCGCCGAAATGTCCGGCATCGCGGAGGCACGTATCGAAGCGCGCGCCAGCGCGTTGGACCTTGCGATCAACGATCTGCGCGGAGGATACACCATCGATGATCGCCGGATCGTGATCGCCGACGAGAATGGAACGGTGCTGGAAACGATATCGGTTCGCGAGGCCATACAGAACCTGGCACACTGAGGGGATCTGCTTATCGCGTGTGGCGCCCGGATTGCTGGGTGCATTTTCGTACCCTGCGCAGGGCAACTCCGGCAGCCGGTGAAGCGCAACTTTCGCACAATGGCGGCGCTTTTTTGTGCAATCGAATTGCGAATTTGCGGAAGCCGAATTCTCACTTCCGATAAACTGCTTCAACCGTACGGATTATTTTTCCGTTCTCGTGTATGTCCCGCTGGATTCACGTTGACGCTATCGCGGCAGGAGTAGTTAATTATTTGCATGCCGAGGGCGATCAAACGTCAATTTCTCAGTCCGTTGGGCTGGACCGCGCTGGTGATGGGCACTATCGCCGCCATCGCCCTTGCGTGGAGCGCCGCGTATCTCTGCGTGCGGCTGATGAGCAGCCTATGACCGAATTGCAGATCGACCGGACGGCCTGCCACATGGTGCGGGTCTTCGGTCTGCGCGCCCAGGGCGAAGCGGCCGCGCTCTGCGCCAAGATCGCCGCGCGCGGCGACATGGAAGGCATGAAGTGCTGGACGGAAATCCGCCGCAAGATCTGCGCGCTGCAGCTGGTTCACGGCGACTGCGACGAGCCTGATGAACAACAGAGCGCACAACATGGCGCGCGGCCCAGCATGCGCGGCGCGATCCACGCCGTCCCGTAAGGCTCAGCGCCGCTTCAGCGCCGCACCTGCCTGGCGCCTTTCATTCAGCATCTTGACCAGAAGCACGGCAAAGCCCAGCGACGCCAGCCACGCCACCCGTCCCTGGTAGCGGTCGAACACCCCGGAAATCGCGCCCGACACTAACGCATTGGCCGCGACGCCGATCAGAAGCAGCAGCACGAACTTGACCTCGTCGCTGTCCTTGGGCGCGGTGCTCCGCCCGCGCTGCCACAGCATCATGCCGATCCCCACCAGGGCCGCGAAATAGACCGAGCGCATCAACACGCTGATCTCGTCCAGCGGCATCCAGCCTTGGGCGATCCCGGTCTTGGCGTAATGATCCAGCGCCCAGGCCAGCATGGGGATCGGCGCCACTTCGTCCTTGGGCGTGAGGCCATATTCGCTCACCCCCACATCGCCCAGCTGATGCATCACATTGCCGGCGGCAGCGGCGGCTTCCTCCGCCGGAAAGGCCTGCAAGGTACCCAGCACGATGGAGTTCGATTCCGCCGCGATGGCAGCGCGCGTTTCGCGGTCCGCCCCGCCCATCACCGAACGCTCCGGATCGCGCGACCAGAGAAATTCATTCTCCGTCATGGGCATCTTGTCCAGGAAGGCGCAGGTCGCCAGATTCCGCTTGGGGCAGACATCGCGCAGATAGCGTTCCGCCGTGCCGTCGCCGACCAGCCGGGCCAGCATGAACGGCGGCGAGATGGGCGGCTTGCCGGTTGCCTGGGTGACGGTGAGATCAACCGCGAAATGTCCCGTCCATGCCACAAGCCCGGCGCCCACCAGCAGCAGGAGATCACGTCCATGCCGGCGCCAGACCAGCGGCGCGGCCAGAACCAGTGTCGCCGCCAGGATCGCCAGATGCGCTTTGTGATAAAGGCAGGCGAGCGCGACCAGGGCCAGCCAGAAGGCATATTCCAGGCGCGTCATCTGCGGTGCATAGGCCAACACCACCGCCACCGCCAAAAGCATCAGGCCCGCGAACAGATCGGGCATCGCCGCGACCGCAAAGAAATTCAGCCCCGTCAGCAGCACCACGGCGCCGAGAACCGCGATGCGGCGCAAGGGATCGAGCGGCACGGCATGGCGCGCCGCCAGAACCAGTGCGGCCAGCGCCAGCAGCGCCTGCCCCAGCGCCAGCGCCCACACCCCGCCCAGCCAATAACCGGCCACATATGTCAGGCCGTAATAGACCGAACGCGCGGTGGTGACGCCGTCCGCCTGCTGATGCGTCAGTGCCGGCGCCGATGGCGCATGGCCGGCGTGATGGGCGTCCAGGCTCGATTTGGCCTGCTTGATCGCGGCATAGCCGGAATGGAAATAGCCCACGCTGTCCGGATACATGATGGGCTGGCGGTTGACGAACGCGGGCAAAAGCAGCCCAACCAGCAGCAGCAAAAGCCCGGCCAGCCAGATCGCGCGGACGGAACCGGCGGACTGCATATTCATGCCGGCACCATCAACACGGAACGCATCACAGGGCGATTCCCGAAATCATCCCGTTCAAGATCATGGAAGGGGGAGGCTTTACAAGCCCGGGCACAGATCATGGCCGCGCTTCCGGCGCGCGCAGAAGGACAAAGTGCGCCGTCCGCGCCACCACGGGAAGCTGCGGCGGCAAAGGCCGCTTGAGAAGCTGGGCATTGGCGACCAGCATGTAGTCGAAGCCGGACGCCGCCGCCGCGGTTACATAACGATAAGGTTCCAGAAAGATGCCCGAGCGGCCGCCCGGCCGCGACGCCAGATCCTCGACCGCCTTTTTGAGCGGACCTTTCAGAAGCAACGGCTGCTGATTGGGATCGGCGAACAAAGGCCCCGCCTGCTCGCGCTGGATGATCAATAACGGCCCGAACATTTCGCCGCGCGGAATCTTGGTCTCGTGATTGCCCGCGCCCACCATCACCGGAACGGTCATTTTTTGCGGCGGGATGTGCGCCGCTACCGAAACATATTCCCGGTAAAGACCGGCATAGCCATGCCAGCTCACAGCGGTAGCGGCCAAGCGCAGAAAAACCGTCACAATCAAGGCGGCGAAAGCGGCGCGCTCCACGCCCGCCCAAGGCTCTCGCCGCACGCACAAGGCGCCGATCACGACCAAAGCGGCAAACAATGGCAGCCGGTCGGCGATGAAGGCCATGCCGAACATGGGCGGGATGGGGACCAACGCCATCAGTATCGTTACGCAAGCGGCAAGCCAGGCCGGCCGCGCCAGCCACACCCGGCCCCGCCACATCAGAAAGCCGATCACGCCCGCCTGCAGCATCAAGGTGGCGATATCGAAGATCAGTGATGGGCCTTCTTCCACCCGCAAAATCGCTTCCAGGTGATTGAAGACATCGCGCGCCAGCCAGGACGAGAAAGGCTCGCGCGCCGCAGGCAATGCATCGACGGGCACGCCGCCCGCCAGCCCCGCCCGCCATGCCAGAAAATAGGCGGCCGGAAGAACCGCCTGCAGGACCAGAAGCGCCAGCGCGCGGACCAGATCGCCTGCACGGCGCGGCGCCTGATCCGGTTGGCGCGCGCGGAAAAAGAATGCTGTTTCCAGCAGCGCCAGCAACAGCCCGTACAAAATAAAGGCGATGCCGTGACAGAAGAAAATCAGCAGCGCCAGGACGCACGACACCGGCACCGCCAGCATCGGACGGTCGCGGTGACGAAGCCACCAACCCGCCGCCCAGAAAGCCAAACCCAGCCCCAACAGGAAATTGGCAAAGCCCCAGTTGAGCACATAGCTGTAGAGCAGCGGCAGCAGCAGCAACGCCGCCAGCAGGCCATCCTGCCCCGTCAGCGCGCGGCGGAAATAGAGAACCCCGCCGTACAGAATGGCCAGAATGACGATCACGATGACATGACCGGCGATCAGCGGCGGCAGAATATAAAGAAGCGGCACCGCCAGCACATCCGCGCCGATATTGGGCAGCAAGGTCCAATGCGCCTGGTAATGCGCCTCTAGAAATTCGCTGCCCCCGATGCGGGACAGAACAAAGAAACGCGCCAGATGATTGTAAAAATCGATCAGCGGCAGGACCGGGGTCGTCAGCAACGGGATCATTGCGGCGGCGAACAACCCGGCCGCCGCAAAGCGCAGGCGCCATCGTTCCGTCATCGCATGATCCGCTTCCACCTGAGGGCCGCCCCGCCTTCCTGCACGCCCAATACGGAACAGATAGGCGGATTTCGCAAGCCCGGCAGGTCACGGACCCGCCCGCATTGCAGCGGTACGCCCTCTCAATGCGCGCCAACCTGCACCGCGTCCGGCATTCCGCGGGCGCCCTGCCGGGTCATGAATAAAAGATGGGCGGCGATGGGCGCGATCAGAAGATAGCAGGCCCCGCCCAGCCAAAGGCTGGTGTTGATGGAAAAGGCCATGCTGATCATCACGGTGGCACTGGCCGCCAGCACGCCGGACGCGCCGTTCACGGCCCAGAACCAGGGCGTGGGCTGGCGGTCGATGGCATTGACCAGACGCATCCCGGCGGGAAATCCGAAACCCATCAATATGCCGGACGGCAGGATGGCCGACAGCGCCATCAGCGCACGGATCAAAAGTGACTGCCCTTCGAATTCCGTGACCAGGCTTGGGAACCAGAGCGGCAGGGCGATGAGATAGGCGGCCAGCAAACTCGCCCAGAGCATGATTTTCGTGACGGAGTTAAGCCGCACATATTCCGACAACAGGCTGCCGATGCCGGTTGCCAGGATGATGCCGAACAGCCCGATCGCCAGGCCATAGACCGGATGACCGAGGAAGGTGGAAAGCCTTTGGATCAGCCCGATCTCCACGAACATGAAGCCGACCCCGATCAGCATGAAATAAAGCGTGCCGGACAGCGCCAGGCTTTTGTCCGTCTGCCGCACCGACGGCAAGGCGGGAAAGATCATGATGAACAGCACCAGCAGAGCCGAGAAGAACATCAGCATCACCAAGGTCGCGGCCGCCAGCAGATTGCCATGCGCCACGCCGCCGCGATTGCCCATCGCGAACCGGATCGAAGCCGGATCGAAGGGATTCAGCTGATTGAAGAAAAACGGCCGGTCGTCGGTGGTGACGGAGAGATCCAGGTGCCGCTCTTTGGAGATCGCCGCCAGGGCCTGGGGTGTGCGGGCGGCGACAAGCTGGGCCAGGATTCCCGATTTGTCCGCCAGGTCCGGACTTACCAGGATCTTGAATTGCAGATTCTCCACCTTGGCGCGCAACTGTGCGAGTTCGGCCGGCGTGAAGGCGGATTTCGCCACGATCAGCGTCGCCAGATGATCCGATCCCGCCATGAAAAGATGATCCGCCGGATTGGCGATTCCCTGGTCGCGCAGGGCCGCCGCAGCCAAGGTGAGCAGGCGCCCGGCTTCGGCAACATCATTGGGATGGTACCAGCGCGAAACCGTGAACATGCCCGTAGGCGTCAAGGCCTTGAGGAAGTGCCGCCAGCCCTGCTCGGTATAAAGCCCGTTTTCCGAAAGCGAGTAGGCCCCTGCCCCGGTCGAAGCCCAAGTGTCCACCAGGCTCATCTCGATCAGGTCGAAATGCTCATTGGTGCGGGCAAACCAGCTGCGCGCTTCGTCGACATGCAGGGTCACGCCCGGCAGATCGAGGAGGCGATTGTAATCGCGATAGTCCCGCTTCAAGAGGTCGACAAAGATGGTGTTGAGCTCCACCCCCGTGATGTCGCGGAAGCCGAAATAATAGGCCGACATCATATCGCGCCCGCCGCCCACGCCGATGACCGCGCTGCGTCCGTGATGGCGGACCGTATAGGCGATATTGGTGATGTCGTATTGCAGAAAGCCGATCTCTTTGGGATCGCCGCTGAACTTGGCCATGGACGTTCCGGCATCGCCGTCGATGTCCAGCCAGCGTTGAGACACCGTGCTGGGCGGCATGATCGGCGAAGCACTCCACAGGAAAGGCTTCATGATCACGGGATCTTCCACCATGATCCGCGAATAGGTGTTCCAGCGCACCAGCGCCGGCGATTTCAACTCCAGCCTGCCCTTGGACGAAAGCAGCACGATGCCATCGCGCCGGGCACCGGGCGTGGTCGGCTGCACACTCGCATTGATCAGGGCCAGCAGCGCGAAGCCGGCGCTGAGGATTGCCGGCCACTTTCCATGTCCCAGGCGGCTCATGGGCACGGCGGATTCAGCTCCACCCGATGCCCGCCGGGCCCGCTGAAAACAGAATGCCGCCAACGCCCCAAAAGCCGCGATCCCGAACAGCAGCGAGATGGCATCGGCGAAAGACAAAAGCAGCAGCACGACCAGGCAGCCCGATGCCGCACCCAGCAGATCGGTGCCGTAAACGATGCCGACCGGCACCGCACTTCGGGTCAGGGCAAGCGATATCGCCATTCCCGCGAGCACGTAAGGGGGCAGCAATATGCCGATCAGCTTGAGCCAGACCAGGGCCGTCATGGCATAGGTGTTCATCCGGCCGGTGCCGACCACCGTCGTGGCCAGCGCCAGGGCCGACAGCAAGACCGCGACGGCGAAAGCGGCGCTGACCCAGGCGAGACTGTCGAACAGACATTCGCGGGGAAAGAGGCGCGGCTTGAAGTAAACCAGCAGCGAGCCCGCGGTCATGCCCAGCATCGCCATGCTGATGGCGAAGAACGCCATGTGATAAAAGGCGATCACCGACATCACCCGGGTCTCGGCGATCTGCAGCATCAGGCCGCACATGCAGATCAGGAATACGCCCGACAGAAACGGAAACGCACCTTTGGAAAGCTGAATGCGCGGCATCAACGACCCCACCTTTTGTTCAGACATCGTCGTGACATTCAAATGAATGCGCACCTCTCGCACCGAAACCCCGCATCGGTTTGCGAGACACGCACTAA
>Ga0105240_10011283_pt1 | contig 12454 bp, 8 predicted proteins | sample KBSC54metaG_FD_80426 | JGI IMG/M metagenome (GOLD analysis project Ga0105240, IMG submission 80426) | Corn rhizosphere microbial communities from Kellogg Biological Station, Michigan, USA - KBS C5-4 metaG | ecosystem: Host-associated > Plants > Roots > Rhizosphere > Soil | place: Michigan, USA... | reverse complement strand
TCGGCGTGGCCGGCTGCGTAGCTACTACGGCATACATGCCGGAAGACCGCGTGCCGCAGGTGCCACCATTCGACCTTGCGGGCTATCTGCTGCTGGCTGCCGGGATGGTGGCCTGCTCGTTCGCGATAGAAGGCGTTTCAGAGCTCAGCCTGCAGCACGCGACGGTGCTCATCCTACTTGTGTTCGGCCTCGTGAGCCTCGCAGCCTACTGGCTCCGAGCCGCTCAGCAGCCTCATCCGCTCTTTCCACCCCAGGTCTTCGAAACCCATACCTTCAGTATCGGACTGATCGGCAACCTGTTCGCACGCTTGGGCAGCGGCAGCATGCCGTTTCTCGTACCTTTGGTGCTGCAGATCAGCCTCGGCTATACGCCGTTTCACGCCGGCATGATGATGTTGCCGACCTCCGCGGCGGCGATTCTCTCAAAACAACTTGTGACTCCGCTGATCGCCCGGGTCGGTTACCGCAGAATGCTGGTGGTCAACACCGTGCTAGTTGGCGCAGCCATGGCGAGTTTTGCGCTCATCTCCCCGTCGCAGCCACTATGGCTGAGCATCATCCAACTCGCTTTTTTCGGTGGCGTGAATTCGCTCCAATTCACCGCCATGAACACGGTGACACTAAAGGACCTCGAGGGTAGTGACGCTAGCAGCGGCAACAGCTTACTCTCGATGGTACAGATGCTTTCCATGAGCCTCGGCGTCGCTGCCGCCGGAGGTTTGTTGGCGGCGTTTGTAGATGCCTACGGGCGCGACCGGGAGCTGCTCGCGTTTCACTCTACGTTCCTCTGTGTTGGTCTGATGACCTCTGCCTCAGCCTGGATCTTCTGGCAACTTTCCGGAGAGGTTAGCGCGGACCGGACGGGCAAGGAGGAGCCGACGGAAATCGGCTGAAGCGGCCGCCGCCCAGCCTTTGCGACGGCGCGGGCTGCTGCACCCCGGGCAGCAGAGGTAATCTCAGCCTTGCGCCAACGCGGCACTGACAATTTTTTGCGCTTCGTCGATGAGCTGCTGCAAGTGAGCGGGGGCGCCAAACCTCTCTGCGTAGATCTTGTAGATATCAACGGTCCCGGAAGGAGGCGCCGGAAACCACCCTTTCTCCGCCACAACCTTTAGCCCCCCAATAGGCGCGTCGTTGCCCGGCGCGCGCGTGAGAATCGCTTGAATAGTCTCTCCCGCCAGTTGCTTCGACTTCACCTGCTGCGGCGAGAGTTTCGCAAGCAATTGCTTCTCCGCAGGCGTCGCCTTGGCATCAACCCGATCGGAGAACGACTCGCCGAACTCCTGTGCCAGGTTACGGTAGACCTCGCCAGGGTCGCGACCCACACGCGCCGTGATCTCCGCCGCGAGCAACGCCGGAATAAGGCCATCTTTGTCGGTAGCCCAAACCGCGCCATCCCGGCGCAGGAACGTGGCGCCCGCACTTTCCTCGCCGACGAATCCCAGCGAGCCGTCCATGAGACCCGTGACAAACCACTTGAAACCTACCGGCACCTCGTAAAGCTTACGGCCTAACTTCGCCGCTACGCGATCGATCATCTGACTGCTGACGACGGTCTTGCCGAGCGCAATCTCCTTGCCCCAGTTGGGTCGATTCTGGAAAAGGTAGAAGGCACAGACCGCGAGATAGTGATTCGGGGGTAACAAACCGCTGCTGCGCGCGACCACCCCGTGACGATCGTGGTCGGTATCGCAAGCGAACGCGATATCGAAACGATGCTTGAGGCCGATGAGCCGTTGCATGGCATAAGACGAAGAAGGATCCATGCGGATGCGTCCGTCCCAGTCGACCGTCATGAAGCGGAAAGTTGGATCGACTTCAGCGCTCACCACAGTAAGGTCGAGCTTGTAACGCTCGGCGATCGGCCCCCAATAGTGCACTCCCGCCCCACCGAGCGGATCTACTCCCATACGAACTTTCGCGCCACGGATTGCCTCCATGTCGATCACATTACCCAGGTCCGCGACATATGAGTTCAGATAATCGTAGCGGTGCGTTGTGGAGCTGCTGAGCGCCTTCTCGTAGGGTATTCGCTTAACGTCGCGCAGACTCTGCTCGATCAGCTCGTTCGCGCGTGCCTCGATCCAACCCGTCACGCCGGTATCTGCCGGGCCCCCGTTGGGCGGGTTGTATTTGAAGCCGCCGCTCTCGGGAGGATTGTGCGAAGGTGTGATGACGATACCGTCGGCGAGGGCCGTCTTGCGGTTATGGTTATAAGTCAGGATGGCGTGTGAAATGGTAGGCGTCGGTGTGTACTCATCCTTTTCGGCGAGCATGACGTCGACGCCGTTTGCCGCCAGTACCTCCAACGCGCTCGCAAGTGCCGGGACCGACAGAGCGTGCGTGTCCATGCCTAGAAACAGCGGCCCGTCAGTCCCCTGTTTCTTGCGGTATTCGAAGATTGCCTGACTGATGGCGAGAATATGCCACTCGTTGAACGCCTTATCGAAGGCCGAACCGCGATGGCCGGAAGTTCCGAAAGCAACCCGCTGGCTGGTGATCGAGGGGTCCGGGACTTCCTGGTAGTACGCCGTAATCAACCGCGGCACATTGACGAGGATCTCGAGCGGCGCCGGTTTACCGGCGAGAGGATTCACCTTCATGTCGAATACCTGCTTGTCCAAAAATGTCACGGAGCGCATCGGCCGTGCGATCCCGGCGCGGGCTCCAGCGACGAGTCATTCTCGCCGAAATCGGCGGCCGGCGTCAGCCGATATGGCAGCGCTCGTGCTTCTGCAAACCGGCGCACCGAGGGCGATTAACCCGCGAAGCGTTGCGCTAAAGTCCGATACAAAGGGGGCGAGAAAAGTTTGGAAACTGCCGTCGCGACTGCGGCGGTAATCATGAGCGGCAGCACCATGGCGTGCTGAGTGGTCATCTCCATCACGATCACGAATGATGTGAGGGGTGCCTGCGTCACTCCTGCCAGATAGCCACACATACCGAGAATCGCGAAAGGGACGGTAGAGAGTTGGCCGCTGATGTCGGCGACGCACTGCCCGAGTCCCGCGCCCACCGAAAGAGAAGGCGCGAGCAGGCCGGCCGGAACCCCGCTCATCGAGGCCGCCAGAGTCGCCACTGCCCGCGCCGGAGCGTAGATCCACGGCAGATGGGCATTGCTTTCGAGAATGGAGCGTGCCTCGGTGTACCCGGTCCCATAGGTCAGCCCCCCGGAAAGCGCTCCCACGCAAGCGACGATGATGCCGCACAGCCCCGCAAAGAGCGCCGGCCGCGCCTTTTGGACCCTTCCTAACAAGCTCGGCAGGCCGCTCACGCCCGAGAGAGTCAGCCGGCTGAACACACCTCCTGTCAGTCCTCCTGCAAGAGCCACGAGGAATGTGCCGGGAGACACAGCCTGAGCCGCAGTGCTCACTACAGGCTGCCCGAAATAGGTGTAGTCGCCGACAATCGCGATTGCAATAACACCCGAGAGAACGACAGCGGTAAGGGCCGCACCGCTGGCACGCTCCTCAAACGATCTGGAGAGCTCTTCAATCGCGAACACAATCCCGGCAAGTGGAGTGTTGAAAGCCGCGGCTACGCCCGCGGCGCCGCCCGCGAGGATCAACGCACGGCGTTGGGCACTTGTCCCGCCGTGTGGCATCCAACGCCCGAACGAATGGGCTATGACGGCACCGACATGCACGGTCGGGCCTTCGCGGCCGATGGAGCCACCGCAAAACAATCCTACACACGCAAGGATCATGCGACCGACAACTACGTGAGGCTTTAGAAGGGGCAGTCCCGCCTCCGCAGCCTCAGGCTGAAGCGCGAAGATAGTCTGGGGAATACCGCTGCCTTCGGCGCCTCGAAAGAATCGCCGTGTCAGCCACGCTACAACAAAGAAGCCCGGCGGCGCCAAAAGCCATGGGCACCACGGCCACAGGACCAGAAGGCGGCGCAATCCGAGTTGAGCAACATCGGCTAGACGCGCAAACGCCACGGCGACCACGCCTATGGCAACCGCCGCGCTCCACAACACAAGCCTGGCTTTCCAGTGGTGAATCGAAAGGATTGCGCGTCCTGCATTGCGGACGACATCCCGGGTGGGAAGGAGAGTCAAGGGAGCGCCACTAGAGAATTCACGAACATGGGTCAGGGTAGGGCGAAACTCGATGATCTGCGGCTTCCATTCTATGAAATTTCGCCTCAGAACAGAAATTTGCAGCGGAACATTCGCCTTTTTGCGCCGTTGTCAAGTCAAGCACTGATACAACTTGCCGGCGCGGCAGGCGGGGTAACCATGGGTCGCGGAATACTGTTGTGGCTGTTAGGCGTACCAATTCCGGTCATCATTCTGTTGGCCCTCATCTGGCATTAACGCGCCTTCCGGAGAGCACTACTATGGATCGACTCGCCAATGAACATCCGGCGCCGTATGCCGCCGGAGCTACTGCTACCGTCGAAGCATCTAAATCCGCTGTCTCGTGGGGAGCCGTGATCGCGGGCGCCGTTGTTGCGGCTGCTGTATCGCTAATCCTGTTCGCACTGGCATCGGGACTTGGCTTGGCCGCGGTATCGCCGTGGCCTAACAGCGGCGCATCACTGACGAGCTTCTCGGTGATGACCGCCATCGGGCTCATTGTCGTGCAATGGGTGGCCTCAGGAGTAGGGGGCTATATCACGGGCCGGCTCCGCACAAAGTGGGTAGGGACCCACACCCATGAAGTTTTCTTTCGCGACACCGCGCACGGGTTCATGAGCTGGGCGCTGTCGACTGTGATTATTGCGGCTCTGCTCGCCTCGGCAACCGCGTCTATCGTAGGCGCCGGCGTCCGTGGAGCGACGGCGGTTGCTTCTGGGGCCGCACAAGCGGCGAGCGGGCCGGCGCGGTCCTCCATGGAGGCGGGTTCCGTCAATCCTTACAACGTTGATAGCCTTTTTCGGTCCACTCGGCCCGATACTAACGCCTCGACTGCAGAGGCGCGTGCCGAAGCAACTCGCATCTTGATGAGAGGTTTAGTCTCCGGCGACGTTCCCTCAGCGGATCGAACCTATCTCGCTGAGTTGGTATCGGCGAGAACGGGCATCTCCGATGCCGAGGCGCAGCGTCGAGTTAATGACGCAATGGCGCAAGTCCAAGCGGACGAAACCAAAGCGCGCCAGGCCGCGGACCAAGCTCGTAAGGCGGGCGCTGCAGCTTCAATCTTTACAGCGCTGTCGATGATGATCGGTGCGTTTATCGCCTGTGCGGCCGCTGCGCTTGGCGGACAATTGCGGGACCAGCACCCGTAGTGTAGGTCGTACTGCGCAATCGACCCACCCTCACTTCAACGTCCGCTATGGAGTCGCCACGGTTCGACTCAACGCTCGGTAACAATGATGTCCATAGGAATGTCGTGCGCCTGCGGGAAGATACTCGGCAGCTGCGCATCCGCATAACCGAGACCCACACAGAACGGACGACGTGCTAACGCCGCGAGCGTACGATCATAGTAGCCACCGCCATATCCGAGGCGGTAACGCTCGCTATCGAACCCTACGAGGGGAACGATAAGCGCCTCGGGTATCAGCACCTCGCGCGTCATGGGTACGGGGATGTTCCAAACGCCACGCCGCATACCCATTCCCGGCCGCCACTTCCAAAACTCCACCGGCGCAGATTTTTCGACAACCACGGGTAACGCGACCGAACCTCCGGCCTCGATGTGTTGGCGTGCGATGTCGCGAACGTCGATCTCGCCTCGCATCGACCAATAGATACCGAGCGTGGAGTAACGCTTCAGGTCTACAGCGGCCAGCATGTTTTGCTTAGCCTGTTCGCCCTTCGCCTGCCTGACGTTCACGGCTAGCGCCAGTCTGCTCGCGATCAACGTCTCGCGTGTGCGCTTACGCCATTCCTGGATCTCGGCCCAGCTCTTCATGCCACTTGAATCACTGCTCGAATTGAGGCTGCCTAACGCGTCAAGTTCATGAAGATAGCATGCAGGAGAGCTATATGAGCGCGGCTCGTCGCTGTCCGATGCCTCGACGGTCGGGCGACCTTCCTTCGAGGGGTGCAGGGGGTCGCGTTTTGCCATGAGCGTCCCTTACAGGATATTCGCTGCCCCAATCATCGACCTGGTGTCTCGCTGGCGCAACCCGCCCCAAACTCACTTTGCTGTTTTAAGCGTTGCTTTAATCGCGTATGATCCGCGCCAACGCATGAGGTTCCCGCAAGGGATTTAATCGGAACGCGGTGTAAAACCGCGGCTGCCCCCGCAACTGTAACCGCCGAGCGCGTGTCTACGAAACCACTGAGGCGATGAGCCTTGGGAAGGAAGACACAAGCGTCGACCCGGAAGCCAGGAAACCCGCCTCGTGCCGTCGTCCTGTTACCGGCCGGGGTGCGCTGATAACTGCGGGAGAAACCGTCGCGACGACACTAGTCATAGGAGTCGTCGTTGTGCGCAGTTCACTGTTTGTTTCGCTCGCCCTATCGTTCACCCTCCCCTCGTTGGCCATCGCCGCTGACGCAGACAGCTCCGACCTGATCGTGGTCACCGCGACGCGTGTTCCGACGCCGGAATCCGAGGTCGGCAGCAGCATGACTGTCATCACTGCCGATGAGGTTGCCGCAAAGCAGAGTCAAACTTTGCCTGACCTGCTCAAGGACGTGCCGGGACTCAACGTCGTACAAGGGGGCGGCCCCGGCAGTCTGACCGCCATTTTCATGCGCGGCACTAATGGCAATCACACCAAGGTCTTGGTCGATGGTATTGATGTCAGCGACCCCACTAGCACCGATGGCTCATTCGATTTCAGCCGCTTCCTCACACAGGACATCCAAACCGTGGAAATCCTGCGTGGCCCGCAGAGCGGCCTTTACGGCTCCGACGCGGTTGGCGGTGTGATCAACATCACCACGAAGAGTGGGTCCGGTCCCGCCCAGTTCACGGCACTCGCGCAAGGCGGGTCGTTCAACACGTTCAATCAGGGAGGCGCAGTCAGCGGCTCTTCCGGCCCCTTTCACTACAGCGCTAATATTGAGCACTTCCACGTTGGCTCGACGCCCGTGACGCCATTGGACCTGCTCGCTCCTGGGGAGCCGCGTAATAATGACTACTACGACAATCTAACGGGCTCGACGAAGCTGGGCTTCGACGTAACAGATCATTTCGCTCTGGGTCTCGTGGCGCGCTACACCGACAGTCACCTGCGCTTAACGGCCGACAACCCCTTCGAGTTTCCATCGACTCCGGAAGCGCAGCAGAGTGCAGCCAATACTCACCAACTCTACACGCGCGCGACGGCACATCTAGTAGCGCTCGACGGCGTACTCGAGCAGACCGTAGGAGTCGCTTACAGTCGAGTAGATTCGTCTCAGTTCACTCCTCCCGCCGACGGCCCGCCGAGCTATTACTCCGGCGAGCGGCTCAAGGCTGATTGGCAGGGAAACGTGCAGCTCGCCGCCGCGCAGACGCTGGTTCTCGGGGCCGAGCACCAGCGCGATGAGGCACGTGTCCCCGTGGTCGCCGACATGTCAATCAATTCTGGATATGCCGAGCTGCAGTCCGGATTCGGCGATGCGTTCTTCGACACGGTCAGCTTGCGTTATGACGACAACGACCGTTTCGGCGGGAAGGTGACGTACCGCGTGGCTCCCGTCTACCTTATCAAGGACACAGGAACCCGCCTCAAGGCCAGCGTAGGCACCGCTTTCAAGGCGCCGACTCTAGACGAGTTGTTTCACGACTACCCGGAGTTTAACTTCTTCGCGAACCCGAATCTTAAACCGGAGACCAGCCTCGGTTACGACGTGGGCTTTGAGCAAACCGTGCAAGGTGACAAGCTCACGTTCGGCGTTACGTACTTCCGTAACAACATACGCAACCTGATTGCGTACAACGCCGACTTTACTTCGTCCGCCAACATCGGTCGCGCTCGTACCGACGGCGTTGAAAGCTTCATCGCGTACCAACCGAGCAAGACGCTCTCGTTGCGCCTGGACTATACGTTCACTGAGGCGATTGACGAGATTCTCAACCAGGAGTTGCTACGCCGGCCAAAGCACAAAGCGTCACTGAACGCGGCTTGGCAAGTCACCACGCATTTATCGCTGCACACCACCTTACTCACGGTAGGCTCATGGGTCGACGGCAACCGCAATTTTTCGATTCCACGCCTCAATGCCCCCGGCTACACAACCCTCGACGTCGCCGCCAACTTCGACATCAACAGCAAACTAGCAGTGTTGGCGAGCATCGATAACCTGTGCAACCGCCGCTACCAAAACCCCGTGGGCTTTCAACACCCCGGGGTGGGTGCGTATGCGGGGATCAAGCTGCGACTGTGAGTTACAAGACCCGGCAGCAGTTGCGGCCGCCGTCTTTAGCGCGATAGAGCGCTCGATCGGCGCGGTCGAAGATGGTTTCCGGTGTATCATCGCCACGGAAGGTGGTGATACCGCACGAGGCGGTTACGACTACCGGCTTATTGTGGAAATGGAAGCCCATGTTCTCGATGCCGACGCGGATTTTATCCGCCGTCACCGCAGCACCCGCGATGTCGGTGCCGATGAGAATCATCACGAACTCCTCACCGCCGTACCGGGCGACGAAATCCGTGCCGCGCACATGTTGCGCGAGGTGTTGGGCGATTACCCGCAGAACCTTGTCGCCGGCGCTGTGGCCGTACGCGTCGTTGATTTCCTTGAACCGATCGATATCCCACGCCAATACGCTGACTGCGATGTTTTCGCGTTGCCAGCGTATGAATTCGTGCCTGATACGCTCGTCGTAAGCGGCGCGATTGGGAATCCCAGTGAGCGCATCGATCATGCGCAGTGACTGCTCTTCCTGGAGGCTCTTGTGAAGTCCGTGAATCTCGCGTTCTAGATCCGTCACGCGCAAGCGCATGCGCTGTGTGCGATCCAGCTGCGCCGAGACGCGCGCGCCTTCACGATTACGGAAGTCCTGAAGGTGGCTGCTTATAGTATTAAGACGCTCCCGCACACGCGCACGCAATGTGCCCAGATCCTGCGCGGCCTGAACGTCAGAGCTCAGGTCGCTAACCTGACTCATCACCAACAAATCAAGCTGTTCCGAACTTGCCTGGGCGCTCTTTTGGTCAGCTACCTCACCGGCTAAGTAGGTGGCAATCTCCCCGAGTCGAACATCCATCTGTTGCAGGAGCTCTTCGATCTCGCGCCTCTCGCGCATCAGATTGGCGCGCTGCTCGCCGATCAGACGCGCCACTTTTTCCAATCCTTCGGCGAATTCCTCACAGGAGAGGGTGCCCTTGGAACGTTCGCAAAGATCGGCAAGCGCCGGTCGCAACTCGGCCAAGCTCGACAGCCGATCCAGTACCGCGACAATCAAGGTCTGAACCTGAGTATCGCGCTCCTGCTTATCGGCAGCCGAGGGCAGCGGGCTGGTGTGCGCAGAGGCTTGGCCCGCTATCGCAGGGCTCGACCCGAACGCCGTGTTAGGAGGCGTTGGGAGAATGCGAGAGGCAGTCGTCGCACCCGAGGGGGTCCCCTCTTGTAGGTGATCCAAAGCCGCAACTGCGCGCGACAGAGGATCGAGGGCCGCCTCAAGCGTCTTCAAGTCACTACGGCCGCGAGCCAGGTCACTAACCTTGCGCAGCTCGATATCGAGAGGAGCAGCGCGTCCTCGGGCTGCCAGACATAGCCGGCCTATAAGACGCCGAAACGTGCCTTCCAGCTGCGCCCAACGCGCCTCACCAGCCTCGAGCTGGGTGATAGCGTCGAAATATTTCTGCCGCAGATCGCCGTCCCGCTTCGCTAGCGAGTCGCGTACCGCCTCGTAGGCCATATCACCGCCTCGGGAGGCGGACGATTGGACCCGATGCAGGAACGGCCGAGCGGAACCTCGTGATATTCATACCGCGATTATCGGCCCAAGCGACCAAACTCTGGAGAACGGCCATGCACTTTGTGGCCAGGATCGGTACTGCGTCACAGCTTGGTGGGCCTCCAAATCGGATCACCTAACCCAGTACCGAACCGATTATTTCGCTAAGGGATTCGCCGTCTCCTGAGAGTGTCTCCGCCCGCAGAAGACGGCACGCCCGCCCTCAGGCGAGAGCTACCCCGCTATCACTGGCAGCACCGGAATAGTGAGCCGCAGCGCTTCGATCCAACAAGCCGTGTCGCTTGAGCTGCGCCCGCACGATGTTACGCGACAGCCCTAGACGCCTCGCGGTGCGCACCTGATTGCGCTCGCAGTGTTCGAATGTGGTCACCAACAGCAGACGCTCAATCGCCTGGTGAAGCGCTTCACTGTCGCTTTGGAGCAGACGGCGTAGCCCTTCACCGACGACATCGAACGCGTCGCCCGAAAAGCCGCTCCCCTCACCCGGAACTCCGTGCCCGTTACGCTGCGCAGCCTGCGGGAGGCGCAGATCGTCGGCCTCAAGCACACCGCCGGCGGACATGATAAGTCCGTAGTGAATGACATTCTCCAGCTCGCGAATGTTACCCGGCCAATCATGAGCTAACAGCGCCGTTTCAGCATCGCGGGACAAACCGGCGTTCTCTAAGCCCGACTCACGCCGATAAATCTCGAGAAAGTGCCGCGCCAGAGGCAGGATGTCGCCTTTGCGCTCACGCAAGGGCAACAAGCGCACCGAGGCCACATTGAGACGGTAATATAGGTCACGCCTGAACTGACGAGCTTCCACGGCCGCCGCCAGTTCAACATTCGTAGCGGCGACGAGTCGCACATCCACCGCAATCGGCTTGCGCGATCCAAGCCGCACAACCTGCTTCTCCTGCAGCACGCGTAGCAGCTTAACCTGCAGGTACAGCGGCATGTCGCCAATCTCATCGAGGAACAGCGTGCCGCCACTAGCTGCTTCGAACCAACCCGCGCGCGCCTGTTGAGCGCCCGTGAAAGCACCAGCTTCATGACCGAACAGCTCGGCCTCCACCAGATGCTCACTGAAGGCGCCGCAGTTGATGGCGATGAAGGGCCCCTGACGCCGGCTGTGCTCGTGGATGTAGCGCGCGGCCAACTCCTTGCCGGTACCCGTCTCACCGACGATCAGCACCGACGCTTCGCTGGGCGCGAGGCGTTGCAATTGCCGCTGTAGGCTCTCAGAGCGGGCATCACAAGCGATCAGCGCTTTCGTCCAGGAGGATTTCGCCTCATACGTCCCGGGAAAAGTCAGCAGCTTGGCCTGTGATTCAGTCATGTTGATTCGTCCTAAGGTCCACTCCCGCGGACAAACCTAATGCAGCCGCTCATGTCCGTCGAATATCGAATGCTTATGTGTTCGTACGATTGGCTATGTAGCCGCTCTGTCACCGGCATCTGCCGAAAAGTGCGGCTGAGCGACCGCGTGATAACCGGATTGTCACCGCCAGCGCCTCTGACTATGCAGTTGGCGAGCCGGGGTGGCGCGTGAACGCGCGCCAATGAGCTTCCGGAACGCTCGTGCTAATGCTTCAGGCAGCGCACTCTGCCGCCCGCCGGCCCGCACTGCGCAGATCGTCGGCGAGCGCGCTTAAAATTCCGGCCCTAACGTCGGGCGCAGCGCGCAACACAGCCGACGGATGGTAGGTACAAACGACCCTTGTCCCACTTGGCGCGCGCAGCTCCATCCGGCGCGCATCCTCAATCTTAAGTTGCAGTCCCGTGACCGCTCGTATGGCCGTCGCGCCAAGCGCCACAATGATACGCGGAGCGAGTTCTGCAATCTCACGTTCCAACCACGCGCCACAGGCGCGGACCTCTTGCTGCTGCGGCTTAAGGTGCAGTCGCCGTTTACCGCGGGGCTCCCACTTAAAATGTTTGACGGCATTGGTCACAAACAACTCAGCGCGCAAAATACCGGCGCTCTGTAGCGCTTCATCCAACACTCGGCCCGCAGGCCCAACAAAAGGACGGCCTCGAACATCCTCCTCATCCCCAGGTTGCTCCCCGACCAGCATGATTCGAGCGTCTTTCGGACCGGCACCAAGCACAGCCTGCGTTGCATGACGCCACAAGTCACAGCGCCGACACGTCAACGGCGAGTCAGCGAGGGGCGCCGCGTGCTCCAATGTCCTGGCGATTGCCCGCGGTAACCGCAAATCTTCGATCGCAGCATCAGCTCCTAGGGTGTTATGTAGCGCACGCGGGTTCCCTTGCAGAAGCTCGTGGATTTCCGTGGCTTCAGGCAAATGGCGCCAATACCGCTGCGGCATCTCCCGTTGCATCAGCTTGGGATTGACACGCGCTACGTTACAAATATTACGGTAGTAGGTACGCCACAGCTCGTGAGTCGAGTCCGAGCGTGGCACGGCAGAACGACCTGGAGAGTCGACAAACTCGGTAGCGCTGCCACTCCAGACAGCAGCGCCATCCGGCGTAGCGATCATCCAGCGCATGTTGCCAAAGCGCTTCTCAAAGAATGGCGCGGCGTAGTGCAGAATTTCGTGGCGTGGTTCGAACCAAGCGACGTAGCGTGGCACGCCGTCATCACCGAGAACCTCATGAAATCGTACGAAGGCATGCATCTTGTGCACATC
>Ga0105240_10011282_pt1 | contig 12454 bp, 9 predicted proteins | sample KBSC54metaG_FD_80426 | JGI IMG/M metagenome (GOLD analysis project Ga0105240, IMG submission 80426) | Corn rhizosphere microbial communities from Kellogg Biological Station, Michigan, USA - KBS C5-4 metaG | ecosystem: Host-associated > Plants > Roots > Rhizosphere > Soil | place: Michigan, USA... | reverse complement strand
TGCAACTCGTCGGCGGCGCAGGGCCGGAAGATCTCGACTTCGGCGCGTTCCGCTCCGGTGACGCAGTGATCGTCATCGGCTTTTTGCCCTATTCGACCGCGAGCGTGCTGTCGGCGCGTGCGGCTCATCGTTCCGGCGCCAGCCTCATTGCGATCGCCGACTCCGTCTCCGCGCCGATGGCCGAAGGCGCCGATCACCTGTTGCTCTTTGAAGCGGCATCGTCGCCCGGATTTTTCCCGAGCCTGACCGGAGCCATCGCGATCGCGCAGTCGCTCGCCGCGGTCAGCTTTGCGCTGGGTGGGGCGAGCGCGAAGAAGCGCCTCGAAGAGACAGAAGCCCGCCTATCGGCGATGTCGCAATACGTCACAGAAAAAGGTTGATCGTCATGGCCGCCAAGAATCTCGCGAAGAGCCGAGTGTTGCACCGAAGCCTGCGCGAAACGCCGCCGAAAGCGATTGGCGGGGAGGGCATCTGGCTGATCCGCGAGGACGGACGGAAAGTGCTCGACGCCTCCGGCGGCGCTGCGGTGTCATGTCTCGGCCACCAGCATCCGCGCATTCTCGAGGCGATGGCGAAGCAGGCCTCGAAGCTGGCTTACGCACACACCGCGTTCTTCACGTCGGAAGCGGCCGAGACGTTGGCCGATCAACTGGTCGGGCATGAGCCGGGCGGACTGGCCTATGTCTATTTCGTCAGCGGCGGCTCGGAGGCGATCGAAGCCGCGATCAAGATCGCGCGGCAATATTTCATCGAGGCGGGGCAGCCGAAACGCCACCATTTCATCGCGCGGCGACAGAGTTATCACGGCAATACGCTCGGTGCGCTCTCCGCCGGTGGCAATGCCTGGCGGCGCGAGCCCTATGCGCCACTGCTGTCGCAGTCGTTCAGCCATGTCACGCCGGCCTTTGCCTACCACGAAAAGCGTGACCATGAATCCGAGAGTGACTTCGTCGCGCGGCTTGCCGCCGAACTGGACGCTGAATTCCAACGGCTCGGTCCTGACACCGTTGCGGCCTTCATCGCCGAACCTGTGGTCGGCGCAACCGCGGGCGCGGTGACCGCGCCGGAAGGCTATTTCCGCGCGGTGCGCGAAATCTGCAACAAACATGGCGCGCTGCTCATCCTCGATGAGGTCATGTGCGGCATGGGCCGCACCGGCACGCTGCACGCGTGGGAGCAGGAGGGCATCGCGCCCGACATCCAGGCCATCGCAAAAGGCCTGGGCGGCGGCTATCAGCCGATCGGAGCGATGCTCACGACCAACCGTATCGTCGATACCATCCGGCAGGGCTCGGGCGCATTCCAGCACGGCCATACTTATCTGGCGCATCCGCTCGCCTGCGCGGCGGCTCTGGAAGTGCAGCGGGTGATTCAGGAGGAGAATCTGCTCGACCAGGTCAAGGAACTGGGCAAGCATCTCGAAAAGCGGCTGACCGAGCGCTTCGGCAGTCACCGCCATGTCGGTGACATCAGAGGCCGCGGCCTGTTTCAGGCGATCGAGCTGGTCGAGGATCGAGCCACGAAGAAGGCGTTCGATCCAAGCCTCAAGCTGCACCAGAGGATCAAGGCGGCGGCGTTCGAGGGCGGGCTCGGCTGCTATCCGTCCGGTGGCACTTCGGACGGCAAGCATGGCGACCACGTGCTGCTGGCGCCGCCCTATATCTGCACGCCTGATGATATCGACATGATCGTGGAGCGGCTCGGCTCCGCGGTCGACAGCGCGTTGAAGAGCATCAATCACTAAAACAACGAGGGAGGGAAGCATGAAGAGGATTATCATCGCGGCAAGCCTGCTCGCCGCATCGATCGCCGGCGCGTCGGCGGCCACACTCGACACCGTCAAGCAGCGCGGCACGCTGGTGTGCGGCGTCTCAACCGGCTTTGCCGGTTTCTCGTCGCCGGACTCGCAAGGTAATTTCAAGGGGCTCGACGTCGACTATTGCAAGGCGCTCGCCGCCGCGGTGCTCGGCGATGCAAGCAAGGTGCGCTATGTCGCGCTGACCGCGCAGAACCGCTTCACGGCGTTGCAGTCGGGCGAGATCGATGTGCTCTATCGCAACTCGACGCAGACTTATCTGCGCGGCACCACGCTTGGCCTTCGGCAAGGGCCAATCAATTTCTATGATGGCCAGGGCTTTGTGGTGAAAAAGGACACCGGCGTGAAGGACCTCAAGGGCCTCAATGGCGCGACCGTCTGCGTCGCGCAGGGCACGACGCATGAGGTGACGCTCGGCGATTACGGCCGCGCCAATGGCATCGACTGGAAGCCGCTGGTGTTCGATCGCGTCGATACCATGTACCAGACCTTCTTCGGCGGCCGCTGCGATGCCATGACCCAGGATGCCTCCGCGCTCGCTGGCGCGGTTGCGACCGCGGCTCCCAATCCGTCCGACTATCTCGTGCTGCCGACCACAATCAGCAAGGAGCCGCTCGGCCCCTTTACGCGCAATGGAGACGAAGTCTGGAGCGATGTCGTCACCTGGCTGCATTACGGCCTGGTCGAGGCCGAAGAGCTCGGCGTCACGCAAGCCAATGTCGAGGAGATGGCGAAGTCTCAGGCGCCGGCCGTGCAGCGTCTGCTCGGCACCTCCGGCGACCTCGGCTCGCGGCTCGGGCTCGATAACAAATGGATGCAGCTGGTGATCAAGGCGACCGGCAATTACGGCGAGATCTTCGAGCGTAATGTAGGCAAGGCCAGCCCCCTGAAGCTCGAGCGCGGACTCAACGCGACATGGACCAAGGGTGGCTTGATGTACGCCATCCCGTTCAAGTAAAGACGTGCATTCGCCTCTCCCCGGTCTGAACAGAGGAGCGGGGAGAGGGAGGAAGCAGACCCGATGCGCATTGCCCTTGTTCACGCCCTGAAACATTCCATCGTGCCGATCGAAGCTTCCTTCGCCAGGCTCTGGCCGGAAGCTACGCTGATGAACCTGCTCGACGATAGCCTGTCGGCTGATCTCGCGCGCGACGGCAAGCTCACCGATGCAATGACTGAGCGGTTTCGGTCGATTGGCCGTTACGCGGCGAGCACCGGCACGGACGGCATCCTCTTCACCTGCTCGGCCTTTGGCCCCTGCATCGAAGCGGTCGCGCGCGAGCGAGCGCCGATGCCGGTCCTGAAACCGAACGAGGCGATGATCGAAGAGGCCGCGAAAAGCGGGCCGAAGGTCGGGCTGCTGTCGTCATTTCCTCCAACGCTGGCGTCGATGCCGCGCGAATTTCCGGCGTCCATTCAACTCATGCCGAAGCTCGCCGAAGGCGCGATGGCGGCGCTCGATCGAGGCGACCGTGCCGAACATGATCGGCTCGTCGTAGAAGCGTCGAAGGACCTGCGCGACTGCGACGTGATCGCGCTGGCGCAATACAGCATGGCGCCCGCTGCGGAGAAGGTTGCCCTGGCGACGGGCAGACCGGTGCTGACGACGCCCGACAGCGCGGTGATGAAGCTCAAGCGAATGCTCGGCGCCGCCAGTTAAGCGGCAGGCGACCTAATCTCCCCTCGACGGCCACCCATTCAGAATTGCGCATTGTGCACCGCAGCAAGGCCGGCTAAATCGGCCTCCGCGAGAGGTGCCAAGTGACTGAAATTCAAGTGACTAAAATTGATGCCGAGGCCTGGGTGTCCTCGGGCCACCGCCCGATGGGCTTTCCTGAATTTGTTGTCGTGATCGCTTCCATCATGGCGCTGAACCCGCTCGCAATGGACATGATGTTGCCGGCGCTTCCGAACATCCGCTCGGCCTTTCAGCTCGCCGACCCCAACCATCCGCAACTCGTGCTGTCAACCTTCCTGTTCGGATTCGGCATCGGCCAGTTTGCAATGGGGCCGCTGTCGGACCGGTTCGGCCGCCGTCCGATTCTGCTCGGCGGCATGGTGCTTTATGCGCTGGCGAGCCTGCTTGCGATCGGCGCGCCTTCGTTCGAAACCCTATTGTTGGCGCGCGCGATGCAGGGGCTTGGCACCTCGGCGACGCGCGTGATCGCGACCTCGATCGTCCGTGATTGCTACGCGGGCCGGCGCATGGCGAGCGTGATGTCGCTGGCGATGATGGTGTTCATCGCCGTGCCCGTGATCGCGCCGTCGTTCGGGCAAGTTGTGCTGCTGCTGGCGCAATGGCGCGGCATTTTTGTCGTGCTGATGATCTATGGCGTGATCGCGCTGATCTGGAGCGCGCTGCGCATGCCGGAAACGCTCCCCGCCGAAATGCGCAAGTCGCTCGCCCTTCGCGATGTGCTTTCCGCCTTCCGCCAGACCGTTACTAACCGTCAGACCATCGGCTATGCGCTGGCCTGCGGCGGCGTCTGGGGCGCGATGTTCGCGTTTGTGTTTACCTCGCAGCAGGTTTTCACCGACATCTTCAAGCTCGGCCATTATTTCCCGCTCGCGTTTGCGGCGATTGCGACCGGGGTCGCGATTGCGGGCTTCCTCAATGCACGCATCGTCGGCCGCGTCGGCATGCGTGTGATCTCGCATGGTGCACTGGTCGGCTTTGCGCTGGTTGCCGTGGTGATGCTGATCGTCGAGAAGATGGGCCTGCTGCCCCTGCCGCTGTTCATGCTGCTATCGGCGCTGATGATGTTCTTCTTCGGACTGATGATGGCGAACTTCACGGCGCTTGCGATGGAGCCGCACGGCCATATCGCGGGCACGGCATCCTCGCTCTACGGATCGATCACGACGTTGCTGGGTATCGGCGTCGGCATGCTGATCGGCCAGAGCTATGACGGCACGCTGCTGCCGTTCTCGACCGGCTTCTTCGTCTGTGCGCTGGTCGCGCTCGCGATTGCAGCGGTGACGGAAAAGGGACGGCTATTCGTGCCGCATCACAAACCGATCAGCTAGGCTCGATGATTTGAGGCTCGGTCGCGAATCAGGCCGTCATTACGAGCGAAGCGAAGCAATCCATGGTACCGCAAGTGGAGATATGGATTGCTTCGTCGCTTCGCTCCTCGCAATGACGATTTAATCTAGTCTCATCGCGTTTAGGAGCTGACGGCGTTCCGCGCGATGACGTTGCTATAGAAGGAGACGCTCAGCTTCGGCGTCCGCCGCAGCGTGTCGAAATCGACGTGGTAGAGGCCGAAACGCTTTTCGAATCCGAAGATCCATTCGAAATTGTCCATCAGGCTCCAGAGGAAATAGCCGCGCACCGGCGCACCGTCGGCGATCGCGCGCTGCAGCTGCACGAGGTAGTTGCGCAGGAACATGATGCGGTCGAGGTCGTAGATCTTGCCGCCGTGCGCGATCTTGTCCTCCGACGAGGTGCCGTTCTCGCTGATATAGATATTGTCGACATTCCAAACCTTCGCTGCGAGCCGCGGCACCCAATAGGCCGTCTCGGGGCCGATCCGCAGCCACTCCGAATTCATGTGCGGGAAGGAGGCCGGGAAGGGCGCCACGTCAAAGCCGGGCTTGGTGTCCTTCGGGATAATGTAGAACTGCGGCGCGTAAATGTTGAGGCCGACGAAGTCGATCTTCGAGCCGATGATGTTCAGGTCTTCCGCGGTGAATTTCGGCGCATCCTTGCCGGCAAATTCGAGATAGCCTTCGGTGTATTTGCCTTCGAGGATCACGCCGAGAATGCCGGAGTTCAATTCGCGCGTGGCGATCTCGGTGGCCCGAACATATTCCGGCGTATCGATCGCCGGCACGCAGGCCGCGATGTTTTCGGCGAGCCCGACTTTGGTGCCGGCGCGCGCCTTGGCGCGGATCGCTTGCACGGCATGGCCATGGCCGAGCACCACATTGTGCCGAGCCTGGTTCAATTCGCCGGTCGGTAGCTTTAGACCCGGCGCATCGATGCCCCAGCCATAGCCGAAATTGAGGAAACGGCCGGCTTCGTTGATGGTGAAGAAGTTTTTGACGCGGTCGCTCAGGCGCTCGGCGACATAGCCGGAGTAATCGCCGAAGGCCTTTGACGTGTCGCTGGAGCGCCAGCCGCCGACGCGGTCCTCCAGCGACTGCGGCAAATCCCAGTGATAGAGCGTGGCGTAAGGCTCGATGCCATTCGCGAGCAACTCGTCGACCAGGCGGTTGTAAAAGTCGAGGCCTTTGGGGTTCGGCGCGCCGTCGCCGTTCGGAAATACCCGCGGCCAGGCGATGGAGAAGCGATAGGCTTTGGCGCCGAGGTCCTTGATGAGACTGACGTCTTCCTTGTAGCGGTGATAGTGGTCGTTGGCGCGGTCGGCGTTGGTGTTGTCGCCGATCTTGCCCGGCGTATGGCTGAACGTGTCCCAAATCGAGAGGCCGCGGCCATCCTCATGCACGGCGCCTTCGATCTGGTAGGCCGAAGTCGCCGTGCCCCAGACAAAGCCGGCCGGGAATTTCGCGGGCTCGGGAGCGATGATCGTCTTGCTGTCTTGCGCCGCAGCCGGTGAAAGCAGGCCGAGACCAGTGAGGCCGGCCAGCTTGGCAAAATTCCGGCGCGAGAATCTATCGGCCATTGCCGTCCCCCGTCAGGCTCGCCTTGATCGGCGTCGAGCCCTGCTGCGTTTTGTCGGATTGATAGGGATCGAGTTGGTAAGCGGAGACCCGATCGATCTGGAACGCCACCATCTGCGGCGTTTCGCCATCGACGACGCCAACGCCGTCGAAAAATTTGGAGCCCATCGCCAGGTTGATGATCATGTACATGGGATCATCGAAACCGACTGGCACCTTGATATCGGAAACGGGCTTGCGGTCGATGAAATAAATGATCCGGTCCTGCGTCCAGAGCACGCCGTAATCGTGGAATGCGAGCGCGGCGTCCGGGATATGGAAATCGAAGCCGCAGGATTCGATTTTTTGCGTTTCCGGAATTCGCCAATGCGTGGTCATCACGAGTTCGCCGGGTCGCTGTCCGCGTCCCTCCATCACATCGAGCTCCGGCGGCCAGCCACCGTCATTGGCAAGCAGCCAGAACGCAGGCCATACGCCGGTGCCGACGGGGATCTTGGCGCGGATTTCGAAATAGCCGTACTTCTGCGAGAACGATTCCTGCGTGGTCAGGATGCCCGAGATGTAGGGATTGTCGAACAGCGCCGCCTGCAATTCGGGCGGCGTGCGGCTGGCGATGATCGAGAGCACGCCGCCCCGAACCCGGAACGGATCGAGGCCGAGCGCGCGGAGTGCGAGCCCGCGGTAATGCGGGTCGACGTAGATCTGCTGCTCGCCGTTATATTTGGTCTGGCGCTTGAGTTGGGAACGAGGGCCACCGAAATATTGCGCCTGCGGCCAGGCCGCGCCGCCGGAATAATACGGCAGCCACAGGCCATGCTTGAGCGGATGCTCGTCGAAATCGTCATGGAAGGTCCGGTGCAACGACACCGATCCGAGGTTGACGGGATCGATCTTCTCGACGCGGCGGCACTTGTCGCCGGCGGCATCGCGAGTGGCCAGAAGCGACAGCTCGACCGGCGCATCCTGCAGACGATCTTGCGCAAAGGCCGGCGTGCGCACAGCGAAACCGCCAAGCAGGGCCAGAGCCAGGACCATGGCTTTTGGTAACAATGCCGTTATCCCTCAATCATTTGCTCGGCGGACAATACATCGTCCGCTTAGGCCGATTTGAAGGCACGATAGATGCCGCGTTCGAACTCGCGATAGAGTTTTAGCGCATGTGCGTCGGCAAAGGGTAACATTTGCATCATGATGACGCCGGCCATGCGGGCAGCCGGGTCGATCCAGTAATAGGTATTGAGCAAGCCGGCCCAGGTCAGGCTGCCGGCCCTGCGGCCGTCCTTGACGGGATCAAGCGTGATCATATGCCCGAAGGCCCAGCGCTTGCGCAGCCCGGGAAAGAAATCGACGTTGCACGATAGCGCCGGATTGGTGGTCTTCATGATGCCGGCCTCAATGTCGCCGATCTGGTTCTGCGACATCAGCGTCACGGTCTCCGGCTTCAGGATGGTGGCGCCGTTGAGAGTTCCGCCATTGAGGAGCGCCTGAAGCAGGGTCAGATAATCAGGCGCGGTGGAATAGATGCCGCCACCACCCGAAAACACCGTGGTGACGACCGGCTTTTCGAGCGGCTCCGGCTTGAAGCTGCCGTCGGCGTTGCGCCGGTGGATGGCGGCTTCGCGCGAGCGCTGGCTTGAGCTGATGTTGAAGGCGGTGTCGTGCATCCCGAGCGGGCCGGTGATGTGCTCCTGGAAATAGCGATCGAGCGGCATGCCACTTGCGATCTCCACCAGACGGCCGACGCGGTCGATGCTGCTGCCATAGGCCCATTTGCTGTCGGGATCGAAGGTGAGCGGCCTGCGCGGCAGCTTCTTGTCGGTGAGGCAGCATTTGAGGTAGCGAACGACGCTCGCATCCCACAGGGGATAGCTGAAGCCGGATGTATGCGTGAGCAGGTTGCGCAAGGTGAGCGGCTTTCGCGCCGGCCGCATCTGTGGCGCGCCTTTGTCGTCAAAACCGTCGAGCACGAGAAATGTAGCGAGTTCCGGATCGATCTTCTCCGCCGGCTCGTCAAGCCTGAGCTTGTCCTGCTCGACGAGTTGCATCGCGGCGACCGAGGTCAGGAGCTTCACCATGGAGGCGATGCGGAAGACGGTGTCGGGCGACATCCTTGTGGCGGCGCCGACGCAACGCGGCCCGAATGCGCCTTCATAGATGACGGCGCGATCGGTCGCGGCCATGGCGACTACGCCCGGCACCTGCCTCAAGTCGACCGCGCGTTGCAGGATCGCATCCAGAGAATGGCTGCGAGCTGGCACAGGAACGGCGCGGCCGGAGGAAGGCACGCCAGCGATCGCGCCCGCGCCGACCATGGCCAGCAAGGCATCGCGCCGGCTGAGCTGCCCCTTCGTTCGCATGGGCTCAATGGGTTGGTGATGCTTTCGGTGCAAATATACGGCGATTTAGCCTTGCTTGTCTGCCCCTTGCATTGCCGTCACCGTCAATGCTTCCGCTTTTGTGACAAGATTGAACAAAAGTCCCGGACTACCGAAGCAGCCCGGGATGGAGCGGGCGCGCGGGTGCTCAGCGAATCAATGCGCTGAAGCCGCGAAAACATCGCGCTTCAGTGCGCGCCGCCTCCGCCGGCCGCCGGCTTGACCTTGCGGGTCAGCAGGATCGCCGCAGCGGAGAGCAGAAGCACCACGCCGAGCACCATGAAGGTGTCGCTGAAGCCCATCACCAGGGCCTGGCGTTTCACGGCTTTGCCGAGCGCGATGATGGCCTGGGCATGGGCGGCAGCCGGATCGCTGACGCCATGCGCCAGGAAGTAATTGGTCATCTCGGCGATGCGCGTGCGGACTTCCTCGCGGCCGAGATCGACCGATTGGCCGATGATGTTGGAGTGGAACTGCTCGCGCTTGGTGACGAGGGTCGCCAGCACCGCGGTGCCGATGGCGCCGCCAAGGTTGCGCATCATGTTGGAGATGCCGGACGCGGCCGGCGCATCCTGCGGCGCCACGCTGCCGAGCGAGACGTTGCTAAGCGGAGCCAGCGTCAACGCCTGGCCGACGGCCCGAATAATATTGGGGATCCAGAACTGGTCGCCCGAATAATCCAGCGACATGGTCGTGTTCATGAAGGAGCTGATCGCGAACAGGACGAGCCCGAACGCCGCCAGATAGCGCGCATCGATCCGCTGCATCAGCTTCGGCACCAGCGGGATCAGGATCAACTGCGGCAGGCCGGTCCAGGCCAGCACATTGCCGATCTGCTCGGCATTGTAGCCTTGCACTTCGCCGAGATAGGCCGGCAGCAGATAGATCGAGCCGAACAGGCCGAAGCCAAGGAATACGGCCGTCGTGGTGCCCATGCCGAAATTGCGGTTAGTCAGGAGGCGCAGCCGCAGCAGCGGCTTCTCCACGATCAGCTCATTGGCGATGAAGAGCGAGAGGCTGATCGCGGCGATGATCGCGAGCTTGACGATGAAGGGCGAGCCGAACCAGTCGTCCTTGTTGCCTTCCTCCAACACGGCCTGCAGCGAAGAGAGACCGATCGCCATGGTGGCGATGCCGAACCAGTCGCCTTCCCTAAGCAGCCCAAGCTGCGTCGGCTGGCGCTCCAGCGTGAAATACAGGATCGTCACCATGACGGCGGTCGGGATCACGTTGACGAAGAAGATGGTCTGCCAGCCGTAATTCTCGGTGAGGTAGCCGCCGATGGTGGGACCGATCGCCGGGGCAAAGGTCACCGCGATCGAGAACATGGCCAGCCCAATCGGCTGCTGCACCTTCGGCAGCTTGGTAAAGACCAGCGTGAACGCCATCGGGATCAGCACGCCGCCAAAAAAGCCTTGCAGGCCACGCATTGCGATCATCGAGGGCAGGTCGTGGGTAAAAGCACAGGCGACCGAGAACGCGGCGAACAGCGTCGCATGGGCCAGCATGATGTTGCGAAAGGAGAACACGCGGCTGAGATAGTCGGTCAGCGGAATCACCACGATCTCGCCGATGAGGTAGGAGGTGGAAATCCACGAGCCGTTGTCGACGCCGGTGCCGATACCGCCTTCGATGTTGAGCAGAGAGGCGTTGGTGATCTGGATATTCAGGATCGCCATGAAGGCGCCGATCATCGCGGCGAAGATCGAGATCCAGACGATCGCACTTGCTTTGTCGGGGCTTTGTGGCGCGGCGGCCCGGGGGAGCGGCGTTCGGGTTGATATGGCGAGGGCACTCATGGCATCACCTCTGAGCGGCAAGGGCGATCTTTGAAGCTTCGGGCGCCTTGGCGACGGCGCGCGTCTTGGTCTCGATGCTCGGGATCACCGACATGCCCGGGCGCAGCTCGATCGATGCGCCGCCGTCGAGCGCGATCTTGACGGGGATGCGCTGCACCACCTTGGTGAAGTTGCCGGTGGCATTGTCCGGCGGCAGCAGCGCGAACTCCTGGCCGCTGGCAGGCGCGAGGCTGTCGACATGACCATGCACCACCTTGCCCGGGAACATGTCGACGGCGACATCGACCGCCTGGCCTTCATGTACGTCGGTGAGCTGAGTCTCCTTGTAGTTCGCGATGATGTAGACGCCGGAGACGGGCACCAGCGACATCAATTGTGTGCCGGCCTGGACGAACTGGCCGGTACGGAGGGTGCGGTTGCCGACCACGCCGTCGATCGGCGCGGATATCGTGGTGTAGCCGAGATTGAGCTCGGCCTGATGTTGCAGGGCGACCGCGCGGGCGGAAGCGGCGACAGCCTGTGCGACTTCGGCCTTGAGCAGGTCGACCTGCTTCAGCGCCGACACCAGGTTGGCCTTGTCGCGCTGGATCGCAGCTTCGGCGCTGGCGTTGCGCGATTGCGCGGCCTGCGCGTTCTGCACGCTGCCATAGCCGGTGGCAGCGAGGTCGGTGTAGCGCTTGTTCTCCTGGCCCGCGAAAGTCTTGTTGGCGTTGTCGACCTCGACGGTCGCCTTCGCGGCCTCGATCACCGACTGCTGCACCTCGAGCTGCGCCTGCTTGCCGGCGAGGGTGGCCCGTGCAGCGGCGACATCGGCCTTGGCCTGGTCGAGCGCGACCTTGAAATCGCGGTCGTCGATCCGCGCGAGGACTTCGCCTGCCTTGACGCGCTCATTGTCGCCGACCAGCACGTCGGTCAAATAGCCAGAGACTTTGGGCGCGATGGTGGTGTTGTCAGCCTTTATATAGGCGTCGTCGGTGGAGACCAGGAAACGGCCGACGGTCCAGTAATCCCAGCCATACCAGACCGCGCCTGATAGCGCGGCGACGGCAGCGCCAGCCAGCAGCAGCTTGCGCAGCTGAGCCCTGATGTTGCGGGTCTTGTTGTTGGTCTTGGGGGCGGCGTCCACATTTCCGTGATCCGCCTTCGGCAGACCTTCGATCGCCCTGGCGGGAAGCTCTTGTTCAGCCTTGAACTCGGTGGAATGACGGCTCATGGGTGCCCTCCATTTTGGCTTATCCCTTTGCAAATCAACAGAAAACCCATTTCCGTCAGACCAAGAGGATAATTAGGAAACTTGACGTTTTCCAAAATAGAGCGCATATTTGGACTGTCAATAGGATGACAGTCATCATCCAAAAGCATGGCTCGATGGCATGAGAGTTTTGAAGGCAGACCATGACAATTGCGAAGGCTGAAAGGCCGGCTGAAGAGGCCGGCGTTGCGGAAGAGACACGGCGCGGCCGCGGCCGGCCGCAACAGCGCTCGGATGAAGAAACGCGCGCGATCGTCCTGGAGGCCGCTCGCTACGAGTTCTCCCATACCGGATATGCCGCGACAGGCATGGAGGGTGTGGCCCGCCGCGCCGGCGTTTCCACCAAGACGCTGTATCGGCTGTTTCCCAACAAGGCCGCAGTGTTCGAGGCGATGGTGACGGAGCGGATCGAAGCCTTCGTTTCGATCGTCAAATTGCGCGCCTGTAATGGTGGGGATATCGAGGCGGCGCTGACCGAAGCGCTGACTGTCTGTGCGGATCTGGTGCTCGACGGCGAGGTCATCGCGCTCCAGCGCGTTATCGCCGGCGACAGCGACAAGTTTCCGGATATTGCGGAAACGTTCTT